>JAEEGF011103534.1_pt1 | contig 35061 bp, 27 predicted proteins | sample 9134171 | NCBI WGS metagenome assembly JAEEGF01 (sample SAMN16246542, study PRJNA631951) | gut metagenome | biome: gut microbiome; feature: rumen; material: AP-attached | host: Bos | place: Iran: Karaj | collected 2018-10
CATCTTATAAATTCTCCTTAGTACTTATAAAAGTGTTATAGCACCGTCGTAGAGAGCTTCTTCATCAAGAACCACGTGCTTCTCGGCAGGAATCGTAGCGTTCATGTCAAGATAGCTGTTGCCGTCCATAACAGCTTCCTTCTCCATCTGGATAAGTCTTATTCTGGTACGGATGGGTTTAAACTGGTTCAAAAGAAAGGTCAGCTGATGTCTTAAGTCTTCAGTGAGCTTTCTGTTAACAAGGATGGTAACATCAAAGATGCCGCCGTCCTGAAGTCTGTTCTCCAAAAGTACTGCATCGTCGCCAAGAAGTATCTCAAGGATCCTCTCAAGAACCTTCCTGGTGCCCTTCATACGGTTGAGCTGGTATGCTTCCTTGACAATGGTACGCAGTATATCCTCAGGAAGGAAGCCTCCCCTTAAGTCTATACCAAACCAGGAGCCGTACATCTCCAAAAGCTCCGGGCTGCACTTGTCAAGATCAAGCATCTCGTATAATTTTTCATTCTGCTCACTGATATCGTTGTAAATACTGGAGAATATAGACAGATATCTGTGGAAAAAGCTGTTCCTCTCCCTGTATATCTCAGGAAATGCGCCCATGAAGTTATCACCTCTGACGCCAACTCTGATGTTGCTGATGGAGGCCTTGCCGCTGCCCAGCATCTCAATGGCAATGAAAAGATATCTTCCACTGAGTTCATAGAGCAGCATGTCACTGGTGTTGACAAACCTCTTTGCCCCAAGCTCTGTCAAAAGAGATACCTTCTTGTAGGTACTCATCTCCTGGTCGTAGAGAAGCTTGTCCAGCTTAATGCTCTCTCCCTCCCCCACAACAATATCTAGTGTATTCGATGCTATAACATAAATATAACATACTATTTCCTCTGAAAAAAGGAGATTGCATGAAAGCCGGCCCCAACTTCCATCATCCGTTACGGAATCTATGGGCTTAAGGAACACAAAATGATCCCTGCTGCCCTCATCCAGTTCCAGAGTGTTGCCGGATAACAGGTTAAAGCCCTCTACATAGCCCTGCTTGATTCGATTATTTCTGATTGAATACCATATATCATTTGCCATGGTAAACCCTGTCTCCTAAATCCAATTATTTTTCTGTGGTAACCAGTTCAAGGTCTATTTCGCCGGGATAGCACAGGCAGTCAAATCTGGGATAGATATCATATTCCTTCATCTGGGCCAGCTTGTTGTTCTCTGAGTGAAGTGACAGGTCATATACGTACTCCACACAGGGCAGCTCCTCAATGGCATGGAACACATCCTCAAACATGAGTCTGTCTCCAAAATTGTGGTCTGAACCGATATAATCAACCTTAGCCCTTATCCTGTCCTCGATCTGCTTCCTGCAGTCAGTGAAATGACGCTTTACATATACCGTGCACTTGACTCCGATGGCCACAAAGCTGGGACGCACTATCTTGAACTGCGAGGTGATAAGACGTCTCTCCTTGAGCCTTTCCTCTATCTTGTCGGAATAAATGGCGGAGAGCTTTGGAAAGCGCTCCTCAGAACCGGGAAGAACAGCTATCTTCACCATGTTCTTGTTCTCATCCATGACAGCCTTGGCCTTTCTGATGCAAAGTCCCGGTGTGGTCTTTACTAGATATTCATAGTCCCTGGCTGTGATTGCCCTGTAGGGAGTTCGCATGTCGGTGATAAATCTCTCTTTTACCTGGTCCAGAGTCTCCCTGAAGCATCCACCGATGCCGGCTCCGGGGTTATAGAAGCCATCAGGTATGCCCTTCCTGTCGGCAGAAAGAATATTGCCGGAGCTGATGTTGCCCCTGCTGCCGTCTGTGACAGCTACGCTTCCCATAAACAGATCCGCATCGATGAAATCTCCCGGATCCTCAATTATGATCCTGCCCTCGCCCTCAAGCAGATGATAGTAAAGAGCTCCCTCTGCCTTTTTCTCGGGCCTTACAAAGTCATATGTATAACCCTCCTCATCCTGCCTTCTGGCAATGAGAAAGAAAGTCTCATGAACAATATTCCTGTTGGGGATCTCTATTTCCTGATCGTCAAAGCCGATGACCTTCCCCACATTGTACCTGCGCATCACGTCCTCACTGTAGAGGATGACCCTTACGCATTCCTTGCTCTTGGCGGGAGCAAATCCAAACTCCTCCTCATTGAAGGTGAAGGATACGCTGCCATCAGGGTTCTTCTCATAGAGGCAGAACCTTCCCTTCTGCCCGTAGGAGGTTGTAAGCTCATAGCGTCTGTAGGAGGATCCCTTCTTTTCCTTGCCGAATACCAGGTAGTAAACGTCATTTCCTATGGGCGAATTGACGGTTATCCTGTCATTCTTGTTGTAGCACTGGCTGAAGGCTCTGGTGTTCTTCTGCCATACCTCGAACAGAAAGCCGTATACATTGGTGATTTTGGGTATGATGTCATACTCAGCCCTGGTGAGAGTCGCCCTTATGCAGTAGCCCTCAATGGGAGCCTCCTGACATCTTTCAAGCTTTTCCTCAGGCAGTGTCATCCTGAGCTCTCCGCTGTTTACAAAGGCAGAGGTAAAGTCCCTGACTGAGAGCTTTTTAAATCCCGCCTCTGTAAAACACTCCCATTCAAGATCCGCAAAGATATGCTCCGTCCTGTCGACGGTGCTGTTTCTGTCACTGCTCTCCACAGCCTTAATGTAAAAGATGGCATCGGTGACGGACTGGGGATCGCCGTCAAAGATAAAGTAAACGCTGTTGCCCTTTTTGGGTTCATCTCCGAATATCCTGGCGGGAACACTTATCTCCCTGTCAAGGACAAAGCTCACATCTCTGTAGGAATCATATTCTCTGGCAAAGACTCCGGTAAGGTGCAAAGCTCCGGTCCTTATCTCTCTGTTGGTCTCAAAGGTCAGGTCTCCCAAGTGGAATCTGTCACCTGTCCTTAAGGTCACGGGAGAAGATAAATGATCTCCCGAAAGAAGGACCTTGGCACACTTGCCCCTGTGCGGTACGAAGCCTGCCATCTTAAGCAGAGCCATTCTGGCCCTGTAGCTTAGATTGACAATCTCTGCGCCCTGCAGAGCGGAGAAGGCTGTCATGTTCTCAAGGATGGTGATTCCCGGGTCTGAAGGGTTATAGTTGGTCCACTCAGACGATCTGATGGGAAGCTCCCTCAGCACATCCTCCATTCTCTCTTCGTATGTTCTTGCCTGTAATTCACCTACACTCAGCATTCGTTTTTTCCTTACTTGTTAGTGATTATTACCTTGTGCTGTCCGTTTCTGGGAACCATAAACGGAGTTAACTCTATATCCTTGGTGTCCAGCTCATGCTCGCCAAAGGCATCCACATAATGGCCGATCATGGTTATCCTCTGGATCACCGCCTTACTTCTCATTACTCCAAGCTTCATCAGGATCTGGGTCTCCTTGGGAAGGGTTCCGATGTCCCATCCGTCTCCCGCTGCTGACTTAACAGGGTTCAGGTAGTCGGAAAGAACGCTCTTAACCTCATTCTGTACCTCAAAGGCGTCATCCATATCCATGACCAGCGCCCATACACAGACAGAAATGTCTACAAAGATGGGCTCAACTATGTGGAGGTTCTCCGCAGAAACCGTAAGCTCACAGTTGGAGAGCATCTCCCTGTGAAGCTGCGCCGCTATCCTGTGGAAAGAAAATGCTCCGTCAGCATAGTCCTTCATCAAAAGAACTATAGATATATCGGCAGGATTGTCCTCGCCCTCAATAGTCAGTCCGGTGACAATGTTGGTCCTGTCTATGCTGTCGGAAAACTCCTGACAGAACCTGATGTAATCGGTCTCTGAAACAAGTCTGTATCTGGAGTGCATGATCCCTGCACACCTGTCAAGAGCGTGATCTAAGGTCTCGAGGTTGGATCCGCCGTGGGCCCTTATAGGATTAAATACCGTATCTATATAAGGGGCTGAGCCTATGAAGCTGTTGATCTCCCCCTCTGAGAGGTTTCCGTTTTCTCCGTCGGTGGATCTGATCCTTGCCTTAAATGCAACATCCTCTGTGACTCTTGGCATCTCGCACTTGTAACCGTCCGAGAAGTGGATCCTGCCTGTCATGCGGTCGATCCTGTAGCATCTTCTGTCCGGGGCTCCGTCAAAGGAGTCAACCTCCTGCCACAGTACATAGAAGGCAGATATCCTTCCCAGGAAGTCATACTCAGCTCTCACCTTCTCAGGATGTGTCTCTAACAGGCTATCCATCTCTTCTTTTCTGGTGTAGCCCACCTCATTGACCCAGACTTCTGCATCCAGGATGTTGGTAGCCCCCAGTGAAACAGAAGTGTTGGGTATCACATCCTCTATGTAGTAATCTCTCTCATCGCTGGTCTGAACATTGGTTACAACCACTGCGTTGAGACAGAGCCTTACGATCTTCGGAAGGAATGCATCATTGGCTAAGCTGCCTGCCTTTGCCCTTGTGAGCTTGATCCAGTAGAGCTTCTGCCCCTCAAGGACACTGTCCGTCATATCTGCCGGAGGCATGAACATCAGCGTTCCGGACCTGGTAAAGTCCTCGGTGAGATCCGTGAATCTCATCTCCGTGAATCCGTTTGGTCCCGTGTACTCAAGTCTTACCTTGACACCGTTCTGGTTGTTGTTGTCAGAGAGCTGGAAATACATGCTCACCGGACCCTCTGTCAGTTTTTTGTCCAGTCCTATGTAAATGGCGTCCTCATGATAATCTATTCCCGAGAGGACGGTAAAAGGCTTGCCGGAATAAAGATCTGTGGTGATGTCCTGCTTCTGGGTTCCTGCGATCCTCTCAAGCCTTTGAGGTTCGGTAAACTTGCCCTCGTAGCTGTAAGTGATCTTAAGATTCTCTATTGTGGGATAGGTGTGGATGGCAGGGCGCATATAGCAGTTTGTGGATTTGACGAGCCTCATCCTGATACATTTGCCGCTGTAGGGTCCGCTCTCGGATACCATCCAGTCCTCGGGGCAGGTAAAGGAGAGCTTGTAGTTGCCTTCCTCACAGGCCTCAAACAGACCGCCGTACTCGGTGTCACAGCGAAGCTTTTTCCAGCCTATTCCGTTAAAATACTCTATTGTTATCTCATCTACCTTGGAGAGAGCCGGGTTGTCATAAGGAGTCTTCTTGGGCTTTCTCTTGATGATGGCCAGCTCTGCTTCCTCCTCCTCGGGGGTCAGCCTTAGCTGGTTTTCATGGTAGCTGACCTTGAAATCAAGGCTTATCTTGGCTCCTGACTTGGAAAAGCAGCCGTCATGACCAATGTAACACTCATTGAATATTGCCAGTTCATCAGTAAAGGGATCAAACTTTGAAGGATTGAGCTCCACGGTTCCGTCGCCTACATATTCCGGAGCCTTGGAGGATCCTCCTGCGGAAAGAGTGATACCTGTCAGATCCAGTGAATCCGTCATTACACCGTTTTCCTCAAGTATCAGTACCGCATAGTTTCTCTCACCTATGGTGGTCTTTAAGGGCTCTTCGCTCTTTTTAAGAAGGAAAGTCTTTCCATCCTCCAGAAGCTTTACTGTGTCAAAATTCTTAAAGCCCTTCTTGGCGTAGTATCTGAAGGAAAGCTCCCCTGACTGTATCCTGGGGATAACCTCATCTGCTCCCTCAAGTCTTACATATATGGGCTCATCAACTCCGTCAATAAGCCTCTCCTCGTACATGATAAGGACGCTCTTACCTATGTTGGACTTCTCACCAAAAAGCGTAAAGGCAGGAACATACCTTGCTGATGCCTCATCCTCTGCAGAGGTCTCTGACTCAGGCTCTGCCTCTAAAAGCTCCTCATCGTCAAAGTTGTTGTTTATATCGCCGGATATTATCTCAGGTGCCTTGAAATCGCCATAAATGGGCGATAAAGTCCCATTTTCAAAATCCGTCTGGAACACCGCCTGGATCCTTGAGTCCGTGACATAGATATTTCTCTCTGTCTCATAGATCACATAGCCGGAATCTGTGGCATCTGACTCCGCAGAAAGTCTGGTGCCTCTGGGAACCTGGCTGCCCATCATGGTGCCGCCATCATAGTTGAAGATGACCATGCTGGCTGCAGGCTGAGCAGGACGCAGTGTAGCATCCAGCATATTGACAAACTCCATGTGATATCGCTCAGGCATCTGACTCATGAGTCTGTTGTTCTCTTCGGTCTGCCTTGCAAATATCTGGGCTATCACGCTGCCTGCGTCAGGGTTGTCCCTGTCAAACCTCCACTCGGGAGCGTAGCTCTTTCTGAGCTCTTCAATTTTCTTTTCAATGTCCGCAGCGGACTGAGGTTTAAAAGCGTTAATCATTTAATAGTCTTCTTCCATGTCAACGATTTCAGGTTCGTAGTATTCTTCTTCATCAGTGGGCTCAGGTTCAGCGTTCATATAGAAGGGGAATACCAGGTTATCCCTCTGGTTGGTGGCTGCCAGGGTGTAATCGATGTTTATCATGATATATCCCTGCTGCGCCTCCATATCCGTGGAAATGCTGACTTCCCTAACTCTTGGTTCCTGTCTTAATATACTCTCGGTCAGATCCCTTCTCATGATGGTGAGCTCTGTGAGGCTTACATCCATAAATACGTAGGAAGCAGTCTCTGATCCGAAGCTTGGCCTTGTGAGTCTCTCTGTAACCTGAGTCATAAGGATCAGGTAAATGGATTCCTTGACACTCTGCGGCCCCTCGCTCATCTTGAATCTGCCTGTTGCCGGATCTATCTGTGGCGGGAAGGCCACTCCCGTTCCTAAAAAAGTCTGTTTCATCTGCTATTCACCTCTATCATCCCAGTTTGATGGGAGTTCCTTCTACGGATACAGGTCCTCCGCTCTTTAGCTTGAGCATTGAGTTTCCGGATACTGATACATTGCCGCCCTCAACAGTGATGCTGTTATTGGACTTGATCTCTCCGGAGTTGCTGACCTCTATCTTGAGCTTTGAGGCCTCCAGCTGCACTGTTCCGTTGCTGCCGTTCATAAAGAGCTTGATGTTATCTCCCACCTTTATGGTGAGCTTCTGCTTGGCCAGGATCTCCATCTGGCCGTTCTCAGTCTTCATCTCTATCTTATTCTCACCCTCCTTGTCGGAGATGAGGATCAGTTTCTTTTCATTGTCCAGTTCAAACTTGTGAAGACCCTTGGAGGTAGTGACGGTTATCTTGTCGTTGTCACCCTCTCCCTCTTCCTTGTCTATTATGTCAATGGTGTTGCCATTGCGGGTCATTATCCTCTTGATCTGGTTCTTTTCATCAAAGGCCTTGGACATGAAGCCGGAGTTCGCCTTGGGAACTGCGCCTATGATGAAGGCCCTGTCGATATTGCCCTGCTCAAAGACCACCAGAACCTGGTCTCCTATCTCGGGATAGAAGTACTCTCCCCACTTGTTGCCGCCGTAGGGAAGAGCCATCCTGGCCCATACAAGCCTGTTCTCCTCGTAGTCTCTGGTGCTGATGTTGACCTGGACAAAGCCCTGCTTATCCTTATCGTAGTTCTTGACCACCTGACAGACCATAACACCGTTTATTTTGTTGTCGCCCATTTCGGTCTTGGCCAGCTGATGCCTGGCCACATCATCCACAATATCAAAAAATGGCATTTTCCCCTCCGCTTTGGCTTTTTCAGAGTGTGGCCGCCTTGCCCTCTATGGTGGTGGTAAAGCTCCCACCCGCAAAGTATTCATGGGTCACGTCTGTAATATAATAGCTGTTGGAAGCTCCGCCTCCAAAGCCCCTTAGCTTAATGAATCTTCCCGGAACAAACTCCGGGATCCCCTTGAAGGTCATCCTGATGCTGCCAAGTCTGTAGGACATCTCCTCAAGGATGTAGGTTGCCCTGCTCTCCGCATCAGCCTGAGTCTCTATGGCTGAGTCGATATATACGTAGGACTGGCCTGAGATCAGAGGCTTGGCCTTGGAGCCCAGTGAAAACTTTCCTGTGTTCTTCTTTTTAACCTCGATCTTGGTACCCTTGCCGATATCCATGGTCCTTACCTTGACATCCCCCACAACGCCTGTGATGTCATAAGCGATGTCATAGGACAGGATCGAAGTATGGGGATACAGCTCTCCCAGCATCTGGGTGTTGAGCTTGGCCGGTCTGAATACCACGTTTCCACCTATGGAAAAGAACTCGAAGTTAAACTTCTTGGCAGCCCTCACCACGAAATCGTAGTCGCTCTCGGCCACCATCTCAATCCTGATGTCCGGTGCGCCGCCTCCTGCTCCACCGCCTGCTCCTCCAACAGGAGAACCGCCGGCGGGCTTATCCGGAGTATCCGATACTGTTATGCTATCCACAACACCGTTGTTCTTAAGGTTCTGATAGGGCTGCTGGTCCAGTATCTCTTTGACCGCGTCCGAGAAATAATTGGCCTTAAGTCTCTTGGAGTAAGTATTGGCCATCATTATGCCCTTGATATCCAGGGCAGTTATCCTGATTACAGACTCTGAAGCCACGGACGCATCATGAATAAAATCAACTCTTGCGATGTATCCCTTAAATACCTCTGTGAGAGTACTTGCATGTCCCATAAATATGTCGACATCCGTCCCAAGGGATATATATTTCTTGAGATCGCCGGTTCTGAAGGCTCCGGCAGTTGTATCATAGGCATTCAGCAGTGAAAATGATGCTATGCTGGCCTTGAGATCACTTGTCAGCTGTACTTCAAAATCCACAGCCCTCAGGGGATACTTCTTGAACTCCGATATGTCATTGCCACCAAGATAGACCCTTGTTATGGGGTAATAGTAGCCTTCATACAGTTTATACAGTTCTTCAAGATCAATAGTTGCCATATAAAAACATTCCTTGTTTTATATTTGAAGGCCGGGTACCGATCCCAGAAGATTTCTCATTGAATAGAAATCAGTCTGATACTCAGCCTGCCAGATATCTGTATTGGCACCTGCAACCTCAGCATCATACAGTACCATGCTTAAGGACACAAAAGCCCTGCAGGGCTCTCCATTGGGGTTAAACATAACGTATTCAGCATTTACGCTGTTGAGCACTCCCTCATATGCCATGTCACCCCAGATAAATTTGATAAGCCTTCTGGTTCCGTTTCTGACTACTGCCGTAAGAGCCTCCACCTCAGGCTGCACCGAGTTGGAAAGCTTGCCCTTTGCCTTCATGACTCCCCTGGCAACTCCCTTTCCGATGTTGGTCTGGGAGAGGGTAAATTTGTCGGAGTAAAAAGCATCCTGAGGATTGGACTTGTCAAAGGCAATCCTGAAACTCATATCTATACGGGTAGTAGGTGCTGCCATGGTTGAACCACCGTGGATCTTGCCGTCATCACCCTTCTTATTCTTATTATTCGGATCCTTGTTTTCGTTGGGATTGTCGGGACCTAAATCATCTTTGGTACGGTACTTCTGTATAGGCAGCTCCTCACCGCCGTAGCCGTTGATATACAGCTCATCCGGGTTAAACTGAACTTCAAATCTGAATTTGTTTACCTTGCCATAGAGCTCAAAGTCCATGCCCTTTTTAGGGTTCTTCAGAGATTTGGCAAATTTATTGGCAGCTTCGGAATTAAAAGAGCCGGTGTCCAAAAACTTATTGGTGGGGCCCCCTACCATTGCGTTTCCATTTCCTGCACTGGGTTTTGCAGCAGGAACCTCTTTATATTGTATCCCTGACATATCGCCTATTTCCAATACTGCTTTTTGCGTAAATCCCGCCATGGAATTGGCTGCATCAAGAATGGCGTTTGAATCTGTTACATTTGCTGGCATATATTTACCCTTCCGTTATTACAATCTTAAGCTGAAGAGATTGTTGTCTGTAATCTTACTTGCTAAGGACTGTCCTCCTGCACTTCCTGAAAGTCCACTTTTGGGTTTGAACACGCTCTTGAAGGCATTATCCCAGTAATCATCCTTATACCCCAGTTCATCATGCTGCTTGTCCTGAGTAAGCTCAAGGTGCATCTCACCTCTTATGGGATTGCCCTGAGGATTGAACATCGTGAACTTATTGCCGACGTCCGTCAGCGTACCCCTGAAGCACATATTGGCCCAGTAGAAAACAATCTGCTGTGTTGCTGCCGAAGACAAAAGAGACATTATGGCATCCATCCTCTTTCTGACGCTGTAGTTGTTGCCGCCATGCTTTAAGGTGTTATAGCCCTTATTGATACCGGTGCTCAGATTGGCATTGACCACTTCATTAAGTCCAAAGGCATTCATATTGTCACAGTCATCAAAGACAAGGTCAAAGGAGAGCTTGCTCTTTCCGGTGAAGTTGTACACACTCAGCTTATCGATGCCCTCTTCACCTCTTCTGGACTGGATCTTACCGTTTACGGAATAGAGCCTTATGGTGGCCGGATTGTACTGTACCTGGAACTTTACAAAATCTGTGTGATTTGCATCGATGGCACCGATATTCTCCGGGTCATGGGTGGGCTCAACAACGCTCTTTAAATTGTCCTTAATGGAGTCCATATCTATCTTGAGCTTGCTCTTGGCATCAGAAAGAAGAGACTTCTGCAGGTTATTAAGTGCCGTAACCTCCGGCTCAAGCATTGATTTAACATCTTCAAAGGTGGTATCATTGCTGCCTGAAAGATCCACCAGATATATATACAGGATGGCTTTTTCTCCTGCGCCGTCCGTGAACATTCCCTTGGCGCTGGAACCTAAATTGGATAACATTCCCGGCATGGTATCCACTCCTTTCTAAAGGTCAGTAACCCCTTCTCATTTTCTCATTTCTCATCTGCTTCTCAATCTTGGTAAGAACCTGATTGCTGATGGTATTCATCTGACTCTTGACACCGTTCTCCACCAGCTGCTCCACATCTCTGGCCGTCAGATGGCTGACCTTGGTGTCGCTGGTCCTTACTTCTGTCTGGTGGGTGACATGATTCTCAGTAATTACCTGGGTGTCTATATCCTTTTTTATCTGCTTCTGGAGGTTGGTCTCCATGGTGTTTAGCTGTTCATTGAGCTCTTCTGCTGTGAGGGTCTCATTCTGTCTGTGAATGGTCTCCACAGGTCCTCTTGCTGCAGCCTTCTGTGAAGTTCCCAAAGCCTCCTCGCTTCTTGCCTCCCGGACCTTCTGAAGGAACTCCTCAGCCTCCCTGCTCCTTTTGGCGGTACCCGGTTCCTGAGCCTTGTCAGGCTCCTGCGCCTGTCGTATATCATGTACGAGCTCTGTGATATCTGACCTTCTTACCAGATTGTTGTTTATGATACTGGTATCACCGTCAAAGTACTGCTGAAGCATCTGATGAACTTCCGCCGACTGCTCCGGAAGAACTTCTTTAAGCTCTGTAAAGATATCGTTCCTTCTCTGAGCCTTCTTTACACTGTCCTCTTCAAGCCTGTCCACCAGATCCGCAGCCTCAGAGTCGTAGATCAGCTCACCCACATCGGCTCTTCTAAGGACGTTGTTGATGACCTGTGTATCGCCCTGATAATACTGCTCCAGTAGCTGATATATCTTCATGGACTCCTCAGGAATGATCCCCTTAAGCTGGGTCAGGATCTCGCTCTCCCTGCGGACAGTCTGCTCGCCTCTCTCTGCCAGCTCCTGCATAAGCTTCTGAGGATTGGTAAGTGCCAGGGCAGCATCCTTTCTGGTTCTGGCCATTCTGTCGTCCTGCCTGGGCTTTTCAGCCCTCTTACTGATCTTTTCAAGAGTTCTTACGAACTCACGGCGCCTCTGCTCATTCTGGATATTGATGGCATTGACCGTCTCATTGAGTCTGTCGATCTCTTCCTCAGACATCTCGCCCTCTGGTTTTCTCTCCAGTAGCTCAATCTCACTGGATGTCAGGGCATTGTTCTGGGTGTAAAAACTGTCCGCATTGTTCTCCTCTGTAAAGAACATCTGCGGAGGTCCCTGGATCAGACGAAGGAAGGTCTGATCGGAGGACTTGAAAAAGGTATCCTCAAAACTGTAAAAAGTATTGTTGTTGTTGTAAAATCTGTCGAACCCCGTGTGGTAAATATTCTTTACCATGTCCATAAGGACTGCTGCCGTCAGCTCATTTCTGACGCTGCTGGTTAGGTTCTCCTGGTTCTCAATGGTCTCTTCGTAGGTGTTGCCCCCTAGGAAGATGAGATTTTCTCCACCGACTCCCGCTCTTTCCCTGAGTACCGACAAAAGCAGGTGCTGTGCCGTGTAACTCTGGTTGGATACGGAGTACTCCCTGGCGTCAATCTCGCTCTCAGACTGGGTTCTGTTGAAGTTTGACACTATCTGATATATGGCCCCTGTCTGCAGCCTCTCCATTACGCTACTGTAGAGGAAGTTCTCCCTCTCATTTTCGGAGACCTCCCTCTCAGTGATGATGCGCTCTTTTTCGCGGTTCTCTATGGACTGTATAAGCTCTTTTAACTCATCGCCCCTCTCAAGATAAAGATTGATCAGGGTGTTGGTGTTTCTGGTCTCCTCAGCCATCTGATAGAAGGCCTTCATAAACCTCTTCTCATCCTTGATCCCCAGCTTGTAGAGGGCATCAGTGATAAAAACTCTGTCCTGGTATGTAAGGTCCATGTCAGCGGATACCACAATCCTGTTGAGCACGTTGTTGAGGATGTCCACCTTGTTGATGTTGGTCTCATTTCTCTCATTGTGGGCGAGTATACTTGTCATTCCCTCGCCCTCCTGTACATATATCTCAGGAGGAGTTGCTGTGATATGGAGCAGATCCTCCTCACCTATTGCTGTCTCCATCAGGGAGTAGTTACCTATGATCCTGTAGTAGAACATTTCCGGATCCCTTAAGTATGAAGTTTTTGCTTTGATCTCTATGGGTGCGGAAATGGTCAGCATCTATAGTCCTCACTTCTTAAGATTTTCTGCCATAAGGGCTCTTCTTGTGGGCGGCCATGTTACAGGCGTAGCCAGCGGCTTATCCTTGGGAGAAGACTTGGCCCACTTATTGTCTACGTTATCCGTGCCGTAGACATAAGGTTCTTTTACTTCCGGCTTCTCAGCGTCCCTGGGCGATGTCTGTGCCCACTTATTCTCCACGTTCTCCTTGCCGTAGACATAAGGCTCTTTTACTTTAGGCTTCTCTCCGTCCTTGGGAGATTTCTGTGCCCACTTGACGTCCACGTTCTCCTCGCCGTATACATAAGGATCCTTTGCCACCGGTTTCTCATGGTCTTTTGGTGATTCCTGTGCCCACTTGACGTTTTCTGCGTTCTTGGAGTAGGAGTAGGGTTCCTTATTCATCTCAGCGTTATCGACCCTGGTCATTCTCTTATTTTTCTTTTTGTAAATAGGAGCGCCGGCATTCTTGTCAACTGCCGCTTCCTCTGCTCTCTTGAGCTTGGTCTGATCCTTGGCGTAGTCATAGGCTCCCACATTGTACTGGGAGGAATCTATTCTGGTGACGGTCTGTACTCCATCCTTTGTTGTTACTTTATACGTAGCATCAGCCTTGTCTGGCACACTCTGGGCAGCCCAGGCTGTCTTGTAACCCTTGGCTCCGTCCCAGGAATCCTTGTTGATCTGGGCGTGGTCAATTCTTTCAACCTTGTTGCCCTCAGGTGACTCCTTGACCTCGTAGATCTTTTCGCCCTCATTGGTATCAACAGGCGACTGGGCTGCGTACTTGTTTGTGGCCTTGTCCACCTTCATCTCATACTGGGCTCTGTTGTAATCGGATTTATCCTTACGTGTAACCTTGGATACACCGTCCACTGTCTCAACATCGTAGGTGGCATCCATCTCATCAGGCTTACTGACAGCGGCCCAGGTCTTGCCATCACTTGTTCCGTCCCAGGCGGGCTTATAGAACTTGTAGGCACTTCCTTCCTTAGCCTTCTGCCTTGTTATGCCGTCCTCTTCAACCCACTCATATACATATGTGCCCTTACTCTTATCATCATCAGGCTGGTAGGCTGCGTACTTGGTGGTAAGTCCGGGACCGTCCTTGTCCTTCTGATCCTCGGGATTCCACTCTGCCTCCTCGGAAATGGACTGCCAGCCGTTGGTGAGTACTGCAAGCTCCCTGTAGGCTATTGTGGTGGTCTCGGTTATGATACCTGACTTCTCGGCGTTTAACTCTCCATACTCCTTGCTCATGACTGTACAGCCGGTAAAGGTGTAGACCCTTGCAGGCCAGGCGGGAGCAGAAGCTGTTATTCCCTGTCTTGATCTGTGTCTGTACACATAGAGGATAAGCGGAAGGATAAGCTCCGTGCCGTTGGCAAGGGGATCCAGAAATCTCTCGGTACCCACGTATCTCTCTATCTGGAAAGTGAAGGGCTTGCTGATGGGTTTTCTCTTTAAGTGAACATAGTCGTTAACTCCGCCCTCTCTTATATATTCGAACTCATTCTCCTTGGTAAAAGCCCTGACAGTCTTAATAGGCAGAAAGTATATACCTTCTACCTCTAAAACAAAGTTAAATGCTGTTATGGGATTGTAGATGGCATCAAAGTCGGTGTTTCCCAGGACGTAAGCCTCGCCCACGCCGGCTCCTCCCACATACTTCTTCCAGTCCGCATTTATTTCATTATTATTTTCATCTCTGATTATGTAGCGTCTCGGCATCTAACTTACCTCGTTGGCTTCATGTCCAAAATGCTCTTTTCCTTACTCTTTTTAGAGGGATTAAGACTCTTGTTGATGCTGGAGATCTCACTGCACCACCTGCGCCTCTCGGCATGCTCAAGGGCCATGACCTCGTCCTGCCCCCAGTGGAAATAGTATGAGATAAAAGACATCTCCCTGTAGAGATCATCCTTGGGATATAGCCTCAACCCTCCCGTGTAAAATTTAGAGGAACCTCAAAGGTTCTTCCGCAGTCAGGACATACACACTGCATTGTGGGAGGCTCAACATCGTTGATCCTCTGATACATGTCCTGTAAAAATGCCAGATCGGCTGTAAAGAGCTGCTCTATGGTGGTTGCGGTAACCGCATCCATTCCTTCAAGCTCTGTCACAACCTTGCTGAGAATAACTATCGTAAGATATGAGGGATTGGCCAAAACTCTCGGGTCCCTTGTGGCTGATATCTCATCCCCTGCGGTGGCAAGTCTCATTCTGCCCTTTCTGTGAAGATTGCCTGCTCCGTCCATATACCCCTTTGGAAGTGTAAAATCATAAATTGTTTCCATACATTCCTCCTGTAATTTTGCTTTATATTCTTTATGGGACACAGGAGAATGATCTCCTGCGCCCTAAAAGCACGTAAAGCTTTTTTAGTTGGGAATTACAAGCTCCTCGTATGCGATCTCTACTGTCTCAATAGCAACATCGCTGTTCTTGGCATCCATATCGGGTGCTGTGTACTTGGTAACCCAGGCATTGGTCAGTGTCCACTGTCTTGCTCCCTGTGAAGAGGTAACAACTGATGTGGGTGCACCGGAGTTAATATCGATGAGCTCGATAGTAACGTTCTGACGAGGAATCTGGCCACGCATCTCGCTGACACACTCCATGATCCATGTCTTGAATGGACTTGATACGATGTAGCCCATCTTCAGTGTAACATTACCGTGCTTTACAAGTCCTGGGATCTTAACAGGTGCCAGTGATCCGGAATTGCCCTGACGGAACTCAATAACATCAACAGTTGCCTCGATACCTGTGACCTCTGAAAAAGCAGCAGTTCCTGCAATGGTATCAACAGTCACGAGGAAATTCATTTTGGTTAATGGATAGGCTGAGCCTTTACCATTATCATATGCTCCAGTAGCCATACTCTATGACTCCTTTCTATTTTTGATTATTCTTCTCCGCCGCCGCCGGCTTCAGAGGTGTGCTGTGTTACTCTGAAGATTACGAACTCTGCCGGGCGGGATGGTGCAATACCGATGTTGCAGATAAGTCTGCCGTTCATGATATCGTCTCTTGTCATTGTAGAAGGTCCGATCTCTACGAAATAGCTCTCAGATGCTGATTCGCCGGCAAGCATTCCGTTTCTCCACAGTCCGTCAAGGAAGTTGGAGATTGTGAGATTGACTCTCTGCCAGAGAGTAGGATCATTGGGCTCGAATACAACCCAGTTGGTGTTGGCCTTGATACTCTCCTCAACGAAGATAAAGAGTCTTCTGACGTTGACATACTTAAATGCACTGTTGCTGGAAGCGGTTCTTGCGCCCCAGATACGGATGCCCTGTCCGGGAAGTGTCCTGATAAGGTTGATTCCCTCGGGATTGAGGATATCCTGCTCATCCTTGGTATAGTTAACAGAAAGGCCTGTACAGAATACAACTTCATTGGCAGGTGCCTTGTGAACGCCGCGGTCGATATCTGTTCTGGAGTAAACACCCATTACAGCTCCTGAAGGCGGAATGAAATCAGCCTTGTTGGAGGATCTGTCGAATACCTGGATCCATGGATGATACATAGCGCAGTATGTGGAATCAACCATCTGTCTGTATCCGATAAGATCTGCTGTCTTATACATCTCCTTAGGCATATCCAGTACTGCGAAGCGGCTTCTTAATTTCTCACAGTGGCCAACCAGAGCAACTACAGCCTCGGGAATTGTGATTCCGGGCATTGCCAGCATGCTGACAATGTTGTTCTCCATGAATGCCTGAAGACCTGTTCTCTTGCCGGGGCCGTTGTCCTCACCGATGTAGGTGGAGGCATCAACCTTGGAAACTGATCCGTCTGAACCACCCTCAAGGAAGAACACGCCGTCTGTAACGTCTTCGCCCAGGATATCTGCAACAGGATTGCCTGCTGTTTCCTGCTGAGCAACCTCTACCTTGATGATATCGCTGCCTGCAAGTCTTGAACCGATGTATCTGGGTGACTGTGTATTGAAGGAAAGCTCTGCGTAGTTCTCAACGTCATCGGCGAAGCGAACTGACATATCCACAGTTACCAGATAAAGAAGAGACTTGGGAATGATATCTGTATCCACTGCTGTTTCAGGGATCTCATCCTCAAAGGTTACCTCTCTGTCAAAGATTGTCTTGATCCTTGTATAGGTTCCTTCGAACTCAACAAGGTCGCCTTCTCTGAAGCCATCAAGAGTCTTTGCGATAAATCCTGCATCTGTCTTCTCAATAAGCTGGAGCTTACGCTTCTTATTGGTTGAGAGCATGATCTGGATCTTGTTGCCCCATGTTCCGGGACTGGATGCTGTTACGTCAAGGATTCCTTTTTTTGCTGTAGCAGGCTTTGCATCTCTGGGAGCAACACGCATTACGTAGCATCTTGTTCCGCCATTATCAAAGAACTGCTCAACGCTGTTTGCCAGGTAACGGTACTCGCCGTAGCCAAACTCTGAAAGGAAACCGCCAAACTGCTGTTTGAAGCTTCTCATGCTGGTTACAAGAAGAGGTGCTCCCTCAATGGGTCCTTTCTCTGCCAGTCCGATAAAGCCTGCTGTACTTGTACCTACGCCTTCGATACTCCGTGGAGAGTTATCATATTCTTCAACGTATACGCCTGGTGATAAATACTCTGCCATATACTTTACCTCTTTTCTTTGATTTTACTGTGCTGTCGCCTTGACCTGTCCGGGGTTGGTAATTGATATCTGTCCTGCGTAAGCGCAGACCAGTTTGCAATCATTTGTAAGACAGGGTTTGCCGCCGATAAGAACCTTTGGTTTTGTCGGGATCCAGGTACCTGCCGGAGCCGGGATACAGGGCTGGGGAGTCAGAACTCCAAGTGCCGCTGCTGTGGCTGCCGCAACCTGGGGATTGGCCAGTGATGTACACATTCCGAATGGTCCTACATTTGCAAGACTCTGGGAGTCCTGGATAGATCCGCATGGCTTACCGCCTGCAAGGACCTTGGCCTGGCTGGTAACCTTAATCGGTGCCGGCGCAGTTCCCATTGTACACACTGCTGTTCCTGTCGCTGTTACAAGATTACTCATCCTTACTTTCTTCCTTTCCGGTCACTGGCTCTTGTTTTACTGCATCCTTTAAAAGATCGATCTCTCCTTTCTCCTCAGAAAAATCAATTTTTCTGAAGTATTCGTTCTCACCCGCCTTAAAATGAAGCAGGTAAGGTAACGATGAGGAGTCGTCTCTGACCTTAAGGACAAACTGCCCGTCAGGGCCTGCCCTTCCGTAGACGATGCGGAAGATCTTGTCATTGAGCTTGTGCTCCTCCGCAAGAGGCTCCTTTAAAATGACACTGAGTGGTGCATTCTGTTGTCTGACTTCAAAGACATCGTAGCGCTCACATGTCTCCTGGGTCACTGCATAGCTGATGGCATCCAGCATGCATCCACCTCCCGCGCGCACAGGCAGAAGATTCATTGTGCAAATTCCCTTTTTCTCCTGCGCACTCTGGAATAGGGCCATCGGGCTGTTTAGATTAACAGCTTCGATGTATTCGAGCTTTGAAAGGGTTCCGTAAACTGTTAGTACCGTTCCTCCCAGCCGGTTTTTCTCTGACGGCATCAGGAAAATATCGACCATGGGAAGCCTTGGATCCAGCGCATCAAAATCAACTTCGAGGTCATATGGATCGTATCCGTAAGCATTTATCTGCATGGGAAACTCTTCCCTGCTTGTGTTTACGAAGACGTAAAGTCCATTTCCTTTTCTGATGGGATGTAAGAATCTTCCATCCTTCAGAAATCTGACATCGTTTTCAGTAAGATCTCTTCCTGTGGTCGTATCCACAAGTCTTACTGCAAGTGATAACTTCGCTGTAATCACTACTGTCACTTTTTAGCCGTGCCCCCTTTCTTCGCCTGTTACTCCAATCTCAAAGCTGGCATCGGTTACGCGAGGAGTCAAGATAGATTCTGCACTTGACAGGTATACGGGAGCCGCCCTGTAAAACAGGCTCATCTGATAGGGCTTATTGATGGCCTGCCAAACCCGCACCTTTTCCTCCAGACTTATCTTCGCCTGAGACAGTACTATCGGAGGTTCCTGCGTTTCCAGCCATGACTGGAGCTCATTGGGTGATATTGAACTGTTGTCGTTCACTATCTGCGCTATTTTTCCAATGATTTTCTGCATATCGGGATCCTTAAGGCCCATCTGGCCGGATCCGTTTATAAAGACCATATAGTAAAGAGAATACGGTCTTGGCGGTTTCGTGATCTGTGCCCTTCCCTTCTGAATGTATCTTGGAGTCGTAACTTCCACATCCTCCCTCATGTCGTAGAGGTAAACCCCAACCAGATAGTCCACATCCTGAGAAAGAGGTGAGGAAATCTCGATATTGTTGGGGGATGGGATAGGCTCCGGGCACATCTTGTCCCTCAGGGTTTTTACAATAAATTGGCTTACGTCTGAAATAATAGGATAATCAGCCATATCGACCATTACCTTTCTGTTTATTCCTTGAAATACTCCTGAAGCTCTTTTACATAATTATCAACTGCGGCCTGCTTGGCGGGAGGAAGACAGATTGCATATTCTGTTCCGTATGCGTATTCTGCGTCACACCCGAAGTAGTTCATTGAATCTTTTTCAGCCAGATATACAACTCCGCTGTATGCAACCTTCTCGGTGAGTGTCTCTCCCTCGGAGTCTGTGCTCTCCTTGTACATCACATCAGATCCGCGTTTGAATATATATACGAGCGAACCCCTGGTCATGGTAGCGGTTGCCTTGGAATCATCATAAAAATATCTGAAATCGGTGCAGTTGGATATGGTATTCATATCAACATACTCGGTTGACTTGTTGAGCGGATACTGCCCAAACAGGAATCTGCTGTTTTTATCGCGCATCATGTTTATTGTCCGCTTTGTAAGGCCCTCTGCCGCCGAAATTCCCATTCTGGAAAGCTTTGAGAGTGTAGCTGCCGCCACTGCAAGTTCATCCTCGCTCATCTCATCAAGGCTCTTTCCGAAAAGAGCTTCCAGCTGTGCAAGAAGTGCTGCCGAGTCAGGTCCCGTCTTGGATGCGTTCAGGGAATCCTGCGCGTTCTTAATACCTGCAAGGGTATCTGCTGAGGCTCCGCTGGCTGCTGCCTTATTGGCCAGATCATTTAGCTTATCCTCTTCTCCGAGTCCCGCAAGGGCGTCTGCTATACCTGAAAGATCTGCTCCCGCGTCATCTGCCAGCTTTGACATTGCCTTGTTAAGAAGCGAGTCTGCCATCTTGCCCTGTCCTGAACCCGCTCCAGAGCCGGAACCCGATCCGCTTCCTGAACCCGTACCCGAACCTGAGCCCGATCCGCTTCCCGAACCTGAGCCCGAACCGTCTCCCGATCCGTCTCCCGATCCGTCGCCTCCGGCTCCATTTCCTCCTGATTCTCTGTTGATATCATTGTCAACAGCTGCGATCAGTGCGTCATATTTTTTGGCTCCCGCAAGGTCGTTGTTGTCCAGGCAGTTATCTCTCTTTTCCTGAAGCTCTGCCTTCCTGGCAAGGAGCTCGTCGAGTTTGCTTCGAAGGGACTCATCCGAGTCGATTATCTTCTGTGCCTCTTCCCGCAGCCATGCGAGATGCGCCTCGACTGAGGAGGTTGAGAGCGGTTTGAAGGCATCATCCGGAATCTCTTTTAACAGTTCTTCCGTTATCCTTATCCTCTCATTGACATACTCAAGAGCATTTGGAGCTGTGTCCCTCTGCCTCATCGCCTCAATCAGGAACTGGAACATTGTCCTGTGAGTCTCTTCTGTGATTTTCTGCCCCTCAAGAGCAGTCTTTTTGGCGCCTTCCGAGGAAGCAGCCTGGTAGTCGCTTCCAGCTCCTGCTGTTGCGGCGCCCACATATCTCCCGGCAGCCATGGAAAGAAGACTTGTCTGAAGAAGTGAAAGCTCGCCGTCCTTGTCGCTTATTTTGTCCTCCTGAATATTGGTTGCGTGTTTCAAAAACGAAATAGGTCCGCCGACTGTTGCTCCGGAGGTCTGCTCTATTATCTCCCTGCTGTAATCGTAAATTACATGTGCGAGAAGATCTTCGGAATCGATGAGAGCTTTGGCTCTGTAGGTGTTGTAGCTGTCGTTACAGTTGCCCATTGATGTTCCGATCGCTTCTACAATAGCTGAGTCCTCGTTGAAGGGATACTCGCTGGGAGAGTTGTCCGGAACGTAATCATCATTTTCACTGTTGGCTTCCTCCGCCCTCTGTCTCTTATCGACTTCATAATCTTCAAGAACTGTCCACCAGCCGCTTGAAGAGCCAAGTATTCCAAGCCTTCTGAACAGGTCACGGATTATCGGATCCATAACTGTGGGCGATGAACTGAAGTCATGCTTGTTGGCATCCTCGAGCTTTATGTTGTAATCGGGCTGTGATGCCTTGTCCTTGTCCTGACTTGAATCCTTGAAGTTGCCGTAAGGCGTGTAGTAAGTGCCGGTTGCAAGTTCGTTGAGCTTGGAGAGAAGGTTGTTATCCAGCTCTGAGAGCCTCTCCATGATAAGAAGCCTTCTTGTGGCATCCACCTTGCTCATGAGGTCATATATGAGCTCTGCCTCCTCATCGGATCCCGCCGCCTTGAGGGCGATGTAGGATTCATTGAGAGCCGCAAGCTGCTGGTCGCACCTGTCAGTCTGAGCATCCCTTAGATCCAGTGAAAAGAAAGTCGATAGCAGCTGATAATAGTAAACATCGCTTCGAAGATTGCCTGAGTCGTTGGAATTCTTGTTGCTAAGAAAATCTTCCTGCGAGATCGTGGTCTTTGACTCCGACATGGTGTACTGCGTCCTGATGGGGTCAAGCTCCGGCAGCGACGACAGATCATATGGATCCGGAATGTCAAAGGGATTCATTGAAGCAAGAGTCTTGGCATCCTTCATGATCCCGTCGGATCCTATATAAAAAGTTACGTATAGAGGATTTATCGTATCAATACTCTCAGGATTGCCTGCGGTTGATATGCCCTGGATACCATTATCTATGATCCCGGTCTCAAACCACTGTCCGTCAGATAATTCCGACTTGTAGTAGACATTGCTCTGGCCCGATTCGGAAGCTGAATCCACTGCCTTCTCATAGATATCGTCCGTCAGGGCATCCTTGTGGACGATGTAGGTACCAATAAAGAGTACCGAGTCCTCAATCGTCGTCCTGGCGCTCAGCTGCTCATAGGTCACAGCCTTATCCGGGTCAAATATGGCTCTGGTCACAACGCCCTTGCCAAATACAACTGAAAGAACTGCGGCCGCAAGAACAACAGCGATACCTCTTTTTATGAACTTTTCAGAAAAGAGCTTTGAAAGTTTCATTTAGTATTCTTCCTTTCGGAGAACTGCTGCGTTTGCAGAATCAAGTCTTGCTGTTTCCACAAGTGCCTCAGAGTCGTCATAGAATTCAACTGTCAGCTCATCAAGAGACTGGTTCAGAAGTTCCACATACTTAAGAGGCTTGTCTATATCGGTAAACTCATCTTTTCCGAGAGTCTTACCCTCTTCGTTCTTGACCTTGAATCTGGTCACGGTTGCTGCCTCGGTGTTCATTGTAAAGGTCAGCTCCACGAGGCCTGTTGTCATATTTCTCTCTACAACAAAGGTTCCGATCTGTCCCGGCAGATCTCTCTTTATCTCATATCCGCTTCTTACGATCAGAGGTCCTGATTCCACAGTCGGATCGATCGTCACGTCGTCCACGAACTCATCGCCGTTGTAAAGCCTTATGATCGCCTCAGAGACCGTATCGAATGACAGGGCCAGGTGTCTTAATTTCTTATCGCTCTTTGTCCTTGCTCCAACCTGAACATTGTTTACCCACAGCTCATAATCGGTAATATCGATCTCGAAATCATCCGGAATGTGAAGTGTAAGTTCAAACTCTGTTCCCTGGACGATGGATTCAAGCGTATAGTAGGCGCCGTCAGCGGTGTTCTCTTCGATGTAGCTCTCTCCCACAACTGCTGTGTGCATATCGGCATCAGTGCCTGATAAAAGAGCACTTATCCCGCCGCAGGTCAGCCTGTCGAAGGAATTAAGTGTGGTGGTATAGAGCTTCATGGCGTCCAGCATACTGTTCTGAAGTTCCTCGTAGCTGTCCATCTGTGAGTCATACTCCTCAAAGGAGAGCTCGCCTTTTCTGTTTAGAAGTGATGCCCTCTTAAGATCAGCCTCCGCATCATCCACATCTTTTATATACTGTTTATACGAATTACGGACGGAGATGTAATTGTTAAATGTATCCGTAACGCTCTGATCAAGCTCCTCTTTGGCTGCTTTCTTGTCATTGAGTGCCTGTGCGTAGTCTAAAACGTTCTGCTGAAGGACTGTTGGGTCGTCCTCAATATATCTGGTACCGTCCAGATCTCCCTTGAACCAGATCTTTGGGAGCTTTAAAAACCAGAATATCTTTTTCTTGCCCTTCCAGTGGCTGTCTATCTGAGTCAGGAACGCCTTGTAATCCTTGGTGAAGGCCTTCTTGTTGACAGGACTTCCGTTGAGAGCTGCACTTACGTAGGATGAGATCATTCCGTACTCACTTCCGTAGTGCTGCTTCATAAGACCTGAGTTGGTGGTAAGCTCGGACCTTGAAGTAAATTCCGTGATGCAGGCCTCGTAGTAGGTCTGATCCCTGTCACTTGTGTACTTCATAAGTCCCTCAAGATGCGATCTCTCAAGTGTTGCTTCAACGAATGGCTTCTCAAAGGTGTACTGGGTGGAAACGTCAAATCCCACCATGCCGGACATCTTCTTGAGGTCAGCTTCCAGAGTTCTTCTGTCAGTAGCAACCTTATTTGTAAGGGTCGTCACCTTCTTCTCAAGCTTGTCCACATCGCTCTTGTTGGCTGTTCCGAGCCTCAGCCTTGCCTCATTCTTGGCAAGGCCATCCTTGGTAGCTTCCAGACGGCTGTTGTTAAATTCAATTGTCTCCTGAAGTACCACTATATCGCAGTAGAGGTTATTGACCTTTTCATTGATCGCAAAGATCATGTCTGCATACTTGTGCTCGGCAACATTTATCTCATACTGCTTGGCTATCGGCTTAAATTTAAATTCTGAGGCCTCAGCAAGATTCGGCTCCTGAGGGAACTTGAAGTTAAGAAGCGGCGACCATCTGAACTGCTTCATACTGGTCTCCTTGAGCTTTACTGCCTTGACCGCGCTCTCATAGGATGCCTTCTTGCTCTCAACCGAGATCTCAGCGCTCTCATACTCCGTGGAGTTCTGAACCGCCAGTGCTCTTGCCGCCGCAAGTGTGAGCTTTTGCGGCATTGGAGGCGCAGCCAGAGCGACCTCAGAAAGAGATGGAACTGACAGAACCGACATGGCACATACTGCCGCCATTATGCCGCCAAGCAGGCGCCTGCCCATATTCGGTTTGCAAAAAGAATCAAGCACTCTCATCTCCTGCACCTGTCAGATAATAAAATTCAAAGTTATCGCTCTTTTCCCTGCAGACGAAGTTGTACATCACATCACCTCTTCTGTAGGAATAGATATAAACAACATAATCTCTGTCAAAGCTGTTGACCTCGGCCACATCCGAGAACTCCTGATCAAGGTCCATTTCGACTCTGTCAAGATATGTAGTCTTAGTATTCTTTATCGTGTTGATAGCTATGGCCTCGGGGAGGATCACGTTGGAGTTGCCCTCGTAGCAAGGATCTCCCAGAGCTTGTGTGATCTCAGAGACCGTATCGAGAAGCTCGCCGCCTATATTACATACATCGGATAAAACGTATACGCTGTCCACCGTCTCCTCGTCGTCAAGTGCCTCCTGATCGCTTGCTGCGTGATATATGGCATTTATGCCGTCCATATAGGCAACCGACTCGTTTTCTGTGGTAAAGAGGTCCCTGTGCCCCTTGTAGCACTCAGAAACCTGTGTCACGCTCTTACCTAAGAGCTCGGAATAAACGATGTACCCCATTGCAAATGAACCGGTGTAGATCTCATTTTCGCCTGTGTCATACAAGGTTCCCAGACCGTGGAAGACTCCCCTTGAGAAAGCTCCCGAATAAGCTCTGCTCCCGTCCTCTCTGTACAGGGTTCCGTCTCCCTCAAAAAGGTTCTCGTGGAAGTTTCCCTTGTACTTGGGATTGCCATCCTCGTAATTGAGATTGCCAAGACCCTCATACTTGTTCTGGTCAAAGGTGCCGGTGTAGACTACATTCCCCTCCTTGTTATAGAGTGTGCCGTCACCGGTGACATACCCGTTCTCAACATTGCCGTCGTAGGCAACATAGCCGCTCTTACCCGTGATCTTCACGTGGCCCTTGGCAGTTCTGAGCCTGAATGCATTGTATTTGTAGGTCCTTACTCCGTCTTCCGAGAAATTCCGAAACAGGCTGGTCTCAGTGGTTATGTACCAGATGCTCACAACGCCCACTATGATAACAAGTGCGTAGAGAAGGCGCTTTGAGAACATCCATCTTCCGATGGTGTAGTAGTCGTCTTTATTCCTCGGCTTGACACCCAGAAGGCTTGCAAAGAAATCTCGAATCCTTGCAACGATCTTGGTTCTAATGAAGTTCCAGTTTGTATAAAGCTTAAACTTGGTAACAAGTCCGGTCATCCTGGACTTGATGGTCTGGATCAGAATACCAAGCAGGCCGTTACCACCACCCATTTATAAGCCCCCTTCATCCAAAGTTGATGATCTTGTGCGCATCACCCTCAGCACTCTCATTGAGGTATCTGTCACTTTCAAATACATAGAACTTTATGAGAGTATCATCCGGAGTTTCTTTCAAAAGCTCTGAGAATTTGGTCCTGGCAATGTAAAAGTCCTTCTCATAGAAGAGACGAAGCGCCTCCTCATATCTTGGAAGTGTAGAGATCCTGTCTGCCCTCACCTTGGCGGGATGGGCGTCGAGCACCTCATAGAGCTTTACCATGTTGCCGTCCGAATCTCTTCCCGCATAGCCCATGAAGCGAAGCGGAAGCTGTATGTTCTCCCTGTCCATAACCGTGTCGGTTATTACAAGTCCAAGTCTGTGCTCGGTGATGAAATTGCTTATCCTGTAGATAAGGCTCTGGTTGTCTGAATGCATATAGGTTGTCGATTCCTCATCGCTGCCCATAACACCGAACTTCATCCTGTCAAAAAACAGCACTGTTGAGAAGTTCTCCTGATCTCCGTTCCTGACCAGCTCATTGAACAGTTCTATGAAAAATCTCGTGCTGCCCTTTTCTGTCTGTGTAAAGAGAAGCTGAAGTCCGGACATATCGGAGGCCTTGCCTATTACGATCGCCTCGTGTTCCTTCTGGAATTTTCCGATGGCGCCGATGATGTTGTCCACCTTCTTCTGTCTTCTTCCGCCTCTCACATCGATTCCGATCATTCCTATGGTTCCGGAAATAGCTGCGCTGTCTCCGTTTGCCACTTCAATGATGGACTTCTTTCCGAGAACCTTTTCTACGTTCTTGGGCGCAAATCTGTAATAAGCTTCAAGGATCCTTACCTTGGTATATTCAATCTCATCGATCCTCTTGTTGATCTCAACGACTGAATCCCACATATCCTTAACATCACGTCCTATCGTCAAAGGTCTGTCCGGAAGTTCGCTCCCAAGGGCTGCGGCTGAAAGTGCCTCTTCAAGCGCCGCAAGATCCCTCATGTGAAGCCACCAGATAAGTACAACCAGTGCGCTGGCGATAGCAAAGATGAGCAGGAACGCGATGAATACTGCCCTGTTGTCAACAAATACCGATGCGTCAGTGGAGGTGTCATTTATAATCCCCACTAGCGCATAATCGGGAGAAAAGTTAGAGGTAGCGACTCCGATAGCCCTGTAGTCCTGACCCTCACATACAAAATCAACAGCGCCAAACCTATCTCCGATTGTCAGAGCCCTTGTAAGTGCAGACATATCAAGTCCGTAGATCTGTTCGATCCCCTGAAGATTCCTTCCGCTGGCGCTTGCATATACTACTGAATCTCTAAGTCTATATACGAATACGTCATAGAAAATGTCAGCATTTCCTTCTCTTTTAATAAACTCCGAGATATTCTGCCTGATCTCCTGATACCTTTCCGAATCATAAAAAGCACTGTCGGAGAAATTGCTGTTTTCATCAATTCCCGCAGCGTCCGAAAGAGCCACGAGGGAAGATGCCGCAAACCTTGAATGCTCAACCTCTCTTGCATTGGAATAGCCCCTGGCAACTGCGTAGGTGCCGATCCCAACAATCATAAACAGCACCACTTCTGCCAGCAGTATGTAGTAAAAAGTCCTGTTCCTGTTCTCAAAGGTTCTGATGAGCAGGTTCAGAACAACTGCCCAGATGATGAGTGCGACAATATACCAGATGATATAGGTTGAGTACAGTGTAAAGAGCTGTCCTATACTCAGCTTCATATTGGAGACAGCACTGGCGATATATGCATCTATCTCGAAGACACCCTGCGGGGCATCCTTGTCGGTCCTTACAAAAAGATCTCCGTTTCTGTAAACAGCATCCGCAAAAAAGCGTCCGCTGCTGCTTCTCTTTGACCTCAAAGACTCAACCCTGATGTCCTCATTTATGACTTCCTTGGGATCGCGCAGCTGCGAAGCATCAATTCCGTAAACCTTTACATATGTGCCGTCGCTGCTTAGCGTGGTGACAAAAAGACCGCTTCCTTCAGCAGAAAAACCACATACAACTTCGTCGTCATCAATTGCAAACCTGGGAGACCTGGTCTGAAGATCCAGCTTCTTATCAAGGCACACCAGTGTATATGTGGGTGTACTGCTCAGAGCATCCTCATCGGCCTTGTCAGGTGCTTCCAGAAAGCCGGAAAGAACAGCATACACGTTGCCATCATAAGCTGAAACTCCCAGAACCCTTGTATCACCAAGACTCTTTGTGAGGAACAGATTTGACACCCTGCCCTTGCCGTTCATCTTAAAGATGACACCGCTTCCCTTGATGTTCTGAGCGTAATAGATGTCGCTGCCGCTTGAGGCATAGTCGGAAAACGCAGTGTACTCAACATTTATCGACACTCTGCTCATCACGTAGGAAAAGATAAAAAGTGAAAGAGTAAAGCTGATTATATAAAGGACAATTATTATTCTGTTTCGAAAGCTGGTAGATGCCATCTTAAGTTTCTCCCTTTACTGAAGCAAACTCTCCGTACCTATCTTCTTAAATGTATTAAAAAGAAGTCTAAACCAGGAATTACCGCCCAAAAACAGCCTTGAAACAACTATGCTGAGGGCAAATATTCCAAGGATCAGGCTGATCCAGAACAGTACACCGATTATGGTGTCTGCATTTCTCTTTATCCAAAGCTTTATCAGAAACCATGGCGTTATCTTCTTTTTGGAGACAGCTGCTATGGTTATATCCCTGTAGAGATCGGTGAACCTGTGGTAACTTCCGTTGGCCACTTTCTTCTCAAGCAGGTAAAAGCTCGTAGCCTTCTGCCCCGACTTTGGCTGTAAGAGCAAAAGGAGCGTCCTTGCACACACATCGGTGCACTCCTTCTCGCCTATAGACGGATCCAAATTGGAGAGGTCCATTTCGTACCCCAAAAAGACCGAACCATCACTTGATAAGTTCAGCATTCCGCCGCTAAGCAAAAGATATAAAATTGGATATGGGAGATCAGACGTAATACAGGCCAGAATCGTGCTTATACAGATGTCTTCGCACTGAGCCAGTGTCAATGACTCCCCCTCATAGAAGTCAAATAACGGTCTCTCCTTGTGGTAGGGGAAAACAAGCACATGCTTGTCCCCCACAGCAAAATCGTCAATCAGGACCTGCTCACCTGTCCTTCCGGAAAACTCGAAGAGCTCAAGTACCTTTCTGACGGTGTCATGCTGGTGTATCACCACAGTGGTATACAGGATTCCCCCGGAAGAAGCCAGATCCCTGCATATATAGCAGTCATTGACTTCTCCCATACTCTTTGTGGCAACCGGTAAGAGCCGCATTTTGCCTGATTCATAGATCATGTGGGCTCCTCTCAAAGATTGATATCCGGGATTTTAACTATAGGCTCGCTCTCCTGCTCTTTTATGCTTCCCGCATCGTCCTCTGTCGCTGTTGACTTGACAATGGCATATGCATATGTACATACCATAGGCATATCCGAACAGTAAATGCGCACTTCATATACACCCTCTTTGGCAGGTGCTGTATAAACTCCGTCCGTGGTGACTTCACCGCTTCCGGGAGCAGTAAGTTCATAGGTTATGCTGCAGGGCTCCATGTTGTTGAACTGAACCCCGAAGTAGTAGTTCTCTCTGGGTCTCATGACTACAGTAGGTGTCTTGGCTGTGATCGACTTGCCATAGTAATCTGCAGCCTCAAGCTCTTCTCCTGACGGGAACTTGATGGCCACCCACCTGTAGGTAAGCACAAGGAAGTCAACATCGTGAAGGAGTCTTGCTGCAACAACAAAGCTTCCCTTGTCGTTGAGTACCCTGACTGCGGTCTCCGCATCAACCAGCTGCTGGCTCTGTCTTGAGAACAGCTCCGGATTGCCGTAAACCGTGCTCTTTGCACTTGCTCCGATGGTCTGATCCTGGGAGAGGTATTCATATCCGATGGAGACATAGACGTTGCCGCTTCCAAGTCCGTGAGTGATCTCACCTGAGTATCTGATATCTCCGGCCCTTGCATCCCTCCCTAGAGGAATCTCAAGTACACCTGTCGCTACGTTTTTGAGTTCCGCAGCCTTAGGTTCCTCCACAGGGATATAAGCAGGTTCCGACGCAGCACCTGCAGCCTTCTCGGAGATATCCGCGTCTTTTACATAGTACTCCATGTACTCTGTGCGGGATCCTGTCTGTGAAGGAAGTTCTATATACTGATTCTTCCTGATCTCTCTGATATTCTCGATTACATAGGCGCTGTCTGTACGCATCAGATCAATTTCGGCCAGCTTGATCGCTGATGCGTTGACTGCCTGTCTCATCTCCAGGGAAAGCTTACCCGTCTCCCTCCTTATGATGGAGGCAGGGGAATCCTCTGAAAGTCTTATCCTCGTGGCAAAGCTGTTCTCTGTCTGAATTGCCTTGTCGTTCTCAAATGCTGCGGCAGAGCCGCTTCTCAATATGACATTGGCTTCTATTCCGGCGCTGTTCTGGACATTCATCCAGTAATCGGCACAGTACACGCCGCCTTCTGAGAGCTCAATATCATTTACTTCCATATCTATCTGCTGTGAGCCGTCGGGAGCCGTAAATCCGGGGATGTCCAGAGTTCCCTTGTAGGTGAACTTCACATCCTGCCCTGTAAGCTTGTGAATCTCAAGCCTTGCCTTCACATTCCTTCCCTTACTCACAATCGTGGGCATCGTAATAAAGCCTTCAAAGTTCGGTCCTTTGAAAAGCGTCTCCTTCTGAAGGAATTCGGACTCCATCTCAAAGCCTTCATCAAACTCTTCTTTATCCACAAGGAAGATCTCAAAGCCTTCACTGATGCGGTTGTACTCGTACTCCTGATCGGATTCCTTGTGACTTACCGCATATACGGAATGAATGTCCTTTTCCTTAAATCGCACACAGAGGCAGGCGGTGTCAGATGTAAGATCATCAAAGCCGTCTATGGCAGAGAGCTTCTTAACAAGGGATGTGTCAATAATGATCTCCCTTCCGCTTCCGTCCATGACAACACCGCTCTCAATAAGAATTGAGAGGTCGTCCAGATTGACAACGCTGCAGCCGCACACAATTCCCGCGCCGTACATAAGACTGTTGATAAAGCGCAGCTTATTGATGTGATAGCTCTGCTCTGCCTGGAAGTCTGCTGTTGTGAGCATCTTGCCCGGATAGTAACGATTTCTTTCAAACGGATATACTTGATTGCTGGCCATTTATTAGATACCCCCTAATAAGACATTGGTATTTACACAAAATATAGTAGTACCTATCATATAATAACACTATTTTTTTACTGATTGTTCACAGTGCTAAAGAGTTTCTAAATTTTTTACATTTTTTTGTATAATTTGTGAAATTGTTATTCAATCTCCCGGATCAGCTTAAGCATCAATCGATCCCAAAAGCGAACCGGACCTTTTCTTCCAGTTCATAGTCCGTAAGATTGGCTGCGAAGGCATCCACGTCGTCCATGATGCCAAGATGAGCATATTTTTCCTCATCTGTACAGCTGATCACAAGGTACATTTCTTCAGAATCGGGAAATTTTAAAGTTCCCGCCTTGTAATACCTGTCACCCTTGAGGAACACTTTTCTTTGAACGTCGTCGCCCTGACTTACGATATCAGTCTCGACGGCTCCGAATTTAACAAATGTCTCCTCAAGAAACTTAAGTCTCATTTCAATTTTGTCTTCACCAGAAATATTAATGTTTTCCACCTGCCTGTATTTCCTCCATCTTTCTGATTCTCTCTGCCTCATTCAGAACCTTTGTGGTCCAGTCCGGGTCAGGCTCCAGAATCTGAAGCACATGAAACCCCCAGGTCCTGGCGTTTTGTATGATAGCCTCTTCGTCGTCTATGTGAAGAGATATCCTGTAATGAGTCGGCATCTTCTGGGGCAATGTATCGCTTCTGTTGCCCTGAACCTCTTTCTTATGTCTGTACCCGTTTACGATAGAATCAAATTTAATATTGTACTGCCTGAAGAGCGCGTTAATATACACCTCACTTCTGAATGAGGAAGTATACACCCAGACTTCAAAGCCTCTTCTCTGAAGCTCATTGATAAGGAAAACGGTTCCTTTCCTCAGTCTTTCCGGGAACATTCTGTTCAGAGGGAACCTTAGTTCCGGCTCCACTTCATAGTTGTCGGGCGAGACAAACAGCACCTCATCGAGATCAAAAGAAACTTTCATAAGCCAACAATCTCCCCTTTTACCATAGATACAACTATTATAACGCTAAAACGTGCCGATTTGTACAGTATTTGGATATAAAATGAGCCCTGAAGACAGGGATGGCGGACCATTTTCATTCTTTAAAACAGTCCACTACCTCCGACCCCAAAGCTCACTCTCAGCCATGAAACTTATTAATAAATCCACACATCGGGCATTTGCACTCAGATTTATTTAAATCTGCATAAAAGGGCTGGCCGCAGTCGATACATGCTATCCTCATAATGTTGCTCTTTACGCCGCCGTTTCCTGCACGGCTTCTTGCGGTCACACCGCCCGATACGCCCAGAAGTTCATCCTCACTCATTGCCATATTCTCTTTATCAAATATATCCATCGGTATCTCACTCTCCTGTCTTCATATTTTCATACTTCATATCTTTATACGATAGTTATCCATAGCAGGCAAAAAAATTATCCGTTATATACAATGCTCAGCATTGTTATATCATCAAACTGTTCCATCTTTCCGGCGTATTCATCAACCGCCTTCTTCATCTGCCTTACCAGCTCTTCCGGATCACAATCCTTGTACCTTGCAAGGTTCTTTGATATACCCTCGATTCCAAAGAACTCCTCAGCCTCATTCTGAGCTTCCGCCTCGCCATCGGTATAGACAAATATCCTGCCCCCCTTTGGAAGAGTGAAAGCATAGTCGTTAAACCTCGCCCCGTCAACGGCTCCCAGAACGATGCCATGTGGATCCTTGTAGAGACAGAAGTCGCCATTTTCATCTGTAATGAAGGGATACTCATGTCCGGCGTTTGCAGCCACAACTTCGCCTGTACTTATGGTAAGGATTCCAATCCACACCGTGACAAACATATCATTAATGCCGTCTTCACAAAGTCCGTCATTGATGTCCAGAAGCATTTCGGATGGCTTTCCGCCAAGTTTTGCCCTGTTTTTCAGAAGGCTCTTACTTACCATCATGAAAAGAGCTGCCGGAACACCCTTGCCGGATACATCAGCGATCAGCATCGCCAGATGGTCGTCATCTATCATAAAGAAATCGTAGAAATCGCCGCCCACCTCTTTTGCAGGTGTCATGCTGGCGTAGATATCAAATCTCGACTCCTTTGAGATCTCCTTAAAAGATGTGGGTAGCGCAGCGGCCTGGATCACTCTGGCCAGGTCAAGCTCAGCATTCATCCTCTCCTGCCTGGCGGTAAATGCCCTTATCTGTCCCATAGCTGAGGCCACATCGTCCTCCATGTCCACCATGGTGTTCCACAGCTCCTCTATCTCATCGGCGGTGTTTATTCCAAGTCCCTTAAAGACATCAGTCTTTACATCCTTCTCAACCTTGCCAATGGACATATACTTTCTTGCGGCCCCCGCAAGAGAATTGAGAGGTACAATGATCCTCTTGTTAACTGCAAGCGCAGCAAAATAAGCCATTCCCACAAGCACAATGATCATAACCGGAATATATATCGCAAGGAACATGCTGATCTGCCTTCCAAAGGAGTCAATTCCTACGTTGATGGTCATATATCCGATCATATTCCCCTCGCGGTCGTAGACCCCGTTGTAATCCGTGGCATCCCAGCCGGAAGCCTTTCCGTAGGTGATGGGCATGAACCAGCTTGATCTAAGGGTTCTATCTATCGTCTTGGGAGAATCAATTGTCCCGTTGCTGTTTGATATCCACTGTCCCGGCAGAAACGCATATTCCCTGTCATTTCCGTCTATCACAAAGACAAGGCGCTGATATTCCTCATCAAAGAAACTGAAATAGACATTGTCCATTCTGGTCTGTATCCTGCAGGTTTCAAGCACAGACCTGGCATGCATAAAATTTTCATCCACCAGCTCAAAGCAGATATCCGTATAATCTTCTGCATACTGATTCTTTCTGATCTCTTCCGGAGTAGAATAATAGCTCTCTTTGGCCCTTCTGAAGATATCCTCAAGATATTCCTGACCTATTAAGGCAGTTGCGTAATCCCCTTCGTGTCCCATCTCCCTCTTATAGTTTTCCAGAGTGGGATAGATGAAAAGAACTATCTCAACAATTACAGCCAGAATAAGTATTGCAAACGCGCCGAAGAGGATGGCATTCATCACCACCCTCTTCAATGAATTCTTTTGTTTGGTTTCTTTCTTTTTCATAATCTGATTCTTGTCAGAACCCGATTCCCTGCTCACCTATTACGGGAAGTAAGGGTGCGGCGGCTTATCGTCAGGGCTGGCACATAACACTCCTCTGGGCGGCCAGACTACTCCGCCTGTTACAAGTCCCAGTTCTTCTAATGAGAGCTGAACGAGTTCTAATGTTTCTTTTTTAGTATTAGCCATTGTCATAACATTTTCCCTCCGTTATAAATGTTATTTGTCTTACACTTATTTATACGAAGGGAAAAAAAACGTGGCAAAAAATAATGAAAAAAAATTTTTTATTTTATTTCCGGAGCAAAATATTGTTTCCAGTCCCTGTAGCCACCGGGCACCGATGTGAAGTGAATAAGGAAGCTTTCATCTGTTTTCTCCACAACCTTGCAGTACAGCTCTCCTCCTGCCTCTATCTGGATGTTGTCATATACATTCAGCGGCGCATCCGACTCAAGCGTTGCCATATCTGCTCCCAGACCGGTGATACCTCCGTAGTAGGATTTCTTTTCACCGTGCTTTCCTTCGATCCTGTAGAATACAACAGGGATGGTCTTTTTCAGTTTTTCCGGCGCTGTGCTCTTTATGTCGACAAAAAGATTATAGGGCTCACCGATTCCGATGACCTGAAGGAGTGTCATGTCGCCCTTAACTCCCTTGGGATGCACAACGATCTCCTTGGTTATGGAGATGTCGTTATATATCATGTTCCTTGTGGCCTCAGAGATGAGTATCTGCCCGTTTATCGTATAGCTCTCAACTCTTCCGCAGAGATTGACATTGCTTCCCACAACGCCGTACTTGGTCCTCTTCTCGGAACCGATGTTACCAACGATAACATCTCCCGTATTGATTCCGATACCCATCTCAAGGACAGGGTAATCTCTCTCAAGATTCCATTTATTGACTTCATCCATCCTGCTCTGCATATCAAGGGCCGCAGCCACAGCGTCTGCTGCATGTGTTGAGGATTCCTCAGGAGCTCCGAATATGGCAAATATGCCGTCTCCCATAAACTCAATTATGGTTCCGTTCTTATCCTGGATGGCTTCTGTCATCTCTCCCAGATAATGATTGAGCATGGTAATCAGATCCTGGGGATCCATCTTCTCACTCATGGCGGTAAATCCGCGAAGGTCACTCATCATTATGGTCAGGCACTTCTTTTTGCCCCCGAGCCTGAGTCCGTCGGGGGTATCCAGAAGCTGCTTTACTATGTCGTCGGAGAGGAATCTTCCGAAGGTCTCGCCCAGAAGCTTATTCCTTATTTCCAGCTGGGAGTTCAGAGCCCTTATCTTTTCCATGCTCTTTACTGCATCCGTCAGATCCATGAGCTCGCTCAGATCGCTGAACACAACAATTATGCCGACTCTTTCGCCATTATCC
>JAEEGF010932429.1_pt1 | contig 35058 bp, 28 predicted proteins | sample 9134171 | NCBI WGS metagenome assembly JAEEGF01 (sample SAMN16246542, study PRJNA631951) | gut metagenome | biome: gut microbiome; feature: rumen; material: AP-attached | host: Bos | place: Iran: Karaj | collected 2018-10
AGTTTCTTTGTTTCGCATAGCTCAATAAAATAATGAATAATGAATAGTGAATAATGAACAATGAATAATGAATAGTGAACAATGAACCTTTGAGGTAAGGAGCTTGCCCCTCATGGCCAACTTGGGGCAAAGCTCAATTCTCATAACTTGCGGAGCAAGTTTCTCAATCGCTTTAAGCGATCGAGCCATTTCCTTCAATTAATCGGGGCATTTGCTTCAAGTAATTGACAAGAGGGGCAGGGGGGGTAATGCATCATTGAGTCAACCTATTTCAGTACAAGACAGGCTGATGGTAAGCCCCCTCAGTTTGATTACTGGATTCACTTCGCGGTAAGGCCTGAGAACAACAGAAAAAAGATTAGGTATATGTTGGGGTGAAAGAAGAAAAACTTGGCGATGATATGGCCGTTGGCACAACTAATTCTTAAAATGCAGTCAGAAATGGCTGCATTTTTTTTGAAAGATTGCAGGGAATGATTTAACTTTGTGGCAAGTTTACATTATTGATATGGATATGAAAAACTGCGCTTTGATAAAGGTTATGATAGCTGTGGGGTTGCTGATGGCCATCGTGAGTTGTGCGAATGCACAAGAAAAGGAGAATCGCGTGATTGAGGAGCGTGTGAAGGCAATCTATGCCGATGTGGTGAAGGCTTATCCCGAAGATTTGTTTGAACTGAATGATGAGGACAGGCCAGATATTGACTTGGATGGACTGTATTGCTCAGAGGAGTGGAACAGGCTGGTGGACCGCGTGGTGGAGATTGATGATGCCCACCCCGATGACATCGGTTTCTTCGATGCGGACTACTGGATTATGGGGCAAGACTGGCAGGACTTAGGCATCAGTGATGTGAAAGCACAGGTGACGGATGACAGCCACGCTGTGGTGAACCTGTTGCTGCATAACTGTGGGAATAAGACACCCGTGATACTGACGATGGTGAAGGAGCAGGGCGAATGGAAGATAGATGATTTTGCCGAAGATGACGGACTGAGTAGCTGGAAAATCAATATGGAGGCGTATATTGAAGAGAGTCAAGAACAGACTCCCTGATAACCGCACTTATTTGGTGGATTGGTAAACCAGGCGGTCTTCCGTCATGCGTTGCATATACTGCTGGATGATGGCTTTCAGCTTTTGCTGCATCTCAGCCTCAACGGCACCAAGTGTGCCGTGCAGGTTCTGGCGAAGGAACCAGTCGTGCTTGAAATCGTAGAGGGCTTTCACTTGTCCATCTTCCGTGAACTGCATCAGGTAGTCGCCTTTCAGGTATTGGTAGATGCCATTGGTGTGGTTCACTGCCCACGTTTCGGCATCAGGGGTGTGCAGCAAATCGGTGCCAAAAGCTACATAGGGCTCATCGTAGTGCAAATAGCCCAAGACGGTAGGCATGATGTCAATCTGCTGGGCTATGCAATGCCGACGCTCAGGGACTATCTCGCCCGAGGGGTCGAAGAAGATGATGGGAGCGCCAAAAACGCCTAAATCCGTTTGATATTCTGGTCGAGAACTAAGGTTGGTATGGTCGGCAGTAATCACAAACAAGGTATTCTCATACCAAGGCTGCTGCTGAGCCGTCTCGAAGAACTTACGCAAAGCCTCATCGACATAACGGATGCATTTGTGCAGCACATTGTCATCGCCTGGCTCATCGGTATAGACATCACGATATCTCTCAGGCACCGCAAAGGGGTGGTGTGAGCTGGCAGTAAAGACCGAGGTGACGAAAGGCTGCGGCATATCCGTCATCTGCAGGGCATAGAACTGCAGGAACTCCTCATCCCAGATTGCCCACATGCCGTCGAAGTCGTCATCACCGTGGAAACGCTTGTCCTGGTTGTATTCCGTACGTCCGAAATAGTCATCATAACCTGTGGTCTTGGCAAACGCCTCAAAACCCATCGAACCGTTCTCTGCCCCGTGGAAGAATGCCGAATAATAGCCCTTTTTGCCCAATTCACCGGCAATTCCGCTTACTTGGTTCAAAGAAGCGGGGGTGAGGAAGAAAGGCTCGATGAAATGGGGAATACTGGAGAGAATGGACGGCATACCATCTATACTCTTACGCCCGTTGGCAAAGGTATAGTCGAAGGTGAGGGAACGCTGCAGGAGAGAGTCCATGAAGGGGGCATAACCCTTGTAGGTGGGGTCATTCCAAATGTCATTATAGGCAGCCATAAACTCACGACTGAAGCTTTCCAATATCAGTACCACCACATTCTTCTGCTGCATTGGCAAGGTATCAGACGGCTGGATAACAGGGGTGTAAATCTGCTCCATCTCCTCGCGCGAGAAATATTGTGGGTCTTTGAATACGTGCTTGCCAATGGTGCGAATCATCGAGAAAGGGGTGTTGAGCACCAAGGCAGCCTCAGTAGGACGGTTCACATATTGGTTGGCGTTGCTGATGGTGATGGGTCGAACAGCGTGGGTGGCTCCTCCACGCATGCCAAAGATGGCAAGTGGAATGAACACCAGGAAGCAGACCGTTTGGATGGCGTAGTATCTGATATATTGCTTTCTATTGAATAGTTGGAATACACCTTGTGGCTTGACATATAGGTAGATAAGGGCTACAATAAGCAGGATGCCCAAGACAACCAAGTACCAATGATTCAGTATTTCTACGCCAAAGATACCGCTGAGGTTATCTTCGTGACTGAACTCCTGAAAGACGGAGGCAGTGGTGCGGCGACCCGTATATTGGAAATAGACAGCATCGGCAAGGTTGACAATGATGGCAAGGCTATTGACCACCACAAACACCCACTTGGCAAAGGTTTGCCAGGCTGGTCGCTCTTTGAAATGGCAGGGCAGCAGCATCAGGAGGGCAAAGAGCAGATTGGTGTAGAGGATGGCAGAGGTGTCAAACATCCAGCAGCCTTTAAGGACGGTGGGCCACGAAAGGGCTCCCAAACCTTCTGAGAATGTAGAATAATTGACTAATAGATAGGCTATTCTGCAGATGGCGTAGGCGATGTAGGCCAACACCATGTTGCATACAAATGCAACGATGCTTGATATTTCAGATTTCTTCAATTTCATCTTTCTTTGTTTTTATACGCCTCTATACGTTCGGCAAACTGGGCATCTTTCTTATTGCCGGAAACCGGGGTAAACTCTATTACCTCGGGGATATCCTTACCCTTATCCAAAATAGCTGACTTGGTGATGACCAAGGAGTCGTAGAGGGCTTGGGTGATGGCATCGTAGGCGGTGAGTGTCAAGGCATCGGAGGAAGCCGTGATTTTCTGGTAATAACGACTGCCAGAACCATATTTGTCAAACAGATCGCTGAATTCGATACGATAATTCTTGGGAGACAAATGGCTCACCGTATAGACAGGGGTAACAGGTATTAATAGTTTCTCATCATGTGCCGTCATACGGGCGTATGCATGCTCGTGGGCTTGCAGCACCAAATCCACACCATAGTCGCGAATTAGGTCGTCGAACATCCAGCGTTGTATCAGGTTGTTGTTCTTACCTCGGATGGAATATAGCGGATGATGCAGCACCACAATCTTCCATTGGGCATCACTCGCCTCCAGTTGTTGCTGGAGCCACTTGCGCTGGGTATAAAGGTAGAAGAACTCACGATTACTGTCGAGCAGGAAGAACTGCACATTATTATACTTGAGGGTATAGACCTGATTCTCACCCACCATTGTGTTGAGGAAATAAGAATGGATAAGGGAGAAGCGTCGCTCCAGTTTGTATATCAAACTTTTGAGGTAATCGTGATTACCTGTGACGGTGAGAATGGGCAGGGTTTGTCCGATGGAATCCAAGCCCTCGAAAGTTTCTTGCCAGTAGGCATCCATAGGACGTTCGGTGAGGTCACCTCCGCAAACCAGGAATTGTGCATCGGGGTGATGACGGAAGGCAGCCTTGAGCAGTTGGTTGGCGATGCCGGCAATGGTATCTTGCACATCACCCACATAGAGGAAGGATGTCTGTCGCTGGTCGGAAAGGCTGAATGGATACCAACTGGAGTATTGATTGCCTGAGCAGACACAATAGCTGTAGTTTTTGTTGGGCTGCAGGTTGTTGAGGCGAGCTACATAGTAGGCAGCCTTTCCTCCCCTGGATTGAAAAACCTCGCCATCGGCTGGAATCTGCAAGGTATCTTGTTCATCAGCCAGTTGCAAGAATGACGCTTGCACACTTTCGCCACTAATCCAACTCACATTACGGCTGTTGGCTCCATCATTGCCAAAGGTCAGGAGGATGCGATGGGGCACGTTAGGGGTGGTGTAGGGTTCTTCTGGCAGGTTGCCGAACCACACATCCCAGCGTACGTAGCAGAGGATGCCAAGTGCTATGATTGCCACAAATGCTATCAGTGATAGAATCTTCTTCATCAATCCTTCTTCCTTATTATCGTCAAGCCGTCACGCAAAGGGAGGATTACCTTCTCCACCCTATCGTCAGCAGCAACAAAGTCGTTGAAATGCAGGATGCCCTGCGTCTGCAAGTCGCTCTCTCTCACATGCTCATCCGTCACATGACCACCCCATAAAGTGTTATCTGCCAAGATATAGCCCCCAGGGTTCAGATGAGCCAGTACCAGTTCATAGAAATCCAAGTACTTGCGCTTGTCACCATCGATAAAAGCCATATCAAAGTTAATACCCAAAGTAGGCACTACCTGCATGGCATCACCGATGATGAACTCTATCTGACGGGAGTAAGGTGAGTTGTCGAACCAAGGACGAGTGAACTCCTCTTGCTCATCGTTGATTTCGATGGTGTAAATCTTGCCATCGGCAGGCAAGCCTTCTGCCATACAGAGGGCGGAGTAGCCACTATAGGTGCCTATCTCCAAGATGTTCTTGGGACGGATCATGTGGGTAAGCATCTTCAGGATGCGACCCTGTAAATGCCCTGACACCATGTGGGGATAGAGCAACTGCAAATGGGTGGCTCGGTATAAAGCATTGAGGTAGTCGCCTTCTGGGTCAATATGATTCAGGATGTATTCTTCCATTAACCCAACAATGCTTCCATCGCAAGTCTGTAGGAATTTAAGCCAAAGCCAAGGATGACACCCTTGCAGGCACAAGAAATCATAGACTTGTGGCGGAACTCCTCACGTGCGTGTACATTACTAATATGCACCTCTATCACAGGAGCCTTGATGGCACGAATGGCATCCTGTAAGGCGATGGAGGTGTGGGTATAGGCACCAGCATTGAGGATGATGCCGTCATAATCGAAGCCCACCTCATGCAGTTTGTCTATCAAATCACCCTCGTGATTCGACTGAAAATAAGCTATCTCCACCTGCGGGTAAAGCTGTTTCAAACGGAGCAAGTAGTCATCGAACGACTCACTGCCATAGATGCCTGGCTCACGTTTTCCCAACAAATTTATGTTAGGTCCGTTGATAATTTGTATCTTCATTGCATATTTTTTATTAACTTTGCTGCAAAGATAATGCAAGTCGAAAACAGAACAAAATAAACTTGTTTATTTTTTATGTTGGGACGCAGCTTATCTTACTTAAAGTTATATAATTTCATGAAGAAATCAGCAAAAATACCTGAGAAAATTCGTGGCAGAACTGCCATCATCAAGGAATATACCCAATACCTGAAGCTGGAGAAGGGGTTGTCGCCCAACACCTATGATGCCTACTTGACGGATTTGGAGAAGTTGCTGAACTACCTGGATAGCGAGGACATCGATATCCTGGATGTGAAGTTAGAGAACTTGCAGCATTTTATGGCTGGGTTGCACGACATCGGTATCCACCCCCGCTCTCAAGCCAGGGTGCTGAGTGGGGTAAAATCTTTCTTTAAGTTCTTAGTGATAGCCGACTACCGTAAAGACGACCCTGCAGAACTGTTGGAGGGCCCCAAGATAGGCTTCAGATTACCTGAGGTGCTGACAGTGGAGGAGATTGATCGCATCATCGCCTCGGTGGATATGAGCAAGGCAGAAGGACAACGCAATCGTGCCATTCTGGAAACACTCTACAGCTGTGGGTTGCGTGTGAGTGAACTGTGTAACCTCAAACTCTCTGACCTCTACCTCGACGAGGGGTTCATCAAGGTGGAAGGCAAGGGTAGCAAGCAAAGGCTGGTGCCCATCAGCCAGCGTGCCATCAATGAAATCCTCTCTTGGCTGGAAGACCGCATCGGCGGTAAGATTAAGCCAGGCTTCGAAGACTATGTGTTCTTGGCTCGATGGGGCAAGAATATCTCACGCATCATGGTGTTTCACCTCATCAAGGAACTAGCAGAGAAAGCAGGGATCAAGAAAACCATCAGTCCACACACCTTCCGTCACTCCTTTGCCACCCACCTGCTGGAAGGAGGAGCTAACCTGCGTGCCATACAGGCCATGCTGGGACACGAATCCATCGCTACCACAGAGATTTATACTCACATAGACAGGTCGATGTTAAGGGCTGAAATCATAGAACATCACCCACGCAATATCCGTTATCATCAGAAAAAATAAGTTAATCAGCTATAAAATATCCCAATCTGTGTACAAGTTACACTATTGTTGACTATCTTTGTGCAAGTGCAAATACTAAAATAAAAGGATTATGAAGAAATTTTACTTACCAATTGTAATGATGATGCTGGCTATGTTGACATCCTGCGCCAGCAAAATGAGCGAGTTGTCACCTGAATATTTCACCGTAACACCACAAGTGCTGGAGGCTGTTGGTGGCAAGGTGCCAGCTACTATCAACGGCAAATTCCCCGAGAAATATTTCAATAAGAAAGCCATTGTAGAGGTGACTCCAGTTTTGCGTTGGCAAGGTGGAGAAGCTAAAGGCCAAACAGCTACCTTCCAAGGTGAGAAGGTGGAAGCTAATTACCAGACCATCAACTATAAGATGGGTGGAAACTATACTTTGCGAACCTCTTTCGACTATCGTCCAGAGATGGTGAAGAGCGAGCTATATCTGGATTTCCAGGTGCGTATGGGCAGCAAGGTATTCAGCATTCCATCAGTGAAGGTGGCGGATGGTGTGATAGCTACCGCTGAGCTGGTAGGTCATACACTGGAAAATGCCAACGTGTCACTGGGTGCCGACGCTTTCCAACGCATCATCAAGGATAAGCGAGAGGAGCAGATTATGTTCCTGATTCAGCAGGCGAACATCCGTTCTAACCAGATGGGGGCTGCCAACAGCTTTACCAATGAGGTGAAGAATGTGGATGGCACAGCCAACCAGCGGATTAGCAACATCGAGATTTCAGCTTATGCTTCTCCCGATGGTGGTGTGAACCTGAACAGGGGATTGGCTGAGAAACGTCAGGACAATACGGCTTCGCTGATTGAGAAGAACTTGAAGAAGAACCAGATTGATGCCGACATCGATACACGTTATACGGCTCAGGACTGGGAGGGTTTCCAGGAACTGGTGTCGAAATCTAACATCCAGGATAAGGATATCATCCTGCGTGTGTTGTCAATGTATTCTGACCCGGAGCAGAGAGAGCGTGAAATCAAGAATATCTCATCGGTTTATCGTACACTGGCAGATGAAATCCTGCCTCAGCTGCGTCGTTCTCGCCTTACTCTGAACTATGAGATTATCGGCAAGAGCGATGAAGAGATTGCTGCTTTGGCTCGGAATAATGCCCGCCAACTCACAGTGGAAGAGCTGCTGTATGCTGCTACACTGACGGATAATGCTGCTGAGAAAGAGTCTATCTATACACAGGCAACTCAGTTGTTCCCCAATGACTTCCGTGCGTTCAATAACTTAGGCAAACTGGCTTACGAAGCTGGCGATTTGGCAAAGGCAGAAAGACTGTTCAAACAAGCTGCAAGTATTCAGGATGCACCTGAGGTGAACAACAATTTGGCATTGGTAGCATTAACCCAGGGAGACAGAGCAGCTGCTGAGCAGTATTTAGGTAAGGCCTCAGGTGCTAAAGAGCTCTCTGAAACGATGGGTAACCTGTATGTGGCTCAGGGGCAGTATGACCGCGCCGTGAATGCTTTTGGCGAAGCCAAGACCAACAGCGCAGCTTTGGCTCAGATTCTGGCAAAGGATTACAACAAGGCACGTAATACACTGGATGCTGTGGAGCGTCCGGATGCCTATACGGATTATCTGAAAGCGATTGTGGGAGCTCGCACGAATAATTTGCAGATGGTGACCTCAAATTTGCAGAGTGCCATTAATAAGGAGCCATCGCTGAGGCAGCAGGCTGCTGTAGACTTGGAATTCAGTAAATATTCTACCAATGCTGAATTTGCAAGTGTCGTGAGATAAAAAGAGATTTTTCATAGAAAAACAAGTGCCTGACCTAAAACAGTCAGGCATTTGTTTTTTAGTTCGCTAAAAAAGCACTACTTTTGAAGCCGAAAAAATTGCCCTATGACGAAACGTTTGCTAACATACCTGTTAATGGCACTGATCTTCATCGCCTGTGGTGAGGAGCAGGGCAATCGTGCACGTGTGGAAGGCACCATCAAGGGTTTGGGCAATGACACCATTATTATATATGGAACTGACCAGATGTTCGACAAGGTTGATACAATCATTGTCAAGAAAGATAAGTTCAAACGATTCATCCCCGTGGATACGGTGGCACAAACCTGGATGATGTTCAAGGACGGCTTACGGGTGCCTCTGTTTCTCGCCAAACGCAGTCAGATTAAAATCAAGGGCGACACGGCTTCGCTGGCTAATCTGCAGATAGAAGACAAGGCGGAGAACCATCTGCTGGGTCAATTCCTGCAAGAATACGATTCAGCCTTTACGATTGCTGCGGTAGATACTTTTATCACCCATCATCCTGATTCTCCCGTTGGTTTCTACCTCATCAACAAGTATTTGATGGAGGTTGAACCAGAACACAGACGAGACGTGAAGCCTTTGCTGGATAAATTTGACGAAGACCTGAAACGCCATCCACAATATATCAACCTGAGTCAGGAACTAACAAATGAAATCAAAGCGGACACAGGTCTGCAAGTGCCTTATTTCCGTGTGAGAAACTTGGAAAACAGATGGGTGTCACGCACCGATTTCAATAAAAAATGGCTGCTGATTAATTTCTGGGCTTCGTGGAATGAGACAAGTAAGCAACAGAACCGCACCATCTACAAACCTTTATATAAGGAGATTGAAAAGGAAAAACTGGAAAACATCAGTATGCTGGGACTCTCATTAGACGTTGACAAAAAGCAATGGCGCAATGCGGTGGACAAAGACACTTTGGCATGGGAACAAGTGTGCGATACCAAAGGATGGCTGACAGAGACTGTGGAGATATTCAACATTAGATATTTACCAGCTAATGTACTGATTTCTCCTGATGGCAAAATAAAAGCATATAACGTAACGAAAGAGCAACTGGAGGAAAAGCTGAAAGAGCTAAAGGAACTCCAGGAGCAAGAAAAGAAAGAGAAGAAAAATAATAACAAAAAGAAATAATAGTATTGACCCTTAAATCATTCATAACATGCTGACTAAGGTATATGCTGCTGCCCTGTTGGGTATTGACGCTACACTGATAACAGTGGAAGTGAACAGCCAGAAAGGCTGTGATTTCTTTATGGTAGGACTCCCCGACTCTGCCGTTCGCGAAAGTCGTCAGAGAGTAACAACCGCTTTTCAAGTATTAGATTTCAAATTACCCACCACCAACATCGTGGTAAATATGGCTCCTGCCGATATTCGTAAGGAAGGGTCGGCCTATGACCTGCCGTTGGCTATCGGCATTCTGGCTGCTTTGGAGTTCTTGCCTACAGAGCAATTGGGTAATTTTCTGCTGATGGGTGAACTCGGACTTGATGGCACATTAATGCCCATAAGAGGGGCTTTGCCCATCGCCATCATGGCGCGAGAGATGGGATTCAAAGGCATGATTGTACCCCAACAAAATGCACATGAAGCAGCTGTTGTGAACAACCTCATCATTTATGGTGCTGAGAATTTGAAACAGGTGACAGATTTCTTCTTGGGGGAAAACAGCCTGGAGCCTACGGTGGTGAACACGCGTGAGGAATTCTTCAGCCATCAGCTGGAGTTTGACTGGGACTTTGCCGATGTGAAAGGACAAGAACAAGTGAAGCGTGCTATGGAGATAGCTGCAGCAGGAAGCCATAACCTGCTTTTGGTCGGCAGCCCTGGTAGTGGTAAGTCGATGTTGGCCAAAAGATTGCCATCAATCTTACCTCCTCTTTCTTTAGCAGAGAGTTTAGAAACCACCAAGATTCATTCTGTAGCTGGGAAATTGGGAAGGGAAGGAGGTTTAATATACCATCGCCCATTCCGCAATCCGCACCACACCATCTCTACGGTAGCAATGACGGGAGGTGGTAGCTTCCCCTTGCCAGGCGAAATTAGTCTGTCCCATAATGGAATACTCTTTCTGGATGAGCTACCTGAATTCCGTAGGGACGTTTTGGAAGTGCTGCGCCAACCTTTGGAAGACCGACGCATCAGCATCAGTCGTGTGAAATGTAATGTGGAATATCCTGCCAGCTTTATGTTAGTAGCAGCTATGAACCCATGTCCGTGTGGCTACTACAATCACCCTACCCATCCTTGCGTCTGCTCACCCAGTCAGGTGCATAAATACATGAGTCGCATCTCAGGTCCTTTAATGGATAGGATAGACCTGCAAATCGAAGTTGCCCCTGTACCTTTCGAAGAGCTATCTTCCAAAAGAAACGGAGAACCCAGCAAATTCATTCGTGAACGAGTTATCAAGGCACGAAAGATTCAGGAAGAACGATATCGTGGATTCTCTGGGGTGCATTGCAATGCCCAAATGACTCCTAAGCTATTGCAACAGTTTGCACAACCTGATAACGAAGGCGTGGCATTGCTACGCTCAGCGATGAATCGCCTCAATCTCAGTGCAAGAGCCTATGACCGCATCTTAAAAGTGTCTCGTACCATAGCTGACTTAGAAGGCTGTGCAACCATTCGTTCACACCACCTTTCAGAAGCTATCAGCTATCGCAACTTGGATAGAGAAGACTGGGCTGGATAACATTTCGGAGGAAAAAAACGCAGGCTGTTTGCGACTAATGCAGAAAAACACTATCTTTGTCATCAAACTATAGTTTTTGTATGACACCATTAATAGTAATCATCACGGTAGCAGCCTACTTTGCCGTATTATTCGGCGTATCTTACTGGGCTGGACGCAAAGCAGACAATGCAGGCTTCTTCCAAGGGGGCAAGCAGTCAAAATGGTATATGGTGGCTTTTGCCATGATAGGTGCCAGCATCTCTGGTGTGACTTATGTGTCAGTGCCTGGAATGGTTGGAGCTTCACAGTTTGGTTATCTTCAGCTTGTTATGGGTTTCATGGCTGGTCAGTTGGTCATTGCCTTGGTGCTGACTCCCCTTTTCTATCGCATGCAGTTAGTGAGTGTATATCAGTTCCTGGAACAACGACTGGGTATGAGTTCTTATCACACTGGAGCTTGGTTTTTCTTCATCTCCAAGATGTTGGGAGCAGCTGTAAGATTGTATTTGGTTTGCCTCACCTTCCAACTGCTTATATTCGAGCCTTTGCATCTACCTTTCATCTTGAATGTCATCGTGTCTATGTTGATTGTGTGGCTCTATACTTTCAGGGGTGGTGTGAAGAGCCTCATTTGGACCGACTCTCTGAAAACGCTCTGCCTCATCGTTTCAGTGGTACTCTGTATCTGGTTCATCGCCAAAAGCTTGGGTATGGACTTTGGAGCTATGATGACAGCTATCAATGATGACAGTTTGAGTCGTGTGTTCTTCTTCGATGATGTGAATAGCAAGCAATTCTTTTGGAAACAATTCCTGGCAGGTGTGTTTACGCAGATTGCCATGAATGGACTCGACCAAGATATGATGCAGCGAAACCTGAGTTGCAGGAATTCTAAGGAGAGTCAAAAGAATATGATTGTGAGTATGGTATTGCAATTTGTGGTGATTTCGATCTTCTTGATGCTGGGTGCTTTGCTATATATCTTCATAGGACAGAAAGGCATTGTGGTAGAGAAGAGTGACACCTTATTTACCATAGTAGCAACTGGAGGCTATCTGCCTCTTATCGTAGGCATCCTCTTTATCATCGGTCTGACTTCATCGGCATATTCAGCAGCTGGCTCAGCTCTGACAGCTCTTACTACTTCGTTTACGGTAGATATCTTGGGCATCAAAGGCAAAGCGGAGGAGGTGGTTAAGCAGACTCGTGAGCGAGTTCATATTGGGATGGCTGTAGTGATGGGTATCAGCATCGTGGTGTTTAACCTCTTGAATAACACCAGTGTGATAGATGCAGTGTATATTCTGGCAAGCTATACCTATGGTCCTATCTTGGGTATGTTTGCCTTTGGAATCTTAACAAAATGGAAGGTACGTGACAAACTGATTCCATTTGTAGCCATCTTGGCTCCATTACTATGCTTCATCTTGGACAAGAACTCGGTGGAGTGGTTCAATGGCTATCAGTTCAGCTATGAGATATTAATTATGAATGCATTGTTTACCTTTATAGGTTTATGTCTGATAAGGAAAAAATAATAGAAAGGGTTTTGTTTAATGCTGTGCCGTCGGCAGAGATTAAACACATAGCCGAAAAGGCAACTGGCACTTATACCTTGCTATATATCAAGGATACAGAGGTGGTATGGGGCTACCTGGCTGAAGAGCGGATGATACAAGTGATGGATAATACAGGTGCTGCTATGGTGTATGCCGACAGGTATGTTGTAAAGAGCGGACAGACGGAAAAGTCACCTACCATCGACTACCAGTTTGGTTCTTTGCGTGATGACTTCGACTTTGGAGCTGTGGTAATGCTTCGTACATCTTCTTTGAAAGAGGCTGCAAGTCGTATGAATGCCGACTATCGCTTTGCTGGTTTCTATGACCTGCGTTTGAAGTTGTCGCAGAAATATGAATTGGTTCATATTAACGAATATCTTTATACCGAACAGGAACGTGATTTGAGATTGAGTGGCCAGAAGCAATTTGACTATGTGGATCCTCGCAACAGGGAACGACAGATTGAGATGGAGCAAGCATGTACAGAACATCTGAAGGAGATAGGCGGATACCTAAAGCCTCTATTTAAGTCGGTGGATTTTAATCAAGCAGCTTTTGCTTATGAGGCTTCTGTCATCATTCCAGTAAAGAATCGTGTAAAGACCATTACCGATGCTATTCAATCTGTGTTAAAACAGGAAACCGAGTTTCCTTTTAATGTGATTATAGTGGATAACCACTCTACAGATGGAACCAGTGAACTCATTGAGAGTCTGGCAACTGACCAGCGTGTGGTACATGTGGTACCTAAACGCACAGACTTGGGTATAGGTGGTTGTTGGAATATGGGTATTCATCATCCCATGTGTGGAAAGTTTGCCATCCAACTGGATAGCGACGACCTTTACAGCGATGAACACACGCTTTCCAAAATGGTAAACGCATTTTACGAACAGCAATGTGCGATGGTGGTGGGTACCTATCGGATGACGGACTTCGACCTAAACACTTTGCCACCTGGCATCATCGACCATCGCGAGTGGACACCAGAGAATGGACGAAACAATGCCCTCCGCATCAATGGTTTTGGGGCACCCAGGGCTTTCTTTACTCCTGTCATTCGGCAGATTGGTTTCCCCAATACAAGTTATGGAGAGGACTATGCTGTAGGTTTGGCCATCAGCAGACATTATCAGATAGGACGCGTTTATGATGTGGTGTATCTGTGCCGTCGTTGGAGTGGAAACTCCGATGCATCCCTCAATGCTTTCCAGGTGAATGCCAACAATTTGTAGAAGGACAAAATTAGAACTTGGGAACTTCTGTCTAGATTGACTATTGACGATTACAGTGCATGAATATAGAAAACCAAATATTAACCAAGACATTGCATATTGACGTTAATGGTCAATTTTCAATGGTCAATTGTCAATATAATCCTACTCGTATTCGCTCATCTGCTGCCAAGACCGATGCTGCCAGTATTGCGAAACGGCCTTGTTTCTTGTGCAAAGAGAACAGACCTCCTGAGCAGGAGAGCATCGATTGGCGAGGCAAATATGAGTTGTTGCAGAATCCCTTCCCCATTTTTCCACAACACCTCACCATTCCTACCTATGAGCATATCCCTCAGCGCATGAAAGGACGATTTGGCGATATGTTGGCTTTAGCAAAAGATTTACCTGCCTACACCATATTCTATAATGGCCCACAATGTGGGGCTTCAGCACCTGACCACATGCATTTCCAAGCTGGCACTCGTCGATTTATGCCTATCGAGCAGGAATGGCAAGAACGCATAGGTGAACATTTAGCTGTTTGTGGTCAAGCTCGTCTGCATATTATGGCTAATGACCCTCGCAATACCTTGGTGATGATTGCAGAGGATGAGGCTGATGCGGTGAGTTTGTTTGAGAAGATATGTGAATCTTTGCCTAAACCTATGATCAACGTCTTATGCTATTACGAAAACAATCAATGGTTTACCTTCATCTTCCCTCGCACCAAGCATCGCCCTGCCTGCTATTTTGCCTCAGGCGATGAGCAAATGATTATCAGTCCTGCTTCTGTGGACATTGGAGGTGTATTCATTACTGCGAGGGAACAAGATTTTGAACGACTTGACAGCACTCTTTTGGAAGGCATTCTTCAAGAAGTTTGTTGGCAACAACCAGAAATAGAAACTTTTAAAACACAAATAAATGCAAGAACCTGAAATACAAGTTGGATTATTGTCGAGCCATGAGATTTCGTTTACTTTGCATGGTATCTATCATGTGGTAACTCCCAAAGGCAACCCTGCCCCTGTAAAGAAAATTGTTGAAGGGGAGCAGCAAGTTAGTTGGAAGGATGGTAGAATTTTATGGCACGAACTTAGTTATAGCGAACTGTTTTTCATCCCCACAGACGACCCAGAGAAAAATCTGTTTGAGTTACGTGATGTGATGATTGGCAAGCATTTCCATTGGCAACAGCATGAGGATCAGAGTTTCCAGGGAGGACTTCGACTTATCATTGAGGGCAATGAGGTTACTGCCATCAACCTCATCAGTACAGAGAAATACCTCACCAGCGTCATCTCAAGTGAGATGAGTGCCACAGCTTCCTTAGAACTACTCAAGGCGCATGCGGTGATTTCTCGCAGTTGGCTATTGGCACAGCTTACGGCTCAGAAGAATGACAATGATGAATCTTGTGGTCATGTCTCAGAAGGTGAAATCGTGAAATGGTACAATCGGTCAGCTCACCAGCATTTCGACGTGTGTGCCGATGATCATTGTCAGCGTTACCAAGGACTCAACAAAGTGACGTCTCCCAATGCTCAACTGGCTGTAGAACAGACGTGTGGCGAGGTACTTATCTATAATGGCTGCATTTGCGACACTAGATTTTCAAAGTGCTGTGGTGGAGTTACTGAAGTGTTCAGTACTTGTTGGGAAGACAAGGATTATCCTTATCTCACCAGCGTGGAAGATCCATTCTGCGGCAAGGCTGAACCAAGCATCTTGAGTCAGGTAATGGTGAACTACGACCAGCAAACCACCGATTTTTATCGCTGGACAGTGACTTACTCACAAGAGGAACTGAAAAACCTCATCCTCACCAATACGGGCATCAACTTGGGTGATATCCTCGATTTGGAGCCTTTGGCCAGAGGTACCAGCGGACGCATCTATCGTCTGAAGATTGTGGGTAGCAAACGCTCTCTGGTTATCGGTAAAGAATTAGAGATTCGCAAGACGCTTTCTACTTCTCATCTTTTCAGTTCGGCATTCGATGTAGAAAAACAAGGCAATGGTATTGTACCTGAACAGTTTATTCTGCATGGCTCAGGTTGGGGACACGGAGTTGGACTTTGCCAAATAGGAGCTGCAGTGATGGGGGAACAAGGGTACAAGTATAAAGATATCCTATTGCATTACTATAAGGGAGCAAAAGTTGAAAGAATGTACTGAAATAATGATGAATGAACAATGAAGAATAAAAATGGAGAAAATGGTTAATCGTCAATCGTCAATCGGCAATAGAAGAAGTGGTTGGTCTTGGATTCCAACCCTGTATTTAGCTGAAGGACTGCCTTATGTGGCAGTAATGACGATATCTGTCATCATGTATAAAAAGCTGGGCATCTCGAATACTGACATTGCCCTCTATACTTCATGGCTCTATCTGCCTTGGGTCATCAAGCCCTTCTGGAGTCCGTTTGTGGACCTCATCAAGACCAAACGCTGGTGGATTACTGCAATGCAGTTGTTGATTGGTGCAGGATTCGCAGGTGTAGCTTTCACTCTACCTGTCAACTCGTTCTTTGCCTGGTCATTGGCGATGTTCTGGTTAGTGGCTTTCAGCTCAGCTACCCACGATATTGCTGCTGATGGATATTACATGCTGGCGCTCAATGAAGAAGATCAAGCTTTCTTTGTGGGCATCCGAAGCACTTTCTACCGCATAGCCACCATAGCCGGACAAGGTCTGCTTGTTATCTTAGCAGGCGAGTTGGAGAATCGAATGGATGTCAACATAGCCTGGAGCATCACCTTCTATGTGCTTGCCGCTCTGTTCATTGGATTCTTTGTCTATCATCGCTTCATCTTGCCTAAACCATTGGCTGACAAGCGTTCAGCTGAGGCTAATGTGAAGAATATCGTACAGGAGTTCTTTGGTACCTTCGTATCCTTCTTCCGCAAAAAACATGCTTGGATAGCCATTCTCTTCATGTTGCTCTATCGTTTGCCTGAGGCTCAGTTAGTGAAAATCATCAATCCGTTCTTGCTCGACCCAATAGATAAAGGAGGTCTCGGACTCACTACCTCAGAGGTGGGTGTTGCATACGGAACTGTGGGCATCATTGGTTTGACAATTGGTGGCATTATTGGTGGCATCTGTGCCTCGAAAGGTGGACTTAAAAAGTGGTTGTGGCCAATGGCACTAAGCTTGGTATTGCCCAATCTTGTTTATATTTTGCTCAGCTTCTACCAACCAGAAAGCATGTTCATAATTTCATTGGCAGTATTTGTAGAGCAGTTTGGCTATGGCTTTGGTTTTACTGCCTATATGCTCTACCTCATTCACTACTCTCGTGGTAATCAGGCTACTGCACATTATGCTATCTGTACAGCTTTTATGGCTTTGGGTATGATGCTTCCTGGCATGATAGCTGGTTGGTTGCAAGAGCAGATGGGATACACACTCTTTTTCTGCTGGATTATGGTTTGTTGCATCGCCACCCTTGGAGCTTGTGCTTTGGTGAAAAAGTATGACTTATAAGGTGGTCATTGGAGGATGATTTGTTTTAATGGCGACAAATTCTTTTCCGTTGGTTTAGGAATGCATTAAGTAGCTATAATTCAATGATACGTGGTAAAGCCCACTCTGCTCCGACCTGAAAAGCCTTCAGCTCCGACCTGAAGGTCGGTCCTCTCCAACTAAACCGACCTCCCTCTCCAAGAGGGCTTTCTTTCCTCTCCAAGAGGACACCAAAATTCTCTCGAGAATTCTGTCTTTTAGTTCAAGCAAGCGACCCGTTTACTCCAAGCAAACATTAAAATTCTCTCGAGAATTTAATCACTTGCTTCAACTAATAAGCCCACTTGCTTGAAGCAAATGAGTCATTTGCTTGAAGCAAGTCAACTGTTTTCAGCTATTCTTACGATAGCTCCTTACAGCCCAAGCAGCCATAAAAAAGCCGATGGCGAGGAGGGCTAATATCTGGTGATAGATGCTATGGAAATCACCTCCTCGGATAAAGACGGTGCGGATGGCATCCACAAAATAGTGCATGGGATTGATGTAAGTAGTCAAATATGCCCATGATGGCATAGAACGCGTTGGGGTGAAAAGTCCACTGAGCAACATCATACATACCACGAAAAACCACATGACGAAGATGGCTTGCTGCATGGTATCACTGTAATTGGAGACAATGAGTCCGAAAGAGCTCCAGAATAACGCCAAAAGCATAGCAATGAGATAAACCAACAGCAAATTACCTTGACAAGTAATACCATAGATGAGCCAAGCCAGCAAGAAGCAAACAGACATGACAAAAAGAGCTATGAGCCAATAAGGTATCAGCTTGGCCAAGATAAACTCCCACTTCTTGACAGGGGTGACATTCATCTGCTCGATGGTACCCGCTTCTTTCTCACCCACAATGTTGAGCGCAGGGAGGAAGCCACAGAGCATCATCATCAGGATGGCCATCAATGCAGGAATCATGAAGACCTTGTAATTCTGATTCTTGTTGTAGAGCGAAAGGACAGAAGCTCCTTCCACTTGATTCACTATCTGCGAAAGATAAGCAGAGCCCATAGAGCCTTTGGTGCCATTCACGGCATTGGCGGCTATGAGAACCTGGGGCATATGACCATTCATCATGTCTTTCTCATAATCAGGAGGGATAACCAGCACCACATCAGCTTGGGTGTGCTCTATCTCATTCAAGGCTTCCGAATAAGAGGCCTTCTGGCCATTGAAAATGAAGTAATGGCTTGCCTCAACCTTATGAACCAATTGCTGAGAGAGTGTACTATGATCGTTATCAACAATATCCACCACAATGTTTTTGACCTCCATATTCATCACCCAAGGCATGACACACATAATCATGATGGGGAACATCACGATGAGACGAGGTAGGAAACTATTACGCCTAATCTGCAAGAACTCTTTATGTATGAGATATTTCAGTGTCATATCATTCAAGTCTTTGTTTGAACTTAGCTAACGCCAATCCTAACAGGACAATGGTGAATCCAAGCAGGATGAACAACTCTCTAGCAACCTCCTGAATGCCTACACCCATGATCATCAGCTTTCGCATAGCCTGGATGTAATAACGAGGAGGGATAACCGCAGATACCCATTGCAGAATCTGGGGCATGCTCTCAACAGGAAAGAGCATACCTGAAAGCATGACAATAGGCAGCAATAACACCATAGCCGACATCAGCAAGGCCACCAACTGGGTTTGCGCTATGTTCGAGATAAGCATTCCCAAAGAAAGTGCCAACACAATATATATAGTAGATGTCAGATAGATCCACAGGATGGAACCCTGCAAGGGAACATCCAACACAAAGCGAGCCATCAATAAGATGCAAGTGAGGATGAAGAAAGCCAATACCAAGTAAGGGATGACCTTGGAGATAATGATCATCAGGGGCTTGACGGGTGAAACCAGCAACACTTCCATAGTGCCACGCTCCTTCTCACGCACAATGGAAATAGAGGTCATCATGGCACATACCAGCATCAGCAACATGCCCATGATGGCAGGAACAAAGTTGTAGGCACTCTTCATCTGTGGGTTATAAAGCATCTTAAGATTGACAACACTTCCAGGCACCTTTATGATAGAAGAGGAGTTTGCCAACAGGGTTTGCTGGGCATAAGAAGTCCATTGCTGTGCCATATTGGGGTCACTACCATCCACCATCAGTTGGATGCCAGAACCTTTAGATGCATAATCTGCTTCAAATACAATCGCCATATCCGCCTGCTGATTTCTAATCAAGCGTTCTGCCTCTTGGGGCGTGGAAACGGTGGAAACAATATTAAAGTATTCAGAAGCACTGAGTTTTTGCACGGCTTGTTGCGTAGCATAATCTGCATTGGCATTTACCACAACAGTACGCACATTCTTCACATCAGTCGTGATGGCAAAGCCAAAGAGCAGCATCAGCACAATAGGCATGCCGAACAATATCAACATGGTACGCCTATCTCGCAAGATGTGCTTCGTTTCTTTCAATATGAATGATGCGAACGTTTTCATAATTGCCTAATCAGATAATCTTACAGCCTTTCGGGCCAGATATGTAAACACATGATCCATATCGGGTTGGTTATATTTCTTCTTCAAGGCTTCAGGGGTATCCATAGCCTTGATTTTACCATCCACCATGATGGAGATACGATCACAATACTCAGCTTCATCCATGTAATGTGTGGTCACAAACACCGTTATGCCACGCTTTGCTGCATCATATATGAGTTCCCAGAATTGACGACGAGTTGCAGGATCCACACCTCCAGTTGGTTCATCCAGAAATACCACACCAGGTTCATGGAAAATACTAACTGAGAACGCCAATTTCTGTTTCCAACCCAAAGGCAGAGATGCTACAATATCGTCTTTATGTTCAGAAAAATGTAACTTTTCAAGCAACTCATCTGTCTTTCGCCGAATGTCCTCATCGCTCATACCATAAATGCCAGCAAAGAGCCGGATATTTTCAGCGATGGTCAGATCCTCATAGAGTGAGAACTTCTGGCTCATATAGCCAATGTTCTTCTTGATGTCTTCATATTGGGTACTTATATCGAAACCCACTACAGTACCACTTCCACTGGTGGGTTGGGAAAGACCTGTAAGCATACGCATAGCTGTTGTCTTACCAGCTCCATTTGCACCCAAGAAGCCGAAGATCTCACCTCTTTTTACAGAGAAGCTGATGTCATCGACGGCAAGGAAACTACCAAAAGCCTTTACCAAATGGGAAACTTCAATCACATTCTCATCTTTTACTTCCTCAGTCTTATCTTGTTGGATGCCAGGAGGATTGAAGATATCCTTGAATTGGTCAAGAATCACCTCAGGTTTATCAACGCCTCTTACTTGCCCATGATCTAAAAAAGCAACACGTTCACAACATCTTACTTCATCGAGATAAGGTGTGGAAGCTATGATAGTGATGCCACGCTCTTTCAAGGAGGCCAGCATCTCCCAAAACTCCTTGCGACTTACTGGGTCAACACCAGTAGTGGGTTCGTCGAGAAAGAGTACACTGGGACTATGTACCAAGGCACATGATAGTGCCAACTTCTGCTTCATACCACCAGACAGGGCTCCTGCCTTGCGGTCCTTGAAACGCTCTATCTGTGAGTAAATGGCCTTGATGGAGTCATATCCCTCTTCGATGGTAGTCTCAAATAAGGTAGCAAAAAACTTCAGGTTTTCCTCAACGGTAAGGTCTTGATAAAGTGAGAATTTACCAGGCATATAGCCTACCCGTTTGCGTATCTCTTTCATCTGATTTACGGTATCAAAGCCATTGACCTTCAAACTACCACTTTCAGGTAACAATAAGGTGGTAAGCAAGCGATAAAGCGTGGTCTTTCCTGCTCCATCAGGACCAATCAAACCAAACACCTCACCTGGTTTTACGGAAAAAGACACATCATCGAGTGCCTTAACCCTACCGAAACTCTTCGAAACCTTATTTACCTCTATCGCGTTCATAATCATCAATCGCCAATCAAAACCTCTCCATACATGCCAATCTTGATAAAGCCATCGTTCTTCACGGCAATCTTCACTGCATATACTAAGTCGGCACGCTCATCTTTCGTCAGGATAGGCGTGGGAGTAAACTCTGAACGCTCTGAAATCCAGGTTACCGTACCCTGATATTCTTTGCGGTCGCCACCCCCAAAGTCGGCAAACACCTTCACACCCTGCCCAATCTTGACATTTGAGAGTTGAGCAGAGGTAACATAAGCACGAAGGTACATATTCTCTATATCTGCTATTTTGAATAAGGGCTTACCGATGGTGGCGAACTCACCAGCTTCCATATATTTATTCAGTACAGTTCCACTGATAGGAGTTATAATGTAACATTTCTGTAATTGGTCGAGCACCTGAAGGCGCTGAATATCAGTAGCACTCATCTGGCTATTCAGGCTTTGAGTAGTGTTATTCAAGGCAGAAATCTGAGCCTCCAATTGCTTACGCAACACATTCACGGCACTAAGGGCATCATCTACTTGCTTCTGGGTAGCAGCCTTGTCATTGAACAAAGCTTCGAAACGCCTTTGTTCCATCTCTGCTTTTTCCAATTGTTGACGAGTAGCAGCAATCTGCTTGGTCAAATCAGGACGCTGGTTAGCAATGCTCTCTTTAGTTGCCCCCAAAGCTCTTGCCTGTAATGCTAATTGCACTGTATCAATAAGCCCTACCTGTTGCAAGGCTTCCAGCTTCATGCCTTCAGTAATGTTAAAACTCAGCAAACGACCATTCTGCTCAGCAGATACCGTTATTTCCGTTGCTTCAAAAGTTCCTGTAGCATCATAGTCATTCTTGTTTCCACTACATGCAGTCATTATAATGAATAATGAAAAGAATAATTTATTGCTCATAATCTTATCTCCTAATTTCCTAAAGTGTTTTTCAAATTCTCTATCTGTTGTAACATCATTATCTCATGGGTAGCAAACTCTATCCTGGCCTGGTTTTCACGATTTATTTCCTGCAAAAGGGCATTGGTATCGATAATCCCATGAGCCAACTTCGATTCTGCCGCTTTTCTTACTTCTTCTCGAAGGTTAACAATGTTGGTATCATCTTCCATCAATTGGCGATATTTGTCTATCTCCTCATTTTGTTGCACTTGTTGCAGGTTGTTGTTGAAGAGGAAAGTTTCACGAGCATTTTCTGTCTGTTGGCGTTGCAGTTGTAGCTTTGCTTTTTCACCCTTATTGGTGTAGAATTGTGACATATTCCAAGTGAGGCGAGCACCAATCATGCCGTTCAATGACCATTTGCGGCTGAACATGTCTTCAAAAGTGTTATAACCAGGATAGCCATAATAACCTTGGGCAAAGAGACTCATTCGGGGTAGCAGACTTGTGTCTAACAACTTCTCCTTTGCATCAGCAAGGCGTAATTGTGTGTCGAGGAGCCTCAACTCTGGACGATTGTTTCCATTAGTAATTACACTATTCAATGGTTTGCTCACTTGCTGTATTTCATCCATCCCACACATTAATGCAAGCGTACGACATAAACTCTTACGGGTGGCATTCAACTCCGTACGTTGCTGACGAGCCTTTAGTTGCTCAGCCTTCATACTACTCACATCACTCTCCATTGCCAAACCATTGATGAACATAGAATTGAGTTTGGTTAGATTAGACTCCAACAACGTTTGAAAATCATCGTTTACTTTCAGGCGCTCATCGGTAAGTAGAATAGAAAAATAAAGATCGTTCACCCTTTGGCGTATAGCATATAAATCCACCTCATTCTGTGCTGACTGAACATCACCTTGCAACCTTGCCACCTCGCGTTGGCTACTGATGCTACCACCATCAAATATTGTTTGGTTGATATCAACACCCACACGATACTGACTTTTGCTCAGTCCTTTCAACTCTTGTCCTGTTTGCGCAAACACCCCCTTCATAGCTTCAGGGAAACTCATCACATCGCTTTGTATGGTGGCTTGGGCAGTAGCAGAAATCTGTGGAAGCCATCCCTTACTGATGTTCTCCAAGGTATAGCCAGTGGTCTGCTCTATCAAGCCATACCGCTTGATAAGTGGATAATTCTCCTGTGCTAAACGCTGACATTCATCGAGCGTCATCGTTTGTGCCCACAAGGAAAGCGGACATAGCAAGAGGATGATTAGTACCTTTAATGGTTTCATATCTTATTTGTTTTTGTTTCTGTTGCAAATTTAAGAACAAAAAAAGAGATTTTGACAATCAAAAACCATCAATCTATGTCCTTTTTGTAAGATTCCCTTTATATACCTCAAACTTTTTTATTAATTTCGTGGCATCTTATATAAAAAATGATGTATTTATGGATCGGAAGGAACTGAAACATTATGACTTTGAGACTTTGTACCAACTATTGGGAACGAAGACCCCTGATCACGCCATGCTGACAGATAATGTAGCCATGCTGATGGATGGGAGAAAAGAAAAGATAGATAAAGTGTTGCCTCTACAAACCCCTGTTTTATTAGAGGAGGCACGTGTTGGCATTATCCGAAAGGGTGAAGCCGACTATGTTGTCAACCTGATGCCCTACAAATTTAAAGAGGGGACAGTTGCTTTTCTCAATCGAGGTACTATTATACAAATAAATCAAGTCAGCGATGATTTTGAAATGGCTGGCATGGCATTAAGTGACTATCTACTGACAGCTTCATTTACCAATCGTCAGGATAATCCTTTGCTGAACGATTATCCTGCATTATTCATCTCTGTTGAGTATGCTGAAATGGAGGTAATAGAACATTTATTTCAGGCAGCATGGCAGATGATGCACCAGACAGACTATAGCCGTGACTCCGTAGGTAACATATTCGGTGCCCTGTTACATTACATCAACCATTTAAACCTCAGACACAAACACCTTCCTCAAAAACCTTTGAGCCATAGCCGTGAGGTCTTTAACCAATTCATCGGTTTAATTAATAAGCATAGTCATCAAGAGCGTCAATTGGATTTCTATTCTAATTTGCTCTGTCTTTCAGAACGTTATTTAGGTACGCTTATCAAGCAAGAGAGTGGCATGACGGCCAAAGAATGGATAGATAAGGCGGTGATTACTGATGCGCAGGTGTTACTCAAGCATACGGACAAAACAATAGCTGAGATCAGCAATGAATTAAACTTTGCCAATCCCAGCTTCTTTTGCAAATATTTCCGGAGACTTATGGGATTTTCACCCCAAGAATACAGGAAAAAATAGTTTCGTACACTTAACTATCAATAGTTTTCCTTCTTAACTTCAAAGTAAGCCTGTGGATGCTTGCATGCCGGACACTCCTCTGGAGCTTCCTTACCTACATGGATGTAGCCACAATTACGGCATTGCCAAACCACCTCATCGTCCTTAGCAAACACCTTAGCTGCTTCGATGTTCTTCACAAAAGCGAAGTAACGCTCTTCGTGACCCTTCTCGGCAATAGCAATGCGACGATACATCTCAGCAATCTCAGGGAAACCTTCTGCATCAGCTACCTCTGCAAAATGCGGATAAGCCTCTGCCCACTCCTCATGCTCACCAGCTACAGCTGCTTGCAGATTGTCGATGGTTTTGCCAATCACCCCAGCAGGGAATGAAGCTGTAATCTCCACATTACCACCTTCTAAATATTTGAACATACGTTTAGCATGTTCTTTCTCCTGCTCAGCCGTTTCCAAGAAAATAGCAGCTATCTGCTCGAAACCCTCTTTCTTTGCGGCACTTGCAAAGAATGTATAGCGATTGCGAGCCTGACTCTCACCTGCAAATGAAGTCAGCAGATTCTTCTCTGTTTGTGTGCCTTTTACACTTTTTGCCATAGTATTCAAAAATTAGTTAGTTCTACAGTTCGCAAATATAATTCTTTTTATTTACTTTTGCGTCATAAATAGAAAAAATATGGGTAAGAAAAAGAAAAAGAACACCACTAAATATGCAGGGTCGGCCTTTGCGGTTATTTTAGCAGCTCTGCTCTCGTATTTTCCCATCAGTCAGAAGCTGAACGATAAAAACGTTGCGAATGAGCTTCCTAAGCAGGAGGTAGTGGTGGAAAACAACCAACAGACTGAAACGGAAATTGACTTCCAAGAAGCTACTTCACAAACGGACACAAGGCATATAGACATAAACGAGGCCGAAACGGTTATCCGAACTGTAAACTTGGAGATTCCTGCTAAACTAAAAGACAGGTCTGAAAAGATTATGAGGCGAAGCAACTATACTGTATCTTATAATCGCAATTGGAACTTACCCAATTGGGTGGCTTGGGAGTTGAACAAAAACGAGACTAAGGGTAAAAACAATCGAAATGAGGAGTTTACCTCAGATCCCGAATTGCCCAAAGTCAACCAAGTAGAGCCTTGGGATTATTCTGGTTCTGGCTATGATAGAGGGCATATGTGTCCTGCTGGCGACAATCATTTTGATGCCAAAGCTATGAATGAGTCATTCTATATGAGCAATATCTGTCCTCAAAACCATGAACTGAATACAGGCAAATGGAATGACCTGGAGATTGCTTGCAGACGTTGGGCTAATAAATATGGTGAGGTTTATATTGTCTGTGGACCCATCATCGACAAGCGAAAGGGAAAAAGAATTGGCAAAGAACACGACATCATTGTACCTGAACAGTTCTTTAAAGTAATTCTAATAACCAGTACCAAACCAGCGAGAGCCATAGGTTATATCTTCGAAAACAACGGTTCTGATCGTCCTTATAAAGCATATTCCATCGATGAAATCGAGCAAAAAACGGGTATGGATTTTTTCCCAAATTTGCCTGATAACATTGAAAACATCGTAGAAAGCCGTTATGAAGTAAGCGATTGGAGATGGTATAATTAAGAAACTCAGAACTTTTTAGGTAGAAAATGGTAATCGTTTGCAAAAAATTGCTTACCTTTGTGAAAAATTATAAAATGTGACTTTATGAAACATCTCACTACACTCATTTTAATGATGCTGGTATGCCTGACAGCCCCGGCTAACAATATTATTGGCTTTTATAAAACAGAGCCATTGAAGGTAGAAATGCCTGAATGGAATTACAGCCTTTCTTCAGTAACTACAACAACTCCTAAAATGAGGCTAGGCGATATGCCAATGAATGCTTCTGTGAATGCGGTAAACAATACGCAAGCTACAAAGGAGGCTTTTAAGTGGATGAAAACGAATCCTGGTACAAAACCCTATAAGTTTATGGATGACATGACTTTCGTGGGTGTTCCTTTGTTTGTGGGTGGTATGATTCTTAAGAGTGAAAAGAACGCATTCCGTCAGAATTATAACGACGAATGGCATGCCAACACTCGTTTACTTACCCACTTTAAGAGCTCTATCGATGACTATACGCAGTACTTTGGTCCTGCAATGACACTGGGTTTAAAAATCTTTGGCTATGAAGGCCGTAGCGATTGGACTCGCTTCCTGGTGAGTGCAGGCCTCTCATATGGTGTAATGGGTGCTTTGGTAAATACCATCAAGTACTCAGCCAAGGAAATGCGTCCTGATGGCTCTACCGCCAACTCTTGGCCTTCTGGTCATACCGCCAACTCATTCGTTGGTGCAACAGTTTTGCATAAAGAATATGGTTTGACTCGCTCACCCTGGTTCTCTGTGGCAGGTTATGGTATCGCTACGGCAACAGGTGTGATGCGTGTATTGAACAATCGCCACTGGGTAAGCGATGTGATGTCTGGCGCAGGTATAGGTATCTTCGCAGGTGAGTTGGGTTATGCTTTGGCAGATTTGATATTCAAGGGGAAAGGTCTGCTTCGCAACGACTTACAGGGCAACTTCGATAGTCCTTCGTTCTTCTCTGTATCTATGGGTGTAGGCTTGGGGGCTAAAGATGTAAGTTTCCGCATGAAAGACATCAAATATGAGTTTGCAGATCTATTTGATGATGAAGAATTTTTAAGAGTAGATTTCCGTTCAGCTACAACGGTAGATGCCGAAGGCGCTTACTTCTTTAATAAGTATATAGGTGTAGGTGGACGCTTGCGTGTTCGCACCATGCCTGCCAAGAACTGGGATGCCATCTCCTATAGACCTGAACAGGCTAATCAAGAGCTTTCCCAGGATATGAAGAACTTCATGCTGTATATCAATGACTGGACTGAAACCACCCCTGAATATATAGCAGCCACAGAGATGATGATGAACAATGGCAGGGATGTGGTAACCGAACAGAATATTACGGTTGAGAGCGACCACCTGAGTGAGTTTTCTGCCAGCGTGGGTCTTTACTTAAATCTGCCCCTGAGTAAGCGATTCTCTATTGGTACCAAGGCGTTAGTGGGTCGCAGCATTATGCAGGAGCTCGACCTCGATGCCAACTACAAGGGTAATATTAAAGACATCGGCTTTAATATGAGTGTGGTGGATGGTAATCCTACAAGCTTGGAAATTACCCGATTCAATTCTACCAAAGACGATTATGATATTCAATGGGACTATTTGACAATGGGTGGTCAGACCAGCACTACCTATGGTACTGGCTTCTCGATTACTTACCGTTACAAATCAAATTTCTCATGGAAGGTATTCCTCGACTATGACTACACCCGTAAGAAATTCAATTTAAGGTATGACCCCTATCGCTATGTATATGTTGCGACTCCTAATCTGGAAGAGTTATATGCCGGTGTGGGAATCGATCTTAGTCCATACGAATTTGAGAGAACAATGAAGATGCGTTATTTCACCGTTGGTGGATCTTTCACCATCAACTTCTAAAGCAATAATCCTGAACGGCAAAATAATACCCCAAGAAGCGTTGACTCTTGGGGTATTCAGTTTTTAATAGGAAACAGAACAAGGGATACCAGCTTCTCGTAACAGCTCCCCAATCCTGTCAAGTTCTTCATGCGTGGCTTTCATTAATCCGTGCGCTGGCGTCTCTCTGTCTATGGTATAAATCATCACCTGACGAGGGGCAATCTCCTTCACCTGTTCTAACCAAGGAATCACATAGTCATCAGTGGTATTGTTTACATCCTTACCCTCGTAAGTGCCTTTCATAAACATGGTCTGCACAATACAATTGCCCTCAAATGTCTGCATATTACCTATGATATCTTCAACCGAATACTTGCCAACTGGCCTATCTGTCAAATAGATATAATTCATATCAATGGTATCGAGCTTCAGGATGTTGTTATCCACCTTCGCTAAAGCCATCCTTATCTCAGGCTTGGTAATCATAGTGGCATTGCTCAGCACACTCACCTTGGCTTGGGGAAAATACTTATCTCGCAATTCTAAAGTATCGACTATAATCTCTGGGAAATGGGGATGCAACGTAGGTTCACCATTACCGGCAAAGGTCAACACATCAGGAGCAGGCCCATCTGCCTGCATATCCTTTAACTTGGCCTCCAAAGCTTCACGCACTTCTTCACGGGTGGGCATCGGAAGCTTAGGACGATGGTCGGCATTGAAGCCACACTCGCAATAGATGCAGTCGAAGGAACATAGCTTGCCATCAGCAGGCAAGAGGTTAATACCTAGTGACACACCCAGTCGTCTGGAATGTACAGGGCCAAATATCGGTGATGGATAGATTACTGTCATTTCTTGAGTTGTTTTATGTTTCAGCTTGCGAAGATACACATTATTTCTCAGATTCGTAGGTAGAAAATAAAAAAAGGAGTACATCCCGTACTCCAATCCTAATTAACCTTAAATCTTAATACTATGAAAAACACAATGCAAAGGTACAGCTTTTTGACAAAACCACAAATTTAAACCTCAAATTAATGTGTTTTATAACATGTTTTAGTATTATGTAAGCATTTGTTAAGATTTTAACATTGTTTTATGACACGCTTATTACATTATTTAAAACTTGGTATGATGAAGAAAAATGCTTATCTTTGCTGCCTAAATAACAGGAAAAGTGAACGCAGATATTGAAATGACCCCCATGATGAAGCAGTTCTTGGGCTTAAAAGCCAAGAACCCTGATGCCTTGATGCTGTTTCGTTGTGGCGACTTTTACGAAACATATTCCACAGATGCTGTCGAAGCATCTGACATTTTAGGGATTACACTTACCAAACGTGCTAATGGCAAAGGCAAGACCATCGAGATGGCAGGATTTCCTTATCATGCCCTTGACACTTACCTGCCCAAGCTCATCAGGGCTGGCAAGCGTGTGGCCATCTGCGACCAATTGGAAGACCCTAAGCTGACTAAGAAGTTGGTAAAGCGAGGCATCACTGAGTTGGTGACACCTGGTGTGGCTATCAATGATAATGTGCTGAACTACAAGGAGAACAATTTCCTGTGTGCCATCCATTTCGGGAAGCAGAATGTAGGAATTGCTTTCTTGGATATCTCTACAGGCGAGTTCCTGACAGCTGAAGGAAACTATGAATATATCGATAAACTGCTGAGCAACTTTGCCCCAAAAGAGATTATCTTCGAGCGAGGAAAAAGACAACTGTTTGAACAAAACTTCGGCAATAAATATTATACTTTTGAACTGGAGGATTGGGTGTTTAATGAAACTTCCAGTAGGGAGAAGCTGTTGGAACACTTTGAGGTAAAGACTTTGAAAGGATTTGGCGTAGAACATCTTAGAAATGGTATCACAGCCAGCGGAGCTATCCTGCAATATCTGGTGATGACACAACATACGCAAATAGGACATATTACCTCGCTGGCTCGCATTGAGGAAGATCGTTTCGTTCGTCTGGATAAGTTCACTGTTCGCAATCTGGAACTGATAGGAAGTATGAACGAAGGAGGAAGCAGTCTGCTGAATGTAATTGACAAAACCATCTGTCCCATGGGTGCTCGCTTGCTTCGTCGCTGGCTGGTGTTCCCTCTGAAAGATGTGGCCCCTATCAATGAGCGTCTGGATGTGGTAGAATATTTCTTCCGTGAACCTGATTTTAAGACCTTGATAGAGGAACAGCTACATCTGATTGGCGACTTGGAACGTATTATCTCCAAAGTGGCTGTAGGCAGGGTAAATCCTCGTGAGGTGGTTGCGTTGAAGACTGCTTTGTATGCCATCGAGCCTATCCGAGATGCTTGCTTAGAGGCAAAGAATCCCATCATCAATCACGTTGGCGAACAACTGAACATCTGCTTGTCTATTCGCGAAAGGATTGAACGAGAAATCAACAACGACCCTCCTTTGCAGGTAAACAAGGGAGGTGTCATCAAGGGTGGCTTCAATGACGAGTTAGATGAGTTACGACAGATCGCCTATTCGGGCAAGGATTATCTCTTACAGGTGCAACAACGAGAAAGCGAGCTTACTGGCATTCCTTCACTGAAGGTGGGTTACAACAATGTGTTTGGCTATTACATAGAGGTGAGAAACACCCATAAGGACAAAGTGCCTGCATCGTGGGTGCGCAAGCAGACATTGGTAAATGCTGAAAGATACATCACTGAAGAACTTAAGGAATACGAGGAGAAAATCTTAGGTGCTGAAGACAAGATTCTCATTCTGGAACAACAGCTATATGATAACCTGGTACATGGGTTGATGGAATTTATCCCTGCCATTCAGGTAGATGCCAATCAGTTGGCAAAGATAGATTGCCTCTTGTCGTTTGCCCAAGTTGCCAAAGCCAACAAGTATATCCGTCCTGTCATCAGCGACGATGATGTGTTGGATATCCGCAAAGGGCGTCATCCTGTGATAGAAAAGCAACTACCTATCGGTGAGCAATATATCCCCAATGATGTGGAGTTGGATAGTCACAACCAGCAAATCATTATCATCACGGGGCCAAATATGGCTGGTAAGTCGGCTTTGCTTCGTCAAACGGCCCTTATCACACTGATGGCACAGATAGGCAGTTTCGTGCCTGCGGAAAGTGCCCATATCGGTTTGGTTGATAAAATTTTCACCCGTGTAGGTGCTAGCGATAACATCTCGGTGGGTGAATCAACCTTTATGGTGGAGATGACAGAGGCGGCAGACATCATGAACAACCTTTCACCTCGAAGTCTGGTTTTGTTCGACGAGTTAGGTCGTGGTACCTCTACCTACGATGGCATCAGCATCGCCTGGGCAATTGTGGAATATATTCACAACCATCCCAAAGCCAAGGCTCGCACGCTCTTCGCTACACATTATCACGAACTGAATGAGATGGAGAAGACACATGAGCGCATCAAGAATTATAACGTATCTGTCAAGGAGATAGACGGTAAGGTGATATTCGTGCGTAAGTTGGAACGTGGTGGAAGCGAACACTCATTTGGTATTCATGTGGCAAAGCTGGCAGGCATGCCCAAGAGCATCGTGAAACGTGCCAATGAGATCCTGAAGGTATTGGAGAAGGATCAAGGAAGAGGTGTAGATACCAAGCCATTGGGTGACATCCGCCAAGCTGATGGTTACCAACTCAGCTTCTTCCAACTTGACGACCCAATCCTCAGTCAGATTCGTGATGAAATCCTCCATTTGGATGTGAACAACCTCACCCCTCTCGAAGCCCTTAACAAACTCAATGACATCAAGCGGATTTTGAAAGGTAAGTAGTTAAAACTTCACTCTGAGCTGCATTTGCAGGTCACACTTATCTTTACCCTTAATCTGCTCATTACCAGAACTAATCACAGTCCTATCAATGTAATGCGTATGGCCGAACTTGGTGATAAGCATCAGGGTCTTACCCAAATCAAGACGGAGGTGAGCAGAATAGCGGATACCCTCACCACTGAACGAGGGAGAAGTGAAGGTGTAGAGCAGACCACGTTCATAGCCATAGACACGAGAATCGTAGTCGTCAGTATGAAAATACGTGCCCTGAAGATGAAGCGCCATCTTCCAAAACTTGTAACCAGCCAAGCCTGTAACCTGCCACCCCATACTACTTACCTGCTGATGAAACACATTCAAATCAGCAGTAGAACGAAGCAATAGACGATCAGTCTGATAACTCACTCGATATCGCCACTGATGCTGATAGGTAGGCAACGTGATTTCGCCCTTAGTACCAGTGATATCCCTCTCCTTGCGCTTAAACCGATAATGCAAGAACATTTGCAGGTGAGACATAGGCTGATACTCTACACTACCCCTCCCCTCAAAGCCCCACGACGACTTGCTGATGCGATATTTCCACCAAGGATGCGAGAACAAATCCACAGAACCAAAGAAACGGAAGTGCCTAAGAGGAGAAGCCTCAGCAGCTAAATACCAGCCATTTTCATTCTGTACAGAACCTCCATCGCTGAAAGCACTGGCAAAGTAAGCCCAATAATCATAGCGATAATACCGATGCACCAACATCAACTTATAATTCAAAGATGGCTGATACACTACCCTATTCAGCACAGCCCATCCCTCTTTACCCTTCGCCAATTCACCAGCTATATTCAATCGTCTCAATCTCAGTTTATAATCCAAGCCAAGATTATAGAAATTCTTCCCATGTAGATTATATTCAGCATAACCCGAGAGTCGAGGCATATACTCCTTGCTGAACCCATACCAGATGCCTGTCAAGCCTACATCTATCCTATTACTTCGCCAACCTAGGTGACCTCCAGCCAGTTGCATTGATAAAACTCCTCGTCTCTTTGCCTCCGTTTCAGTGCGATGCGACCCCGTTTTGGTGATGGAACTCGCAATATCATTTTTCACATTGCCATCCAACTTGCGATAAGAATAAAAGCCGGACACCTCCCATTGCTCAGCCAGTTTGACGGTAGTGGCTATCCCACTAAAATAGTTCACTTCGTCCGTAGAAGCATGTTTGCGAATGCCTGATGCACGTGTCTCTGAGGTGGCTAATGAATACGACTTCCCCAAACGGAAGGCACTGCCCAGCACCAGGCCTTGTCCGAATCCCAGTCGATAATCTCCTATAGCCAATGCCTTTATCCTACCCAAGTTACGTAATAACAAGTGAAAGCCATAGTGGTCATAACCCAGCTTGTTGTGTTGCTTGAACAAAGGTTCACCTGCATCTTTCTCTGCTGAGAAGCCAGCTTGCAAATAGTCACCATATCCAAACTCATAGCGGACAGAATGATACTGAGGTGTGCCCAGATACTCCGTTTCATAGCCTTTCCTTTTATAAAAAGGTATATCGAAGCGAGACAACACCTCATGCTTGCCTCGTTGGGCGATATTCTTCAACTGAGGAAAATGCTTCTCGGTGGTCTGCGCATTCACTTCCACAAACGGCAATAGCAACTGGATGGTACGCTGATCCATCTCCTCCACCAACTGCAACTCATAAATCGTCTGCATTTGTCCATGTGTATAGACATAAGCCAACAAATTCTCAATTTGCGTTTCAGACAAGAAAGGCAATCTCTCCAGTTGTTCACGAGTAGCCGTATTGATGTCGATGGGTTGTGATATTTCCTCCAACACATCCTCCCAATTGACCTCTTCATCATCAGCGGCCAACTCCTCCAAATGGTCTTCCAACAAGAGATTTACATCCTGCCCGTACATTAGGACAGGCATCATTAGCCAAAAGGCTGTCAAGATAGATTTGAGTATCTTCATCTGTTATGAATGAATAATTTATTAAACTTGTGTACAAAAGTAGATAAATTAGTTAATTCTACCACAATTTTTGGCAGAAAAAATACAACTTATCGAAGATAAATCTATTTTTGTGACATGATTCGCAGATTTGCTATATCGTTTTTCATGCTGACCCTATGTATTCAGCTCTCTTGTCTGGCTCAAAACGACACATCCACAAGTCAGTCGGGACAGATGTACATTACCCGAGGCTTCGTCTATCAGGGCGACACCATCCCTTGGATCCAACTACGTACCGTTCATGTGTTCAAGGAATTGAAATTCAAGAAGAAGAAAGACTATGAGCAATATGAGCGACTCATTCGCGATGTAAAGAAAGTGTTGCCAATTGCCAACGAGGTAAATTCAGCCATCATTGAGACCTACGAATACCTGCAGACCATTCCCAACGAGAAAGAGCGGAAGCGTCACATCAAGGATTTGGAGAAAGGTATCAAGCAACAATACACCCCTCGACTGAAGAAACTCACCACCCGTCAAGGCAAGTTGCTCATCCGACTCATTGACCGTCAGAGCAACCAAACCACCTACGACCTAGTTAAGGCATTCTTGGGTTCTTTCCGAGCCACCACCTACCAAATCTTCGCCTCCATGTTTGGCTTCAGCCTAAAGAAACACTACGACCCCGAAGGTGACGATGCCCTCACTGAACGTGTCATCATCTTGGTAGAGAATGGGCAGGTGTAAAGAGAAGAGGGTCACTTCACTTCGCAATGGCACATCCTCTTTTTTGTTTTTAACTTGATTGGAAATAATGAGGATAAGGGATAAAGGGTTTGTAAATTAGTTGTTCATCAGTTTTAGATGCGTTTGAAATTGGGTATAGGGAAACAATCGTTCGGGTATAGGCGCATGACCGTTTGGGTATAGGCAAACGATGAATTACTAAGTATTCGTTTCCTTTTCTCTTGCGACTTTAACCCAATCGACAGATTATGGCTTACCCATGTCATACCTTTAACCCATCTGCAATGGTTACAGGTTACAGCTGTAACCATGTCCCCTTTTACTCATTATTTAATTCTTTTTTAATTCAAAACAGCTATGTACCAGTCGTTTATCATGTGTTCATATTATTTTCTGTCATTTCTGCGGACATATGGTTACAGCTGTAACCCGTAACCGAAAAAAACATCGGCATCATTATTCTCCTTCTCTTCAAAACTAATATGCCTGTTCATGTACCCCTTTGACGGCACGACCTGAAGGATCATTCATATTTCTAAAAGCAGCATCCCACTCAAGAGCGATAGCTGTTGAGCAAGCAACAGAGGCTTCACTTGGAACAC
>JAEEGF011086362.1_pt1 | contig 35058 bp, 14 predicted proteins | sample 9134171 | NCBI WGS metagenome assembly JAEEGF01 (sample SAMN16246542, study PRJNA631951) | gut metagenome | biome: gut microbiome; feature: rumen; material: AP-attached | host: Bos | place: Iran: Karaj | collected 2018-10
TGACCGCAGCGGTGGTGTTCACCGTCTCGGATTCCACATGGCTCGCGTCGTTCTAACAAACGCGGGTGGCAGTGACCGTGCTGTTGTCCGCCGCCCACTCGTAGGTGGGCGCGTTCCAGTCGTGACCCAGGGCGTCGAGGTTCTCCACCGTCCTGGTCTGAGTCGCGAATACTGCGTTGGTGAAGGTCGCTGTATAGGTGGTCTCGCCCTTCGCTTCGCAGGTAGCTTCCTTCGTGACCGCACTGGTGGTATTCATTGTCTCGGTTTCCACATGGCTCGCGTCGTTCTTGCACACACGGGTGGCCGTGACCGTGCTGTTGTCCGCCGCCCACTCGTAGGTGGGAGCGTCCCAATCGTGGCCAAGGGCCGGGATCGTCTCGGTCTTGTTGTCCGTGTAGGTCTTGCCCCGGAAAGTCACCGTAGCGGTGTAGCTACGAAGTCCCTCCTCTTCACAGGTGGGGAGTGTCGTGTCCTCACTGCTGACGGAAGCCTCGATCGTCTTGCTGACGCTCTCATCATCCGCCGCCGTAAAGGTCGCAGTCGCAGCAGAGAGTCCATCCCAGGTCCAGACAGGGTCTCCATACTCCCGTTCCTCTTCCGTGAACACCGCCGTATAGGTCGCGGGGCCGGTCACAGCAGAGATCGCAGGATTCCATCCGGCAAAGGTATAGGTATAGTCCTCCGTGGAGGCCTTTACGGGCGTATCGCCGCTGTAGGCAGGAAGATCTCCGTAATCGTATTCCTCGCTCTGCAGCACCGTGCCATCCTCGTTCTGGAAGGTGACGGTGTAGCTGTTTTTCGACCAGGACGCCGTCAGCGTCACCGGACCGGTGCGATCGGCGGAGATGCTGTCCACCTTTGTATCGCCGTCATACCAGCCCAGGAACGTATGCCCTTCCCAGGTAGGATCCTGCAGAGGGAGCGCATAGCCCGCCATGTAGCTTGTGGGGTTTGGATTGGTCGCCTCCTCCACGCCCAGATATGTGATCGGATAAGTATCTCTCGGGTAAACAAAGGTGTAATTCGAGAAGTGCTCTACAGCGAACTTCACGTTGCCGCTGGAGCGATCGTAATAGAAGCTGTCCGCAGCTGTGAGCGCAGACTCGCTCTCCACCTGCGTCATGGCAACGCCCTCGTGGTAGGCATTGAGCAGTTCCGGGTCGATGCCGGCGGGCACCGCTTCCTCCAGCGTGACCAGAATAAGCGTGTCATTCTCCTGGGACAGGCCGTTGATGCTCACATCATAGGCCTTCGCTCTCTCCTCTGCGGCAACAGGGACGTCCGCAGGGTCGGTGTCTTCAACCAAAATCGTGAGCGTGGCAACATTATCCACGATCACATCGTCTTCGATTTTGGCGTTCTGCGGGACGGACGCAGACGCCTGCAGGATAGAACCGGGATCCAGCACCACGATGATCTCGAAGCCGTCGGGATTGTTCAGTCCGTTATAGCTTCCCGCCTTCATATCGGTATAGAGCGTAACGATTTCCCCGTTGGGCGCCTTGCAGATCATGTATCCCTTGAGGAAAAGGACTCTGTCAGGGTTCGTCAAACGGGCGTTGAAGGTGTAGATCCCTTCATTGGTGGTAAAGCCGGAGAGATGCTTATATGTGCTCGGTGCGTCCAAGACAAGTTCGTCTGCTCCGCCGGCAACGCCGTAGATCCCGGCGTTCGTGCTGTAGACGAAGCCGGTCTCCATCACCACATAGTCCGCAGGCGCGTAATACTCCAGCGTATTGGAGATCACATACTTGCCGTCAACAATATTTGTATAGGTCTGCGTGATCAGGAGCATCGGTTCTTCCACCGGCTCTTCGTCTCCGTAGACTGCCTGCAGAAGCGCCGTACCGGGCTTGGCGCAGATGATGGTGTAGTTGCTGCTGTAGCTGGCCTTGACGCCGTTCAGCGTCCAGTAATGGAAGACCTTTCCATCGATCTTCGGAGCGGTAAAGGTCTTGGAGTCACCCACCGCCAGCACGACACTGGTGCCGGGCTTCAGGCTGTTCGTCCCATCGGTAAACTCGACCTGGACCGTGTATTCCTCCCCGTTGGGAACATAGCCTGGCACGACAATGACCGCATTCGCCCCGTTCATGGCCGCATGAATGGACTCCTGCGTGGCCTCGGTTGCGCTGGCTTCACCGTTTTCATCGGCAATATACCAGCCCTTAAACACATAGCCCATCCGGTTGGGGTTATCCTTGGGGAAGCTGATGGTCTGCCCCTCATAATAGGTGCGGGAGAGCACCACCTGCTTAAAGGCATTGCGGAATATTACTTTCGCAGAGCTGTCTGTGCTTTCATTTGTCGCGTAATAGGAAGATATCTCCGTATCAGCAGCCAGGAGGAAAGAGAAGGCCGGATTTGTCGAAAGAATATTGCCGGATGCATTGACCCAGTAAAGGAACTCCTTTGTGTTGTCCAGGAAGGAGATAAACATTTCCTCTCCGGCATTATAGGTGAAGGTGGCCATATCCGTCTGCACAGCGCCGTTATTCACCGTGTACATGGATCCGTGCACCGTCAGTCTAAAAAGCGTTCCCTCCGTGACCTGGAACAGGGCAACGAGACTGGTATCCTCAGAGACCGTGAAGGAATAGCTCTGTCTGTTGCTCAGCATCGTCTCGAAAGCGGTGTCCTCCGCGCTGTACCAGCCAAGGAAGGCATAGCCCTTCCTCGGGTAGGCAGTCACAGTGACAGTAGCACCGTCCTCATACAGTCCGCCTCCGGAGAGCCTGCAGACAGACTTGTCCTGCTCTTTTGTGCGAGAAGTGAGAGCTACCGTCCACTGCTGCGCGGTTGGTTCATCGTCGGCCTGGAGCTCATCAACCGCATCGATGCTTCCGGCAGAGAACGCCGCCTCATCCGTTGCGTCCACGGTCACCAGTTTGCTCACTTGGTCAAAGCGGTATCGATAGGAGACGAGGTCGATCCTCTCGCCCGTCTCGTCATAAAGCCGCAGCGTCACGGTCATCTCCGCACCAAGTGCATCCTCGCTCAAAGCAAAGGCGCCAACCCAGAGCTCACCGATTTCATCGCAGAGCTTGCCATAGCTTAAGCTGCTGCCAAAAGAGCCACAGAGCTCCAACTCTTGCCCAGCTGCAAGATCCTGCTCCAACAGAAAGCCGTGCCAGCCGCTGATGCCGCCTTCATAGCAGCTATCGCAGCGGGTGGAAAGGCCCAGACTGCCGGCCTGAACATCCCGGTCAAAGGAAACCACCAGTGAAGCAGGCAGATCGTGATAGGGATAAGAGATGTGCACATGCTCGTGCGCCTCTCCCCCATCCTCAGCAGGCTCCTCGTGGATCTCTTCGACTCCCTGTTCCGGAGCCAGCACGATCCGGTAAGTCGTTTCCATCCAGGCCGTTCCGATCGGTTCGGCTGCATATCCGTCGCCGGGAAATACATGTGTCTCAGCAGCTCCGCTCTCTACCGCGAAAGCGGCGTCCTGGAGAGTCGCTTCGGCATCCTCTGCAAGTGCCGCCACCGGGAAAAGAGAGACCAGCATCGTTACAGCCAAAAGCCAGGATAACAATCTGCGTCCTTGATTTTTCATGGTCGTTCCTCCTGCGTATAGATCTATCGAAATAATTGTTCCTACTGCTGCAGGTATAAGCAGAGCTCCTACTCAACCGTTCTTTATACCCTTCGTCTGAAAGTCGCGACTTCCCGCGGCCTTTAAACCAGAGGCATAAATCGGCCTAAGGCTGCCGGGGAGCGAGATATGATCCGCCCCTCGGCAGCCCTGTCAGGAAATACTCAGGTTCTTATCAGAAATCGCCTTCTCCGTCATTGTCGAGAAGCCCGGCACCCGATCCGACTCCGTCAGGCACGTCATCATCACCCTCCCCGATAGGCGTGGAAGTGATAATGATGTCTGCTTCGGAGAAGCGGATGACTTCGACTTCCGGATCCAAGTAATATCTCTTCATCTGGTTGACCTCCTTTCTCAGTTCCCCTGAAGGGAATTGTAGCTGCCCTGTCTCAGGTCAGTATAAATGGTATGCATCTCGCCCTGATCGTCTGTGTAGATGACAAAGGCTTTCAGATAGATCGTCTTATCCGGATTCGTTCCGGTGCTAAGATTAGCGGTGTAGATAGCGCTGTTGCTGGTCATGTTACTGATATGCTTATTAGCGCCCGGAGCTCCGATCACATAGGCATCAGGATCGGTGACATTGGCAGCATTTCCAGTGAAGATGAAGCCGCTCTCGTGTACCGTATAGCCTTCGGGGACAAAGTAGCGCATGGTCACGCAGACCTTGTACTTGTTGTCCACATAATCCCGATACATCTGGGTGATCGCAACGGTAGGCTCCTCATCGACCGCTTCGCCGAACACTGCGACCAGTGTGATGTTCTGATCCTTGGACGCGATCACGGTATACTCCGTCTTGTTGAAGGAATCCGCCGTTTCACCGTCCAGGCTCCAGAAGCTGAAGTTTGCCTCCTCCAGGCCTGCAGCCTTAGCAATATCGCTTACCTTGATGGTCTTGGGCTGGCCGGCCGGGATCACGAGCTCCGTATAGCCCTCCACATCGCTCAGCGAACCGCCATTTTTGACCTTGACCGTCAGCGTGTAGCTGTCCGCGGGGTCGGAATACTTGGGTACGATTTTCACCACCGGGTTGCCCGAAGCGATCCTCGCGGCGATGGACTCAGGTGTTGCCTCCTCATCGGTTCCCTCAAAGACCCACTTTTCAAAGGTAACACCCATCTTGGACGGAATGGTCTTCGGGAAGGCAAGCTCCGCGCTCTCCTCATCCAGGATCCGCTGTGCGCTCAGCACCTGGTCGTAGGCGTTGAGGAAGACCACATAGACGCTCTCCCTGCTCTCCAGATCGCGGGAGGTGACAAGCCGGATGGTCGTCTCTCCCACCATAGTAAAGACATACTCCTCGGAGGTGCTGATGATATTGCCGGAGATGTTGACCCAATACAGGAAGTCCGTTCCCGTGTAGGTCAGGACGACCTGCTTTCCAACCGGCTTGTCGAAGTCCGCGCTGGACTCCTGCGGGCCGGAATCGTCCACCTCATACTTGCTGCCGATGATATGCAGCTCTCCGGTCCCGGCACTCTGATACACCGCGACCAGCTTCATATCCTCAGCGATCTTGAAGCTGTACTCGGCATCGGTGGAAACAAGCTCGCCCGCAGCGCTGTCTTTGTGCCAGCCGATAAAGCTGTACCCATTGGCTGCCCCGGCCGTCACCGTCACCTCAGCGCCCTTGAAGAACACGCCGCCGCCCGTCAGTGCGGCAATGCCGGTATTGCCCTGCGTATCCTGGGACTGCAGCTCCAGCGTGGCGCCCTGGAAGGTGTAGCTTGTGGTGTTGACAACATAGACCGTATCCGGATCCTGGGGATCCCAGATGATCAGCTCCACCGTGATGGTCTTGCCGATGTTGTCCACAGATCTGTTGAATACGCCGCAGTCGAACACCTTGACATTCTTCACCAGATCGTTATAGGTGATCGCCGTGTCCCCGGTAAATCCGGCCAGCTCCATCAGCTGGATCGGCTGTCCCTTCGTAACGTCCTGCGGGAACAGGAAGCCAACATTAAACTCCTGACCATAGCCGTTGTAGGCGCCGAAGAGACCGAAGCTGTTGGCTGCAAGGTCGTCGTCAAAGCTCACCCGGAAGTCTGCGTGCCACTTGCCATAATAGGCGATCTGCAGATCCGTGGGATTGTCCGGGGTAAAGATATATTCCGCTTCCAGATCAGCCGTTTCGCCGGTCTGCTGGTAGCTCGTGTCATACAGAGGCACGCCGGTCTTGGGCTCCTCCACCGTTTCCACCTTCGCCGTCGGAAGATCCGGCTTCTGGAAGGTATACTTGGTGGTGGATATCACCGCGGGCTCCGCATTCGCGTCGTTCGGATCCCAGATGATCAGCTCCACCGTAATGGTCTTGCCGATGTTCTCCGCACTCTCGTTCCAAACACCGCAGGTGAACGCCCCGATGTTGTTCACCAGGTCGTTGTAGGTGACACCGCTCAGATTCGCCAGCTCCAGCAGCTTCACGGGCTCATTCGCCGTCAGTGCCTGCGGGAACAGGTAGCCCTGCTTGAACTCCTGGCCGTAGCCGCTGTACTCGCCGTACAGGCCAAAGCTCTCCTTGGCGGTGTCAGCATCCATGCTCACGCGGTAGTCCGCATACCAGTTGCCGTAGTACGCCAGCTGCTCCTCAGTCGGATCCTTCGGCGTGAACTTGTATTCCGCCTCCAGAGCCACGTCCTCGCCGTCCACCTGCACCGTCGCAGGCTTCAGCGTCTCTACGTTCGCCTCCGGCAGCTCCGGAATCACGGGCGCGGTAAAGGTATACTTGGTGGTGGAGATCACCGCGGGCTCCGCATTCGCGTCGTTCGGATCCCAGATGATCAGTTCCACCGTGATCGTCTTTCCAATGTTCTCCGCACTCTCGTTCCAAACGCCGCATGTGAACTCCCCAATGTTGTTCACCAGGTCGTTGTACGTCACGCCGCTCAGGTTCGCCAGCTCCAGCAGCTTCACGGGCTCATTCGCCGTCAGTGCCTGCGGGAACAGGTAGCCCTGCTTGAATTCCTGGCCGTAGCCGCTGTACTCGCCGTACAGGCCAAAGCTCTCCTTGGCGGTGTCAGCATCCATGCTCACGCGGTAGTCCGCATACCAGTTGCCGTAGTACGCCAGCTGCTCCTCCGTCGGATCCTTCGGCGTGAACTTGTATTCCGCCTCCAGCGTCACGTCCTCGCCGTCCACCTGCACCGTCGCAGGCTTCAGCGTCTCTACGTTCGCCTCCGGCAGCTCCGGAATCTGGGGGCCCTTAAAGGTATAGGATTCCGTGGCGACCACATGCTCCTTGGTCGCGTCGTTCGGATCCCAGATGACCAGCTCGACCGTGATCGTCGTGCCATAGTTTGCAGGATCCGTGTTCCATACGCCGCAGATGAACTCCTGGATGACCTTGACAATGTCGTTGTAACTCACATTGAAATCAGCCAGAGTCAGCAGCTTCACCTGCTGGCCCGCCGCGAGATCCGTGGGGTACAGGAATCCGACCTTCAGATGATCATAGCCCCAGCCGGAATAGGCGCCGTAGAGCCCGACGGTATTGGCAGCCACCGGCCTGTCAAAGCTCACGCGGAAGTCCGCGCCCCAGCTGCCATAATAGGCCAGCTGCAGCGCTGTCGGCTCCTTGGCCTGGGTATACTTGTACTCTGCTTCCAGATCCGCCGTCTCCCCGGTCTCCGTTCTGGTGTCGATATCGAAAATGGGGACGCCGGTCTCCGGATCAATCGTCTCAATGCTTGCCTCGGGATAGGGAGGCGCCTCAAAGGTGTAGCTCTCGGTGGCGACCGTATAAGTCGTGTTCGGAGCTGCGGGATCCCAGATGATCAGCTCTACCGTGATGGTCTTCCCGATGTTGTCCGCGCTCGTGTTCCACACGCCGCAGGTGAACTCCTGGATCTGATCCACGATGTCATTGTATGTAACTTCGGGACCGGCAAGCCGCAGAAGATCAACAGTCTCGTCCTTCTCCAGCGCATTCGGGAACAGGAAGCCGACCTTATACTCCTTGCCGAAGCCGTTGTACTCCCCATACAGGCCGATGCTGTTTGCGGCAACGGCGCCGTCAAAGGAGATGCGATAATCGGCGCACCAGTTGCCGTAGTACGCCTTCTGCTCGTCTGTGGGCGTCTTGGCAGCGAACTTGTATTCAGCCTCCAGAGACGCGGTCTCACCGGTCTGCTCGCCGCTCGCATCATAGAGCGGAACGCTCTCTTCCGGCTCCAGCGTCTCTACGCTTGCCTGCGGAAGGGGTGGGACGTCCCCCTTCTTCTCCACAAAGAGGTAGCCCCCCCAAGCGGGGTTATACTCCTTCTGGAAATAGATCGTCACGATCCCGGCCTGAGCCTCGTAGACCACATAGTTCCCGCTGTTGTCGGGATACCAGGTCCAATTGCCGCTGACAACCTCGATTGCCTTGAACTCATCGCCAATCTTCAGCGTGAAGTCCGTCAGCATGTATTCTTTGTCATTTGCGGGGTTTACGGCAAACTTGTATGCCGCAGACGGCTGCCAGTTGTTCATCGTACCGACCAGATAATAGCCGTCCTCCACAACATCTGCCGTCGTGTCATCGGCGACAGGCTGGGCCGAGGGGTCTTCCGGCGCCGTTGTCTGCTCCGCCTCTGCTGTGCTTACCGCGCCCGCGTCGTTCTCCGCATACGCGGGGACTGTGAGAGAGAGCAGCAGCGTGAGCGCCATCAGAAACGAGAGCCATCGTTTGATGTTTTTCATGCGGTTTCCTCCTTGTCCTTCCCGAATCATCGGCAATAGAATATTTTAAGCCCTTGTGAATACCATTTGCAAAAGTTCTGTTCTTGACTGAGCATAATCAACCTATTTTTACACATATCATACTACCATTATCCCTGGCATATTGCAAGCATCATCATAAACGAATTTGGCCAAAAATATTAGCATAATCAATCAAATCCTGGCAGGTCATTTCTTGCAACCTGGTGCCTGTTGTCCCATTGCTCGCTTTCATCCATCACGGTCCGGGAACAGCATCTTTCCGACAGGCCAGCAAACGGAAAAGAAGCCAAACATGAAGCAGCGTAAGCGCTTCCCGTTTGGCTTCTTTTTACCGCATTACGACGCTGCCAGAGGATCGGATCAATCCTCTGGGCAGCGTTTTTTCATTTTCTCATGGAATGATCATAGCGTTTTCAGTTCGGCTTTGATTTTTCCTGCCTCCAGCGTCAAAAGCGCATAGCTTGGATGGGCCACGCGGCCGATCGTCCCCGGATTGAGCAGCAGTACACTCCCCTGTTTTTCGCAGTACGGATGGTGGGTATGCCCAAAGAGCGCAACCGAAGCCCCAGCCTCCCGGGCAGCTGCCAGCAGCGTGTCCAGGCCGGGCTCATACTTGACCTGGAAGAGATGGCCATGGCTGAGGAAAAATCGGATTCCGCCGATCGCGCAGATCAGCATACTGCTCAGCGAGGAGCGCAGGTCGCAGTTGCCCCGCACCGCGTAAAACGGCAGGGTCGGAAAGCGCTCCTTTACCGCCGCAAGATCCCGCTCCCCATCGCCGAGGAACAGGAACATGGCCGGTTTTTCCCGCTCAATCGCCTTGATCATATGCGCGGCGCAGCCGTGAGAATCTGAAAACACACAGAGCTTCATATCATTCAAAACGCGGAGCCGCCGGCTGTCGGCGGCTCCGAATGGTCCTTACATTTGTCAGATGGTGGTTTCGCTGTTTGCCAGATCCCCCAGCAGCTTCTCGCGCACCACGCCCACGCGGGTCTCCCGCACCTTCTGGCGCAGGGGCAGCACGCTGCGCGGAGAGACGGACAGCTCGTCCAGCCCGATGGAGAGGAAGAGCTCCGTCAGCTCCAGATCCGCGCCCAGCTCGCCGCAGATGCCGCACCAGATGCCCGCCTTGTGGGCATTGTCGCAGGCCATCTTAATGAGCCGCAGCACGGCGGGGTGGTGGGCGTCGAAAAAGCGGCCCAGGTCGTTGTTCTGCCGGTCGCAGGCCAGGGTGTACTGGGTCAGATCGTTGGTGCCAATGGAGAAGAAGTCCACCTCTTTGGCAAGCCGATCGCTGATCATGGCGGCGGCGGGGGTCTCGATCATGATGCCCACGTCCACCTCGTCAGAGAAGGGAATGCCCTCCTTGGTCAGCTCCGCCTTCACCTGCTCGCACATCTTCTTGGCCTCCCGCACTTCCCACACGGAGGCGACCATGGGGAACATGATGGAGAGGCGGCCGTAGGCGGAGGCGCGGTACAGCGCGCGCAGCTGGGTGCGGAAAATCTCCGGCCGGTTCAGGCAGATGCGCAGCGCCCGGTTGCCCAGGGCGGGGTTCTCCTCGTGGGGCAGGTTAAAGTAGCCGATCATCTTATCCGCGCCGATGTCCAGCGTGCGAATGACGACCTCCTTGCCGCCCATGTCGGAGAGCACCTTCTTATAGGCCTCGAACTGGTACTCCTCGGTGGGGTAATCGTCGCAGTTGAGATACAAAAACTCGCTGCGGAAGAGGCCGATGCCGCCGCCGTCGTTCTCCAGTACGGCATGCATGTCATCGGGGTTGCCGATGTTGCAGTAGACCCGCATGTTCTGCCCGTCCAGCGTGACGTTGGGCTGGCCCTTGAGCTGGTTGAGCAGCTCCTGGCGCTTGAGGATCTCCGCCCGTTTCTTCATAAGGCGCGCCCGGGTGTCCTCATCCGCGTCCAGCACCACGGTGCCGGTGCCGCCGTCCACGATGACCTCCCGCCCGGCGTAGTCTTCCTTCAGCTGCTCGCCCACGCCGATGATGGCGGGGATGCCCATGGTGCGGGCCAGAATGGCGGTATGGCTGGAGCCGGAGCCGCCGGAGGTGACAAAGCCCAGGATCTTGGACTTGTCCAGCTGCACCGTCTCGCTGGGCGCCAAATCGTCGGAGGCCAGGATCACGGGCACCTCGGAGTCGATACCACCCTGCACCACGCCCATGAGGATGCCAACGATGCGGCCGGAGATGTCCTTCACGTCAGCGGCGCGAGCCTTGAAATAATCGTCCTCCATGGCGGCAAAGGCGTCCGCCTGCATGGTGCCGGCGTCGGTGACGGCGGCCTCGGCGTTCAGCCCCTGCTCCTTGATGAAGCCCTCGATGGCCTCCTCATAGTCCAGATCCTCGCACATCATCTGGTGGGTCTCGAAGAGCATGGCGGCCTCGTCGCCGGCCTCGGCTCTGGCCTTCTCGGCCAGCACGCCCAGCTGCTCGATGGCCTTGGCCTGCGCCTCCTTGAAGCGGGCAAATTCCGCCTCCCGATCCTCTACCTCATAGCGCTTGAGGGTACCCTTGGCTCTCTGATAAAAATACAGGGGGCCGGCGGCGACGCCGGTGGAAACGCCCTTTCCCTGAATGGTGATCATAAGACAATTCTCCTTTTCATGATGAATAGAAAAATACGGCTGTCTCGGGGCAGCCGTATTTTTCTGTGTCTTTTTACAGGTTGGCCTTGAAGAAGTTCTCCAGTGCGGCGGCGACGCCTTCTTCATTGCCGCCTTCGACCTCGATCTTGACGGTGTCGCCCTGCTTGATGCCCATCTGCATGAGCGCCATCAGCTTGAGCGCGTTGACCTTCTTCTCCCCCTTGGTGATGGTGACGGCGGAGCCGGCAAAGTTCTTGATCTCCTTGACCAGAAGGCCGGCGGGACGGGCGTGGATGCCCACAGGATCGGTGATGGTGTACTCAAAAGTCTTCATAATGATCTCCTCCGTTTATGTATTGGTGTTGTGGATTACTTCAAGCCGCACTCGACGCCTTCCAGGTCGTCGGAGTTGGTGAGCAGCATGACGACGGTGTCGTTATAGCCGGCCTTGGCGATGGCGGCCCGATCAAAGCCCAGCAGCTTCTGCCCGGCCTTGACCTCCGCGCCTTCCTCAACGAAAGCGGTAAAGCCCTCGCCCTGCATATTGACGGTGTTGACGCCGATGTGGATCAGCACCTCCATGCCGTCCTTCTCCAGGGTGATGGCATGCTTGGTGTCAAAGACGGAGGTCACGGTGCCGTCAAAAGGCGCCACGACGATCCCGTCCTCGGGGGTGACGCCGATGCCGTCGCCCAGAATGCCGGCGGCAAAGGTCTCGTCGGGGATCTGCTCCCGGGCAACGACCGTGCCCTTGCAGGGCTGCAGCAGCTCGCCCGCGGCGCAGCGCACCACGGAGGGCATGGGCTCGGCAGGAGCCTCCTCCACAGGCCCCTCAGCAGGAGCGGTCTCCTTCTTGGCGGGGGCGTCTTCCTTCCAGATGATCCAGGTGATAAAGAAGGCCACGCCTGCGGCGATCGCCAGCTCAACAAGGTACATGGGAACATTGTTCACAGCGGGGATGCCGGGGATACCGGTGACGCCATAGGTGGTGGCGCCGAAGGCCTTGGTCGCGTCGCCGGCGGCGTGCATCCAGGAGGCGAAGAGGGAACCGGCCGCGCCGCCGATCATGCCGGCCACGAAGGGCTTCATGAAGCGGAAGTTGATACCGAAGATGGCGGGCTCGGTAATGCCCAGGGAAGCGGAAAGAGAGGAGGGCAGAGCAACGGACTTGGTCTTCTGGTTATGCACCTTCAGCGCTACGGCCAAGCAGGCGCCGAACTGGGCAAAGTTGGCGGCGGAGGCGATGGGCATCCAGGAGTTGACGCCGGTGGCGGAGATCATGCCCGCCTCGATGACGTTGTACATGTGGTGCAGGCCCATAACAACGGTGAGCGGGTAGATCGCGCCCATAATCGCGGCGCCCACGCCATAGCCGACCTTGATCAGCCACTGCGCGCCGGCCAGGACCCAGTTTTCAAACACAGAGAACACGGGTCCAATGACGGTAAAGGTGACGATGGCGGTGACGAGCACGGTGGTCAGCGGGGTAACGAAGAGGTCAATCATCTCGGGGACGATCTTGTGCAGCTTCTTTTCGATGAAGCACATGAACAGGACGGCCAGGATGACAGGAATGACGTGGCCCTGATAGCCGGACTGGGCGATGCCGAAGTCTCCAAACAGGCTCCACTTCTGGATCTCAATTCCGTTTTCGCCAACTTTGTGTGTGGCGTTGATGTTCTCCCAAACCTTGTCGGAGAGACTATAGCCTTCCATCTCGCCGGGATTCTTTTCCGACGGGCGCTGGTAGGTCGGCATATTGTTCAGCAGAGAGGGAGAAATTAGGCCGTCAGCCTCGGTCCCGTCGAAGGTATCCAGGGTGAGGAGATACGCTTCTACGTCGCCGCCGGGAAGCAGCAGTTTCTCCTCATCGGTGAGCTCAGCGGCATTGATTCCATCCCTAACATATTCGATTGGGATCGGCTCATTGTATTTCAGCGCCACTTCCTTCACGTTGCCGGCATTCCACGCGTTAAGCAGGGCGGGATGAACCAGCATCAGGCCGATGACGGCGCCGAGGAAGATGTTGCCGCCGAAGACGCGGGCGGCGGAGATGGCAACCAGCACAGGCAGAAGGGCAAACGCGGTGTTCGCCACAAGGTCAAGAAACGCAAACCAGCCGGTGTTGCCGAAGGCGGGCCAGAACTTGGGAATCGCTTCCACAAGACCCATCATCAGGCCGGAGGCCACGATGGCGGGCAGGATGGGCACGAACACGTCGCCGGGGGTTTTCAGGATCTTTTTCCACAGGGGCATGCGGGAGGCCGCTGCCGCCTTCACGTCCGCCTTGGTGGCGGCGGTGAGCCCGGTTACAGCAAGGAACTCGTCATAGACCTTGTTGACGGTGCCGGTGCCGATGATGAGCTGAAGCTGGCCGTTAGAATCGAACAGGCCTTTCACGCCCTCCACTTCCTCCAGCGCCTTGGTGTCGATCTTACTGTTGTCCGCGATCACGAGACGCAGACGGGTGGCACAGTGTGCCGCGCTGATGATGTTATCCTTTCCGCCCAGATGGGAAAAGATCTCCTCAGCGCACTTGCGGTAGTCAAGTGCCATATCTTTTCTCCTTTTCCAAGTAGCGGCCGCCCGGTTGAGCGACCGCTGAAATCTTTATTATCTTACAATAAAAGCAGTGCAAAGTAAAGAAAGCGAAAAATTCTTGAAGTAAAATTTCAGCCTTCGTTTTTGTGACTTTCCACCAAACCCAGCTCCCGGAAGGCCCAGGCCAGGCCGTCCTCGTCCACAGACGGGCAGACCAGATCGCTGCGCTTTTTCAGGTTGGGGCTGCCGTTTGCCATGCAGACGCCGGTGCCGACGGTTTCGATCATCTCCAGGTCGTTCATGCTGTCCCCCACGCCGACGGTATACGAAAGGGGCACGTTCAGCGCCTTGCAGACCTGCCGGATGCCGCTGCCCTTGTCGAATTTGCGGTTGACAAGCTCGCCGTTGAGGCAGTTGGCCCCGGCAAGATCCTGCACCAGGAAGTAAAACTCCCCTTCCAGCTCCCGGATCGCCCCGGCCAGCTGCTCCGCCCTGGCGCACATGAAGACCACCTTATAGATCGGTCTGCCGTCATACTCCGCCATGGGTCGGATGCCAAGATCCTTTTCCAGCGCCTCCCGCCAGCGCAGAAGCTCGCTGTTGCCGCCGGAGCACTGCTGCAAAAACTCGCCCATCCCGGGATCGCAGTAGCTGGCGTCTCTGGCCTCGATGGTGCGCAGCACGCCCCCCTCTGCAAAGAGGCGCAGGGCGCGCTCCTTCTGCTCCTCCGTCATGGGGCAGTCGAACAGGACCTGATCGCCCATGAACACATAGCCGCCGCCGCTGGCCACCGCGCCGTCAAAGCCGTAGGCGAGCAGGGGGCGGAGCATGTCGTAATTCCGGCCGGTGCAGAGGAACACCTTGTGCCCCAGCGCCTGGGCGGCGCGGATGGCGTCCAGGGCGCTCTGGGGCGGGACGTTGCTGCCCGGCGCGGTCAGCGTGCCGTCAATATCCAGAAAGATCAGCTTTTTGTTCACTTTTTCTCCTCTCCAAAATCGCATATGAGCCATTTGAAGGCTCCGGGCAGCAGCTCCACGGTAAACTTGTCCGCTTTCTCACCGGTCAGCAGGTCACTGAAAGCGCCCATCTCGTCTACCCATATCCGCTTTTCCGTCTCGGAAAAATTAAAGAGCGCCACCAGCTTTTCGCCCTGATGATAGCGGCCGATGCCCAGCACGCCGTCGTTCCCGGTGTTCACGATCCAGACGTCCGCCGCGCCGTCAAAGACCCGGTGGGAGGCGCGCAGGCGCTCCAGCTGCCGGATGCCGGCGAAGAGTTTTCCCTCCGGCGTCTCCGGGTCGTGCCGCAGCTCGGCGGCCTTCCAGTTCATGTCGCCCCGGTGGAGGTAGCGGCTGTCGGCGGCCTTCAGGGGATCGTCATGGTAGCTGTAATCGTTCTCCTGACCGATCTCGTCCCCGCTGTAGAGCACCGGAATGCCGGAGAGGGTGAACATGTAGGCGTGCAGCATCAGATCCAGACGCAGCGCCCAATCGAGCATGGCGCCGTTCCCCTCTTTTCGGGCGGTCTCCACGCCGCAGAGAGAGGCCGTGGTGCCGCAGAGGCGGGCGTCCCCCAGGCGGGGATCGTCGTTGTAGAGCTCTCCCCTTGCAGGACTGCCGCGCCACTTGCCGGTCAGATAGTCGTTGAGGAACTTCTTGTGCGGCACTTCTCCCATGCCGAACCAGCCTAGGAAACCGTAATCCAGACCCCAGCCGATGTCGTCATGGCAGCGCAGATAGTTCAGAAAGCCGTATTCCTTCGGCAGCGCGAACACCTGTCCCAGCTGGTGCCGCAGTAGGCGCACATCCTTTGTGGCCACCGTGTGCCAGGTGCTGGCCATGGTAGTCACATTGTACAAAAGATGGCACTCCGGTTTGTCTACCGTGCCGAAATAGGGCACCACCTTGCTGGGCTCCATCACCACCTCGCCCAGCAGCAGGGTGCCGGGGCAGACGATTTCGCAGGCCAGGCGCATGAGGCGCACCAGGCTATGTACCTGGGGCAGGTTGCGGCAGTTGGTGCCCAGCTCCTTCCAGATATAGGGCACCGCGTCCAGGCGGATGATGTCCACACCCTGATTGCAGAGGTAGAGCATATTCTCCGTCATGTCGTTAAAGACCGCCGGATTAGCGTAGTTCAGATCCCACTGGTAGGGGTAGAAGGTGGTCATGACCACCTTGCGCGCCTCCTGGTTCCAGGTGAAGTTCCCCGGTGCGGTGGTGGGAAACACCTGGGGCACCGTCTTTTCATAGCGAATGGGGATCTCCCAGTCGTCAAACATGAAGTAGCGCTCCTGATAGGCCCGTTCCCCGGCGCAGGCTCTCCGCGCCCAGGCATGATCCTCGCTGGTGTGGTTCATCACAAAGTCCAGGCAGACGGAGATGCCGCGCCCATGGCAGTCCTCCGCCAGGGCGGCAAGATCCTCCATCGTCCCCAGCTCCGGCTGTACCTTGCGAAAATCCGAGACTGCGTAGCCGCCGTCGCTGCGCCCCTCGGGGCTTTCCAGCAGGGGCATCAGATGCAGGTAGTTGACCCCGCATTCTTCGATATAGTCCAGCTTTTCCCGAACGCCTTGCAGCGTTCCGGCGAAGGCCTTGACATACATCAGCATGCCCACAAGATCATGTCCCTTGTACCAGCCGCTGTTGCGCTCCCGTTCTGCGTCCAGCGCCTTCAAGCTCTCGCTGCGCGCATCATACATGCGCCGCAGCATTGCGATGCAATCCTGATATGCCTGCTTATCGCCGGGATAGAGCGTCTGGAAGAGCTGCTTCAGCTCTTGCTCGCGCCGCCGGAATCTGTTTTGGAAAACCTGGGTCGGTTCTTTGTGTCCCATATGAAATTCCCTCCTGCTTCTCTCTGTACCGGCATCATACCATAAGTTTCCCATTTAGGAAAGGGTCTGTTGCAGCGGAACACAGTTTCTGCTGCAGCAGGCCCTCATACCCTGCCGGAGTTCCCGACAGGGTGTGTTTTATCGCGTAATTCAGCCAACAATCAGGTACACCACCACTGCGGCGATGGTGCTGGTAAGGCCGATGAGCGCCTCATAGGGGATGAGCTTCATGCGCTTGGAGATGCTCATACCCACAGCGCCGCCGGTGGCGTGGAAGAAGGAGCCGTGGGGCAGCGAGTCCACAACGGTGGCGCCGGCGTGGATCATGGCCGCGGCAGCCAGAGCCGGGACCCCAGCCGTCAGGAGCGGCTCGGCAAAGGTCTGGGCAGCAACGGTGGCGCCGGCGGTGGTGGAGGCGGTTGCCCCGGCCATCAGCACGCCGGAGAGGGGCGCCAGGATGAAGGCGGGCATATGCATGGCCTCCAGAAGCTTGATCACATCGGTCTGGAGCGCGGAGGCCTTGATGATGCCGGCGATGGTGCCGGTGCCGATCAGCAGGATGGAGACGCCGATGACCTTGCTCAGGCCAAACTCCGTGTACTCCACCAGGTGCTTGACATGCCCCGTCACCAGGACGCTGACGATACCGCCCACGGGCAGCGCGATCAGCGGGTCGATGCTGATGTCAAAGAGGGGGCGCAGCGCCAGCAGGATGATCACCACCAGGGGGCCGAGGATCGCAGGAAAGAAGCCGGGCAGTTTCTGGTTGTCGCTCCCCTCCAAATCCTTGGCGGTGATGGGGTCGTCCTTCTTCCGGGTCAGCAGCGAGGCAAGCAGAATGGTCACCGCCAGGGCAAAGAGCGCGGGGATGATATTCCTCATCATCACGGAGGTCAGCGGCTGCTCAAAAGCCTCGGACACGGCGATGGTATTGGGGTTGGGAGAGACGATATTGCCCGCCTTGCCGCCGCCGATCATGGCAAGCAGCACGCCGCTCTTGGAGAGGCCGGCCTTCTTGCCGATGGCCAGGGCGATGGGGGCCACGGTGATGACGGAGATATCGATGAAAACGCCCACCGCGCAGATGATCATGGTGGCAATGGCAATGGCGATCACGGCAAATCGCTCGCCCAGCTTGTCCACGATGGTCTCCGCGATCTTCTGGGCAGAGCCGGTTTTGATGAGGGCGCCGGCCAGGATGCCGCTGGTCAGAATGCGCAGGACGGAGGACATCATGGAGCCCGCGCCGCTGACCATGGTGTTGACGGTATCTACCAGTCCGCCGCCGCCGATCAGGCCGCCGATCAGGGCGCCGAGGATCAGGCAGTAGGCCGGCGCAATTTTGCGGATAATCAGAACGATCGAGATGGCAAGCCCGATCAGGGCGCCCAAAGTAGTAAACTGTGCATCCATCTGTTTTTCCCCTTTCCTTATCGGATCGCCAGCAGGCGGAACACCTGCTCCACCGTATCGGCCATGTTCTTATGGGCATTTGCGGAGTCCATTGCCTCCTGCAGCGTCACAACGCCCCGCAGGATGGGGAAGAAAGCGTCGATCCCGTGCTCGTTGCAGGCCACGGCGTCCGGTGTCACGCAGCCGGCAAAGGCCACCACGGGCTTCCCGTGCTTTTTGGCGATCTCGGCCACGCCGATGGGCGCCTTGCCCATGACGGTCTGTCCGTCCAGACGGCCCTCGCCGGTGATGACGATGTCGGTGTCCTTCACGAAGTCCTCCAGCCGCGTCTCCTCCAGCACGATCTTGATACCGGATTCCAATACGGCGTTGGTAAAGCTCAGGAAAGCAAAGCCCAGCCCGCCGGCAGCGCCGGTTCCGGGCACCCTGCGGTCCGCCTTGGGGTTAATGTCCCTGGCCAGCTCCGCGTAGGCCTTCAGCCACTTGTCCATCTGCAGGATCATGGAAGGCGTTGCGCCCTTCTGGGGGCCATAGATGGCGCTGGCGCCCTTTTCCCCGCAGAGAGGGTTGGTCACGTCGCAGGCGACGCGAAAGGCGCAGTCCTTCAGCTCCGGCAGCACGCCCTCGGTCGTGATGCGCTTCAGCTCCTGCAGGCCCTGCGCCCCGAAGGCCACCTGTTCGCCCGCTTCGTTCAGCATCCCGTAGCCCAGAGCCTGGAGCATGCCCACGCCGCCGTCATTGGTGGCGCTTCCGCCGATGCCGACAATGAAGTGCCGGCAGCCCTTCCGGATGGCGTCGCAGATCATTTCGCCCACACCGTAGGTGGTGGTGTAGAGGGGGTTCCGCTCCCCTTCCGGCACCAGGGTGATCCCCGCCGCGGCGGACATCTCCACAATGGCGGTGACGCCGTCGGCCAAAATGCCGTACTGCGCCTCGATCTTTTTGCCCAGCGGTCCGGTCACGCTCACGGTCTGGAGCTCGCCTCCCATGCCGATGGTCAGGGCCTCCACGGTGCCCTCCCCGCCGTCCGCCAAGGGGCGCACCTGCACCACTGCGTCCTTGTATACCCGCAGGATCCCGGTGCGAATGGCGTCGCCTGCTTGCAGAGAACTGAGGCTCCCCTTCAGGGAATCAATGGCAACTACTGCTTTCATGTCGATGGTTCCTTTCCTTCATTTTTTGGGGCTTCCATGGTGGAATTTTATCACGCCGCCCGGGAAAGCGGAATATCCTGCGGAAATAAAGGGATGGCACATCTTTGTGTTGAGAACACAAAGATGTGCCATCCCTGTTCCTTCTTCTTTCCCGGATCAATCAAAAATACTCGCCGCTTCGTGTCAGATAGGCATAAAAAGCTTCGAGAAAAGCCCGATCCTCCGCCGAAGTCAGGGGATCGACGGCGAGATTTGCTTTCATGGCATTGTATCGGTAGACTAAAGTGTTTTTGTGGACAAATAACAGTTCCGCTGCTTTTCCGAAATTGTAGTTCGTCCGCATCAGCGCCCCGATGATTTCCACATAGGCGCGCAGCTTTTCCGGGGAAATATGGCTGCGGTAGACGTAAAAGGCCCGCTGCAGTTCGCCCTGCGGGATCATGCTGCGCAGATACTCTCCCAGATAGTCATAGAAAAACACCGGCACACCGCTCTCTGCTCTGGCGCTCTGCTCCAGCCACAGGCAGTGGCGGTAGCCGTAGTAGTATTGGGGATAGGTATCCTGAAAGCTGCCGACATAGAGGAACGCTTTTCCACCGGTCTCCTTCCGCCAGGTTTGGATGGGTTCCAGGTACTCCCGAACCATCTCCCGATAGTTGGAGAAGGCCTCCCTTTCTGTTGAGGAAATGGTTTTATACACAAGAACATGCCTGCTGTCGAGCACAAAGCTGAAATCCTTATGCGTGTGCATCGCTCCGCTTCGCAGAAGCTCCAGCGCGCGGGTGGATGTCCCTCCGTCCAGCTGCAGCAAAATGGGGATACGCACCGTCTCCTCCGGGTAGCCCAGCTCCCGCGCGCAGCGCCGGAGCTCCTCCGGGTCGGAGTGCTCCACCTGGGTCAGCAAATAGATAAAACGCTCCTTTTTGTTTGCCCGGATGCGCTGCTGCTCCTGCTGGCGCTCATATTTCAGCATGGTCTCAAAGGCCATTTTGACCATCAGGGCAATAGGGCGTACTTCTTCCGGATCCCCCGTGACGCCGACCACGCCTTCCCGCTTCCCGCCGGTGGCGATGACCATGTTGATCCCCGGCAGCACATTGGGATAGGACATGCCCGTGGTGTCGATCAGCTCCTCCGTGCCGACGATCAGACGATAGGCGATCTCGTGGTACTGCCCCACCCGCTTTTTATCCCGGCTGGCGATGATGATCCCCTTCTCGTCCATGATGTTGATGTTAAAGTCCGTGTACCGGGTGATCCGTTCGATGAACTTTTCCGCAAAGGTCTTGTCTATCATGGGGGCGTCTTTCCTTCCGTTTTTGATTGCTTCAGGTCATGCATAGTATATCACAGAAACGCTCTCTTTTCAAAATGGAAGACATTTTTATCCAAGATCAAAGCGAGGCGGATCCGTACAAGAATACAGATCCGCCTCTTGATTCATTTTTTCGCGCTGTCGCTCAGTGGAGCACAACGTCCTTGCCGCGGGCCTTCACGAAGGTGGTGAGCAGGGAAACGTCCGTGGCGTTCACCTTACCGTCGCCGTTCACGTCGCCGGAGAAGGGCACGATCGTGATGCCCTTGCCGCGGGCCTTCACAAAGGTGGTGAGCAGCGAAACGTCCGTGGCGTTCACCTTACCGTCGCCGTTCACGTCGCCGGGCAGGCGCCAGTGGGCGTAAACGGTGATCTCTTCCTTGATAACGGTCTCAGCGGTCACCTCGGTGCCCTGGCAGATGTCAAAGGCAGTGGCGGCAGGAGTCGTGTACCAGCCCATGAACACCCAGCCGCCCTCGCGGGTGGGCACCGGCAGCTCGCCGATGGCTTCGCCGTAGAGCACCGCAAGGGTCTCTGTCTCCGTCGTGCCGCCGCAGGGATCGAAGCGAACAGTGAAGGAGCGAAGCACCGCGTCAAACCGCGCCGTGTAGGTCACGTCCTGGGTAACGGGGCCGATCTCCGGATCCCAGCCGGTGAAGGTGTAGGTGTACTGAGCATCCGCTTCCTTGGTGGGCTCGGCGCTGTCATAGCTTGGCATCGTGTCGTAGGGAACATTGGTATCCGTCTCCAGAACCGTGCCGTCCGCGCCCAGCCAGGTCACGGTAAAGCTGCGCTCCACCGGCTCATAGGCCGCTGTGAAGATCATCTCTCCGCTCACCGTGGGCAGGGTCGTCAGGATCTCGGTCCCTCCGTTCAGCGTCCAGCCCAGGAAGCGGTAGGTGTAGCGCTCGTCCTGCGCCTTCTCCGGCGTCTCGCCATAGACGATGGCGGAGCCGTAAAGCTGGCTGCCCGTACGGAGGACGCTGCCGTCCTCGTTCCGGAATTCCACGGTGTAGCTGCGCACCTGGCTGTCAAACACCGGCGTGTAGCTGATGTTCCCCAGCACCGTTTCCACGGTGACGGTGACTTCGTTCTCCGTGTAGGTTCTGGTGCCGATGTTGGCTGTGTCCTTCGTCGTCCATTCCTTGAAGACGTACTCGAACTCCACAGTAGCCGCCATGGTCGGCGTCTCTCCCGTGTAGGCCGGCAGATCGTCGCCATAGGGAATGTCCTTGATCTCCTTCAGCTTCGTCCCGTCGCCGTTGAGCCAGGTCACCGTGTAAAGCCGCTTGACGCCGGTGTACGCGGCGGTGAAGCTCACATCTCCGGTGATCTCCGGCAGCGCGTCAGGTTCATAGACCGTTGTGCCATCCGACCAGCCGCAGAAGCTGTAGTCAAACTCCGCCGTGGACGCCTTCTCGGGTACCGTGCCGTCAAACACAGGCGTCGTTCCGTAGGCTACGCCGTAGTCGATCTCCAGGGCGTCGCCGCCGCCCTCAGGCAGCCAGGTCACCGTGTAGGTGTTCACCGTGGCGGTGTAGGTGGCGGTGTAGGTCACGTCGGCGGTGACGTCCGCAAGCACGGGATCCCAGCCCGCGAAGCTGTAGGTATACTGGGCGTCAGCGGCCTTGACAGGATCGGCAGGCTTCTCAATGCTCGCGGCGGGCGTGCCGTAGTCGTACTCTGTCGCGGCTTTCAGCACGGTTCCGTCCTCGTCCACAAAGGTCACCGTGTACCGGTTCACAGTGGTGCTGTAGGTTGCGGTGTAGGTCACGTTGCCGGTGACCGTGGAGACGGCAGGCGTCCAGCCCGCGAAGCTGTAGGAATACTGGGCATCCGCCGCCCTGGTGGGTTCTGCACCGTCGAAGCTGGGCATCGTACCGTAAGGCACGTTTTCATCCGTCTCCAGCGTGGTGCCGTCGTAATCGTTCCAGGTCACCGTGTAGAGTTTGGTCTCGGTGGAGTAGGTCGCAGTGTAGGTGGCCGGTCCGGTCACCTCCGCGATCGCCGGCGTCCAGCCCGCGAAGCTGTAGGTGTACTGGGCGTCCGCTTCCTTGACAGGCGTCTCGCCGTTGTATGTGGGCGTCGAGCCGTAGGGCAGCGTCTGCATATCCAGCACCCTGCCGTCCTCGTCCACGAAGACGATGTCATAGGATCTCAGCTCCGCATCGAACACTGCGGTGTAAGTGGCGTCGCCGGTCACCGGCACGATCGCGGGATCCCAACCGGTGAAGCGGTAGCTGTACTGGGCAGTAGCCACCTTGGTGGGATCCGCGTGGGAAGGCGTCTCGCCGTAGGGCACCGTGGTGGTCTCCGCCGTGCCGTCGATGATCCAGGTGATGGTGTACTCGTTTACTGTCCAGCTGTACACCGCCTCGTAGTCGGCGGCTCCGGTAACTGTAGGCAGCTCCTCCAGAGGTGTGTTGCCCTGGCTCCCCTTCACCTTCCAGCCCAGGAAGGCATAGCTGTACTGAGCGTCCGCCTGCTTTGCGGGAGGCTCTCCGTTGTAGGCCGGGGTCTCGCCGTAGGGAAGCTCGGAGCTCTGCAGCAGCTGGTCTCCATCGAAGAAGCGGACAGTGTACTGGTTCCTCTCCGCAGAGAAGACAGCGCTGTAGCTCACATCCCCCTGCACGGCGGGCAGCTCGTTCTTCGCGTACTCCTCCCCGGTCTCCATGTTCTTCCAGCCGGTGAAGCTGTAGCTGAACTCCAGCGTGGCCACCTTTGCAGGCTCTTCCCCGTCAAAGCGCGGGGTATCGCCGTAGCTGACATTTTCGTCCTGCTCCAGGAGCGTCTCGCCGCTTTCGTCGTACCAGAACACCGTGTAAGTACGAAGGGTCTCCGTGTAGGTCGCGGTGTAGGTCACGTCCGCTGTGACCTCCTGAAGCTCCGGCGTCCAGCCGGCAAAGCGGTAGCTGAACTGCGCTGTGGACTCCTTGCTGGGCTCATCGGGCTGCTGGATCTCCGCCGCAGGCGTACCGTATTCATACTCCGTCGCTGCCTTCAGCACGGTGCCGTCCGAATCCACAAAGGTGACCTTGTACTTGTTCGTGACGGAGGTGTAGGTCGCCGTGTAGGTAGCGTCAGCGGTCACATCCGCGATCTCCGGCGTCCAGCCCGCGAAGCTGTAGGTGTACTGCGCAGTAGCAGGCTTGCTGGGCGTGGTGCCGTCATAACTGGGCGTAGTACCATAGGGTACATTCGTGTCCGTCTCCAACACCGTACCATCAACATTCTTCCAAGTCACCGTGTAGGTATTCACGCTCTGAGAAAAGTGTGCTACAAAGTTTGTATCCGCTGTAATTGGGGGCAAATTCGCGGAACTATAAACTGTATTGTTTTCGCCCTCGATGGTCCACCCATCGAATGTATACGTGTACTGAGCATCGGCGGCCTTGGTGGGATCCGCCGGAGCGGTGGCAGTCCCGCCATTGGCCACAGTCTGATCCTCTCCGATCTGGGTCACCCCATCTTCCTGGAAGAACTTGACCGTGAAGCCATTCTCCTGTACCCATTGCGCATAGAGTGTCGTGTCTTCCTCCGTCAACACGAACTCAGCTCCGGGCAAATACTCTGCTCCGGTTCCGTCTGCCTTTGTATTCCAGGACAGAAATTCACGCCCATCCGGTCCTGTAAAGCTGTTTTCCGGAATCAGGATCTGTGTTCCGGCTGGCTTCTTTATCGGATCCATCGTACCCGTGCCGCCATTGGCACTAAAGATCAGCGTGACCGGCCTTGTCGTCGACCAGACATTTACACCGTTGTCATTGATCAGGCCATACCAGGTCGTACTGGTAAATGAGTTGTAATCGGTCTGGCCGTCATCCGTTGTGGCGTCAAAATTGGTGATGCCCTTGATGGGGACATAGGCAACATTTTTATTGTTCGCGTTTTGACCATCTGGTTGAATCCACTCTTTTATCGTACCATCGGAGAGCCTCCCGGTAATATTGATCTCACCAGTACCGGTAAGGTAGTTGTACCCGTTGCTGTATGTAGTCTTGCCTGTTAACTGATCCGTTACATACATCCCCCCGGCAACATTCAATGTTCCGTCCACATTCAGCTTTGCACTGCCTACATTTGCCGCTGTGTTAGACGCATAGCTCAAGCCGCTGGGTTTGGTAAATGCAGTTGGATAACTTGCTGCTGAAAAAGCATTATTTGCACCGCTAAACCCATAGTCATTCGCACGGTATAGCACAAGTCTTTTCCCGCTTGCAACTGTGAGGATTCCGCCCTCCTTTACATCGACAATGGCACCGGGAAGCAGCTTATAATCGTAGTTCAGCGTCATACTGCCGCCATCCATGATCTCGATGGCGAAGCAGTAGTTGATCGGGAGATCAAAATTCGATGTGTCGATGTTCTGTGAGACTCCAGAAGCAGAAACATTGATAGAAAACTTTCCGGATTGAATGTTGCTCCCGTCTTCGGCGCGGAAGATCATTTTGTTATTATAAGGGCTTGCCGCGCTGAATCCCTTGGTCAAGCTGCCGCTGCTGATATTGAACAGAGCGTCGCTTGAGCCGATTGCCTTAACGTTTCCGCTGCTTTTTATGCCGCTGATAGAAACAAAATAGCATGCGTTCAGGTTTGCTCCTCTGTTGTAAGTCGTGAACACTTCATTTGTCTTCAGGAAATAACTATTAAAGAGGAAGGCTCCACCCGATGCCACCGTAGGCAGGACGTATACCGACCGCATATCCCGAACTTCCATCAGTTCGTATACATTACCGCCGGAAGCAACATTGATGTGACCGGGGCCGGTGATCATGCCATAGGCACAGAGCTTACCGCCGTCGGTAACATTTATCGTGCCGTTCACGATCAGCTGTCCGACTCCCCCGGTAGCACGTCCATTCACGCCGTCATTCGTACCTTGTACACCGCTGGCGACCAGATTTCCCTGTACCGTGACAGTTCCATTGATCGTAGCCTTTGCAAAAATGCTGGTTCCGGCACTCTCAGCAAGCCGCTGCAGATCCGCAGTCGCAGGGTCCATCCAATCCCGTTGAACAGACAATGTCTTGCCGTTAGGAATCGTAAAATCGCCGTTCAGAATAATATTGCCCAGGAGCACAACAACAGAATTTTCGCTGAAAGCTTCATTCAATGTCTTATAATATTTTGTTGCAGCAGAGTTTCGGGCAATATACTGGTCAGCAGCATTCACCGTATTGCCCGCGTAGGCATACGAATACGTGGCATTGGAATAGCCGTTGCTGCCCATTGTTACCGTAACCTGCGGGATATAGAGCGCATAGACCGTTGTATTGGCGTTTAATGAGAGGCTATACGTTTTCTGGAAATAGTCTGTCCCATTGATTCGCCAGCCAATATGGAAATAGCCGCTGGGAACGCTGTTGACTGACAGCGACACGGAGGTTCCGCTGAGCGCATCTGTAAGCCCAGCTGCGGATCCAGACGCGGGGATAGAAACCGCCGTCCCATTTACATTGATTTTACCGCCACCGACAAGGTTGTCCGCACAATCACAGTTACCAACCGCAAGCGTATAGTTCTCCGTAACAGGTGTAATCTGAAAATTTGTGACACTTGCGGTATACGTATATTTGGTTGTGTCAACATCGCCGGAGCTTTGATTGTTGAAAAAACCATAGAAATAGATATAGAGGTATTCTCCCTGCTTGAGCGATTCGGAAACATGGCCCGTCGAGCTGACGGTTTTAGAAAGATCGGTTTTGGTAGTATTGGAACGCACCGTTCCTGCCTTGATCTGAGCAATTGTCGGAGTAGCAGAGGTCGTTTTCAGCGTATAGACCCCTTCCATGATATTGCCCTGTCCAACTGAATTATCAATGGTCAGGTTCGAGGAAAAGTCAAAGGTTATATTGACGTCAGTCAAAGCATAGATCCGAATTACCTTTGAGTTCACCTTTGCACAAAGGGCTCCATTCTCTCCGCAGGCTTTGTTGTCGCTCACAGCGGTATCTGAGAAGGTACCCGTCACGCCGGTGTTGCCGCTGTTTTTCGACCAGGAGAGATCTGCTGTCGGCGTAATGATATAACTATTACTTGTAGAGCCATTTCTCGATGTGTGGTAAGAGAAATCGTTTCCGGGCGATGTGGTATAAGCGGATGTGCCAGTAGTGCGTGTGGTATATCCCGTTGGTGTAAAGGTTGAATCAATATCTACATAAGATGCAGCACTGCCGCCTGTCGTCACAGTTGCGACACTCTGTAACGGATCGCCGTCTGCAGCTTCAGCCGTAATCGTCAACGGACTCTCAGCCAATTCAACTGCAACGTTCCCTTGGTCGTCAAGTTGAATTTCCGGGACAAAGCCCATCAGGAAGCAAAAGACCAAGGCGAAAGAGAAAAAACGCTTTAAAACATTTCGAAAACTCATTTTTGTTTCCTCATTTCTTACGAGTGTTTGCGTGATTTTTTCCGCTCCCGGCTGCGCTTTAGCTCTGCGTAAAAAGCAGCGCCTATGGCGATGGAAGCAAGCGCCCAGACATGGGACAGGTGGAATAAATTGTTTGTGGAGGAGACACGAAAGCACTCCAGCACGCTGCGCACAAGACCGTAAGTGATCATATAAACGGGATACACCTGACCGTAAGTTTTCCCCCTCCAAACCCGCGGGGTCATGAGGAAGAGAAAAACAGCATAAAACACCAGCTCTAACTCTCGAGTAGGCCAGCGGAGAGCCGAGTGGCTGCTGATCTGACGCCCGATGCAGCAACCGGCAAACAAACAGTTCACCCTTGCGCACATGAGTGTAAAGATCATGCAGATGGCAAAGATGTCAAAGACCTCCGCCGTACTTCGCTTCGTAAGTTTTGCGCCAAGCCAATAGGCCAGAGGCATAAAGAACACGGCGCCGAACAGGCTCATGGCTCCTTCTCCCAGTTCATTACCTTCCAGCACCGCAAATGCCTTGACACAAAAGACGCCATAGGCCACATGCAGAAGGCTCAGCCCGATCGCCACATACCAGGCCATCTGCAAGCGGCCGCGAAAATGCAGCAGCCACACGAAGGTACACACAGCAGCCAAACCCAGAAGCAGATACAGTCTATTCTCTTGTAGAAAGCTGATAACCACCACTCCCCTTTCGTTAGATTCCGAAAAACATGTTCCACTCTGAAAAAGATTGCTTGATCCGCAAACCCGAAAAATGCAAGCAAAAACAGAGAACGCCACTCGCGGAATAGAAAAGTCACAAACCTTCCGGAACTGTATTGCGCTCTTTCCCTCTATGCCTATGTTCCCGTCGCTTCTTCATCGGCTGAAAAAACTCTCTATTTATCTTCAATCGAATTATACTTCCGCACGCAGGATTGTGCAAGGATTTTGTTTGAGCATGTACATGAAAACAGCAGTGGCCCAAGGTCTGATGGAGCTAACCAACAGCGCCGAAAGGTGCTTCTCATGGATCACAGAGGGCGATATAGGAAACCTGCGAAGCATAGAATCAGCGCTTTCTATCCGAAGCCGCAATAAATGAAATGAGTGCCGGTCAGAACCGCAATTCTGGCCGGCACAAATTCTTTTTTTGAGTCTCTGAACAGGATAAAACTGCAAGGATCAGAAACACCTTCTGGTTCTTCCTCGAAGAAGAGAAAACTTCTATTCTTCGAGGACATCGCGAACTCAGTATTCGTATTTCTTTACGATGGCAGTCTCCCCGCTCAGCCACTCCTGTCTGGGTTCTGCGCCCTTCTCTCTGAAGGCCGCAGTGACAGGCTCAGCCGAAGCCAGATTAACGTGAACGGTTTCTTGCTCCGGCGTATAACGCCAACTCCAGGAAGTTTCTTCCGTCACTGTGTAATCACCCAGAGGCAGGCCTGTGATCGTTACTTGCGTCTTCCCCTTCTGCAATACCACCTGCAACAACACATTGCCAGTGGAATCCTTCACTGTATACAGGAAGTCCTGCGGCGCCGCTTCCCCTCTCGTAATGATCAGGACACCATAGTTATCGACGGGCTCTTCGTTCGGTACCGTTTTAAACCGCGCCGTGTAGGTCACATCCTGGGTAACCGGGCCGATCTCCGGATCCCAGCCGGCGAAGGTGTAGGTGCACTGCTCGTCCTGCGCCTTGGTGGGCTCGGCGCTGTCAAAGCTCGGGGCCGCACCGTAGGGAACATTGGTATCCGTCTCCAGAACCGTGCCGTCCGCGCCCCGCCAGGTCACGGTGAAAGTACGCTCCACCGGCTCATAGACCGCCGTGAAGATCATCTCTCCGCTCACCGCGGGCAGGGTCGTCAGAATCTCCGTTCCGCCGTTCTTCAGTGTCCAGCCCAGGAAGCGATAGGTGTAGCGCTCATCCTGCGCCTTCTCCGGCGTCTCTCCATAGACAATAGCGGAGCCGTATAGCTGGCTGCCCGTACGGAGGACGGTGCCGTCCTCGTTCCGGAATTCCACCGTGTAGCTGCGCACCTGGCTGTCAAACACCGGCGTGTAGGTAATGTTCCCCAGCACCGTTTCCACAGTCACGGTAACTTCGTCCTCCGTGTAGGTTCTGGTGCCGATGTTCGCTGTGTCCTTCGTCGTCCATTCCTTAAAGACGTACTCGAACTCTACAGTGGCCTGCTTGGTCGGCGTATCACCGGAGTAGGCAGGCAGATCGTCGCCATAGGGGATGTCCTTGATCTCCTTCAGCTTCGTCCCGTCGCCGTTGAGCCAGGTCACCGTGTATAGCCGCTTGACGCCGGTGTACACGGCGGTGAAGCTCACGTCGCCGGTGATCTCCGGAAGTGCGTCAGGATCGTAGACCGTTGTGCCGTCCGACCAGCCGCAGAAGCTGTAATCAAACTCCGCCGTGGACGCCTTCTCGGGAACCGTGCCTTCAAACACGGGCTTCGTTCCGTAGGGCACGCCGAGGTCGATCTCCAACGCCTCGCCGCCGCCCTCAGGCAGCCAGGTCACGGTGTAAGTGTTCACCGTGGCGGTGTAGGTGGCGGTGTAGGTCACGTTGGCGGTGACGTCCGCAAGCACGGGTTTCCAACCCGCAAAGCTGTAGGTGTACTGGGCGTCAGCCGCCTTGACAGGATCCGCCGGCTTCACGATGCTGGCGGCTGGCGTGTCGTAGTCATACTTCGCAGCAGGCAGGAGGACCGTGCCATCCTCGTCCACAAAGGTCACCGTGTACCGGTTCACGGTGGTGCTGTAGGTGGCGGTGTAGGTCACGTTGCCGGTGACCGCGGTGACGTCCGGCGTCCAGCCCGCGAAGCTGTAGGTGTACTGGGCATCCGCCGCCCTGGTGGGCTCGGCACCGTTATAGCTGGGCATGTCGCCGTAGGCCACGTCCGTATCCGTCTCCAGATTTCTGCCGTCGTAGTCGTTCCAGGTCACCGTGTAGAGTTTGGTCTCGGTGGAGTAGGTCGCGGTGTAGGTAGCCGGCCCGGTCACCTCCGCGATCGCCGGCGTCCAGCCCGCGAAGCTGTAGGTATACTGGGCGTCCGCTTCCTTGACAGGCGTCTTACCGCCGTAGACCGGCGTTGAGCCGTAAGTCAGGGTCTGGGCATCCAGCACCGTGCCGTCCTCATCCTGGAAGACAATGTCATAGGATCTCAGCTCCGCCTCGAACACTGCGGTGTAAGTGGCGTCGCCGGTCACCGGCACGATCGCGGGATCCCAGCCGGTGAAGCGGTAGCTGTACTGGGCGGTAGCCGCCTTGACGGGATCCGCGTGGGCAGGCGTCTCGCCATAGGGCACCGTGGTGGTCTCCTCTGTGCCGTCGATGATCCAGGTGATGGTGTACTCGTTTACTGTCCAGCTGTACACCGCCTCATAGTCGGCTGCGCCTGTCACGGCGGGCAGCTCCTCCAGCGGCGTGTTGCCCTGGGTTCCCTTCACCTTCCAACCCAGGAAGGCATAGCTGTACTGGGCGTCCGCCTTCTTTGCAGGAGGCTCTCCGTTGTAGACCGGGGTCTCGCCGTAGGGAAGCTCGGTGCTCTGTAGCAGCTGGTCTCCATCATAGAAGCGGATCGTGTACCGGTTCGTCTCCTCAGTGAATACCGCGCTGTAGCACACATCCCCCTGCACGGGCGGCAGCTCGTTCTTCGCGTACTCCTCCCCGGTCTCCGTGTTCTTCCAGCCGGTGAAGAGGTAGCTGAACTCCGCCGTGGCGGCCTTTGCGGGCTCTTTCCCGTCAAAGCGCGGCGTCCCGCCGTAGCTGACATTTTCATCCTGCTCCAGGAGCGTTTCGCCGTTTTCGTCGTACCAGAATACCGTGTAAGTGCGAAGGGTCTCCTTGTAGGTCGCCGTGTAGGTCACTTCCGCGGTGACGGCCTGCAGCTCCGGTTTCCAGCCCGCAAAGCTGTAGTTGAACTGCGCCGTGGCGTCCTTGTGGGGCTCATCGGGCTGCTGGATCTCCGCCGCAGGCGTACCGTATTCGTACTCCGTCGCTGCCTTCAGCACCGTGCCGTTCCAATCCACAAAGGTGACCTTGTACTTGTTCGTGACGGAGGTGTAGGTCGCCGTGTAGGTAGCGTCCCCGGTCACAGCCGCGATCTCCGGCGTCCACCCGGCAAAGCTGTAGGTATACTGCGCGGTAGCAGGCTTGCTGGGCGCTTCCGGTCTCGCGATGCTTGCTGCGGGCGTGCCGTAATCGTATCTTGCTGTCAGCAGAACCGTACCGTCCTCATTCGCAAATACGATGGTGTACTGGTTGACGACCTTTTTGGTATCGGTGTAGGTCTTGCCGTCCAGCGTCACCGTGGCAGTGTATACCGTATAGCCGTAGTCCTCTCCGGTTCCCTGCTCGCTGGTGACCTGGCCGGTCAGCGTCTCCACATGACTGCTGTCGTTCTTGCAGGTGAAGGTCGCTGTCGCCGCGCTGCCGTCCTCGGTCCATTCCCAATCGGGCTCGCCCCAATCGTGGCCTGTGGCGGGAAGCTCCACATAAGTCGTGTAGTCGCAGCGAGAGCAGGTGTCGTAGGCCTCCCAGCCGATCTCCGTGCACGTGGGTGCCTTGCCCTCGTGGTGGATCAGATCGTGGCCCAGAGCTTTCACCTCGCGGATCTCGATGTGCGTCGGGTCGTTGGCGCAGACGCGCTGCTCCTCGCCCTTCTCGGTGCAGGTCGCAGCCTTTGTTACTGTCCAGTCTCCCCAATCGTGGCCAAGGGCCGGGATCGTATCGGTCTTGGTCTGGGTCGTGAACGCAGCGTTGGTGAAGGCCGCTGTCCAGGTCTTGCTGCCGTCTAACTCACAGGTCGCGGAAACAGTCACAAGTGTCGTGTCCACCGTCTCGGTCTCCACGTGGCTCGCGTTGTTCTTGCATACGCGCTTCGCCGTCACGCTGCTGTTGTCCGCCGCCCACTCGTAGGTGGGAGCGTTCCAGTCGTGGCCGATGGCGTCAATGTTCTCAACCGTCTTGGTCTGAGCCTCAAACGCAGCGTTGGTAAAGGTCGCCGTGTAGGTCGTCTTGCCCTTGCCTTCGCAGGTCGCAGGCGTCGTAACCTCGCTGGTGGTATCCACCGTCTCGGTCTCTTTGTGGCTCGGGTCGTTCTTGCAGACCCGCGTCGCCGTCACAGTGCTGTTGTCGTCGGCCCAAACGTAGCTCGGAGCGTCCCAATCGTGGCCGATGGCCGGGATCGTTTCGGTCTTCGTCTGAACCGCAAAGGCTCCATTCGTGAACGCCGCGCTGGTGTAGGTCCTCACACCATCCGTGGTGCAGGTCGCGGGCGTCGTAACCTCGCTGGTCGTGTTCACCGTCTCGGTCTCCACATGGCTCGCGTCGTGTTTGCACACGCGTTTCGCCGTCACGCTGCTGTTGTCCGCTGCCCACTCGTAGGTGGGAGCGTTCCAGTCGTGAACGATGGCAGGCAGGGTCTCGGTCTTCGTATCAGTGTAGGTCTTGCCCTCGAAGCTAACAGTCGCCGTGTAGATCACGGAACCATCCGCCTCGCAGGTCGCCTCCGTCCGCACGCTGGTGATGGTAGCGGTCACGGTCTCCACATGGCTGCTGTCGTTCTTGCAGGTGAAAGTCGCGGTCGCTCCCGTGTAACCGGTCCACGTCCAGCCGGTCAGCTCGTAGTCGTGGCCAGTGGCTTCCACGTTCTCCACCGTCTTGGTCTGGGTCTCGAACGCGGTATTGGTAAAGGTCGCCGTGTAGGTCGTCTCGCCCTTCGCTTCACAGGTCGCAGGCTTCGTCACTGCAGCGGTGGTATTCACCGTCTCGGTCTCGGTATGGCTCGCGTCGTTCTTGCACACGCGAGTGGCCGTTACCGTGCTGTTGTCCGCCGCCCACTCGTAGGTAGCCTCGCCCCATGCGTGACCCAGAGCAGTACCGGTAACTGTCTTGTTTTCGGTATGATCTTTACCGTCAAGACTATCGGACGCACTGACTGTCGCCGTGTACTTGACTGTTCCGGGCATCGTGCACGTGGCATTGGTCGTCTCCGCAGTAACAGTTGCGTTCACTGCCTGTGTATGCGAGGCTTCGTTCTTACACTTGTAGTTTACATCAGCAGTATAGCCATCCGTGTCATTTCCAGTCCACGTGAAGCTCACAAACTCCCAATTGTGACCAAGAGCAGCAATCTCAGTATACGTTGTGTAATCACAGCGAGTGCAGGTGTCATAAGCATCCCAGCCAACCGCTGTGCAGGTAGGCGCATGCTCATCGTGATGTACCAGATCATGCCCAAGGGCAGGAACCTCGCGGGTCTCGGTCTCATCGCAGCGAGAGCAGGTGCGGGTCTCCACACCGGTCTCGGTGCAGCTGGGTGCGGTAGTCTGAGTCCAGTCGCCATAGTCGTGGCCGAGCGCGGGGACAACTTTCTGTGCAACCAGAACCTCATTGCAGCGAGAACAATGCTTGCCCTCCGTCAGGCCAGTCTCCGTGCAGGTCGCCGCAACCGCAGCGTCAGTCACTTCGTTGTGGCCAAGTGCCTCAATCGATTCCGTCTTGGTCTCCCCGCAAACGGTACAGGTGAAGGTCTTTACACCAGCCTCGGTGCAGGTGGGTTCAGTCGTTACTTCGCCCTCGTTCCAACTGTGGCCAAGAGCGCCAACATAGGCATCCACATAGCTGTCTCCGCAGCGAGAGCAGGTGTGCGTCGTGTAGCCCTGCTCCGTGCAGGTCGGTGCAGTCACCACAGACTGGTAATCGTGGCCCAGCGCATTGATCTCACGGGTCTCGGTGACATCGCAGCGAGAGCAGGTGAGGGTCTCCTCGCCAGCCTCGGTGCAGGTGGGTTCAGTGGTCACCGTCCACTCGCCCCAAGCGTGGCCCAGCTTCTCGATCGTCTTGGTCTCGCGGCTCAGTTCCTCGTGGCAGACCGAGCAGTATACGACTTCGTCGTAGCTTCCTGCCGCAGTACAAGTGGCCGCTACCTCGTTCTCACGAACTGCGTCAGCGGGAGTGTGGCCAGCAGCTGGAATCTCTACGTAAGTGGTGTAATCACAGCGAGAGCAAGTGTCATAGGCACTCCAACCGATCTCCGTGCACGTGGGCGCCTTGCCCTCGTGGTGCACCAAATCATGCCCCAGAGCCGGAACGGTCTCGGTTTTGGTATCCGTGTATGTGTTTTCCTTGAATGTAACCGTCGCCGTGTAGGTACGTTCGCCAGCAGCATTGCAGGTCGCAGGCGTGGTTTCTTCGCTGGTGACTGTTGCGGTCTCTGTCTTCACAGAGCCATCGTCGCCGTTGAAAGTCGCCGTAGCGGAGGTGTAGCCGTCCCAGCTCCAACTCGGGCCGGTATACGTCACTTCCTTGAAGTAAACCTTGATAATGATGTCGTAATCCGGCATCTTAAAAGTCTTTGCGGTATCATTCCATTCAAGGGAAGCTAGGATAACGATTTCCCTATCGCTCTCACCCGGGCCGGTCTTTTTGTAGATTTCGGTGTGATCATACTGATACCATTCATCCGGCGTCGCCGTCATGGCTACGGTCGCAGTATAGTCGGGGCTTGCAGGATCGATGCTTGCAGAGCCGTGGCCATTCGTCTCCACTTCAATCGTGTGCAGCTTGGAGATGTAGAAGAAACCTCCCTCGTGGAAGTCATTCCACCAGTTCCCTGCGGGCCGGAAATATAACGTCACATCGCCGGAGTGAGCGTAGTCCACCGTGTAGTTGCTGCCGCCGGGGTACCAGGTCCGAATCGCCGTACCCTCTGCACAAACGACCTTGAGCCCCTTGCCGACCTCCAGCGTGGTATTGAGCATATACTCGCCTTCTGCATTCGGGTTGGGTTGGAACCTGTAAGCGGGGTTCGGCGTCCATTCGTTGAACTCGCCAACGAGGTAATAGGCAACCAGGTCTTCCTTCGCTGTGTCCGTATAAGTCCGGCCATTAAAGGTCGCCGTCGCAGTATAGACCGTCTTGTACGGATCTGTGGTCGGCCCCTGTTCACTGGTCACTTCAGCATTGACAGACTTCGTGTGACCTGCGTCATGCTTGCAGGTGAAGGTGGCCGTCGCAGCGCTGTGATCCTCCGCCCAAGTCCAGCTGGGTTCGCCCCAGTCGTGGCCGAGAGCTTCGGTGTAATCAGCTTTGTAGCTGTCACCACAACGAGAGCAGGTGTATGTCGTGTAGCCCTGTTCCGTGCAGGTCGGCGCAGTCACCACAGCCTGGTAGTCGTGCCCAAGGGCCTCGATCTCACGGGTCTCTGTGTGCGTGGGATCATTGGCACAAGTCCGGGTCTCCACACCCTTCTCTGTGCAGGTGGCGGGCGTGGTCACAGTCCACTCGCCCCAGTCGTGGCCGAGGGCGTCTATGTAGCTATCAACATAGCTATCGTTGCAGCGAGAGCAGGTATGCGTCGTGTAGCCCTGTTCCGTGCAGGTCGGCGCGGTCACGACCGCAACATAGTCGTGGCCAAGGGCCTCGATCTCACGGGTCTCTGTGTGCGTGGGATCATTGGCACAAGTCCGGGTCTCCACACCCTTCTCTGTGCAGGTGGCGGGC
>JAEEGF011626510.1_pt1 | contig 35050 bp, 34 predicted proteins | sample 9134171 | NCBI WGS metagenome assembly JAEEGF01 (sample SAMN16246542, study PRJNA631951) | gut metagenome | biome: gut microbiome; feature: rumen; material: AP-attached | host: Bos | place: Iran: Karaj | collected 2018-10
AAAGATGGTGATATTAAATGGAACTTTACTAAATTCTTAGTAGATAGAGAAGGTAAGGTTGTTGGAAGATATTCTCCTACTTTTAAACCAGAAGATATGGAAAAAGATATTAAGAAGATAATATAAAAATAGTTATTCACTATGTTATAATATGTATGAAGTGAGGTTATTATGAAAAAATTATTTGGTGGTATTAATTTAACTTGGAAGAAATTAATTATATTTGCTATTATTGCTGGTACTTATACAGCAATTATGGCTTTACTTCCAATAACCCGCGATACATCATTTCGAGATATAGCTATTTCTTTTGAATGGTGGATATTATTTGGAATAGTAATTATTTCAAATAGTAAAAGTCCTTTAGATAGTGCTTTAAAATGCTTTGTATTCTTTTTAATTAGTCAACCTTTAGTATATTTAATACAAGTACCATTTAGTGATATGGGCTGGAAACTTTTTGGATATTATAGATATTGGTTTTATTGGACATTAGCTTGCATTCCTATGGGATATATTGGGTACTATATAAATAAGAAAAACTGGTTAAGTGTTTTAATCCTTTCTCCAATGATAGTTTTTTTAGTATTTTTAGGATTTGGTTATATTAATAGCGCAATTGAAAGTTTTCCCCATCATTTACTTTCTGGAATATCATGCTTTTTAATAATTATTGTGGTGGTATTAAATTTATTTGATCATAAGAAATATAAACTAGCTTCTTTGGGAATAGCTTTAGTTTCTCTTGTTACAATTATTATTTTAAGAGGTGGAGTAGGTGGCTCTAAATTTGAAACATATCGTAATATTGATTACCTTGATATTAATTTAGTTGGTAAAATAGAAGTAATTAGTTTTACAGCCCAAAATAAAGAAGGTAATGTTAAAGTAGTTGATACTGATAAAGATATTCATACATTATTAATTAGTGGTTGGGATAGTGGTAAATATTATTTTACAATTCAAGATGAAGAAAATAATCAATATGATTTTGAATATTACTATGATGAAGGACAAAAAACTATTTTGTTAAACTTAAAATAAAGAAGATAGAAATATCTTCTTTAATGTTATAATAATGTTAAGGGAGTGAAATATTATGGAACAAGCATCTTTATTTGAAATATCAAGTAATGAACCATTAGCATCACGTATGAGACCAGTTAATTTAGATGAATTTGTAGGTCAAACTCATTTAATTGGTGAAGGTAAATTACTTAGAAAAATGATTGAAAGTGATAATATTTCATCGATGATTTTTTGGGGGCCACCAGGTGTAGGTAAAACAACTTTAGCGAGAATTATTGCTAAACAAACAAAGTCTGAGTTTATTACTTTTTCTGCTGTAACAGCTGGTATTAAAGAAATAAAAGCTGTTATGGAAGATGCAGATAAAAATAAAAGACTTGGTATTAGAACAATTGTCTTTGTAGATGAAATACATCGTTTTAATAAGGCTCAACAAGATGCATTCTTACCATTTGTAGAACGTGGTTCAATCGTTTTAATTGGTGCTACTACAGAAAATCCTTCTTTTGAAGTAAATAACGCCCTTTTATCACGCTGTCGTGTATTTGTACTTAAAGAATTATCTAGTGATGATATCATGGTTTTATTAAAAAGAACTTTAAAAGATAATCGTGGTTTTGGAAAAGAAAAAGTAAAGATAACTGATGATAATTTAAAAATAATAGCAGATTTTGCTAATGGAGATGCAAGAAGTGCATTAACAACTTTGGATATGATTGTAATAAATAGTGAAATTGATAAAAAAGGTGTTATTAAAGTAACTAAAGAATCTATTGAAGATTGTTTAACTAAAAAAACATTTCTTTATGATAAGAATGGTGAAGAACATTATAATATAATATCTGCTTTACATAAATCAATGAGAAATAGTGATCCTGATGCTGCTGTTTATTGGCTTTCTCGTATGCTTGAAGCTGGAGAAGATCCAATATATTTAGCAAGACGTATTTGTCGCTTTGCTAGTGAAGATATCGGACTAGCTGATACAAATGCACTAAATGTAGCCGTAAACGTTTATCATGCTTGCCACTTTATTGGAGTACCAGAATGTAATGTTCATTTAGCAGAAGCAGTTATTTATATGTCTATAGCACCCAAATCTAATGCTTGTTATAATGCATATAATTATGCAGCAAGTGATGCTAAAAAGATGTTAGCAGAACCAGTTCCATTAGTAATTCGTAATGCACCAACAAAATTAATGAAAGATTTAAATTATGGTAAGGGATACCAATATGCACATGATGCTAAAGATAAATTAACTAATATGGAATGTATGCCACCATCTCTTAAAGGTAAAGAATATTATCTACCTACTACCCAAGGTAATGAAATAAAATTTAAAGAAAGATTAGAAGCTATTAAAAAATGGAAAAAAGATCATTCTAAATAAGGAGGAATTATGAATTTTGAAGATGTTATAAGAGAAAGATATTCAACAAGAAATTTTAAAAATGAAAAAGTAAAAAAAGAAGAGCTTGCTAAAATACTTGAAGCAGGAAGAATTGCACCAACAGCCAAGAATAGTCAACCAATAAAAATATATGTTATTGAAAGTGATGAAGCACTAAATAAAATTAATGAATGTTCACCATGTATTTATGGAGCTAAGACAGTGTTACTTGTTTGTGGAAATAAAGATGCATCTTTCCATAAGGGAGCTCATTCATCACATGAAATAGACGCAAGTATTGTTGCAACTCATATGATCTTAGAAGCAGCTAATATTGGTGTTGATAGTGTTTGGGTTGGAATGTTTGATGATGAAAAAGTTAAAGAAACATTTAATTTAGAATATGAACCAGTCTGCTTAATTCCATTAGGTTACCATACTGATGATTTTAAACCTAGTCCAATGCATAATACAAGAAAAGATATAAATGAATTAGTAGAATATCTATAGGAGTTTTATGAAAAAGAAAATAATAATTAGTATTATTATTCTTGTTATCATAGTTTCTCTTGGATTAATATTACTATTACCAAAAAGAGAATATACTAATGAAAATACTTTGTATTATATTAAGTTTGATAATACTATTTTAAGATTTCAATATTTAGATTCAGTTATTGGACAAAATCAAATAGTTGGGGTAGAAAAAAGTATTGATGATGGTAAGACATTTGAAAGAATTACTACTAATCAAGTAATAGTTAGTTTAGAACCTAAATTTGTTTTCTTAAATGAAAATATGGGGTTTGCAGTTAAGAAACCCAATAATATTAAAGATAATGGTAAATATTTTGCTTTGTATGTAACAACAGATGGTGGTAAAACCTTTAATAATTCTATAATTAATTATGATAACCCTGATGTATCATTATTAACTATTGAAGATGTACCATATTATGAAAACAATCTATTAAAATTACATTGTAGTATTTATGTAATTAATGAAGAAAAACAAGGTTATGAAAATAAGGATTTATATTTTATAAGTAATGATAATGGCTTAACCTGGAATTTAATTGAAGAAGGTGAAAATGACTTAACTATGAATGTAATAATAAACAATCATACTTACTTAGCTAATTTAGAAAATAATGATACAGTTAATGAATTTATTAAATTATTACCAAAAGAATTTAATATGAATGAATTAAATGGTAATGAAAAGTATATTTATTTAGATAATAATTTACCTAGTAATCCAGTTAATGTTAAGAATATTAATAAAGGTGATATTATGTTATATGGTGATAATTGCTTAGTAATTTTTTATAAATCATTTAATACAAGTTATTCTTATACTAAGATAGGTCATATTGATAATTTATCTGATTTAGGTAATGATAATATTTTAGTTAAAATAGAAAAATAAATAGTAAAACTAGCTAATTAAATAGCTAGTTTTTTGATATAATAAAGATAGATAAGGTGATGTGTTATGGATAGAATTTATGCATGTATTGATCTTAAAAGTTTTTATGCATCTGTAGAGTGTGTAGAACGTAATCTAAATCCTCTTACAACTAATCTTGTTGTAGCAGATTTATCACGTACAGAAAAAACTATTTGTCTAGCTGTAACGCCATCACTTAAACAATATGGTCTATCCGGTAGAAGTAGACTTTATGAAGTAGTTGAGAAAGTAAAAGAGATAAATAAAGCAAGGAAAATAAAAGCTAAAGGAGTTTTTATTGGTAAATCAAGTGATGATATTGAATTAAAAGAAAATATAAAATTAGAACTTGATTATATAGTAGCACCTCCAAGAATGAAATATTATATGAATTATAGTAATAAAATATATAATGTTTATCTTAAGTATTTAGCTCCTGAAGATATTTATGTATATTCTATAGATGAAGTATTTATGGATATAACTAATTATCTAAAACTATATAAAATGAAACCTAGAGAGTTAATTACTAAAATAATTACTGATGTATATGATACAACAGGTATAACTGCTACTGGTGGAATAGGTACTAATATGTATTTAGCTAAAGTAGCTATGGATATTGTTGCTAAACATGCAAAAGCTGATGATAAAGGTGTACGAATAGCAGGGCTTGATGAAATGACATATAGGAAACTTTTGTGGAATCATAGACCATTAACTGACTTTTGGCGAGTAGGTAAGGGAATTAGTAAGAAACTAGAAGAAAATGGAATATATACTATGGGTGATGTTTGTCTAACATCATTAAAGAATGAAAATAAATTGTTTAATTTATTTGGAGTTAATGCAGAACTTTTAATAGATCATGCATGGGGATATGAACCAGTAAAAATAAGTGATGTAAAAAGTTATAAACCTATTACTAATAGTTTATCTAGTGGACAAGTATTACATGTTCCATATGATTATAAAAAAACAAGGTTAATTGTAAGAGAAATGACGGAAAATATTACACTAGATATGGTTGACAAACATTATGTAACTGATTTAGTAGTTTTAACTGTTGGATATGATATTAGTAACTTAGATAGATTTTCTGGTGAAATTAAAAAAGATTTTTATGGAAGAAGTATACCAAAACCTGCTCATGGAACAATTAGATTAGATCATAAAACCGCATCAACTAAAACAATTATGAAAGCAGTTATGGAATTATTTGATAGAATAGTTGATCCAAGTTTATTAACAAGACGTATTAATATAACAGTATGTAATTTAGTTAATGAAGATAGTGTAGTTAATGAAAAAGTAATTAAACAGTTTGATTTATTTTCTAATAGTGTTATTGAAGAAGCTAATAAGAAAAAAGAATTAGAAGATGAAAAAGTAGAAAAAAGAATTCAAAAAACTATTCTTGATATTAAAAACAAATATGGTAAGAATGCAATATTCAAAGGAATGGATTTAGAAGAAGGTGCAACAACCCGTGAACGTAATGGACAAGTAGGAGGTCATAGAGGATGAGTAAGTATGATGAAATAATTAATATAACGCATTTTGACCCCGTTAATCATAAAAGAATGAGTATAATGGAACGTGCTGCCCAGTTTTCTTCTTTTGCAGCTCTTACTGGTTACTCTGAATCTGTTAAAGAAACAGCAAGACTTACTAAAGGTAAAAAAGAATTATCTGAAGATATGAAGTATGAAATAGATATGAAATTACAATTAATAGAAGATCATCTTAAAGAAAAACCAGAAGTTAGTGTATTATATTTCATTAAAGATAAAAAGAAATCTGGTGGAGATTATAATGAATTTACTGGTATAATTCGTAGAATAGATAAAGTAAATGGTAAAATAATCTTTGTAGATAAAACTATTATAGATTTAAAAGATATTATTGATATTAGATGTAGTTTTATTAGAGAAAATTAGTTATAATAATTAAGGAGAGTAAAATGAAAAAGAAATTATTTATGGTAATACTAGTTGTAGTATTATTTACAGTAACTGGGTGTTTTAATTTTGAAAAAAGTAAATTAGAGAAAAGAGCAATTAACTATTTTGTTGAAAAATATAATATTGATAAGAATGATATCGATGTTACTAAAAACACATTATATGGAAAAGATAGAACATGTATCGATGATTGTGGTGATAATGAATTAATTATAAATTATAAAGGTGGAAAATATAAAATAAAACATAATCCATATACAGAATTCTATGGTGATAATTATCAATATAATGATATATATAATGGTTTAGTAAATTACTTGAATGATAAATTCCCATTTACTAATAAAATAACTGTTAAATTTGTAGAATATGATATTGTTTCAGTTCCTGTAAAATATAATGGTGATATTAAATATTATTATGAAGAAGTTAAAGCTTTTGAAAATAATCATCGATATATAAGTGATAATATTAGTTATATTCCAAGAGATTTATCTACATGGGTTAATGTTTGGATTAAAGCTGAAACTAAAGAAGAAGCTAAGAGTTTAAACACAAAATATTCTAAAATAATTACTGATGAATTAAATAGTTTAGGAGTAAGTTATAATCTAGCTATTTCACTTAATAGTAATGATAATGATTATTCAGCTTTCTATTATTACCATGCATATAGTAATCAATGCTATTTTACTGATAGAGTAGATAATCAAAAATCAAAATGCGATAGATAAATAAAACTAGATAATATCTAGTTTTTTGTATTGTAAAATAATTTGTGTTATAATATATGCATCTGAGGACTATTATGGAAGATAAAATTTATTTATATGATAATTATTACTATTCTTTTGATGAAATAAAAGATATGTATAAAAGTGTTCCACTTGAAAAAAAGAAAGCATTTAGAGATACACTGGCTCATTATACTTTATTAAATATACTAGATAAATGTAAATATGATAATAAAATTAGAGAATTAGTTGAAAGTTTATCTAATGAAGAAGCAGCTGTTATAGGTATGTATGGTGCTGATTGTGGTACACCAACGTTAGCTATAAAAGGAATGCACAATAAGAATCTTAGAAAACTAATGAATTTAACTGGTAAACTAGCTAAAAATGATGATGGTAGAGAAAATCTATATATGAATGGTGAATGGATGGTAAATAACTTAGTATGTCTTACAATTGGTTCATCATTTGAAAAAGATGTTGATGGTGATTTATCATTAATTAATACAGATTTATTAACCGAAAGTGAGTGTCTTGCTATTTCTGATAATTTTATAAGAAATATGCGTGGTGAAGAAATAGTATTCTATAAGCCACATAAAAGATTAACTAGATAAGAGGAATTATGAAAATATTATATGTTATATTAATTTTATTAGGTGGTGGTTTAGTTGGTTTTATGGCTAATAAACTAACTACAATATATGGACCAATATTATTTGGTATTGGTGTTGGATTAATGGTTTATTCAATATACAATCTATGTAGAAAATAAATGGTGGTTTAAATGGGAAGAACATATTTTAAAGTTAAAGAAACTGATATAGATAGAGTAGAATATACGATAATTGATGATAGTGCATCATCTTGTGAAAAAGAATTATTAACATCTTTTTTTGATAAGTATGATGTACCAGAAGAATATCGTTATATTTTCTTTTATCGTTCATTAATTAATAATGATATAAGAGAATTTATTACTGATACACCACTTGTACATACAAAATATGCTGGTGCTGGTCAATCCTATAAAAAAGCTGATGAAAAAGGTAATGATTTAGTTCATTTTTATATCTTACGTAATATCTCTAGTAGTGATAAAGAAGCTATTCATAAATTCTTCTTTAGAATGGATGAAAATAATTATATGGATAGATACCTAAAAGCACTTAATGAGTACTTTATCTTAAGAATGGATACATATAGTATTAATAGAGTATCTGATAGTGAAGACATCTTAAATGATAAAAGGAGATTTATTAAAAAGACAATTAAAGAAAATAAAAAGAAGTAGGGTGATATTATGAATAGTAAACAAGAACTAATAGTAGTTAAAGAAGTATTAAATCAAATGAAATTAGCTGAAGATTATATGAATAAGCAAGGTTTATCATGGGAAGATAAATTCTTTGATGCATATTCTTCTGATTTAAAGAATATTGATGATATTCATATAAAAGAAATAGAAAGAGCTAATGATAATAGATTTAATTTAGATAATGTAAAAAAAAATAATATTCATGAACCACTTGTAACATTTACTTTAATTGACGATAATTATGATTATAAAAATGAACAAAAAGAATTTGAAGTAGATTTTGGAAGAGTTGATTGGTATGTTAATAAAACAAAAGGTAAAAACAAAAGAGAGTTTTCTTTTCATAATAATGGAATAATTGATTTTAGTAAAACTTCTCTAGCTAAAAAAGGTAATACTATTTCATACACTACATCATTTGATGTATTAACAAGTGATTTTAGTATCAATGTAATTCGTACTTATGAAGATAGACAAGATATTATTGATTTTACCTTAAAAAACAATAGATTATTAATTACTTTAAATGGTGTTGGTAAAGGACTTGATTTAGAAACAAATGAAGAAATAACTAAATCAGCAAGTCGTGATTATTATGATGCTAATCTTTGTAATGAATCAAGAGATAAAGCAATGGAATTGATTAGTATTATAAAAGGTGAATTACCATTACCAGGATTAGTTGATCGAATTAATTTTGGACTTAGTTTATTATCAAATGCGAAGTATAATAGTAGACGTAAATAGTAAAGTAGAACTAGTAAATCTAGTTCTTTTATTATATAATAATTATGGTGTTATATGAATGATTTAGAAAAGACAATAAATGAATTAAAAGAAGAGTTAGGTAAAATTACTTTAGTAGCAGTATCTAAAACAAAATCTAATGATGAAATAATGAATGTTTATAATCTTGGAATAAGAGATTTTGGTGAAAATTATGTTCAAGAATTAGTTAGTAAAATGGATAGTTTACCAAGTGATATCAAATGGCATATGATAGGTCATTTACAAACTAATAAAGCAAAAGATATTGTTAAAAGAAATATTTATCTAATTGAATCAGTTGATTCTATTAAATTAGCTAATGTAATTAATAAAGAAGCTATTAAAAATAATAAAATAGTTAATATCTTAATCGAAGCTAATATTGCTAATGATATTAATAAAACTGGTTGTAAATTAGAAGATTTAGATAATTTAATTAATTATGTTAAAACTCTTAGTAATATTAAATTACTTGGTTTAATGGCTATAGCTCCTAATACTAATGATACTTACTTAATTAAAGAATCATTTAAGAAAATGAATGAATTAAAGAACACTTATCAATTAGAATTATTATCTATTGGTATGAGTAGTGATTATAAATTAGCTATTGAAGTTGGTACTAATATCGTAAGAATTGGAACAAAAATTTTTGGTGCTAGAAATTATGGAGGTAGTAAATGAGTTTATCTAAAACAAAATATTGTGATGGAATGCAATGTAGAAAACTTTTATGGTTACTAGAAAACAAACCTGAAGAAAAAGGTAAGATAGATAATGAAAATGTACTAGATAATGGTATATTAGTTCATGATATTGCAAGACATTTGTTTGATGATCATATATTAATTGATTATAATAATAATCTATCAGAGATGATTAATGAAACTGATGAAGTTTTAAAAGAAGAAAATGTTGTAGTTTGTGAAGCATCATTTAACTATAATAATAATTTCTGTAGTGTTGATATATTAAAGAAAAATGGTAATGATGTAGAAATATATGAAGTTAAAGGTTCTACTAAGATGAAAGATAATTTTAAAGTAGATTTATCTTATCAAGTATATATATTAGAAAAACTAGGTTATAACGTTAAAAAAGCTTCTATTGTTACTATTAATGGTGATTATGTTAAAAATGGTGAATTAGATTTAGATAAAATGTTTGTTATTAATGATGTAACTAATGATGTTTTAGATATGCAAAAAGATGTAGAAAATAACATTAATAAGATAAATGATTATTTAAAAAATGGTAAAGAAAATGAAATAGATTTAGATAATTATTGTTTTAAACCATATGCGTGTCCATATTTTAGTTATTGTTCACGTCATTTACCAAAGAATAATGTCTTTAATATTGCTGGAATGTATAAAAAAGATAAAGTTAAATTATATAAACAAGGCTTATTAACTTATGAAGACTTATTAAATAGTAAAATAAATGCTAAATATAAACAACAAATAATTCACGAATTAAATGATATGGAAGATGAAATTGATGATGATAAAGTAGAAGAGTTTTTAAATACTTTAACTTATCCACTATACTTTTTAGATTTTGAAACATTTCAAAGCCCAATACCTAAGTATGATGGAACACGTCCTTATGAACAAATACCATTTCAATATTCATTACATATTATGGAAAATGATGAATTATATCATAAAGAGTTTTTAGCTAAAGCTGGGTTTGACCCTAGAAGAGAACTTGCAGAAAGATTAGTAAGTGATATTCCTAAAGATGTATGTGTACTGGCATATAATATGTCTTTTGAAAAAACTGTTATTAAAAACTTAGCTAATATGTACCCTGATTTAAGAGAACACTTAATGTGTATTCATGATAATGTAAAAGATTTGATGGTACCATTTAAAAATCGTTATTATTATAATAAAGCAATGAAAGGGTCATATTCTATTAAATATGTTTTACCAGCATTATTTCCTGATGATCCTAGTTTAGATTATCATAATCTAGATTTAATCCATAATGGTAGTGAAGCTATGAATTATTTTGCAGATTTATCACTTCAAAGTGAAGAAACTCAAGCATATATTCGAGAAAGATTACTTCGTTATTGTGAATTAGATACATATGCAATGGTTAAAATATATGAAAAATTAATGGAAAGAAGAAAAACTAAAAGATACGTTAAAGAATAAAAAAAGAACTAAAATTAGTTCTTTTTATTATAGTATTCAATAATAACTTGATATAACTTTTCAGTTTTCTTTAACAATTCATATGATGTATATTCATTCTTTTGGTGTGATGTATCTGGTCCTGTACCTAAGATAATAGTGTTTTTATCAATTGCTGAAGCTTCTGTTAAATAACACTTTGTTTGTTTCTTTTCTGATATTTCTTCTAAGAATGAAATATCATTAAGATTTAATCTTGGTGAGATTATATCAGTAATAATCATATTAGCTTGATATTTCTTTAATATTTCTTCTAACTTATTCTTTATTATTTCAATATGTCGAGCTTTGGCAATCCTAAAATCAATAATTAATGTACATTTTCCAGGTACTGAGTTAATTGTTTCACCACCATTAATCATACCAATATTCATTGTTGTATATGGTACTTCAAAGTCATTAACTAAATCTTTTTTAATTACATTTTCATAGTAATCAGTTATTTCATTAATAAAGTTAACTGCTTTCATAATTGCACTTACACCTTTATCTGGTGTTGATGAGTGACATTTAACTCCAAAGAATTCTATCTTTAATTCAAGTATTCCTTTTGTACCATAAATAGGTATTACATTAGTTGGTTCACCAACTAAAATATTATCTGGTTTAATTAAATCTTTAATAGCTCTTATTCCTTTAAATGATGTTTCTTCATCATAAGTAAAATATAAAGCTATTTTATTTTTAGCTAAATCAATCTTATTAATAGCTCCAAGTATAGCAGCTATACCACCTTTCATATCACAAGCACCAAGACCAATTAACTTATCACCATCTTCTTTTAAAGTAAATGGATCACCATCCCATGATTCATAATCAACAGTATCTGTATGACCGACAAAACCAATATTTGGATTTAAATCATTATAAGCTATTAAACACTTATCAACTCTTTCTGTTTGAAAATTATAATTCTTTAAATAATTTTCTATATAATCCATTATCTCTTTATTCTCTTTATCTCTTATTGTATTAAAACTTACTAAGTCTTTTAAAATATCTTTAACATCCATAACTCCTCCTAAATAAAAAAACAGGTATTAACCTGTATAGTTCAAATATTTATACAGGTATAAGCATGATTAAACACACTTATACCATTTTTTAACGTTTCCGCTTGGTATAAGTGTTAGTTATATGATGTTTACGTTTGTTAATTATGTTTATCATACAAATAACTCCCTTTCTTGCCTAGATAATAACACTATTTGATAAATAAGTCAAATTAATGACAAAAGATATACTAAAATAATTATTATGATATAATAATCTTAATATTCAATGAAGGAGATTTTATGAAAAAAGATTATCGTGAAATACTAAATGAAATAAATGAATTACATGCTAAGTATCCTAAAACTGTTTTAGGTAGAAAAGATATAATAAAAGAAATAAAAGAAAAAATAAAAGAAATAAGAAAAATAACTAGTGTATGTAATGCTGAACTAGACGATTTAGAACGTTACTATGCTTATCGAGAATATTATGTTAATGATTATAATGTAGTTATGTCTTTATTACTTCGTTTATTAAATAGTGAAGAAGAAAACTTTTCTTTAAAAGAAGTAACTACAACTGGTTACTATAATACATCTGGTAGTGAAGCTAATAAATTATTCTCTAAAATAACTTTTATTACACAAACTAGTTTATGTGATAAGATAGATGATCATCTATACTATTTTGATGAATTTAAAACTTTAGCTAATAAATATATTAATGATGGTTATTCAATGATTATTATAACTAGTAATTTATTTGAACCAAGTGTTAAACCAAAAAAAAGTGATGTTATGTGTGATGGTGTATATGATATTAGAAATAGTGGTTTAAAAGGAAATATTACTTGTTATTGTAATGGTACTGCCTCTAAAGAAGCTGTTGATAAATTAATTGATTTTATTAATGTTAATGGACCTGATTTTTCAAATATAGATGAAGACACTTTATTTGAAATAATTAATGATTCCAAAAACAAACAAAAAAAGATTGTTAAGTAATTGTATTAACAATTTTTTTATGTTAAAATTATTATGGTAGCATAGAAGTAAAGATACGAAACGTATTATAAGACTATACATGCGCTATATCTTAAAAAAGAAGGAGGTGAAATGATGGAAAGAGAAAGAAGTGGAAAAGTACTTGCTATTGCCACATTATTAGTTGGAATTCTTGGATTATCACTAGGTTTTGCAGCATTCTCAACTAGATTAAATATAACCTCTAATGCGAATGTAGAAGTTGATGCTAGTGTATGGGAAGTTGGTTTCTCTACTGTAAGCACTGGTATTACACCAGGATCTGTTAATGGTTCTACAGCTGGTAACAGTAATGGTGTTTTAGGATTAACACAATTTGTTATTTCTCAAACAACTAATGCAAACTTAAATACAACTAATGGTTCTAAAGTAGAATATAATTTCTATATTGTAAACGATGGTGCTTTAGCTGCATATCTAAACTCAGTTACTATGGGTAATATTTCTTGTGCTTATCAAAGCGGAACAACTCCTAGAACAACTGATGATGGACATACAACTATTTCAGGTGGAACTGGATCTATTACTGATGAAGATTGCCGTAAATTATTTGGTGCTACATTAGAAATAGGATCAGCTTCATATACTGATGGACAAACAGTAACTTCAGGATTTGGTAATACTAATATGTTAGCTAAACCAAATGGAGCTGCTACTTATGTACCAGTTAAATTAACAATTGCTTACAAAAATGATTCACTATCTACAGTATCTGATGCTCCAAATGGAGACTTTACAGTATCTTTAAGTGATACAGCTGTTGTATATGGATCTACATCTGTAAGTTAATAATAAATAAAGAAATATTAAGATTTATTCTTAATATCCTTTAACAAGATTATTTAGGAGAGAAGAATGAAAAGAGGGTCAAAAAAATTATTAATTTTTGAAATTTTAATTATAATAATGCTCTTATTAAATAATTTTGTATCAAGTATATTAAGAGGATATATAGAAGTAATATTTATAATTGGTTTACTTGCAATATTTTATTTTATATATGGTTATACTAAAGATAGACATCATTTATGGAAGAATGTTTTTCTTGATATCATAATATTTTTATTAATCTTCTTTATGTTATATTATCTACTTGGTATTTTATTATCATTTGCGAAGGTTAATAATTACTATACAGTATCAGGAATATTAAATGTCTTAATACCTTTAATATTAACTATTATATTAAAAGAAATATTTAGATACATGGTAGTATCTAAAACATTTGGCGATAAACTATTATTAGTAATTACTTGTATATTATTTATTTGCTTAGATTTAGTTGGTAAATTTAATGTTGGAACATTCTCTGGTAAGTATGATACATTTATCTTTATTGCAACAGTTTTCTTACCAATAGTAAGTCGTAATATACTATGTACTTATTTATCATATAATGTAGGTTATAAACCAACATTGTTATATGTTTTTGTAACTAGTATGTATGGCTATTTATTACCAATTATCCCTAATCCAAATCAATATATATATTCTATTATTTGGTTAGTTTTACCAATGGTATTAATGTATCGATTATATAAGTATTTTGGTAAGGAAACACATGATATAAAAATAGAAAGAGATTATCATAAACATCGATTTGGTACTTTAATAATACCAACTGTTTTTATCGTTATATTAGTTTACTTTGTTTCTGGATATTTCCATTATCATGCAGTTGTAATAGCTAGTGGTAGTATGGAAAAAGTACTTAGTAAAGGCGACGTTGTTATTATTGAGAAAATAGATGATCCTACTACAATAGAATTAAAAGAAATAATAGCATATCGATATAATAAAATAATCGTTGTACACCGTTTAGTTAAAAGAATAGAAGTTAATGGAGAAACTATCTTCTATACTAAGGGTGATGCAAACCAATCAATGGATGACTATAAAATAACTATGGATATGGTCATTGGAACAGTTAATTTTAAAATCCCATATATAGGTTATCCTACAGTATGGGTAAATGAATTATAGAAAGGAGTTATATGAATAAAAGGGCAAGTGTTAGTGAATACACAAGATTATCTAGAAGTGAAAATAGCAAAAGACAAGCCAGTTGGGTTTTATATATGGTTTTATTCTTTATATCATTAACCATTTGTCTTTTATTCGCTTCTAAAACAATAGTTAGAAAAACATCACTACCTATTGATTATAGTCAAAATGGTAGTATTGCATATAAAGTTTATTTAAATAAAAATAATTTCTATACAGAAGATTATTTGGAAATGAATAAATCATATGTAGCTAGTCTAATTAATCATATAGATATTGATTTTAATTATAATTTTAGTATGAATGCTAAAACTACAATTAATTTTGATTATAAAATAATTGGTGAATTAGTTATAGAAAATGGTAAAACAAGTGGACGTTATTTAGAAAAACAATATGTTTTACAAGATACTAAAGTAGCTAGATTAATACAAGATAAATCTAAAAATATTAAAGAAAATATTAAGATAGATTATGCTTATTATAATAGTTTAGCTAATAGTTTTAGATCTACTTATGGAGTAGATACTACTAGTTATTTAAATGTTTATATGGTAGTAACACCTCAAGTAGATAAGGGGCTAAATTATAAAATAGATGAATCTAATAAAGTATCACTTAGGATACCTTTATCAGAGAAAGCTATTGAAATTAATTTAGATGCATCAAGTCAAAATATTAATAAACAAATTATGCCATCTAAAGAAGTAACTTTTAACATATTATATTTGATTTTGGAATTAGTTTTCTTTATTCCAACATGTATATTAATGGTTAAAATGATTAGTAAACTATTAAGTGCTTTTGATATATATACACCATATGATAGATATGTTAGAAAACAATTAAAAGAATATGATAGATTAATTGTTGAAACAAATTCTTCTTTAAAAACTAGAGGACTTAATGTAATAGATATAAGAAGTTTTACTGAGTTATTAGATGCACGAGATAACTTAAATTTACCAATTCTTTATTTAAATACAATTCCTCATAAAGAAGGAGTATTCTATATTCTAAATAATACTGATTTATATTTATTGAAAGTAAGTAACGATGAATTAGAAGGTAAATAGGAGACATTATGAAGAAAAAGAAAAGTAATGTTAATAGAGTAACTATAATATCGATAATTATAGTTCTTTTAGTAATGTGTTTATCTATAGGTTGGTCTTCACTAAATTCTATTATGCACTTAGGTAGTATATCTATGGTTAGAATAAATAGTGATATAAGAGTAACTGGTTTTAATCATACAACAGCATCTAATGGTGGAATTAGTGAAGGTGAAGAATATAATGTAAAATCAGTATCTGGGGCATTAAATTTACCAAATGCTAATTCAACTATTACCTATAAAGTAGAAATTACTAATATGCAATTACCTAATAATACATATATGGGTATAAAAAGTATGACTGGACTACCTAATAATTTGAAAATAGTTAGTATAACAGATTATACTTTAAAAGATAAAATATGTGATAGTAATGATCCTACTGATTGTGGATCTGGATCTCAAAAAACTTTTTATATAACAATTGGTTATAAAGACAATGCTTATGATTCAACTAATACTCACTATGGCTTTAATTTAGATTTTGAGTTTAAAAAAGTATATGATATTACTTATTCAGGATTTACTAATCCACCAGTTACACCTATTACAGTAATGGATGGTGATAAACCAACTATTAATTTTAATAGTGATGCACAAAATATATTAACTGTTATAAGTGGTGGTAATACTTTAGTTATGGGAAATGATTATACTTATTCTAATAGAGTAATGACTTTTATAACATCGATAACTGATCATTTGTATATAACTAATCCAAGTTTATATACAATTACTTATGAACTTAATGGTGGAGTTCAAGCTAATAATCAAGTAACTACTTATACTTCTAATGAAAACCAAACTATTAAAAGTCCAACAAAAACAGATTATATCTTTGGTGGATGGTATTTAAACAGTAATTTTACTGGTGATGATATTAGAAATACTAGTCAAATAACTGGAAATGTAATCCTTTATGCTAATTGGGTAAATCAAAAAGCAAGAGTTGGTAATAATTACTATGCTACTTTAGCTGCTGCTATACAAGCAGTAACTAATAGTGATGAAACTACTGTTGAGTTACTAGCTAATTCTAGTGAAAAAATAACCATTGGTAGTGGTAGAAATATCATTTTGGATTTAAAAAATAATACTTTAAGTAATAGTGGTAATAATCCAGTAATTGCTAATAATGGTCATTTAACTATTATAAGTGGTAATATTACATCTAGTGCAACTCAAGGTGCTATTAATAATAATCAAAATGCAACATTAAATATTACTGGTGGTACTGTAACAGCAACAGGAACAAGACAAGCATTATATAATCAAGGTATAGCTAACATTTCTGGCGGTACATTTACATCAAGTACTTCTGAACGTGGAACTATTCAAAATTTAGCAATTGGTACTCTTAATATAACTGGTGGTACTATTACATCAACTGGTATGATGGGAGTAGATAATGTAGGTACTTTAAGAATTGGTACTAAAGGTCATGGAGTTAGTGTTACGAGCCCATCTATTAAAGGTGAAACATATGGAGTTGTATCAACTCATGCCTTTACTTATTATGATGGTGTTATCGGTGGTAAAACTGATGCAATTGATGATGAAACAATGATATCTGAAATAGAAACTGCATATGAAATGAAACATACTACAAATGGAAGTTATAAAGAAGTTCATTTAGAGACAATATATGTTATTGTTACATTCGAGTATAATGGTGGGGTTGAAACAGAACCTACAAGAGGTTTAACAGCTGGTAGTCAATTAGGTACACTTCCTACAACTTCAAGAGAAGGTTATACATTTGTTGGATGGTTTGATGCCAATGATAATGAAGTAAGTGCAAGTAAGATAATTAATAATAATATAAATATCTATGCACATTGGAGAAGAGACACAGTAGCAAGAATTGGTACAGAAGAATATGGAACACTTCCTGAAGCTTTAGCTACAGTAAGTGATAATACACCAACAACAATAACTCTATTAAAAGATATTACTTTATCTAATACTATTTCTGTTACATCAGCTAAGAATATAACATTTAATTTAAATGGTCATACTCTTGAATATGCAGGTGGAACTACTATAGAAAACTATGGTTCAGTAAGTGTTACTGATTCCGCTGGTGGAGGAAGTATTATTGGTGGTAAATTAAATGGCAATACATATATTCCTGCAGTTAATAATAAATCTGGGGGATCATTTACATTAAGTGGTGGTACTATATTATCTAATGTATCTCAAGTATTTGAAAACAATGGTTCATTTACTATGACTGGTGGAAAAATAACTATTGCTAATATTGCTCAAGGTGTTGTTAATAATAATGCTGGAGCTGTAATGAATATGTCAGGTGGAACTATTGAAGCACCAATAGCAGGATCTAAACGACAAGGTATTTATAATAAAGGAACAGTTAATATCTCAGGAACAGCAGTTATTACATCAGCTACATCAGATAGAGGTGTAGTACAAAATGATGCAAGTTCTGGTACTATAAATATTTCTGGTGGAACTATCACATCAACTAATACTAATTGCCAAAAAGGTGCAGTACATAATGATAAAGGTGGAACAGTTAAAATAACTGGTGGTACTATTATTTCTAAATCAACTAATAATAATGGCGCAGCTGTTCAAAATGCAGGTACTTTAACAATTGGTGTTAAAGATGGTAATATTAATTCAACAAGTCCATATTTAATTAGTGAAAAAAATACAATTAGTAATACTGGTAATAATAAGTTCTATTTCTATGATGGAGTTTTATATGGTAAATCTAGTACTATAAGTGGTAAATTAAGTGAAATGGAATCTAATTCAACAAGAAATGATACTACAGAAGTTATAAGTGGTGTAACATATCATAAAACATATTTAAGTTAAGACTAGTATATCTAGTCTTTTTTTTGTATAATAATATTAGAATGGAGTATATTATGAGAATAACAGATTTATTAAATGAAATACAATATCCATCATTTCTTGATACCGTTGAAAGATATAGTATTAATCATGATATGAATAGTGCTATGAAATTAGAAGTATCATTTGTTAATAGATTATGTAGTGTTTTTAAAACATATTCGATAGAGAAAATATATGCAATACTTGATTATTTTCATAATAATAATTACGATTTATATCTTGATTTATTAAGTAGAAATGATCCTAATATAATGAAATCGGTTCTTTTACTAAATGAATTTAGTTATGTACCAATAACTTCAATAAGAAATAATGTAACTGAAGTTTTATCAAAGAAATTTGATGAATTATATTATCGAGGTTTTGATACACAAACTAGAAGTAAATTAATTACTTCTTTTGAAGAAGAATATGCAATATTAAATAAATATTTAAATAATCTTAGTGAAGAGGAAATTGATCGTATGGTTAAAGAATCTATGATTGATTTTTATAATAGAATAGGTAATATAGATAAAGTAATATTCTCCGAAAATTATGTATTTGATAGAAAACAAAATATCCTTAATACTTTGTTTTTAAATCCTTTTATAAAAAGAAAATTAGGTAATGAAAAATTAACTCAAATATATAATACTTTATTACAAAATGAAGGATTAGTTTCTTTTGATTATAATTCTATTTTTTGTAATTATTTTGGTTTTGATAATGTTAAAAATATTCGTGGAATGTTTCGTAAATGTAATGGAGAATTCTTTAGAAAATTAGTTGATGGTGAATTCTTAGGTGAATATAGAAATAAGAATAAATGGATTGGTGAATTCCTAAGTGAAGTAGTTATAACAAATGCTAATGATGAAATGGGATTAGCTTTATTCTTTGCTCAACTTAATAGATATTTATCTAATTCTACAAAAAGATATTTAAAAAGATTTGATTATTATAATAAATATTCAAGTGCTGATATAGAAGCTATTTATAGTGAAGCAATAAATAGATTAATTAGAGGAGAACCAATAGATCCAATGATTAGAGATACAATTGGATTATGTGATTTATTCCTTGATAAATATAATTATTTTAAAGATAAGTTTTGTAAATCAAATGATATTAATGTTCAAAATAATTTAGCTGTTCCATTATTAGTAGGTTTAGCTGAAAAAGAAAGAAGAAGATTTGGTTTTGATTATTTTATTTGTTTAACAGCAAATATAATAAATAATCAAAGACTTGGTTGTTATACAAAATCTAATAATACATTATATATAAATCCATATGCTGTTTATGCTGCCCCTAATAAAAAGAAAGCTTTTGCAGGGTTATCACAAACTATTTATCATGAAATTAAACATGTTAGACAAGTAGAAATAATGAGTATAGATGATTCACTAAATTATGATTATTTTTTAATGGCTATGGATGAAGCAATATCAAGAATTGTTCCAAATTATTATACCCATGAATATACAAGATTAGCGATGGAACAAGATGCAGATAAATCTGGTTTAAATGATGCAATGAAATTCTTTGAAGATTATCCAGAAATGCAACAATATGTAGTTGAAGAAAGACAACAACAAATAAATAATATTAAAAAAAGTTTATCAGCTACTTTCTTAAGAGAAAGTCCTTATGATATTGATTTAGGTAAACTATATGGTATTATAGAATTATTCCTAAGAGCTTTTAATGATTATTTAATGCGTAATGAATTTAAAAAGGGAATAAAGACAGTTGAAGGAATATTTGTTGATATTCCAATTTTAAGAAGATTTTATATGATTAATTATGCACAAAAAAGAGTTGAACCAAAAACACAAAAATATTTTGATAAATTGTTAAAGAAATACGAAAAAGAAAAGAATGAAATACAAAGAAAAGATGCAATTTATGCCATAAAAATGTTTAAATTCATTGCCAATGTTCAGTGGCATCTTCGTTATAAAGAAGATTATGAAATAAGAGCAAAATATCAAAAGGATATGGAGGTTTTTGATGACTACCAAGGAATGCCTAGAAGATAACTATATAATAAGAAAATGTGAAGAAAAAGATATACCAAGTATTACTAGAGTAATTACTATTAGTTGGCGTGAAACATATAAAGGATTAGTTTCAGAGGATTACTTAAATAATATGAAAAATACTGAGTCTGAAAGAAGTAAAAGAGCACTAGAAAGATTTAGAAATGGTGAAAAACAATTTGTTTTAGAAATAAATAATGAGATAGTTGGCTTTTGTAGATATGGTAAGTCAGAAGATCCTGAGTTTACTAATTGTGGTGAGATATTTGCTTTTTATATGATAGGTAAATATCATGGATTAGGCTTAGGAAGAAAGTTATTTGAAGTAGCTCGTGATGAATTAAAAAAGATGGGTTTTGATAAAATGATAATAGCTTGTCTTAAAGGAAATCCTACTAATACATTTTATGAACATATGGGTGGTAAATATATTAAAGATGGTATCTTTTCAAGACTTAATTTAAAAGAAAATATCTATTATTATGATATATAGGAGTTGTTATGATAAAGTTTAGTAATGAAGAAGGTTTTATTAAACCAAAAGGAATTCATTTGTTTGAAGATTGTCTAGATATAAAATTACCACGTGTTGCTATTGGTGTATTTTCTAGATATTTATATCAAGATGTTGTTGAAAAGTTTTCTTCCAAAGAAGTAGGGGAGTTAGCTTGTGCAAATGCTAGAACTACAGTTTATATTATTAAATATAAAGATGTTGAATTAACTTTCTTTATGGCAGCAGTAGGAGCAACTAGATTAGCTAGTCAGATAGAAGATTTGAAAGTTAATGGTGTTGATACATTTATTGTCTTTGGTAATTGTGGAGTATTAGATAAAAATATTCCAGATTGTAGTATTATTATTCCAACTAAAGGATTCCGTGAAGAAGGAACAAGTTATCATTATATAGATGATGATGTATGTATTCCATTAAATGAAAAATATAAAGATTTATTTATTAGTGTTCTAAATGAAAAAGGTTTTAGTTATACAGAAGGATATACATGGACTACTGATGCACCTTATCGAGAAACAAAAGATAAAATTAATTATTATCGAGAAAATGGTTGTGTAGCTGTTGATATGGAAAGTACTGCAATAGCAGCAGTATGTAGATTTCTAAATATTGATTATTTTACTTTCTATTATGCAGGTGATAATTTAGATAGTATAGAATGGGAAGAAAGAAGTTTATCTGGTTTAACTAATTTGGAAGTAAAAAAAGAAGTACCATATTTAGCTTTAGAATTAGCTATTAAAATAATTAAATCCTAGATGCTTAAATAGCATCTTTTTTGTTGACTTTATAATGTTATATGTTATAATAAACAACAAGTTGGGGGATTTATGGAAATAATAGTAGAAACAGAAAGTCGTATTCAAACATATGAAGTTGTAATTGATGAAGAAAGATTAAAAGAGGTATTAGCATCACTTGATAAAGAATGTTCAGTAATTAAATGTGGAAGAAGACAAACTGAAGCATATGATAAACCAGATGCATATAAAAATATTAGTTCTATGACTAATCATGCAGGAGAAAAAGAAAATCTTGATTATGAGATAAAAGGAATTGTAGAAGGTCAATATTGGTATCATGGATTACCAAAAGATGCATACTATGATGCAGTATATAAATGCTGTACTGAATTAGTAGATGATATAAATATTTTCTATGAATGTAAAGATGAATATGAAGATATTGCCAAAGAAGCTTTACAAAGAATTTTAACTAATTCTTATTGTGAAGATTTTATACCATTTGAAAAAAGAGTAGAGATAGCTGAAGCAAAAATTAATGATGCAATAAACAATAATAATAAAGGTTTACTTGAAGCAGTTAGAGAATATCAAGAAGCAGTTGTAATGCTTAAATTTAATCCAAATTATGATTTCAATAGATTAGCTGAGTTATATAAAGAAGTATTAAATTGTTTTAATAAAATATTAGTTGAAGAAACAATTAAATATAGGAAAAGATAAGAAAACTTATCTTTTTTTTTATAAATTTTACAACTTATGGTAAAAAATACTATAAATCTATTGACTTTTTGTAACATATGGTATAATATACTATATGTAAAGGGAGATGGTAGACATGATTTTTGAAATAGGGGGAACAGTGTTTGGCTTAATTCAAGGAGTACTAGTAATGCTTAATAAAAGAAGTAATTGGATATTCTACGTACTTGAGATGTTATTCTTAATTGGCTTCTCGGTATTCAATCACTTATATGGTGATATAGCTAATAATAGTATTTATCTAGTAATGGGAGTAGTTGGTTTTATTCTTTGGAAGAAAGCGGATACAAGTAAAATTACAAGTTGTAATCTTTTAGAAAAAATAATATATGTCATAATCATGGTTTTGGGAACAATTATTTTATATAAGATACTTGGTAATACTGATGATCCACTTCCAGTACTTGATTCATTTACAACAGTATCTAGTTTAGTGGCAACGTATTATATGATGAAAAAGAAAATAGATACATGGGTAATATGGTTTGTTAATGATATCTTTTATGCAGTAGAATACTTCTTATTACCTGATCAAGCATTGTACTTGTTTATGTTAAATATAATTTGGACATTTATGGCAGTTGCATCATATGTTAATTGGATGAAAATAATGAAAGGATATGGTAAAAATGATTAAAATATTTTATTCAGGAACTTATAAAGTAAGACATGAATTTATTAATAGAGAAAATGTATGTGAAATGTTAAAGGATGATGTTAGAAGTAAAATAGTTGGTAATATACGTGATACAGTATATGCATCTGATGGTGTAATATTAGAAAGTAATCCAGATGTTATGTACGTAGGAGGGTTCTACTATGAAAAAGAAAATCCTGGTAAGAATGTATGTGAAAATGTTGTTTATGAAGAATTAAAACAAATTGATAGATGTGACATAATATTGTGTAACTTAACTAAATATTCTGCTATTGCATCAGTTACTGAACTTATTTATGCAGCTCATCATGGAAAGAAAATAGTAATATTTTGTGATCCTAATATTACAAGTTATCAAATACAAGGTGAATATTGGTTTCCAATTTTAACTTGTAAAGAATTAAACGAAAATGTTGAAGTTAGATTCATTACTAATGAAGATGAAATTATTGATTATGTTAACAATTTAAAAGAAGAGAAAGTATTGAAAAAGAGGAGATAATTATGATAATATTAGAAGGAACAGATGCAGTTGGTAAAACAGGTGTTATTGATAATTTATTAGGTTATGATTTATTAGATAGAGATAAAAATATTTCTAAGTTATTTGTCTTTGATATTAGTTTAATTGATAGAGTTAATAAGTTAGTTAATTACTTAAAAAATACTGATAATCAAGTAATCTTTCTAATTAATAATGATAAAGATGAATTAGAAAGAAGAGTTAGTTTAAGAGAAATACAAGATGAATATGATAAATATACTTATTTATATAATTTACTTTATTTAGAAACATATCTATATATGGAAAAGAATAATCTATTAAATAATAAATTATATATGGTTGATTGCACTGATTTAGATATTTTAGAACAAACAAGTAAAGTTAAGAAATTAATTGATACTAGAATAAGGAGATAATTATGCCAAATATTAGTGCACATATGATAGTAGCTAAGGAAGTTAGTAAAAGTTTAGGTATTAATAGTTTTGATTATTATCGTGGTAATTTACTTCCTGATATTATGAAGGAAAAAGATAGTCATCATCGTTTAGTCTATGGACCTTTATTTATTCCTGATGTTAAATATTTTGTAGAAAATTTAGATTTAAGTAAAGATATTAATATTGGCTTTCTAGTACATATTCTTTTAGATTATCATTATTTAACAGAATATATACCTAGTTTATATCCTAATCGAAATATTTTTGAAGAGCCAACCAAATTAGTATATAAAGATTATGATTATTTAAATAATAGTTTAGTAGAAAGATTTAATTTAGATGTTAATACTTTAAGTAAAGCTTTAGCTTATTTTCCAGTTAAAGTAGATAAAAAGAAATTAAAATTTAATATTCGTTGTTTAAATCAAAATACATGTGGTAAAACCACATACTTAAACTTCGATAGTTTTGCTAATTTCTTATCAGAAGTATCTATTATAATTAGTGAGGAGATGATGGAATATGTCAGTAAATATCGTGACATGCATGTTCGTACTAGATAGTGAGAAAAATGATAATATTAGAAAAAATGATATTAAAAAGATTAAAGTATTAACTGATTTATCCAATCATTTACCAATTATGAATTATGATGGTAAAGAATTAAAAAAAGAAGTTAGAGAAAATCTTGAAAGTATTACGGGAACTAGTACCTTTCATTTAGAACAAGTTTATACTTTAGATTATGAAGGTAAAGTTAATATTATCTATTTAGCTATTACTAATGAAAATAATATAGTTAAATTAGATGATAGTTATCAGTTAATTGATTTTAAAGTAGAAAATAATAATTTAGTTACTTTTGGAGATAAAAAGATAGAATATCAAACTATTGAAATAGAATCTAATAATAATATTGAGTATACAAGAGAATATAAAACTAATGATAAAGACTTAATACTTACTTTAGCTATGCTATTAATAGCTTATAAAAGAATACGTGGTAATATAGATCATACAGATATTATCTTTAAGTTTATGGGTGAATCATTTACTTTAGAAGATGTTCGTATCTTATATGAATTAATTACTGAAAAGACTGTTGATAAATCTAATTTTAGAAAGAAAATAGTTAAATATTGTGAAAAAACAACAAATATAAATATAAAACAAGGTTATAGACCTAGTCAAAGATATAAGTTTAAACCACTTAAAGGAGATATATGGGTGTAAAAACAAGTTAATCTTGTTTTTTTGTTTGATTTTGATATAATTAACATAGAGAGGAAAGTTATGAGAATTGAAAGTATTAATGGAGTAAATCGTGTATATTTAGATGAAGGAGAAAAACTACTTGTATCAACATTAGGTTTAAATGAAGAAGAAGTAGTAAATATACAAAATAATAATCATCATCTTGATGTAGCATTTCCTTTTGATAAAGTTGAAGAAGCTAAAATTGATCCTGCCATAAGTGAATTATGTGTTTCATGGGTTAATTGGTATAGAGATTTTATGGAAGGATTTAAGAAGGTTACTGAAGAAGAAGATGTAAGAATTGTATTAAGAACTGGTTTATTTTTACCAGAAAACAATCATAGTCATGGTAAATTTCTTACATTATATCTTACACCAACTGTAAATGTTCTTGGTAAAGGTATTCAAGGATCTCAATTGCGTATAGATGATCGAAACGAAGATATATTTAAATATTTATATGCTTGGAGTGTAGCTTTATATATATATCATAATTATCGTGGAGTAGAAGTTAATGAATTTGCATTTGAAAATTCTAAATCATTATGGTCAGGAGCTGCAGAACTAGGACTAGTATCTGGAAATAATAGAAAAGCATATGCAGATTTAGGTAGCATTATTCAATTTGATGATACATATGAAAAAATCGTAAAAGATTTAATTAAAGTTCATAATAAAAACTGTGAAAAAGGTGAATGGGTATATAATGAAGTAATATATCCAATTGGTGCTAAAATTAAGTCTTGTGAAGATAAAGATTTTTTACTTGAAGACTCAGTTAATCGTTCAAAAATGAATTATGAACTATTTGAATTAGATTTAGAACTTGATAAAGGAACTAAATAATAAAGCAAGTGATTCTTGCTTTTTTTTTGACAAAATTGCATTTTTGTGGTATAATTATACAAGATTTTTTATGGGGGATAGGAAATGAAAATAAAAAACATAAGAATTAATCCACTTTTTGGTAAGAAAACTAAAGATGGAGTTAAATTAAATAAAAATAAAGGACATGTATTAAAAAGAATGGGTGCTATAGCTTTATTAGTTATTGGTTTACCAATGCTATCTAGTTGTAATAAACAACTAATAGATACTAAATATGGTCAAAATGCTGTATTATTCTCAGGTGATGACTCAGCTATTATTATGGATATTAAATCATGGAAAGACTACGAAGGAGAAGATTATCAACTTCGTTTAAATAATGGTTTAGTTACTTTAACTGCATCATTCGATACAGAATTACACTTTGGTCATAGTGATGTTCACTCAGTAAGAAACTTTGCTAAAAACCAATTATCTGAAAATGGTGAATTACATGACTTCTATAATGATGAAGATCATATATTTAACTATGAATTAATTGATAAAAACTGGAATTATAATAAAGCTGTATTATTTAATGGTAATAAAGCTGCATTATTCCATTTACGTAATTGGAAAGACTATGAAGGTCAACAAGTACAAGTAGTTACTGATGATCATTTAGCTATTCTTTTATCAACATATAATAGTAAATTATTCTATGACTTACAAAGTAGTATGTCAGCTGAAGATTTTGCTCAAATGTATATGGGTAAAGATGGTCAATTAACTTCATTTGGTACTCCATTAAATAATGATTCATTTAGTAATAAAAATCTTATTGATTTACAATATAATTATAATAAAGTAATTATCTTTAAAGATAAAAAAGCTCTTATTTTACCAGTTAAAGAATGGTGTGATTATGAGGGTGAACAATTACAATTTAAAATTGCTGGTGGTCCTATTATTAATACTGCTGCATATGATAGTTTACCATTAGATGATAGTCGCAGTGCAATTAAAGCTTATGATATTGCTAGTGCTATTTGTGATGAAGTAGTTGATTTAACTGTAGGTAAACCATTAAGTGAAGGTTTCTTTAATAAAACTGTTATTGATTTAGTTTATGGATTTGGTAATATTGTTATTTCTAATGATAATAGTGCTACTTCCTTAGAAGTTAATAACTGGAAAGACTTTGAAGGAGAACAATTACAATTTGGTTTCCATAATGGTGATGCTATGCTTTGTTCATCATTATTTATTGATATGGTTAATAATGGTACTAATGATTTAAATGCCGATACATTAGCTGATTACCTTGGTGAAAAAGTTATTCATAAAGGTGGTAATTTAACTTTAGGTGTTGGTATAAATAAACAATTATTTGATACTTCATATGCCTTTAATTATGCATTACACGTTGAAAAAGGTAATGTAACAATTCTTCCGTTAAAGAGTTGGAAAGATTATTATAATAGTAATGGTCATAAAAGTAGTGAATATAAAGAATCACCTGATGGAACAAAGCATAAAGTAAGAACTAAATATAAAGATGAAAAACCATCTCCAAACTGTGAACAATTACAATTAGAGTTACCAGAAAACACTTGTCTTTTAACTTCTGCTTATGATACAGCTTTACTTAAAACAAATGATCCATGGTTCTATGCAGAATTATTTAGAGGAAAAGATGGAGTTATTACTGACTTAACAACTGTTTTTGGTAAACCAAGTACAGGATGGAATATAAAACTATTTGATACTAGATGGAATTATAATTATGCTATTTGTAATAATGGTGTAAATAGTCAAGTATATAAAGTAGCTAAATGGATGGACTTTGCCGATGGTGAACAAGTTCAAGTATACTTTACTGATGAAGGTGGAGTAGTTAGTTCATACGTAAACACTACATTAGTTTCTGCTAAAGATGAAAGTAAAGTAGATGCAATTGCTAAAGCATTCGCAGGAGAAGATTTAGTAGCTGGTAAAGTTTACAAATATTATAAATAATAAAAAGATGGGAAACCATCTTTTTTTATGATATAATTACAATAGGAGTGTATATGAAAAGTATTGAAAGAAAGTTTGATGGTTCACCAACTATATTTAATGGGATATTAGAAGATGGAGACAAGTTATTTAATACCATTGTTGGTTTTGGAACTATAATAATTGATAATGAGTTTCTAAATGATATGGAAACTATTTGTGAAAAGTTAGGAAAAACAGATAATCTTATTTATACATTAACTAATATTAATATTGCAGTTCATGGATATTTTTATAGTAAAGAATCTACTAATAAATTACCAAGAAAAATATTCTATGATAAGAATAAAGTTGTTGATGAAGATGGTGTAGATATTGGTACTAAGCTTTCATCTTTAAAAGGACAGAATGTGGCTTTATGTAGTGAAAAATCATTAGCTACATATGTTATATATAAAAAATTACTTGAAAAGGGTAAAGTAACTAGAATACCATCATTAGTATTATCACAATTAAAAGTAGAAGGATATGGTAATGATGAACCTCATGCATTTATTCTTTTAAACAAAGATTGTAATGATCCAACTAAACATTTATTATTTGATCCAGAAAATCCAACAACAGTTAAAGAAACAAAAAGTGGACAAGAAGAAAGAGTCGTTGGCTTATATTCAGTAAATGATGAAGAATATGATAATTTAGTTAATGGACGTTCTTGTAGTCCAACATCGTTATATGAAATAATAGGATCATATGAAGAAATATCTCCTAAAAGAACATATGGTAAAATAGAAATGGATAAACTAAAATAATTTTGAAAATAAGTTATTAAATTATCTCAATAAATTCTTTGACGTCAATCTAATTTGACTTATATCTTCAAATTTGATATCATAGACAATGTCCGTAAAAAAATGAATACGATGAGGTGTTAAAAAATGAATCTATTTGCAAGAAAGATGCACCTATTTTGCGTAAGCAATCTAATGTTATCTTTCGTATGTACAGGCTTCCTTGGAATTAACGGATTTGCTAGTCGAATTGGAAGCACTACTGGTGAAGCTCATGAAATATCTCTTACAGCAAGTGATACGGAGCCGGTCTCCCAATATGGGGAAGGGGAAAATAGTTTAGCTTTTATAACTGAGAGTATAGAAGCAGTAATTATCCAACAAGAAGAAGCAATTTTCCCAGATGAAGAAGGGGAAGAAAATGAATTTGCTTTTATAACTGAGGGTGTAGAAGCAGTAATAAGCAAACAAGAAAACGCAGTATCTGAAAAAAAGGTTGAAAAGAAAACAACTAAAAAAAGTACCAGTAAAAAAACTACAAGTGTAGTAACTAAGAAAGAAGTTAATAAATCAACTTCATATACTAAACCTACATATAGTTCTGTTACTGGTGAAGCAATTGTATCTTTTGCTAAACAATTTATGGGACTAAGGTACCGTAGTGGTGTACCAAGTTTAACAAAGGGTGCTGATTGCTCAGGTTTTACCATGTTAATATATAGGGAATTTGGTGTAAGTCTTCCACGTACAGTAGGTGGACAAGCTTCACGTGGTAAATACGTAGCTAAAAAAGACTTACAAAAAGGCGATTTAGTCTTCTATAAAGGAAAAGGAGCTAAAGGTGGTCCTACCCATGTAGGTATCTATATCGGTGGTGGTAAAACTCTTCATGAATCTCGTCCTGGTTATGGTGTTAAGATTGATTCTGTTAACATGATGCAATATGTTACTGCAAGACGTGTTATTAACAGTAAAGCAAAGCAAATTGCTACTCAAAAATTAGAAGAACAAAAGAAAAATGATGTAGTAACGGACACAACTTCTAATACTAATAATACTAATACAGGAACAACAAATAATGAAAGTAATACTAATAATAATGTAGTAGAAACGCCAAGTGTTACTGAAACTCCAGCAACAACTCCTACACCAACTGTAACACCAACGCCTACTCCAGAAAAACCAAAGGAGACAGCTCCAGCAGCAACTCCTAAGGTAGAAGCACCAAGTACTTCCACAGAAGAATCTAACTAGATTCTTCTTTTTGTTTATGATATAATGATTTAGAAGGTGAGTTATGGAAAGAGTAGTTAGAACATTAATAGAAAGAGGAGAAACAATTAGTACAATGGAATCTTGTACTGGTGGAGGACTTGCTAATGCTATTACTAATATTCCAGATGCTAGTAAAGTAATTAAGTTTTCTGCAGTAACTTATTCTAATGAATATAAAGAGAAAATGGGTGTTAATAGTCAAGCTATTGATCGTTATACAGTATATAGTAGTGAAGTAGCAGAAGAAATGGCTAAAAAAGTCAGTATGTTTGCTGGATCTACTTATGGAGTTGGAATTACTGGTAAATTAAAGAAAGCTGATGAAAATAATAAAAATACTGGTTCTGATGATGTAGTATTCTTATCAATATATGATAGTGTTAATGATGAATACTATGATAGTGAAATAGAAGTACATTATGATACAAGAAGTGAAAATAAACAAGAAATTATAGATATATTTATTGAAAAATTCTTAGAAATTGTTAAAAATAAGACAAAATAACGATTTTTCTTGTAATATTGATAATTTTGTGTTAATATTTCATTTATAAAAGCAAATGCGAAAGACGGAATTAATGGTGCTTTTAGAGAGTCTATGGTTGGTGGAAATAGATAAGTTAAGTTAATTTAGATCACTTTCAAGTGCTATTTATGGATAATATAAATACGGTTGTGCGTTATAGCAAAATAAGTTAGGTAATCTATAAAATAAGGTGGTACCACGGTAATACGTCCTTATGTTATAGATTTTTTTATTTATAGGAGGCATTATGAAATTTAAAGAATTAAGTAAACAAAGTGTTTATGAAACTGAACAAGAAATACTAAAGAGTTGGGGTGGCATTAATGCTATTAATAATAAACAAATAGAATTACGTAAGAATGATAAAACATTTGTTTTTTATGATGGACCAGCTTTTGCTAATGGATTTCCAGGTCTTCACCATATGGTTGCAAAGAATTTAAAAGATGCATTATGTAAATATCATGTAATGACTGGTAAAAGAGTTATTCGTAAAGTAGGTTGGGATACTCATGGTCTACCAGTTGAAAACCATGTAGAGAAATTACTTGGAATTACTAGTAAAAAAGATATTGAAGCAATGGGTGTTGATAAATTTAATGAAGCTTGTCGTAAGAGTGTTCGTGAAAATGAAGCAGCATTTATTGATTTAACTAGTAAAATGGGTCAATTTATTGATACTGATCATCCTTATTTAACATTTAAGAATGATTATATTGAAACTGAATGGTGGATTTTAAAGAAATTCTTTGAAAAAGGAATGTTTTATGAAGGAGAAAGAGTAGTTCCATATTGTCCACATTGTGGTACAGGATTAGCTTCTCATGAAGTTGCACAAGATTATCAATTAGATGATACAGATACTGTATTTGTACCATTTAAAGTTAAAGGAAAAGATGAATATTTCTTAGCTTGGACAACAACTCCTTGGACACTTCTTGCTAACGTTGCTCTTTGTGTTAATCCAGATAGTGTTTATTCTAAAGTAAAATCACAAGGATATACATTTATTATGGGTAAAGAACTAGTTAGTAGTGTATTAGGTGATGATGTTGAAATACTTGATGACTTTAGAGGAAAAGAATTAGAGTTTATGGAATATGAACAATTAATTCCTGAAATTAAAGCCGAAGGTAAAGCTTTCTTTGTTACATGTGATAATTATGTAACTATGGAAGATGGTACTGGTATAGTTCATATTGCTCCAGCTTTTGGTGCAGATGATGCAGAAGTTTGTAAAAAATATGGTATAGCTTCACTTAATCCAGTAGGAAAAGATGGATGTTATACAGAAGGACCTTGGAAAGGAACTTTTGTATTTGATGCAAACTTAGAAGTAATAAAATATTTAAAAGAAAATGATAAATTATTTAGAAAACAACGTATTAAACATGATTATCCACATTGTTGGAGATGTCATACACCACTTATTTATTATTCAATGCCAAGTTATTATATTAAAGTATCTGAATTTAAAGATGATTTAGTTAAAGCTAATAAAGAAGTTAATTGGTATCCAAGTTATGTTGGTGAAAAACGTTTTGCAAATTGGCTAGAAAATGCAAAAGATTGGAATGTATCAAGAAGTCGTTATTGGGGTAGTCCAATCCCATTCTGGAAGTGTGAATGTGGTCATGCAGAAATGTTAGGTAGTGTTGAAGAACTAAAAGAAAGAGCTATCGAACATGTTGGTGATGATTTTGATTTACATAAACCATATATTGATAATATTCATATCAAATGTCCTAGTTGTGGTAAAGAAATGACAAGAATTCCAGATGTACTAGACTGTTGGTTTGATAGTGGTGCTATGCCATTTGCTCAATATCATTATCCATTTGAAAATAAAGATATATTTGAAGAACAATTCCCTGCAGACTTTATAGCTGAAGGAATTGACCAAACACGTGGATGGTTCTATACACTTTTAGTTATATCAACTTTCTTAACTGGAAAAGCGCCTTTTAAAAATGTATTAGTTAATGACTTGTTACTAGATGCTGAAGGCAAGAAAATGAGTAAATCACGTGGTAATATAGTAGAACCATTTACTACTATTAAAGAATATGGTGCAGATACAGTTAGATTCTATTTACCATATGTAAGTCCTGTTTGGACACCACTTAAGTTTGATTTTGAAGGATTAAAAGAAGTTTATTCTAAGTTCTTTAATCCACTTAAGAATACTTATTCATTCTTCTCAATGTATGCAAATATTGATGGTGTATCTCAAGAAGATTGTAAAGAAAACTTTAAAGTTGATTATGAAAATAGAGAAGAAATAGATAAATGGTTATTATCTAAATATAATCGTTTAGTAGAAAATGTTAATAATGATTTCTTAGAATATGATTTAAATAAAGTAGTTCATCATTTAGCTACTTTCGTATCAGATGATTTATCTAACTGGTACATAAGACGAAATCGTGATAGATTCTGGGGAAGTGAGTTGAATGATTCTAAGAAGAGTGTTTACTTAACTACTTATGAAGTATTACTTGGTTTATCTAAGTTAATAGCTCCAGTATGTCCATTTATTAGTGAAGAAATATTCCGTGGATTAACAAATCTAGAATCAGTTCATTTAACTGATTTCCCAGTTAGTGATAAGAAATTAATTAATGATAAAATAGAAACTAAGATGGATTTAGTACGTGATCTAATTTCACTTGGACGTGGTGCAAGAGAAGAAGTTAAGATTAAAGTACGTCAACCATTGTCAGAAGTTGTTCTTGATGGAAAGAATAAGAAAACTATTGGTGATTTAACTGATTTAATCAAAGAAGAACTTAATGTTCATGAAGTTACATTTACTAATGATTTAGCTACATATATGACTTTTGAAGTTAAACCTAACTTTAAAGTATGTGGTAAGATGTTTGGAGCTAATATTAAAGAATTCCAAGCTAAATTAATGGATTTATCTAATGAAGAAATTAAATCACTACAAGATGAAGTAGCTATTAATATGGAAATAGCAGGAGATAATGTATCTGTTACTCATGAAATGGTTGATATTAGAATAAATGCCAAAGAAGGTTTTGATGCTGCTTATGCAAATAATAACTTTATTGTTCTTAATACAACTTTAACTGAAGATTTAATTGATGAAGGAATAGTTCGTGAATTAATTAGTAAAGTACAAAATCTTCGTAAAACTAAAGACTTTAATATTGTAGATCGTATTAATATTTATATTAGTAGTGATGAAGATATAATTACTCGTTTATCTAATTATATTGATTATATTAAGAAAGAAACATTATGTGTTAATATAATTAATGAAAAACGTGGTGATGAATATAATTTAAATGGTATTAATGCCAATTTAGATGTAGAAAGAGTTTAACTCTTTCTTTTTTTTATTTTTGTGTTATAGTATTTCATTGCTGGGGGGCATATGATGAAAAATAGAGAATATGAAGAGTACAAAGTTACTCCAATGACAAACTGGAAGGAAATAATTGATAGTATGTTAGAGTATAATCTACAAGGACGTCTTGTATATGCAAATATTAATGGTATACATCTATATTCTGATCAAATTACTTTAGATTCCGCATATATGAAATTAACTGATATGGCAAAACATGAATATGATTATTATGATACTAATCGAGATATGATTGTGAAAACATTGATGTCACAATGTTGTGCTGATGTAATAAAAGAAGAAAAATTTAAGCAATACGTTCAAGCTGTTATTACATATAGCAGTTGTCCAATAATGTTACAAATGTATGATTTAGTTGTACATACTGCATATAGTTTAACAAAAGGAGTACATCCTTATTACAAAGAGAAAGTAGTATTTGCAGATCGTATTAATCAGTTTTGTCCT
>JAEEGF010893553.1_pt1 | contig 35018 bp, 21 predicted proteins | sample 9134171 | NCBI WGS metagenome assembly JAEEGF01 (sample SAMN16246542, study PRJNA631951) | gut metagenome | biome: gut microbiome; feature: rumen; material: AP-attached | host: Bos | place: Iran: Karaj | collected 2018-10
GTCTGAGATATTTGTCTGCTAAAGATAATAATTTGATTTGCGTTCGCAAAGATAGGAATAATTCTCTTAACTTCCAAATCTTCCGGCAATTATTTTTGAGTGGGTCACAGAACCGCATTCTTTTGTGTACATTTTCCCCCTGATTAAGAGGTAATGACCTTTTACTACCATATCTTCACACGGCCTTTGGGGGCGAGATAGAGCGACGCTGTCATCAAAGCATCGGTCTGTACCACTGTCGGAGCATCTTCGTGCGTTTTTTTATAGTTTTTTTTGTCAAAGTGTACAAGTTTCCAAATATTTTTGTATCTTTGCCCCCAAAAGCGTGCGAAACTGACGACAATAGACTAACAACAATAATATCCTAATTTAAAAAAAACTATCACTATTATTTTAAAACCATCACAATTATGAAAAGAATCAGTCAGATCATGTTGATGTTCATTGCAACGATGACGTTAACCCTCATGTCGTGTAGTCAGAACGACGATCCGTCCTCTCCCATCAACCCCGAACAGCCCGAGCCTCAAAAAGCCCGCTACACAGTGTTCGTCTTCGGCAATGCCGGCGGCTCCATGGACCGGATCATCGAGCATGTCTATGATGAGTGCAAACCCCTGATGAAGAGCGGCGAGGTGCGCATCGCCTTCTTTTACAAGTACGGCAAGCAGTTCGAGGAGGAAATGAAATTCGATGGCACCATCACCCAGAAGGAAATCTTCACGGGCAGATACGCCAACCCGGGCGACATCGTGTTCTTCGAGCTGAAGGATGACACCGACCTCGAGAACCTCGCCGAGGAGAGCATCAATGCCCCTGAATGGGGACTCTACGAACCCCTGAGCCTCTCGACGGCCATCGACGTCGTCAAGGAGGATATGCCTGCCGACGACTATATCTTCGTGCTCTACGGTCATGGCGGTGGCTTCGACGTCAATGTCGATTATCCTAAGGGTTTACGCCCCGGAGAGATACTGTTGCCTGGCGATGAGGACGGCGACGAGCCTGCAGCCACCCGCGGCGTGCTCTACGACGAGTGGCTACCCACCATCGACGGCGTCGAAGCCATGGACATGTACGAGTTTGCTGAAGGTATCGCCAACTCCGAGATACCCCATTTCAAAGCCATCTTCTTCCACAACTGCCTCATGGGTAACATGGAGTCGATCGGCAACATCTACGACAAGGCCGACTACCTCATCACCAGCATGCATGTGCTGGCAAGTAACGGCGACCCCATCATCGAGCTTGTGAAGGGCCTCTACGACAATACCGACTTCGAAAAGGCCGCCAGCCAGATGCTGCGTGCCATCGCCCCCGGCATGCCCACGGTATATAACGACAACGGTTTCCTGTTTAATGGCGACATCAGTCTGCTGAAGACCTCCGAGTACAAGCAGCTCGAGTCCGTCTTCGCCCGCATCGCCCGCCGCCTCATCGAGCTCTATCCCACACAGAAGGATGACATCGACTTGGCTGCAGGCCTCGCCTATATAGCCGACGACACCAATCCCTTCTACGATGCCCTCGACTATGCCAGGAAACTGGCCCAGACCACGGGTGACAACGTGCTGAAGGGTTATGCCGAGGAGCTCAAGGCTGCCTTCGACAAATTCATCATCGACCACGAATGGGTCTTCCTTAACAACGAAAAGCCCATCTCTGAGTACACTCTCTCTGTCATGCTCGTCAATGACGAGATCTACCATACGAGGACCTCATGGGGCTACAGTTTCGGCGAAGCCTACGAGCTCACGAACTTCGCCCAGAACACGGGCTGGGGCAACTGGTTGAAGACCAACACCTTCCTGTCTTTCGGAGACGATACCGACGAATAATCTTTGTCGGCTCATAACCCACCAAAGAGAGGCGCCCTGCAAAATAGCTCTAGTCATGGGGACATTAGTCATGGGGACAGGCACCTGGGTATGGGTGCCTGTTTTCATGGCAATTTTTTCTCCCTTGACATGACGTTTGTGGCCTTCAGAAGGTTCGTCGTAATAATCACAATCCCAGTCGCCTATCAGCGGGGCAAACCAGTCGTATTCGTCGGGTATCCTGTCTGTCTTGTCGCTTAATAGTGCTTCTATAAAACTGTCACTCATACACTTACACCATTTCATTAAACAGTCTATTCTGCGGTATTCCAACCGTTGAGGGTGAGGGTCTGGGGCTCCTCGGAGAGATCGCAGGTGACCTGGATCTCACCACGGGGCGGGATGCTCACATAGTTGTCACTCCAGAAGGCGGGGACGATGAGGTTGCCGGCGGCATCCTTCGCGGCGAGGCGGATGAAGAAGGCCACACAGTCGGAGGCGTTTGACAAAGTGAGCTTCAGACGACCGTCCTTGAATTCCCTGGACTTGATCTGAACATCGGCCTTCGGCAACTGCGACAGCGGCTTGTAGTCGGCAAAGCGCGTGAACTCGGTCTTGTACCAGTCGGAGGTGCTCCAGTCGTACTCGTCGGCCACAGATGAGAGCGCGTACTCGTTGTTGGCAATGACGTTGCCCTTACAGTCCTTCAGGGTCAGGAAGAGGAACGACACACCCTCGACAACGGGCACATCGAAGGCCTTCACAGAAGAATATGGCGCCACGCTGACGGGATAGGTGCGTTCGGCAAGGAGCTTGCCATCGAGGCCGTAGAGGCTCATGGAAGCCTGCAGCTGGCTGGCATCCATCTGCTCGTTCACGGCGTAGACTGTATGCTTGGCGTAGTCGAGCACCAGCTGCAGCGGGGCGTTACCCTTCTTCACGGAATAGTACGAGGCATTGGGCACGAGGTAGTAGTCGTAGAGCTGCCAGTAGAGGCCGGGGCGGGCGGAGTTGAGCATCCATTGCACGATGCCCGTAGCACGCGGCACGTTGGCACGGAACGACTCGAACATGGCACGGGTGCCGTCGTAGTTCACGAGGTCGGCCTTGTGCAGGAAATCGTCGAGTCCCGTAGGCTCACCGTAGCGGCCGTTGATGACCTTCTGCAGACGGTCGAGATTGTTCATGGCGGTAGCGGAGACGGTACAGTGGTAGTACCACACGTCGTTCAGCGGCCAGAGGTTCTTGCCGATCATCTTCTCCAGGGACTCACGTACAGGCAACTGTGCGCCGATGCCCGTCTCGGTGTTGAAGCCGAAGGCACCGCCGGGAGCCTCAGCCAGATACCAGTAGTTGGGTGCCACATAGTCGTAGGGACCCGCCATCTTCATGCCCGAGAGGCCGGACACCTCACTCTTGGTGTTAGCGGCAGAGATGAGATGGGGACGGTTGTCGGACTGCTTCAGGATATCGATATACCTGCGCTCAAGGTCGGGATGCGGCAGAAGGTCGCTGCCCACGAACCAGGCGATGATGCTGGGATGACGGCGCAACCAGCGTACCTGGTCGCCGAAGGAGCGGCTGATAAGGGCGATGTCGTCAGGGCTGACGATGCCGCCATACTTCTTGTCGATGGGTTTACCAAGGTACTCTGCCCACTCCCACTGACAGCTCCAGCCGGTGAGCACGAGCAGACCATAGCGGTCGCAGAGGTCATAGATGTTCTGCGACGTGCCCCACACATTCTCGAAGCGGATGCAGTTGAGGTTCATATCACGCACGTAGCGCACCTGTACCTCATTACTCTCGGGCGTATCGCGCAGGAAAATGTCGTCTGTCCATCCGGCACCTCGTATCAGCACGTGCTTGCCGTTGAGGATGAAGCCACGATAGCCCTCAGAGGTATGGTAGTCCTTGATCTCACGGATGCCGAAAGTGAGCTGTTCGTCGTCGGACACCACACCGTCGGTGACAAACTCAAGGGTCATGTCGTAGAGTTCGGGCTTGCCCATGTTGTAGCACCACCACAGACGGGGATTCTTCACGTGCAGGGCCTCGAGGTCGCTGACGCTGAAGTCGCGCACCTCACGGGGCGCGAGGGTGACAGGCGCAGCGAACTCACGGCCGTCGAACTTTCCGCGTACCTCGCCCTTTACCGTCTGGTCAGAGAGGTTGCGAAGCGTGGCACGGACGGTGAGCCAGGCCTCCTTGAGGGTCTTCAGGTCGATCTTCGACTCCACACTCCCCTCGCCTATGGCCACATCACCCGTACGGATGACGCGCACCTCACGGAACAGTCCCATCGACTCGTCGAGCGGACGCGGGTTCCAGTCCACAAAGCCGATGTTGGGGTCACCAGGCTGTGCACGGAACACCTCGACGGCCAGTTTGTTCTTAGCCTTCGCCACGGAGGTGATGTCGAGGACGTGGCGGCGGAACGAGCCGCAGAGCGTGTCCTTCGAGGCTATGAGGGTGCCGTTCACATAGACGTTGGCACGGTAGCAGATGCCGTCGAACACTAGGAGCACATGCTCCTTGGGACTCAGATCCTTCAGGGTGAAGTCGCGGCGGTACCACCACGAGCAGTCGAAGGGCTTGGTGTCGTACTGCTTGTAGGCCACACCCTCGAGGATGCCCTTGTAGAGGCCGTTCCGGGTGAGCGTGCCCATGACGGTGGAAGGCACCTGGGCGTTATACGTTTTCTTAGTGACAGAGCTTTGCACTTTCCAGCCGTCGCTCAGCACCTGCTCCGAGGCATTGACCTGCATGGCGGCCATCAGCATGGTCATAATCAACAACTTTTTCATGTGAAACTTGAATAATTGAGTTTGATGGTTAGTAAAATCAGCCCAAAATTACGCAATTCTCGCAAGACTTTGAGCAAATATGCGGATAATATGCAGTTATTTAAGATTCTTTTAACAAAGGAACGTGTAAATAACAAAAAAACTTCGTAACTTTGCACAGATTATGAACCATAAATTTACTACCCTATGCCTGATGGCGGGACTCAGTCTGGCTGTCACGGCGCAAACATCGAGAACAGAGCTTCGCGCTCATTTGGATCTGGCTGCCGGGAACTACTGTAACTATCCTAACCCCACAGGTCATGTGACACCCGCCCCTGACGGGTATGAACCTTTCTACGTCAGCCACTACGGCCGTCACGGAGCCAGATACATGACTGACAACAACCACTACAAGTACACCATCTCGAAGATTGACACCGCCAAGACCCTAGGGCTGTTGACGGCGTACGGCGAGGATGTGCTGCGGAGGCTGAACATCGCCTATGAAGACGCCAGGAAACGAGCCGGAGACCTGACGCCGCTCGGAGGCCGTCAGCACAGGGCCATCGCCCATCGGCTGTGCGTGAACTATCCCACGCTGATGCAACAGCCCATCACCGTAAAGGCCAACTCATCAACCGTCAGGCGCTGCATGCTCAGTATGGCGAACTTCTGTCAGGAGCTGATGATCATGAACCCCAGCCTGACCATCACGATGGATGCCAGCGAGCACGACATGTACTACATCATCCCCAACGACAGCATCGCCATTCCCAAGTCGGAGACCGACGGACCGCTCTACGAGAAGCTCGACAAATTCCGTCATGAGATGCTCAACGGGCGCCATCAGTTTGAGATGCTGTTCACCGACCCCGAGGCAGCAGGGAAATTCATCGACCACTACAAGTTCACCAACGGCCTTTGGAACATCGCTGCCGACATGGACTGTCTGCCCGAGCTGGGACTCAGTTTCAAGGACCTGTTTACGGACGACGAATACATCGACGGCTTCCGTGCCTATAACGCCAGCTGGTGTCTGTGGGAAGGACTGATGCCCGGCTCTCAGCACAACTACTACGCCATCTATCCGCTGCTCAGGAACTTCCTCGACGAAGCCGAGCAGATGGTGGCATCGGGCAAGAGCGGCGTGCGTCTGCGCTTCGGACACGACAGTGTGGTGCTGCCCTTCTCATTCATCCTCGGTGTGAAGGAGGCCATCGGAGGCACCGACGATATGGAGAACCTGCACAACTACTTCGCGCTGTTCCGTCTGATTCCGATGGCAGGCAACGTACAGATGATCTTCTTCCGCAAGCAGGGCTCTGACGATATCCTCGTGAAGTTCCTGATGAACGAGAACGAGACCTCCGTTCCCCTCAAGACCGACTGCTATCCCTTCTACCACTGGAAGGATGTGGACGCCTATTACCGCAACATGCTGAAAGAAGCCAATATCACGTACAAAACGAACATAGAGAAAGAAGAAGATGATGAAGACGATTAACAGAAGCCTCATAACAGGTTTATTACTTATATTCGCCAGCGTAGCGCTCGCACAGACATCGAAGAAGGAGATCTTCGGCGACATCTATCGCACGGGGTCCAACTACTTTGCCTATCCCGGTCCGAAGGCCAAGGCACTCACCAAGGCACCTGAGGGTTACACGCCTTTCTATATCAGTCACTACGGCCGTCACGGTTCGCGGTATATGTCGAACAACGAGTACTACGTGACAGCCATCAACAAGCTCGACAGTGCCCAACAAATGGGTATCCTCACCAAGCTGGGTGAGGACGTGCTCGCCAAACTGCGCATAGGCTATGCCGACGCCTGGCACAGAGACGGTGACCTCTCGAAACTCGGCGCCCAACAACATCACGACATCGCCCACAGGATGTACGAGCGTTTCCAGGAGCTGTTGTCGCAACCCCTGTGTATCGACGCAAAGGCATCCACCTCGCGGCGCGTGATGCTGAGCATGTTTAATTTCTGTCAGGAGCTGCAGCGGTTGAACCCTGACCTCGAGATCCTGATGGATGCCAGTAAGCATGACTTCAGCTATGTGGTGGAGGACCTGTCCATACAGCCTGCCGCCACCCCGCAGAGTGAGGCCTACGAACAGCAGCGCTCTGAGATCTTCGAGGGTGCCCACAACCCCACCCGACTGATGGCATCGCTCTTTACAGATGTCAGGAAGGCAGAGACATTCGTCAGCGGCCGCGACCTGATGGAAGCACTCTATAACGTGGCAGAGGACCTGCAGAACGTGCCTGAGCTGAACATCTCACTCATAGAAGTCTTCACCAAACAGGAGCTGTTTGACATGTGGCAGGGCTATAACGCCGGGTGGCTGCTGAACACGGGTCTGGTGCCAGGTTCCACACCCTATTATCTGCAACAGAAAGAGGTATTGGACAGTATCGTGAGTACTGCCGACAAAGTGATCCTCGCCGGCAAGCCTACCGCTACGCTCCGCTTCAGTCATGACAGCAGCGTGCTGCCCCTCACCTATCTCTTAGGACTGAAGGAGGCCATGGGCGGCGTGACGGACATCAAGAATCTCTACAAGTACATCTCCATCGACAAGATCATCCCGATGGCAGCGAACATCCAGATCATCTTCTACCGCAAGGCAGACTCGGACGATATCCTCGTGAAGTTCCTGCTTAACGAGAACGAGACCAGTGTGCCGGCATTGAAGACCGACGTGGCTCCCTATTATCACTGGAAAGACGTAAGGACATATCTGACTCGACAGTTTTAATACCCATTTTGCGATAAAACGTAGGCAAAATTGCACTTTTTCTTTCATTTTATCAAAAAAGTGGGCAAAAAATTTGCAGGAAAGAAATATAATGCTTACTTTTGTAGCCGAATTAGACAAAGAACAAATATGAAGTGTGTGAATAACATTTGGTGGTGGCGCTCTCGAGATTAAAACAGTCGCGAGGCTCACAGCCGTATGTTATCATCAGATATAGAAAAGGCTCGTCGCGACTGCGGCGAGTCTTTTTTTGAATCATCAAACAAAACGAACAAGTAATCAATAAATATATGGAAAGTTTTTTTGTAGACGAAAAAGGTTTTTATGGGGAGTTCGGCGGAGCGTATGTGCCGGAGATTCTCTACAAGTGCGTACACGACCTGCAGGACGCCTATCTGCCGATTATCGAGAGTGAGGCGTTCAAGAAGGAGTATCACGCCCTGTTGAAGGACTACGTGGGGCGTCCGTCACCGCTGTACTATGCCAAGCGCATGAGTGAGAAGTACGGTTGTCAGCTGTACCTGAAGCGCGAGGACCTGAACCATACGGGTGCCCACAAAATCAACAACACCATCGGACAGATTCTGTTGGCCAAGAAGATGGGCAAGACGCGTATCATCGCCGAGACGGGAGCCGGTCAGCACGGTGTGGCTACGGCAACGGTGTGTGCACTAATGAACATGAAATGTGAGGTGTTTATGGGTGCAACAGATGTTGAACGGCAACACACTAACGTAGAGAGAATGAAGATGTTAGGTGCCGAAGTGCATCCTGTAAGAACGGGTAACATGACACTATCTGACGCCTGTTCTGAGGCTATCCGAGACTGGTGCTGTCATCCCGCAGACACTTTCTATATCGTAGGCTCTACGATGGGACCTCACCCCTACCCCGACCTTGTGGCAAGGATGCAGAGCGTGATCTCGGAGGAGATCAAGTGGCAGTTGGAGGAACAGGTGGGGCGCGACTATCCCGACTACCTCATCGCCTGTATCGGTGGTGGCTCCAACGCCGCCGGCACCATATACCACTATGTCGATGACCTGCGCGTAAAAATCGTGCTGGCAGAGGCCGGAGGTCACGGCTGGGACACGGACTATACTGCTGCCACCATCCACAGGGGAACCGTAGGCATCCTGCATGGTGCGAAGATGCTCGTGATGCAGAACGAGGACGGACAGATAGAAGAAGCCTTCACCATCTCGGCAGGTCTCGACTATCCCGGCGTAGGACCCATGCATTGCAACATGGCGAAGAAAGGTCGTACGGAGGTGCTTTCCATCAACGACGACGAGGCTATCTATGGCGGTTATGAGCTGACACGTATGGAGGGAATCATCCCTGCCATCGAGAGTGCCCACGCCATCGCCGCCCTGAAGAAACTTACCTTCAAGCCCGACGATGTGGTGGTGCTGACCGTCAGCGGTCGCGGTGACAAAGACGTGGAGACCTACCTCAAAAACAAGGCGATGGCAAAAGAGTACGGGAATTTTTAAACAACGAATTTCACGAATTAATTATGAGTACCTATCAATATCAGACAAGCAGTAAGACGATACTGGCGGATTTGTACACACCAGTAGGCGTGTACATGCGACTGAGGGACATCTATCCGCAGAGTGCGCTGATGGAGAGCTCGGACTATCACGAGAAGGACAACTCGAGGAGTTTCATCGGCATCAACCCTATGGCTTCCGTAGCCATCGGACACGGGAAATCCACCGTCATCTTCCCTGACGGCAGCATAGAGGTGCACGAGGTGAACAAGGAATACCGTTCGGACAAAGCCATACATGCCCTCATCGACCGTATCAAGGTAACGGGCGACCATGCTAACGTGTGCGGACTCTACGGTTATACCTCGTTCAACGCTGTACGCTACTTCGAGGATATCGCCGTGAAGGACGAGACACAGGAGAAGAACGACGCGCCTGACATGCTGTATATATTATATAAGGTTATCATCGTGTTCGACCACTTCAACAACACGCTGACCATCGTTTCGCTCGACGGAGAGACGGAACTCGACAACGTGTTCCGTGCGATGAACAAGGCAAACGTGAAGGCATACGACTTTCACCCTGTGGGTGAGACGACAAGTCCGCTTACTGACGAGGAGCATAAGGCGAATATCCGTAAAGGCATCAAACACTGTCTGAGGGGCGACGTGTTCCAGATAGTGCTCAGCAGACGGTTCATACAGAAATACGAGGGCGACGACTTCAAGCTGTATCGTGCCCTGAGAAGCATCAACCCCTCACCCTACCTCTTCTACTTCGACTTCGGCGGCTTCCGTATCTTCGGCTCTTCACCCGAGACGCATTGCAGGATCGAGGGTAAGAAGGCATATATCGATCCTATCGCAGGAACCACGAAACGTACGGGTGACGCAGAGGCTGACCGCAGGGGGGCCGAGTATCTGAGGAACGATCCGAAGGAGAACGCCGAGCACGTGATGCTCGTGGACCTCGCACGCAATGACCTCAGCAGAAACTGTCACGGTGTGAAGGTCGACTTCTACAAGGACCTGCAGTATTACTCCCACGTGATCCACCTCGTGAGCCGTGTGTCAGGAGAACTCGACGAGGGTGCTGATCCCATCAAGGCCTTTATCGACACCTTCCCCGCAGGAACGTTGAGTGGAGCACCGAAGGTTCGAGCCATGCAGCTGATCTCGGAATACGAGCCACATAACCGTGGTGCCTACGGAGGCTGTATCGGATATATCGGTCTCGACGGTTCCCTGAACCAGGCCATAACCATCCGCACCTTCGTATCGCGTAACGGTGAACTGTGGTTCCAGGCCGGTGGCGGTATCGTTGCCAAGAGTAACGAGGAATACGAACTACAGGAAGTGAACAATAAACTCGGAGCTCTCAGACGCGCCATCCTGATGGCCGAGAAAATGTAGTTTTTAGACAAAAGAACTTTTATTATGAAGATCGTTATTATAGATAACTATGACTCGTTTACGTATAATCTGAGTCATTTGGTAAAGGAGTTGGGCGCCGAGGTAACGGTGTATCGCAACGACCAGTTTGAGCTAGAAGATCTGGAGCCGGTTAGCAAGATCATTCTCTCACCTGGTCCTGGTATTCCATCAGAGGCAGGTCTGCTGCTCGATGTCATCAGGACCTACGCTGGCAAGAAACCTATCCTGGGCGTCTGTCTGGGCCATCAGGCCATCGGCGAGGCGTTCGGCGGCAGGCTGGAGAATCTCTCAGACGTGTTCCATGGTGTGGCTACTCCTTGTCATATCGTCAACGAAGATCCTATCTTCTCAGGCATATCCAAGGACTTCACCGTAGGCCGTTACCATTCGTGGGTGGTCTCGAAAGACGGATTCCCTGAATGCTTAGAGATAACTGCCGAGAGCGACGAGGGACAGATCATGGCATTGCGCCACAAGACGATGAACATCCGAGGCATACAGTTCCACCCAGAGAGCGTCCTAACGCCCGATGGCAAGAAGATGCTGCAGAACTGGATGTTTCTTTGACATCGAAATAACGAAATATCGAAATAACGGAATATCGTAATAACGTCATAACGAAATAACGAAATATAAAAATGGCCCAGACAATGAAAGACATCCTGAACAGGATGCTGAACCACGAGGAACTGTCTCGTGAAGAAATGAAGAATATTCTGATTGGTATCACTCAGAGTGAGTATCCTACGGAGCAGATCACAGCCCTGCTGACAGCCCTCCAAATGAGAGGGGTGACGGTTGACGAACTGCTTGGTTTCCGCGATGGTATCCTGGAGACCGGTGTTCCCGCCATCCTGAATTCCGACCGCTATATCGACGTTGTCGGTACTGGAGGCGACCGAAAGAACACCTTCAACATCTCAACCACGAGTTGTTTCGTGATTGCCGGAGCAGGCTATAAAGTAGCCAAGCACGGTAACTATGCTGCCACATCGGTATCAGGTGCCTCAAACGTGATTGCCCATCACGGCATCAAGTTCACGGACGATATCGACAAGCTGAACCGCAGTCTGAATGAGGCTGGTATCGTGTATCTGCACGCCCAACTCTTCGCCAAGGCGATGAAGTTTGTAGGTCCTATTCGCAAGGCGCTGCAGTTCCCCACCATCTTCAATTTACTTGGTCCCTTAGTAAATCCCAGTCAACCCCGTTGTCAGTTACTCGGAGTTGCCAATCTCGACCAGATGCGCCTCTACCATCAGGTGTATCAGAAGATAGGTATCGACTACGGTATCGTGAACTCCATCGACGGTTACGACGAGATCTCGCTGACTGGTGACTTCAAGGTGACGACCAAGACCTACGAGCGTATCTTCAAACCCAGTGATCTCGGCTTCGAAATTGCCAAGCCAGAGGAGTTGGTTGGTGGTGCCACCGAGGAAGAGGCAGCACAGATCTTCGACAGCGTACTCGAGAATCGTGCCTTGCCCGCTCAGAAGAACATCGTGCTGGCCAACGCCGCCTTTGGTATTCAGGTTCTCGAGAAGGGTGAGAAGAGCATTGAGGAGTGTATCGCCATCGCCCGCGAGAGTATCGACAGCGGTGCTGCCCTCCGTACCTTCAAGAAATTCGTGGAATTGAACAGCTAAGTCAGGGTATCCCTATCAGACATAACAAATAACAATATTATGCAGGATATTTTGCAAGAGATCGTGGCTCACAAGCGACTGGAGGTGGAGCAGTTCAAGGCACAACTCAGCGAGCGGGAGATCCATCGTCGTGTGGAGCCTCTCCTTGAGTTTGGCGTGTCCTCGATGGCTAAGGCCCTGACAGCCTCCGAAAGCGGTATCATCGCAGAGTTCAAGCGCAAATCACCGTCGAAGGGCTGGATCAAGGAAGAGGGCAAAGCAGAGGAGATTCCCCTCTCCTACCAGCAGAACGGTGCCGCTGCCCTAAGCATACTCACCGATGAGATGTATTTCGGAGGCAGGGATGAGTTCATCAGTAAGGCCCGTCAAGCCGGGGTGAAGATTCCCGTGCTCTACAAGAACTTCGTCATCGATGAGTACCAGCTGTTCCAGGCCCGTCTCTGTGGAGCCTCAGCAGTACTGCTCATTGCCGCAGACCTGAAGAAGACGGCGTGCAAGACACTCCTGAAGACAGCCCACGACCTCGGTCTTGAGGTGTTGCTCGAGATGCATTCGGAACCGGAACTGGAGTACGCAGAACTGGAGCCCGACATGTGTGGCATCAACAACCGCAACCTCGGCTCGTTCGTCACCGACGTACAAACCTCCTTCCGTTTGGCACAACTTCTGCCAAAGGATGCTGTCAAGGTCAGTGAAAGTGGCATCTCTCATCCGGATACCGTCAAGGCTTTGCGTCTCGCCGGCTTCCGAGGTTTCCTCATCGGCGAGAACTTCATGAAGACCGCTGATCCAGGTAGCGCGCTGAACGAGTTCATTAAAGAGATTAACAGTCAATCGTAAATGATTAAGGTTTGTGGCATGCGGGATGCGGAGAACATCCGCGAGGTCGAGGCTCTGGGCATCGATCTGATGGGCTTTATCTTCTGGCCTGACTCCAAGCGTTACGTCAGTAAAAAACCGGAGGATTTGCCTGTCAGTTGCAAGCGCGTTGGTGTGTTCGTAGATGAAAGCACCGATACAGTCAGACACATTGCAGATGACTATGCCCTCGACATGATTCAGCTACACGGCTCAGAGTCGCCTGAATATGCCCAGAAACTACATGAGTGGAAAGTCATCAAGGCATTCAACATCGCCACAAAAGACGATTTGGAGGCGACCAAACCTTACGAGGGGATTGTAGATTTCTTTCTTTTCGACACCAAAGGCCAATCTGTTGGCGGCAATGGGGAGAAGTTCGACTGGAATGTGCTTGACCATTACGACGGCAAGACACCCTTCCTGCTCAGCGGTGGTATCGGTCCTGATGATGCGGAGCGTGTGAAAAAGTTCAATCATCCTAAATGTATCGGTATCGACCTCAACTCCCGCTTCGAAATCTCCCCAGGACTCAAAGATGTCAAGAAGCTTAAACGTTTTATCGAAAAATTAAAAGAATAACAATATGGCAAACAAAATCAACAAACTCTTCGCCGAAAGGCCACAAGACAAGAAATTCCTCTCACTCTACTTCTGTGCCGGTTGTCCGACACTTGAGGGGACGGGCGATGTGATTAAGACAATGGAAAGAAGAGGTATTGACTTCATTGAGGTAGGCATCCCCTTCAGCGATCCGTTGGCTGACGGTCCTGTGATACAGAGTGCCGCCACCCAGGCCCTGAAGAACGGCATGAACCTCAAGACACTCTTCGCACAACTCAAGGAGATCAAGGACGACGTGCAGATACCGCTGATTATGATGGGCTACCTGAACCCCATTCTTCATTACGGTATCGAAGAGTTCTGTAAGAGTTGCGTAGACAGTGGCGTAAGCGGTATGATTATCCCAGACCTGCCCTTCAAAGACTATCAGGATATCGTGAAGCCCATAGCAGACAAGTATGATTTAAGAGTCATCATGCTCATCACCCCTGAGACTTCTGAGGAACGTATCCGCTTCATCGACGACAACACCGACGGCTTCATCTATATGGTTTCTTCTGCTTCCATCACTGGCGCACAGAAGAGTTTCGATGACGCCAAGCAGGAGTATTTCCGGCATATTAACGCTATGAATCTGCGTAATCCTCGTATGATTGGTTTCGGTATTTCCAACAAGCAGACGCTCGAATCTGCACAGAACAATGCCGCCGGTGCCATCATAGGAAGTAAGTTCGTCACACTGCTCAATGAGAGCAAAAACGCAGACGAAGCCCTCGATAAACTCTTCGAAGCCTTAAAAAGATAACGTTTACGTTATTATTTCCTCTATTTTAGTTCGTAGTTTCACAGTTTTTGCTTAATTTTGTCGGCAAATCGTGAACTACGGACTAAATGTATATTCTAAAAAAACAATTATGAAGAGATTTTTACGTCTGCTGATGCTTGGTTTGCTCATTCCGGCGTTAGCAGTCGCTCAAGGTTGGGATGAGGCGAAGTACCGACAAATTGAACAGAGCATCCGCACGCCACAGTTTGCTGACAAGGAGTATCCTGTTACCAAGTTCGGAGCCAAAACCGACGGTACGGCAGCAGAGAACCAGAAGGCCATCCAGAAAGCCATCGACAAATGTTCGAAGAAAGGTGGTGGCCGTGTGATTATCCCCGCAGGACAGAAGTTCCTGACTGCCGCCATCCAGCTGAAGGATGGTGTAAATCTCGTTGTCGAGGAGGGAGCCGTACTGGAGTTCGCCTTCGAACCAGAACTCTATCCCATCGTCGAGACATCATGGGAGGGACTGGAGTGTTTCAACCTCTCACCCTGTGTCTATGCCTTCAAGGCCAAGGATATCGCTATCACCGGTAAGGGAACTATCGACGGCGGTGGTAGTAACGATACCTGGTGGCCATGGAACGGTAATCCCCGTTTCGGTTGGAAGGAAGGAATGATCAGTCAGCGCATAGAGTCACGTCCCCGTCTGCTGAAGAACGGAGAAGACGGTGTACCTATGTACGACGAGAAAGGTCAGCGCACACCAGAGCGTTGCTTCGGTCCCAAGGACGGTCTGAGGCCCCAGCTCGTCAGCTTCAACAAGTGCGAGGGAATATTACTTGAGGATATCACCCTGCTACGCTCACCCTTCTGGGTGATCCATCCCCTGCATTCCACAGATATCACCGTGCGCCGTGTGAAAATGATCAATGACGGTCCCAATGGTGACGGCTGTGATCCAGAGTGCTGTGACCGTGTGCTTATTGAGGATTGCTTCTTCAATACCGGCGACGACTGTATAGCCATTAAGAGCGGCCGTAACCGTGATGGTCGTGAGCGTAATATGCCCTCAAAGAATATCATCATCCGCAACTGTGAGATGAAGAACGGCCATGGAGGCGTGGTTGTGGGATCAGAGATTTCAGGTGGTTGCCAGAACGTCTTCGCCCACGACTGTGTGATGGACTCTCCAGAACTGGAGCGTGTGCTTCGCATAAAGACCAACTCCTGCCGTGGCGGTATCATCGAGAACATCAACATGCGCAATATCAAGGTGGGCGTCTGCAAAGAGAGTGTTCTGAAGATCAACCTTGACTACGAACATAATGAGATTTGCTGCCGAGGATACTATCCGACGGTGCGCAACATCTATATGGAGAACGTCACCAGCGAGAAGTCGCAATATGGTGTGCAGATCATCGGACTCGACGAAGATACCTACGTGTATGACATCAATGTGAAGAACTGTCGCTTCAACGGTGTCCGTGACGGCAACTTCCGCTCAGGTAAGACCCGTAACGTGAAGTTCGACAACCTCTACATCAACGGTTCACTCGTGCTCGACGAGATGCCGTACAAACACTACAGCGAGTGGCTGACCTACTCGGAGATGAAGCGTGTACCCAAAAGTTATCTGCTTGATTTCTCCACGAAGCCCAAATGGAGTTACGTGATGGGAATAGAACTTGAAGGCATGCTCGACACCTATCTGAAATACGGTGGTGAGGATATCCGCAAATACTGTCAGGAGTTCACCGACACGATGATCAATGCCCAGGGCGACATCCGAGGCTACGACATCCTCGATTATAACCTTGACAACGTCCGCACAGGACACTTCGTCACACGCATGTATCAGCAGTGGCCCGAGCCCAAGAACCTGCTGGCCATGAAGACGATGATGAAGCAGTTGCAAGACCAGCCGCGCACCATTGCCGACAACGTGTTTTGGCACAAGGCCATCTACGCCTATCAGGTGTGGCTCGACGGTATCTTCATGGGGTTGCCCTTCCGTGTGCTGACCGCTCCCATCACCACCTCGGCAAAAGATGCAAAGAAGGGAGCAGTCAAGAAGATCTACGACGATGCCGTGAGTCAGCTCAAAATCACTTACGATCGCACCATAGACCCCAAGACTGGCCTTAACCGTCACGCCTACGACGAGACACGTAAAACCTTCTGGGCAGACAAGGAGACTGGGCTCTCACAGCACTGCTGGGGCCGTGCTCAGGGATGGTACACGATGGCACTCATCGAGGTGCTCGATGCACTACCCGAGGACTATGCCCGTCGTTCGGAGGTCATAGACCTGTTAGTGAAGGACTTCGACGCTATCCTCAAATGGCAGGATCAAAAGAGCGGTGTGTGGTATCAGGTGATGGATGCGCCTGGTCGTGAAGGTAACTACCTAGAAGCCACAGCATCATCGATGTTCGCTTATGCTTTGCTTAAAGCCTACCGCAAGGGCTATGTCGGTGCCAAATACCGCGACGCAGGCATCAAGGCCTACAAGGGAATCATCAACAACTTCATCCGTGTGAATGCCGACAAGACCATCTCACTCACCAACTGCTGTTCGGTAGCTGGTCTTGGTCCTGCTGCCACGCCTGAGGTAGAAGCTGCCATAAAAAAGGTGAACCCCAAGGGCAAAGTCATAGAGAACAAAAAACGTGACGGAAGCTACGACTACTATCTCTCCGAACCCATACGCGATAATGACGCCAAAGGTGTAGGCCCGTTCATCTGGGCTTCACTTGAAATGGAGGCTTTAGGCTATGACACAGGAAACACAACGGCTGCCATCGACAGGCAGTCTGTCGTCACCCGTAACAATCCTGTCATCACTGAGGCAGACCCACTTGCCTCTCTCTCAGTGGGCAACGGTCATTTCGCCACAACAGTAGACATCACTGGACTGCAGTCGTTCCCTTTTGAATATGGGGCAGGTGTGCCCCTGACAGCCATGTCCGACTGGGGATGGCATAAGTTCGAAAACACCACCGGCCTGAAACCCCAGGAGTCGGAAAAAGCCTTCGACCTCGGCCACGGCCATCAGGAGGTCTATGCCGTAGAATACAAACAAGGCGGACGCAACCAAGAGGCGACGGCTTTCTTCCGTATGAATCCCCATCGCCTCAACCTCGGCACGATAGGCCTTGACCTTAAGGATTCCCATGGTTCCCTCCTCCCCCTAACCTCCTTAAAAGCCACTAAACAAACCCTCCATCTTTGGGACGGAGAGATTGAGTCTTCCTTCAAGGCAGATGGCGAACTGGTAGAAGTCACTACCGGCGTCCATCCCTCTAAGGATGCCCTTTACGCCAGAATCCAAAGTAACCTTTTAAAAGACCAGAGAGCGACTGTTGCTCTTCGGTTCTCCTATCCTACGGGAAAACATTCTGATGATGCCAACGACTGGACAAAGCCGGAGCGCCACCAGTCGGTCATCATCTCACAAGACGATCATTCAGCTATCATCGAGCGTACCCTCGACGATACTAAATATTATGTACTGCTCCAATGGGAAGGCCAAGCCACCCTGCAGGAGTGCGACCGTCATCACTTCGAACTCAGCACGACAGACAACGTGCTGACCTTCGCAGTAGAATACCTCCCTCATCACCCTAATTTCCCTAATCACCCTAACCGCCCTAATACCCCTTCCTACGAATACGACCAATACCACAAGGCCACCCAGCGTCACTGGCACCAATGGTGGAATGATGGTGCCATTGTAGACTTCTCGCATTGCACCGATCCACGTGCCAAGGAACTCGAGCGCCGTGTCGTTCTCTCACAATACCTCACACAGATTAATTGTGCCAACAGCATTCCCCCACAGGAGACGGGCCTGACCTATAATTCCTGGTTTGGCCGCCCACACTTAGAGATGACGTGGTGGCATGCCGTTGACTTCGCCCTATGGAATCGTCCAAAGGTCTTGGAGCAGATGCTCAAGTGGTATAACGAGACAGCCTACCCCGTCGCCCGTCAGATAGCCGAGCGTCAAGGCTTCAAGGGGGTCCGCTGGATGAAGATGACCGACCCCTGGGCTGGCGAGGCGCCCTCGAATATCGGATCGTTCCTCATCTGGCAACAACCACACTATATCTATTTCGCTGAAGAGATGTATCGTGCCATGCCCTCTGCCGAGACACTCAAGAAATACGGCGAACAAGTGGAAGCTACCGCCCAATTTATGGCCGATTTCGTCAGCTATGACAAAAAGACGGGGCTTTATCATCTCAAGGGAGCTACCGCTATGCAGGAGACCATGTCGAAGGACTTCAGCTATGACCATCCCTTCGAACTGGCCTACTGGCAGTATAGCCTCAATATCGCCAATCTCTGGCGGGAGCGCCAGGGCAAGGAGAGCAATGCCCAATGGGATCATATTATCACCCACCTGTCTCCCCTCCCCGAACAGGATGGCATCTACACCGCGGGCCTTCCCTCCATCTCTACCAACACCTTCGCAGAGAAATCCCGCTCTGACCATCCTGCCGTCCTCGGAGCCTCTGGCCTCCTCCCAACTTCACCTACTCACCCTAATCACCCTACTCCCCCCTACACCTTATTATATAAAATAGGGAAAATGAAGCAAACCCTCGACTGGGTGATGCAGAACTGGAACTGGCAGACCACCTGGGGCTGGGACTACGGCATGATCGCCATGGCTGCCGCACGTCTTGGAGAACCGGAGACCGCCCTCAAGGCCCTTCTCATCGACACCCAGAAGAATACTTATCTTAAGAACGGACATAACTTCCAAACCGCAGACCGTCTGCGCTGCTATCTCCCAGGCAATGGGGCCCTGCTCACTGCTGTCGCCATGATGTGCGCAGGCTGGGATGGTTGCAAGGAACCACTTAATCCCGGTTTCCCAAAGGACGGGCAATGGAACGTGCGTTGGGAAGGTCTACAACGAATGCAATAATATAACATAAAACAAGAAATGAAACAATTATTCTTAACAATGCTTGCAGCCGTCTGCGCAATGACGGTAACCGCCCAGGAAGAGGTTCCGGCTTTCCCTGGAGCAGAAGGTCATGCTCGTTACATCACTGGCGGACGTGGTGGTGAAATCAGACACGTTACCAACCTCAATGATTCAGGTAAGGGATCCTTGCGTGAGGCTTTGAAAGGCGATAATGCCAAGACCATCGTCTTTGACGTCAGTGGCAATATTGACCTGAAGTCACAACTTGACATCACCTCCAACACCACTATCGCCGGCCAGACGGCTCCATATCCCGGTATCACCCTAAGATACTATACCATCTATTTCGGCAAGTGCGACAATGTCATCGTGCGCTATCTCCGCTTCCGCCGCAGTCAGGTAAAAGACGTTAACGACGGAGCCGACGCCACATGGGGACGTAAGCGCAACAAGATCATGCTCGACCACTGTTCTTTCTCATGGAGTATCGATGAGGTTGCTTCTTTCTATGACAACAACAATTTCACCATGCAATGGTGCACAGTTGCCGAAAGTCTAACTAATCCCGGCCACAGCAAGGGAGCACATGGCTATGGCGGTATCTGGGGCGGTAAACTGGCCTCATTCCACCATAACATGATCGCCCACGTCACCAACCGCGCCCCGCGTTTCAACGGTGCCCGCTATCAATGGGGAGATTTCACGAAGAACATGTACTATGATCAGTATCAGTGGGAGAACTACGTACAGGCAGAGAATGTCGATTTTCGCAACTGTGTCATGTATAATTACCAGACGAATGGTGCGTGCTACGGCGGTCCCGGAGGCGGTTATATAAACATAGTGAACAACTACTATAAGGCAGGACCTTCCAGCAGTTCCAACAAGCTTGTGACAAAAGTCACCGTTGGTGCGAGCGGCAATTCCACACCAGAGGAACTCTATGGTATGACCAGCCGTTATTTCATAAGCGGAAACTATGTTACAGCAGCAGGAGATAAAGCAGCCAACTACGACTGGAAAGGTGTTGAATACGATGGTGGTACCATCCTTGTTGATGGTGAGCGTTACAGCAAGGACCCGAACCACATGTACGGCGGTCAAGTGACCTATGTTGAGAAAGACGGCGTGGACTATGTCAGTATCAAACTTGACGCCCCATGTCCTACGGGCGACATCACCACCCATACGGCAGAAACCACCTTTGAGAAGGTGCTGTCCTACTGTGGAGCCTCTCTCTTCCGCGATGCCGTGGATGCCAGATATATGGAGGAGGCACGTACTGGCACTGCCACCTATACTGGCCCCGTCACTAAGAAAGCAGGACAACTCGACTTCATCAACGATCCTGAGGGAGAACAGAAGGAGACCTATCCCAGTTATCCGGAGTTGACATCTGAGAATCGGCCATCAGGATTCGACTCTGATGGTGACGGAATGTCTGACGAGTGGGAATCGGCCAACGGTCTGAACCCCAACGACGCCAGCGACGCCAACAACATCACCATTGACACCGAGAAGGGTTGGTACACCAACCTGGAGGTCTATATGAACTCACTCGTTGAGGACATCATGAAGGCAGGCAACGCCGATGCCGAGCAGACGGTAGATGAATACTACCCTGTCTGTGTGAAGACCGGCCTTGTTCCTCTCACGCCCACCGGCAGCATTCTTGCCACAGAATACTACTCTCTTGGTGGCTTTCGGCTCGACGCTCCCAGAAAGGGGGTGATGATCCGTGTGGAGCGAATGGCAGACGGAAGTAAAAACGTATCAAAAGTCATTAAATAACAATATAACACATTAATCTTTCTTAAAACTATTCATTATGATGAAACAACTTAAAAGACTCGGCACAATATGTCTGTTGCTGATGATGGCAATGGTCTGCAAAGCCGAAGGCGACACGGTAGTGCCCGACAGCACTGTAGTGCCGGGTGACAGTATTGTGGTACCAGGCGACAGTATTGTGGTACCAAATGACAGCATTGTGGTACCAGGCGACAGTATTGTGGTACCAAATGACAGCATTGAAGTGCCAACTGACACCGTAAAAGTTGATGACGGCACTCTCATGAATGTACCCGTAAAAGCCACATTTGCCTTCAACCTCGGAACCGCTGGACAGGTAGCCACCTTCGGTACTTTGGGGGATTATTTTATCTCCAGCAATGTAACCTTAGGCAGTAATCTTATTATAAAAGGTACTGATGAGAAAGGCCTCGGGCAGACGCTGATCGAGCCAAAGGAATTACAGCAAGGCGAAGAAGGTGGTTCTGCTGCCGACGAGAGCAACGCCATCCGCTTTCTCTTCAAACCGAAAAATGGAATAACCTTCACGCCAACAAAGGTATCGTTGAAAGCCACCAGCTACGAAACAGACGACGGACTGCTTGACTTCTCGTGGGAGAATCCCAACAAGACGACCATTCCTTTGGCCACAGGTGTAAAGCCCAACCGCGATGACAACGAGGAGAGCAACGTTTCTGAGTTGTCATACGAGATCAAGGATGCAACTGTGGGCGGTGGATTCTGCGGACTCCTTGTAAACCTCTATAACCTTGAGGGCAAACAGATTGGTTTTTCAGATATTATCATTGAGGGAACCCTTAACGGCAAAGAGAAAGAGAAGGGAATTCCCCTACTCGACTATATCATATACAACGGTCAGAAGTATTCCAGAGAAGGACTCTTCGGCAATGGCAATGAGGCCACTATTGTTATGAGCAGGAAGGAGACCATGATCAGCAAGACCAACCCAATAACGGCTGTTGCAAAGGTTGGAGAAATAGATTCTATCACATATTCTGGCGATACCAAGAAGTGTACCGCTATCATCTATTTGTCCACAGGTGATAACGAGGTCACCTATACTCTGACTTTTGTACGGAAGACCAGTTACAAACTAACTTATGTCGACGTCGATAAAGAGTCGGTCATTGATGAGTCTATCAGAGATGAGGGTGAGAGTATTGGACAATTCGATGTCAACTCCGAAGATGTGAACGTGGAGGAAGGCTTCAAGATGCGCGGATGGTTCCACAATCCTGAAGGCGGAATAAGGTATACTGTCAATGACATTGTCACCGAAGACATAACGCTTTATGCCATCGCTACGGAAATCGAGGAGGTCAGCACCTCAAAGAGGTATACCTTCGACCTTACTGACGAGTACTTCAATGCCGAAGACCACGAGGCCTTCAATCCCTTTGGCGAAGGCTACCACTGGCTCGATGATGGTCATGGGTGGGCCTTCAAAGACGGGAATCGGATTGACCTGCTCGTAGGTCCTAGGGCAACCCTCAAACTCTCCCTCTGCAAATTTGGTCAGGGTGAAAACATTTTTGTCAGATCTGAGGCTGGTGACACGCTGTCTGTCCTAAATGGCAAAGTTGAAAATGACGGAGACTTTATCAACTATACATACGAAGGAAAACCCGGCACTCTGTCGCTCTGCATCAAAGCCTCTGACGAGATGTACATCCACTCCATCGATATCATTAACATTGCCGAGTTGAACTTTGACAAATCCGGCAACTGGTATTATGTGAAGAGTGGTAAGGCTGATGGATTTACGAACGCCCTTTATTACATCAACGAAATCAATACCGACAATAACTCTGAGCGCATATACATCTTCCTGCCTAATGGTACATATGATCTGGGAGAGACCGCGCAGACCACAATCAGCAGAGATAATGTTTCCATTATCGGAGAGTCGATGTATAACACGACTATCGTCACAACTCCCGACTTAGCACTTGAAGGCCTCAACAGCGCAGAGATGTTCGTGAATTCTTCCTCGAACCTCTATCTGCAGGACATCACGCTGAAGAATAACTTCGACTACTATAGTTCCGGTTCTGAAGGACGCGCTCCCGTCCTCTATGATAACGGCAATCACACAGTGGGTAAGAATGTCCGTATGATCTCTTATCAGAGTACATATTACAGCTTCAACAACGGTATGCAGTCATACTGGGACAATTGCGACTTCCACGGAGCAGTCGATATCCTTTGTGGCGGCGGTGACGTTCGCATCAACAATTCAACCCTCTCACTTGAACCTCGCTATTCCGACGGTAGCGGCCACCGAACCATTGTCTCACCCCGCACAATGACGAAATACGGACATATCTTCGACCACTGTAAGATTGTAGACCTCTCAGAGGGCTATGGCACCTGGGACTTCGGACACACATGGAGCAATCAGCCCATCGCCGTATACCTCAGCACCACCCTCGACGCAAACGCAGAAGACGGTCTGATCAGTTCCCGCTGGACAGAGAAGGGTTTGAACAACACCGATCCTTCTATCTTCGGAGAATACAACACGATGGATCAAGACGGTAACGACATCACACCCGTGAGCAATTCTATCACCTCCTACTCCGGCATCTACCAGACAATACTGAACGCCGATATGGCCGCATACTTCAGCTACGACAAGATGTTTTCCAATAATGCAGAAAGGACCTGGGATCCCGCAACAATCACCGCACAAGTCAACGGCCCTGCGGATGCCAGATACGAAAACGGCACCATTACCTGGACCGCTGTTGATGGAGCTATTGCCTACGCTATCTACAAGAACGGAGAGTTGGAAGCCATCATTGAGGATACATCCTACAACCTTGAAATCAACCCCGATGCCTATCGTCTCTCCATCCGCTGTGCCAATGCTATGGGTGGATTCGGTCCTGAGGCCCATGTTGCAGGAACCATCGGTATCAAGGGTGTCAACAATGACCGTGAACAGGATGTCATCTACAACCTCCAGGGAGTGCGTGTCAGCAAACCCGGCAAGGGCATCTACATCATCAACGGCAAGAAGACCATAATCAGGTGACAATGTTTCTCCCTATATATAATTAAGGTGTAACCAACCCCGGTTACACCTTATTTTGGGGGGTGTGTAAATATAACAATTTTGCAAACGTTTACGTGTGTTTTTTGTAAAATCGTATGGTTGTTTCGTTAAAATATAGTAAATTTGCAAGCGAAATCGAGACAATTAATTTAATAAATAACTAATAATAACTAAGTATGCAAGGTAAATTTAAGACGTTCCGCATCGTCTTGATGCTGGTGCTCAGCCTTATTGTAGGCACAGTATCTGCTCAGACGGTCACCGGAAATGTGGTCGATGAAACGGGTGAAGCCGTCATCGGCGCTACTGTTTTGGAGAAAGGTACCAAGAATGCCACAGTGACTGACTTCGACGGTAACTTCACCATCAAGATGGAGAGCGGCAATGTTCTCACGATTTCATACATCGGTATGCAGTCGCAGGATGTTAATGTCGCAGGAAAGACAAGTGTAAACGTTGTCCTCAAGGAGGATGCCACTACTCTTCAGGATGTGGTGGTCATCGGTTACGGTACGATTAAGAAGCAGGACCTCACCGGTTCTGTGTCTTCGGTCAACACTGAGCAGTTGAACGCAAAGGGTGCTCCCTCTGTTTTGGGTAACCTGCAGGGTAGCAACCCAGGTGTAAGCATCACCCAGACCTCTGGTCGTGGCGGCAGCTACAACATCGAGATCCGCGGTAGATCGTCTATCAACTCCGGCACCACACCTCTCTATGTGGTCGACGGTGTGATGTGCGACGATATCGACTGGCTGAATCCTCAGGACATTGAGCGTATCGATATTCTGAAGGACGCTTCTTCTACCGCCATCTACGGTTCTCGTGCTACAGCCGGTGTCGTGATGGTAACCACTAAGAGCGGTACTACTGTCAACAAACAGGCTACCAAGCCTACCATCAGCTACGACGGATACTACGGTTGGTCTCATACCGCTCGTATGCCTGAGTTTATGACCGGACAGCAGTTCTATGATTTCCGTTTCATGAAGTTCCTGACCTACGCTGGTAATGGCGCTGTGGCTACTTCTGATCTGTCCTCTCATCCCGTCTATCAGATTGGCGGCACAATCCTCGAGCAGTGTCTGCTCCGTGAGTCTGAGGGTTCTGGTGCCTTCCGTATGAAGGAGATGCTTGCCAACGGCAACACTTATGACTGGCCCAGCATGGTGACCCAGAACGGCAGCCAGCAGAACCACTACCTGGCCGTCAGCGCCGGTAGCGAGAACATCAACTACCACCTGGGTGTGGGTTATAACGGTGAGGAAGGCGTCTACAAAGGCGATAAGTCCAACCGTATCAACTTCAAGGGAAGCATTGATGCCAAGCTCAACAAGGTGGTCAGCGCCGGCTTCAGCTTCAATGGTGCCAGAACGATTCAGGAGTATGCCAACGACGCTGCTGTTCAGAGCGCCTACCGAATGAACCCCTATATGACTCCATACAACTCTGAGGGTAAGATGAATGCCAAGCCCGGTAACTATGCCGCCCTGCGCACATCTGCCTATCAGTTCTCCGATGAGCCCAACCCCCTGCTGAAGATGGAGAGCATCAACAAGCAGCGCGAGACCTGGCGCATGCTCGGTAACTTCTATGTGAAGTTCGACATCATCAAGGGCCTTGACTTCAAGACCACCTTCTCGCCCAGCTACACCTACTATCGTCAGGGATACTTCGAGGGCTATAAGGATGAGGATGGTAACTTCTTTGATTCCAGCCTGTCGAACAATGCGGCCAACATCACCAACCACCGCGGTTTCTCTTGGACATGGGATAACATCATCAACTACAACACCACCATTGCCAACGACCACAATATCAGCATCATGGCTCTGTTCTCACAGCAGGCTGGTAACAGCGAGAATACCTATTGGGCAGCCACAGAAGTGCTGGACGGCACAGACTGGTGGAACTTGGGTACAGGTGAGTTCAATGCCACAGACTCCAAGACATCTTATTCTGAGAGCAGCATGACCTCCTACGCCCTGCGTCTGAACTACGGCTACAAGGGCAAATACCTGCTGACCGCTACCGTCCGTCGTGATGGCAGCTCGAAGTTCACCGAAGACAACCGCTGGGGCACATTCCCCTCGGCAGCAGCAGCCTGGCGTATCTCTGAGGAGCCGTTCATGCAGAATCTCAACTGGCTCAGCAACCTGAAACTCCGTCTCGCATATGGTGTGACCGGTAACTGCGACGGTATCGGCAACTACGACACTCAGCAGACACTCTCAAGCCCGATCTACTATCCTTTTGGCGACAAGTACAGCACGGGCTACAGCGCCTCAAAGATTGTCAATAAGGACCTGAAGTGGGAGACCTCTACCGAGTACAACGCCGGTATCGACTTCGGATTCTTCGGTGGTCGTATCAACGGTAGCATCGATGTCTATCAGAAGACCTCTAAGGATCTGCTCTTCCAGGTTCAGCTTCCTCTCGTTTCCGGCGGTGGCTCAATGGTAACCAATATCGGTTCTGTCCGCAACACCGGTGTTGAGGTAGCACTGACCACTATCAACGTCGAGAGTAAGGATTGGCACTGGGAGACCACCTTCACCTTCTCAGCCAATAAGAATGAGGTTCGCGAGATCAACGGCACGGGTGACCGTGTGCTCGGTTCCGGCACGATGGATAACCTCTTCGTGGGCTATTCTGCCAACAACGTCTATGCCTACGAGTGGGGAGGCATCGTCAGCGACCGCGATATGACGGTTCCCGACAACGTAGCTTCCAAGAACGCTGGTCTGACACCTGGCTCTACCATGAAGGAGTACGACTATTATTATAAGGTGTACGGCCTGACAGAGGGACAGCCTTGGATCGTCGACCAGAACAACGACGGCAAGATCGACCCCAACGACCGCAACATCACAAGTATGGACCCCGACTGGATGGGTAGCTTCACCTCTAACCTCAGATGGAAGAACTGGGACTTCTCGTTCTCACTCTATGCCAAGGTGGGCTACAAGGTCTACTCTTCCTTCCTGACCAGCAACATTCTCGACCTCGCCGACCGTGGCCGTCAGAAGCTGAATGTCGACTGGTACATCCCCGCTGGAACACTCGTTGACTGCGACGGTGTGAATTCCGACGGTACATATATCAATCCTAAGTATCAGGAGACCACCCACTACGGTGAGTATCCCTTCCCGAACAACGGTGGTAGCAGCGGTGGCGTAGGCCGTCAGTCTGCTGAGTGGAACCAGGCAAAGGGTGTTACCAACGCTTCATTCCTGAAAGTAAAGAACATCACCTTAGGTTACACTTTCGACAAGAACTTCCTCAACAAGTTTGGCTGCAAGCACCTCCGTCTCTATGCAACGGTCACCAATCCGTTTGTCTTCACCAGCTACAAAGGCTTCGATCCTGAATGGGCTAACGCCGGAGTCAAGCAGGATGGTCCTGGCACCATCAACTATCAGATTGGCGCAAGCGTAAAATTTTAATTGAAAATTGATTATTGATAATTGACAATTATGAAAAAGAACATCTATATATCAGTGATTGCCGCCCTCTTTGCAGGTTTCACACTCACGGCCTGCAGCGACTTCCTGGAAGCCGATAACAAGACGGCAGGCGGACAGACGGCTGACGACTTCTTCAGCAAGGATGCCTCGGCTCTGCTGACCGCAGCTTACAGCAGCCTGAAGAACTATGCCTTCAGCACCGACCTCTACAGCAGAGGTACCGACCTCTACATCGTCACCCGTGGTAAGTCTGTGTCCGACTTCGACACCTACACGTTCAACACGGAGAACAGCACTATCACCAACCTTTACTCCAACGTCTACAGGACCATCAACCTGTCGAACGGTGTCATCTCCTATGCAGGCGCCGACTCACAGTTAGGCCAGGAGGCCCGCTTCCTCCGCAACTACGGCTACTACCTGCTTACCCAGCAATTCGGTAGCGTGCCCTATATCACGGAATACATCAACAGTGCTGAGAAGGACTTCCCCCGCACCCCGCTGAACGAGATCTATAGCGCCGTCATCGAGGATCTGACCAACCTCTACAACAGTTCCTCACTCGACGCTCAGAATCATACCGGTAAGGCCAGCAAGCAGGCTGTGGCAGCTCTGCTCGCCAAGGTTTATCTGGCAGCAGGCTGGGATCTCGACACCTCGCTGGGCGATGCCCTTCAGGGTTCTTACACCGTCAACGGCACCAACAACTTCACCCAGGCTGCCTCTTGGGCAGAGAAAGCCATCAACGGCATCAGTCTCACGATGTCATTCGAGGACAAGTGGTCACCCTTCAACGAGGGTAATGCCGAGGAGATCTTCTCCGTTCAGTACGAGCGCAACGGTTATCCCGGCGATATCATCGATGGTGGTCACAGAATGCACAGCTACTTCGGCGGTTACTATGGCGCCTACGACGCCAGCGGCATCAAGGGTGTCCTTTCTGAGGACTGCCAGTCGCAGAAGAGCATGTACCTCTACGAGAAGGGCGACAACCGCTACGACGCCACCTATATGATGGTGATGTACAACGCCAAGAAGGACGACAGCGGCAAGCCCGCATGGGGCACAGAGGGCTACTATGCCTACTACAACTGCTCTGCCGACCAATTGAAGACGATGCCCATCTGCAAGGCCTACTTCCCCTACTACTACACTGAGGCAGAGGTTCAGGCCTGGATTGACTCACACGAGAGCCAGCTCATCGCCGACAAGGACAAGTTTGCCAACGCCGACGTCCGTATCTCTCTGCTCACTCTGCCGAAGGTGACCAACTGGGTTTACGTGCAGGATGACAAGGGTGTTGCCAAATGGACCAAGACCCAGGTGGCCATCGCCGACTACAACACCCAGACCAGCAATGGTGCCTGTGTGAAGAAGTTCGACGACGCAGCTGCCGACTTCACCGGCGGATCCAACAACTACCGCGACATCGTGCTCTTCCACGTGAGCGATATGTACCTGATTGCCGCTGAGGCTTACCTGATGGCAGGCAATAGTTCCGCTGCCCTGGAGAAGATCAACGCCGTTCGCGGTCGTGCAGGACTCCCCGCCCTCGCTTCATTCAGCGCCTACAAGCCTGAATACGCCACCACCGGCAGCTTCACCCTGAAGGAAATCGACCTCGTTCTCGACGAGCGCGCCCGTGAGCTCTATGCCGAGGGTCACCGCTGGATGGACCTCCGCCGCACCAAGCAGCTCGTACGCTACGCCGTGCAGTTCAGCGAGTACATCGCCGACGAGGCAGCCATGAAGGGCAGCGACGGCAATATCAAGTGGTATCGTCCGATTCCCGCCAACGAGATCAGCGCCAACACTGGCATCTCAAACGCAGACCAGAACCCGGGATACTAAAAGATTGAAGATTGAAAATTGAAAAATTGAAGATTATGAAAAGATTTATATATTCAGTCGTAGCACTGCTCACATTAGGCTTCACCTTCGTAGCCTGCGGCGACGACAACGATGATCCCAACATCAGCTATGACAAGACTGCAGAGCAGGGATCAGCAGGAACCTATACCGGCGAATGGACCCGTTCTGGCGACGATGGCACCGCTACCTATAGCGGCAGCATCACCCTCGAGGCCGCTGGCACCAACGCCACCAACGTGACCTTCTCCTGCCCTGAGGCCTCCCTCGATGCAAAATCCATCGCCAACGTGTGGCACGCTAACTATGGCTATGAGTTCTTCAACCAGACGGCAAGTGATGCCAACGGACTGGGTGCATCCTTTTCCGGAAGAATCGACGATGCCGGGAACATGAACGCCTCCTTCACACTCAGCCAGAAGGTTGGACGTAAGAACTACGAGTTCAGATACGAGTTCAGAGGCAAGAAATAACTCTACTAAAATAGGGGGGCAACAACCATGCCCCTCTATTTTTAAGAAAAAAAAGTTAAATTCTTGCTAGTTTCAAAAAAAAAGCATATCTTTGCAACGTTTTTATAAACCCACTAATTACAACTAATTAAAAAATTAACAGTATGAAGAAATTTTTACTCAGTGCTGCTGCCCTGATGGCAGCAATGACGATGAATGCACAGGAAGTATGTGTATTCAACGCTGACAACGCAATGGGTCTGGATTCCGAGAACGGTACTGCTCTCACAGCAGGAACCGTACTAGGCGAGACAGCAAGCATTGTTGCTACAGTTGGTGGCGATGACACCTACAAGCCACAGTCAGCTACGTTTACAGTTAACGGTACAGACATCACTGGTGGTCTGCAGGGTGGTACAAACCCGAAGGATGCCGACGGTCTTGTTCCCGCTACTTCGCTGGTACAGCCTGCCGGAGGTGCTTTCCTCGTGTTCGAGGCTAAGGCCGACGGTTACCTCTATGTGATGCACAAGGCCTCTTCAAACAAGGCATACACCGTGTTTGAGGAAGGTGTGGCCATCAGCTACACATTCACCGCTATTGGTGACGCTGCTTCCGACTTGGGCGCTGTTTATTCTTTCACTCTCCCCTACGAGGTTGAGAACGAGCAGTTTGTCGTGAAGAACCCCATCGAGTGGGCAGAGCAGGAGTTCCTGAAGATCACGGCTCCCGACAAGTACGCTGCACGCTGGTCAAAGAATGAGGAAGGCGCAGACACATGGGATCCTATTAAGATCAATGGCCTCGGTGTCATCAAGTTCCCCGTTTACAAGGACTGCAAGTACATTGTTAACGCCAATGGTTCTAAGATTACTGCCGCTGGTTTCGCATTCAGCACAGCCGACGACGTAGCTATTACTTCTGACGGCATTGCCCTCAACGGTGAAGGTGGTGGCTCTCAGGGTGGTGCTATCGTTGGTGAGATCGACTGGACAAAGGAGGCTGCATACTATGAGGGTGTATGGTATTCTGACCTGGCTGAGGTATCTGTTACCGAAGGTGAGGGTCTGATCATCAACTGTACTCAGCCCAATCCTGACACAGCTAACTACTGGGAGCCCCAGGTTCCTATGATTGCCCACATTCCTGAGCTTGCTGAAGGTGGTCAGTATCAGGTTCAGTTCGCCGTTAACGCTCCTGCTGCTGGTGAGATTCGTCTGGACTTCTGCAGCTGGACAGAGGGTGCAAAGACAACTCAAGATTGGGTTGGCACTGTTGAAGCAGGTGACAATGAGTTTACAGTTGACTTCCTCGATTATCCTGGCGCAACTACTGACGCTATGATTTTCTACCAGTGCGGTAAGATACCCGGAAAGCACGTCATTAAGTATGTGAAGGTTATCGACCTCGAGGGTCTTGACGCCATCCAGACTGTGAAGGCGGCTAAGGCTAGCACTGCTATCTACAACCTCGCTGGTCAGAAGGTTGATGCTTCTTATAAGGGAATCGTCATCATGAACGGTAAAAAGTACTTGCAGAAGTGAGAGAAGAACTAAGCTCGCTTAAGTTCTTCCGAACGAAGAAGTACTCGAGCGAAGCTCAAATATCTTCAGAAGTAATACTACTTTCAGATAACTAATCATGGGAGAGGGCACCGCAGTGCGATGCCCTCTCTTTTTCGTTAAGACAGTATTATGAATAGGATTGCCCTCATCATTGTCCTGTTGACCGCCACAGCATTCTGCGCCGAGGCCGACGACCGCATTCCCCAGTTGAAGGAAGGCATTATCGACACCACGCAGCACACGACGCTGGGTCTTCCGTCCTGTCCTGAGGCAAAGACCGTTACCATCTTCTCTCCATCAGATTCCACCCACCACTACTCCAACGGTGTGGTGATGACAGCCTTCAAAGGCACGCTCTACTGTATGTGGCAGAGTTCGCAAATCGATGAGGATGCACCCGAGACCTGTGTGATGTACAGCCGGAGTACCGACGAGGGCCTTACTTGGATGAAGCCCACACTACTCGCCGCAGCCACCGACAGTTGCTATTTCACCTCTGGCGGGTGGCTTTCCACCGCCGACACCCTCGTGGCCTATCTCAACTGCTGGCCTCGAGGACTTCAGCCCGCAGGTGGCTACACCTATTATATATATACTACCGACGGCAGCCGCTGGAGCAGCTACTTGCCCGTCATGATGTCCGACGGCCAACCCATGCGGGGAATCATCGAGCAAGACCCCTACCCGCTCGCCGACGTCCGCATCATCGGCGCCGCGCACTTCCAGCCAGGCCTTCACGTCTGTCCTGTCTATACCGATGATCCTACCGGCACCAGCGGCTGGCAGCGAGGCTGTTTCAAAGCCCACGACAGAGGCAGCCAGTCGCGCGAACTGGAGCCGAGCATCTACCGCCAGCCTGACGGCACGCTGGTAATGGTCTTCCGCGACCAAAATAGCTCCTACCGCAAGATGGCCTCGCTGAGCGGCGACGGGGGAGAGACGTGGACAGAACCCGTGCTGACCAACATCCCCGATGCCCGCGTCAAGCAGAGCGCCGGCAACCTGCCCGACGGCACCGCCTACCTCGTGGGCAACCCCACAGGCACCAAGCACCGCTATCCGTTGGTAGTCCTCTTCAGTACCGATGGCATCTGCTTCGACCGCGCTCTGCTCCTGCGCAGCGGCAACAGCCTCCAGCCCCAACGCTATCCCGGCAAAGCCAAGACCCTCGGCTACAGCTATCCCAAGTCGATGGTCCACAACGGCCGCCTCTACGTCAGCTACGCCACCAACAAAGAAGACGTCGAGTGCACCATCATCCCATTATGAAATGAAAAAAATAATGGGCTTTTTTTATTGTATGTTGCCGAATTATTCGTACCTTTGCAGCAGACAACTAAATTACTCAATGGCTTATGAGAAAAATATTCACTCTGATTTCCGTCTTTACCGTAGCCGTTTCGGCGATGGCCAATCCCGTCGGTATCGACGAAGCGCGCAGCAAGGCTGCATCATTCCTCAACAAGGTATCGTCAGCTCAGACCAGAGCCCAAAGTGCCAGTTCTAAAACGAGTCTGCAGGCAGTCGACGCTGGCTTCGATCATCTTTACGTCTTCAACAATGGAGAGAACGGAGGCTTTGTGGTAGTCTCTACTGATGACAAGACCGACGCTGTGCTGGCATACAGCGAGAGCGGTTCCTTCGACAGCCAACAAGGCAACGAGGCGCTGAAGGCTATGCTTGCAGGGCTCAATGACGAGGTTGCCGCTGTGGCTGCTTCACCCTTCTTTACTGCACGTAACGACAAAGAATATAAGGAGCAAGACCGCGAACCTGTCTATCCGTTGATCACTACGTGTTGGAATGGGTATGATCCATACTATCATTTTTGCCCTACCGACCCTAATTCGGGAGAAACGGCCCTGGTGGGCTGTGTGGCTATCACGCTGGCTCAATTGATGAAATACTACAAGTATCCTGACCAGACCACCGTCACCATACCGGCCTATACCACCCAGAATGGGATAGAGATGCCCGCATTGCCTCCAACAACATTCAACTACGATCTCATGCTTGATTATTATGTCTGGGATGCCTTTGAACCGAACTACACCCCCGCCCAACTGGAGGCTGTACAGAAATTACTTAAGTATGCTGGCAGTGCTGTGGAGATGCAATACTCATCATCCGGTTCCGCCTCGTCGTTCGATGTGGCCCGTATCGCCCAGTATTTCGGCTATCGTAGCGATGCCCGCGTTTTGTCAGCCGGTCAGTACCCACGCACCACATGGGAACAGATGGTATATAATGAATTGACTGCAGGACGCCCCGTGCCGTATGGTGCCGGAGCTGTATTGCAACAGAATCACAGCTTTATCATTGATGGCTATGACGGCCGAGGATATTTCCATGCTGTCACAGGGGATTACGGCTACTATGATGGGAATTTCTATTGCAAATTGCACGTTATCAATGATTGTGAGCTTCAAATGGGTCCTGTAGAGATGAGTGGTTACAATGTGTTTCAGTTTGCCGTGTTCGGCTTCCAACCTGCCAATAGCAGCCAGCCGCTGCAGACCCTCACCGACGGAGAGGATATGTCAGGCAAACAGAGCCAGTTAGAAGTCACAAGCGTTGAGTTCTACAATCCTTATGCCGGAGAGAAGACAGTGGCCGTGATCAATCACCGGAATGCGGGAGAGACCTATGAGAACAATCTCTTCCTGTGGCAGGGAGATGTGCTAAAGGGTGGCGCTGGCTCGTATGTCGGCCCAGGACAAGACGGTGATGTCGTCGTGTGCTTTGCCACGCCGATGGAACCCGGTACATACCCCATGCGCATCACATCCGACTGGGAGGGCCAGAATGTCCTTTACGAAACCACGTTGGAGGTGACGCCCGCCCGCATAGTGCAACTGGATGCAATTGTAACGGTGGAAGGATTTAAAGGGATGTACCTACAAAAAGTGACTTTTGATGACGGCTCCGTTTTGCCTGTCTGGGATCAAGACAAGACCTGGACACACGAAAGAGGCATCTATGAGAGTCTGAAGATAGAGGCTGACATAACAAATGTAGGAGAAGATAACTATAATAGTTGGTTTAATGTTGTCTTAGGTGAAAACCAACAAGACGAGAGTGGAAATCTTTTGTCGGATAACGACAAGAGAATAAGTGAACATATCTATTATCTGAACCTTGCGCCAGGAGAAACCAAACACTATACATTCTTCTTTGACAAACATTTGTTCAATCCTAAAATGTCGTATTACTGTAGCATTGATTATAATAGAAATGGAATGTATGAGATATTGTTCTCACTGCCAGGGTACTGCAAGTATTTCGCTTCCGACCCTTCCACCTCCATAGAGAGTATCGAACCGTTGAAAGATACCGACGACGGCTCTGTGATCGACCTGCGGGGTATCTCTCACAAGACCACACAGCTCCGACCGGGCATCTATATCCGCGGTGGAAAGAAAGTGATTGTGCGATAAGATGATTCCCTTCACCATCAAAAATCCCTGAAACGGTTCTCGTTTCAGGGATTCTCTTATGATGTCCGGGCTTTTTTAAAACTGTCATCTGTCATCTGTAATATGTAGCCGCGGTGCTGGTTTTGCTGGTGACCCGTTCTTTCTCATATTATTTTTTTTTTGCATTGGATGAGTTCTATTGTCTGTTGGTGATGCGGAAGGCGAGCATGGTGAGGTCGTCGTTCTGCTCGGCGCCGTCGCGGAACTGGTCGGTGTCGGCCTTGAGGGCCTCGATGATGT
>JAEEGF012175426.1_pt1 | contig 35003 bp, 28 predicted proteins | sample 9134171 | NCBI WGS metagenome assembly JAEEGF01 (sample SAMN16246542, study PRJNA631951) | gut metagenome | biome: gut microbiome; feature: rumen; material: AP-attached | host: Bos | place: Iran: Karaj | collected 2018-10
TACGGCGTCACCACGGGCTTCGGCTCTCTTTGCAACATTTCAATCAGCAAGGAACAGCTCTCGCAGCTCCAGAAGAACCTTGTGATGAGTCACGCCTGCGGCGTGGGTGACGAGGTTCCCGCCGAGGTGGTGCGCCTCATGCTGCTTCTGAAAGCCCAGAACTTCTGTTTCGGCTACAGCGGTGCCCAGTTACAGACTGTGCAGCGCCTCATCGACTGCTACAACGACGACGTGCTGCCCGTGGTCTACCAGCAGGGCTCGCTCGGAGCCAGCGGAGACCTCTGTCCTCTGGCCAACCTGATGCTCCCGGCCATTCTCGGCATGGGTGATGTGTATTGGAAAGGCCGTCGTTGCGACGTCAGCGAAGTCTACCAGGCCAAAGGTTGGCAGCCTATCGAGTTGCAGAGCAAGGAGGGTCTGGCCCTTCTGAACGGCACCCAGTTCATGAGCAGCTACGCTGTCTGGAGTCTGCTGAAAGCCCGCCGTCTGAGCCGTCAGGCCGACATGGTACTCGCTCTCAGCCTCGACGCCTTCGACGGCCGCATAGAGCCTTTCTACGAGTGTCTCCACATGGTGCGTCCTCACCAGGGCCAGCTCGACACCGCCGCCGCCGTGCGTGGCTGGCTGGAGGGCAGCGAGCTCATCAAGCGCCACAAGGAGCATGTGCAGGATCCTTACAGTTTCCGTTGCGCCCCACAGGTGCACGGCGCCGCCAAGGATACACTGCGCTACGTGGAAAGCGTTGTGGAGACGGAAATCAACTCCACGACCGACAACCCCATCGTGCTGCCCGACGAGGACATGGTCATCAGCGGTGGCCACTTCCACGGCGAGCCACTGGCCATGGTGCTCGACTTTCTTGCCATTGCGGTGGCAGAACTCGGCGCCATCAGCGAACGTCGCACTTACCAGCTCATCGATGCTAAACGCGGCTTGCCGTCGTTCCTCGTGGCCAAACCGGGACTTAACAGCGGCTTCATGATTCCTCAGTATGCCGCCGCCGCCATCGTCAGCCAGAGCAAGCAGCTTTGCACGCCCTGTTCGGTGGACAGCATCCCCAGCAGCCAGAACCAGGAAGACCTCGTCAGCATGGGAGGCAATGCCGCCACCAAATGCTACCGCGTGTGCGAGAACACCGAGCGTGTGCTGGCCATCGAGCTCTTCAACGCCGCCCAGGCCCTCGACTTCCGTCACCAGGAAGGTCTGAAAAGCAGCCCGAAGATCGAGCAGATGGTCGCCGCCTACCGCAAGTGCGTCAACTTCGTCGATATCGACGAAATCATGTACAAGCATATCCACAGCAGCGTCCGCTTCCTGCAGGAGATGGCGATGTAGAGACAAGTCTACATATGTCTGATATGAAGAGGGCCGGAAGTAATGACTTCCGGCCCTCTTCAATTAATCAATTATATAAATTAATCGATCTACTGGATTGAATCCTGTCCTGTCTCGGTGGGGAAAGATTTTTCTGCGCTGTCGATGATGGAACTTGCACCAATTATAGCCCAAACATCAAATAGTGCCATGACTATAAACGAAATATATACATTCTCAAATAAAGATGCGACTTGAACCATGAGCAAAGCAAAGATGCAACCGACAATCCACATGGCGAAAGAATTCTTTTTCATTCGAAAGAGTCTTATCGCGAGAAAAACCATGTTGAACAAAAGCAAAACAAGGAATACCAATCCTACTATTGACAACCACGTATATCCATTATAAAAACTATAATCGGAAAAACTAAATAAGTTTTTAAACAGAAATACTAATCTCACTCCCAGAATAATGGAGAAAAGAATTTGAAACACAAGCAAATGGTTTACGATACTACCCGTATTGATTTTAACAAAAGAATGGTAGAAGGGTTGAAGGTGTTCCTTGTAAGGTCTGCTGATTTTTGCAACCTGATAAAAAACATAAATATAAGTAAAGTACACTATAATGGTGAAAATAGTCAAGGAGAGTGAAATATAAATATCAAAGTAATTATCGTTCATGTAATTGTAAGAGGTTCCACGTATGATGATGTTTACGATCATTACTAATGCAATCACGAACAATAATCTAGACGGAGAGAGTCTCTTCTTTTTTTTCTTTACTTCCTGGAGTGGTTTCTCCGTATCGGGGTAAATGTCGCCGGCGAAAACGCCATGATAGCATACGGGGCCTTCGGGGTCTTGTTGTTCCATCATCTGCGGTTCTTCGAGATTATCTGCCGACGGCTCACTCATGACTTTCTCAGGCGCGGGCTTCACCTTGTGTGGCTCAAGGGGTGTGTCCCGCTGGTTGAATTTCGGACATGAGGATTCGTCGAAAATCGGGGTACGAGCAAAAAAAGAGCATTTCAAGGCTCCGTAAGAACCCACTTTACATTTGGTGCATTGTCTGCATTCTTCTTCTTTAGCCATATTTTAAAGGGTTTTTGGGTATAATCTAATTCAACTCGTCTGGAGAAATTGTCGTCACAATAATTTTATCGGCATTGATAGAGCCACGTGCACAAATGGCAATCTCCCGGTTTGTTTTTCTCAGAATGTGGGCGAGCAACGATTTCATATTTGCAAAATCGCCGGGTATACCAAGTTTTTTTATGAAGTCCTTATTGTCATTTGACTTCAACAGATTGTTGATCTTTGATATCAACTCACCTCTGTTTTCTTTGGTTTTATTTTCGATCAAGGAAACAGTGACAATGGCGTTTTCTTCGACAAAGATATTCACGTTCACATATCTGTCGTTCATGTCTATGTCTTCCACCTTGACACCATAGTCGAAGGTCTGAGGGAACTCCTTGTTCAATTCATTTACTATCTTCTGCAATGCAACATTGTATGTGTTATACTCTATTTTATCGCCAGTGTCACTTAACTTATCCATCACTTGCTGCGTTTTTTCTTTAATATTGTCGCACGCCGCAAATGCCAAGATGGCTACGAACATGATCAATCCTCTGGTCATTTTCCCGACCATCAGAAGATTTCGCTGTTTAAGATAGCTCATATTAGAATTCGTTAATTCGTTAATTCGTTAATTCGTTAATTCGTTAATTCGTTAATGTGTTAATTCGATAATTTGTTAGTCTTTTTTTTTATAGACCCTGATACGAGATTTTTCAATAGATTATCAAATGCAAAAATACGATTTTTTTATATACCAATTTTTTTTTTGCAATTATTAGAAACCGGTCAAGGGTTGAGGGTGTGTTTGAGGATTTTCTCGTAGCCTGAGAATGTGCGACGGGAGCCGTCGGCAAAGTGGAAGGTTATATCTGTGAGACGGATGTATTTGATGCGGTCTGAATCGTCCCAGAAGAGTTCGTCGAAGGTGTATTGTGCTGGGGTACGGGGTTGGATTGGTCCCATGCATAGGATGGTACGCTCGTCACGCTTGAAACGGTCGCGCTGAAGGCGTCCTTTTGCATCGACAGGGATGATGGAGATTTCCACGCTGGAGATGGTCTTGGGGAAACAGTTGTAGAGGTTGACTTCGAGCCCAAACATGTAGTCGCTGCGGGCGGGGTTGAGGCTCATGAGGAATATTTGCTCGCGGTCCATTCTCTCCTTTGTGGCCTGTACCTGGAGGAGGGTTTGCTGTTCGATGTGCTGGAGGGAGTCGTTGCGAAGTGATACGGCGATACTATCAGCCTGACGAGCCAGGTTTAGGCTGACTCTGTTGAGCGAGTCGATGCGACGCTGGAGAGCCAACTGTTCGTTTTTCTGCGAACGGAGGATGGAGTCGCGGCGAAGTTCATAGGCATGCTGTCCTTCGTCGGTGGTGAATGATCCCCATTCGGCAAGGCGCTGAAGAGCCGGAAGGGTGAGCTCTTGCCGCCTGTGGGTGTTGGTCCTCACAGTGAAGACGACAGGCCATTCGGCGGAGGGCTGGTAGCGGTAGCCGAGCCATGTGACGGGGCTATAGGGGCCGTAGCGACGGTCGGCGGTGTCGATGTCGATGAGCAGGCGGGCATCGCGGTCCATAAAAACGAAGGCCCACTCTTGAAGGGCGTCGTAGCGCTGCTGCCAGTAGCGACAAGAGACAAGGTACGGGAGAAGTTCCGTAGCCAAGTCCGAGGGAAGGCTGAATCCAATAGTATCACTCTGAAAAACCACCTGAACACGGCCGTCATTATGACAGAGGGTGGAGAGGCGGTAGATGCGGTTGTAATGGTTCTGCAGAGTGCCGGTATAGCGGGCAACCTTGGCCTGCAACGGTGCCGGAGGGGTTACGAAGTAGGCGTCGCTATGGCTGGCCTCCTGCAGCGATGTGTAGTTCCAAGGCTGCTGGGCACGGGAAGTGGAAAAATGAAAATTGAAAATTGAAATTATGGAAAGAAATATCAGATGGCCGAGGGCTTGTCTGATAGTCTTGAAGGCGCCAGAGGGTTTAATGGTTAGCATAGGCTGTCTTTTTTCCTTCCTAGTGTGCCTGAAGCCAATTGTCGCCAACATCGATGCCCACCTCAATGTCGATACCGGGGAGCGGGAGTGCCTGTTTCATCTCGCGTGCTACGATCTGACGGACGATAGCTTCCTCGGGACGATAGAGGTCAAAGACGAGTTCGTCATGGACCTGGAGGATCATGCGGGTGCGGAGGTTCTGAAAGAGGAGTGAGCGGTGAATGTTGACCATTGCGATCTTGATCATGTCAGCCGAGGTACCTTGTATGGGCATATTGACGGCGTTACGCTCGGCAAAGGAGCGTGCGGAGGCGTTGCGGGAGTTGATGTCCGGGAGGTAGCGACGGCGTCCGAGGAGGGTCTGTGCATAGCCTCTTTCACGTGCGACGGCGACACTCTCATCGATGAAACGACGGATGTCGGGATACTGCACGAAGTACTCGTCGATCAGCGCTGCCGCTTCCTTGCGTGGTATACCCAGCTGTTCGGAAAGTCCGAAGGCCGAGATACCGTAGACGATTCCGAAGTTGACACTCTTGGCATTGCGACGCTGGTCTTTGGTAACATCGGCCATCGGTATGTGATATATCTTGGCGGCAGTGGCCGCATGGATGTCGAATCCGTTGGCAAAAGCCTCGAGCATGTGACGGTCGCGTGCGAGGGAAGCAATGATGCGGAGCTCGATCTGCGAATAGTCGGCCGCGAGCAGCAGGTAGTCGTTGTCACGCGGAACGAAGGCCCTACGTATCTCTCTACCCCGTTCCGTCCGGATAGGGATGTTCTGCAGATTGGGATTCGAGGAGGAGAGTCGACCTGTGGCTGTAACCGTCTGGTTGTACATGGTGTGCAGACGTCCTGTGGCGGGGTTGATCAGCCGCGGGAATGAATCCAGATAGGTGCCCAGAAGTTTGGTGACGGAACGGTAGGAGAGGATGAGGGGGATGATGGGGTGAGCGTCGGAGAGCTTAGAGAGAACATCCTCGGCGGTACTGTATTGCTTGGTGGCAGTGCGCGGAGGACGGTTGGTCACCTTCAGTTTTTCATAGAGCACTTCGCCGAGTTGCTTGGGGGAGCCTATGTTGAAGCGCTCGCCCGCCAGGGAGAAGATTTTTTCCTCTATGTCGGCACGTTCCCCAGAAAGCTGCTTGGAGTAGTCGCGCAGCGCGTCAACGTCTATTCTCACGCCTTCTTTTTCCATTCCCAGGAGTACGTCGACGAGGGGCAATTCAACATCCTTGTAGAGGTGTTCTAGGCCAGCGTCGCGCAATTTGGCGGCCATGAGTGGAAAGAGCTGCCACATGGCAGCGACCTGCGCTTTGGTGTCCGCAGGTTCAAAGCCGAGCATAGAGGAGCAGATGAAGTCGAGGGTATGGCGCATCTCGGCATCAATCAGATAGTGAGCCAGCTGGACATCGAAGAAATAACCACCAACTTTTACGTTGAGCTCGTCAAGGATATATTTAAGGTTTTTCAGGTCGAAGCAGAGTTTGGTGGTGGAGACATCAGCAAGGATATCGCTCAGGAGAGCAAAGTCGACGTTGTCCACCGAGGCTGTCCATACGCTGTCGGCATTGGTGCTGATGATGAGTGTAGGGCCATCAAATAAAAGCGCGAGATCGAGGCCTTTGAGAGAAGAGAGGACCTCTGATGTAAGCCTTTCCTCGTGCACAGAAGGTGTTTCCTGGAGCGATGGGGAGAGGTCGAACAGAGAGGGAGAGGCTGTGGCGACGGGAGTGGCGTCGCCATGGCCTTCGGTGGCGGGTTTATGCCAGAGAGCGGCCCGTGAAGGGTCTTTGAGGGTGAGATCGGAGAATACTTTGCGTGCAAACTGACGGAACTCCAGATAGTCCGTGGTCTCCTTCAGGGCTTCATAGTCGGGTTCCTGAAGTTTCAGCGCTTCTTCATCGAGATCGATAGGGGCATCGAGGCTGATGGTGGCAAGCTGTTTGGAGAAAAGTGCCGAAGAGGCATGTTGCTGGACAAGGAGGCGGAGCTTTTCGTTTTTGATTTCGTCGGAACGGCGAACCATTTCCTCGATGGATCCAAACTGGTCGACGAGCTTTTTGGCGGTCTTCTCCCCCACCCCGGGGATTCCCGGGATATTGTCCGAGGTGTCGCCCCAGAGGCCGAGGAGATCAATGACCTGGTGTGGTTTGGAGACGGAGAATTTCTCCTTCACCTCAGGGACACCGAGGATCTGGTCGGGACGGCCCATTCGGCCGAAGCGATACATTTTGACATGTTCGGTGACAAGCTGGGCGAAGTCCTTGTCAGGGGTGACCATAATCACCTCGTCGAAGCCAGCCTTTTCGGCCTTGTGACTGAGGGTACCGATGACATCGTCAGCCTCGTAGCCCTCGCACGTCAAGATGGGTATGCGAAAGGCCTGGATAATGCGCTTGACCCAAGGGAGCCCAATCTGGATCTCCTCTGGCATAGCCTCGCGGTTGGCCTTGTAATCGGCATAAAGGATGTGGCGAAAGGTGGGTTTTTGGAGATCAAAGGCGACTCCAACATGAGATGGATGCTGGGAGCGGAGAAGGTCATAAAGCGTGGTAGAGAATCCGAGGACACATGAGGTATTGAGGCCCTTGGAGTTGATGCGCGGATTCTTGTTGAGGGCATAGTAGGCACGGTAGACGGCTGCCATTCCATCGATGAGGAGTAGTTTTTTCATTTGTTTCGTTTGTAACGGTTAACGGTTAATGGTTAACGGTTAAAGTAGCCTGCGTCAAAAAAAACTTGGAAAACTGTCTTATTTTAACGGGTCGGCGGTGAGTTCGTCGTATTCCTGACGGCTGCGGAGGATGTTGCAGGCAAGGTAGACGGCGGAGCGCATGGATTGCTCGCTGGCGCAGTCTTTGCCGGCGATGTCGTAGCCGGTGCCGTGTGCCGGGGAGGTGCGGACATAGGGAAGTCCCGCGGTGTAGTTGACGCCTTCGGTGAAGGACATGAGTTTGAAGGGTATGAGGCCCTGGTCGTGGTAGAGGGCGAGGACGCCGTCGAATTTGTTGAATTCAGAGGAGCCGAAGAATCCGTCGGAGGGGAAGGGGCCATAGGCCAGGACACCTTTGGCCTGGACTTCGTCGATGACGGGGCGTATGACGCGTTTGTCGAAGTCGCCTATGACGCCGTCATCGCCAGCATGGGGGTCGAGTGCGAGGACAGCGATTTTAGGTATAGTGATACGGAAGTCGCGTTTGAGGCTTTCGTTCATAAGCATAATCTTGTCGAAGAGGAGATTGTGGGTGAGAGCTCCAGGGACGTCCTTGAGGGCGAGATGGTTGGTGACGATGCCGATGCGGATACGGTCGCACACCATCATCATGAGGCTGGAGCAGCCGAACTGATGGGAGAGGTATTCGGTGTGGCCAGGGAAGTCGAAGTCGGGAGCCTGGATGTTGCGTTTGTTGATGGGAGCGGTGACGAGGACGTCGACTTTGCCGGCCTTGAGGTCGGCACAAGCGCGGTTCAAGCTTTCACGGCTGAGTCTGCCGGCCAATTCGGTGCTTTTGCCGAGGTCTATCTTGATTTCCTCCTGGGTGAGGTTGATGACGTTGTATTTGCGTTCCTGGGCTTCGGAGGCGTCGCGGATGGAGTTGAAGATCATCTCCTGCGGAACGCTGGTGAGGAGTTTCTTATGATAGGAAGCCACTTTACTGCTGCCATAGAGGATGGGGGTACAGAGGTCGAACATACGGTTGTCGCTGAAGGTCTTGATGATGACTTCATAGCCGACGCCGTTGAGGTCGCCATGGGTGATGGCTACGCGTATTTTCTTTTCGTTGTTGTTTTCCATGATAAAGATTGAAAGTTTGAAGGTTTGAAAGTTTCAGGGTTTAAAGGTTTGAAGGTTGGATAGTTTCAATGTTTAGTTCTCATTGCATCTGGAGGTAGGCGTAGAGCAGACGGATGCCGTAGGCGCTGGCTCCCGGGCGCCAGCAGTGCTGAGCTTTTGAGAAGAAGGCTACGCCGGCGATGTCGAGGTGTACATAGGGGGTATCCTTGGCAAAATGTGCCAGGAATTTACCGGCAGTGATGGTACCAGCCTGTGGTGTGGTGCCGCAGTTACGGAGGTCGGCCACCTCGCTCTTGATGAGTTCATCGTATTCCTTCCACATGGGGAATTCGACGATGCGTTCGTAGACCTGCTCGCCGACAAGTTTGAGCATTTCGAGTTCTCTGGCGCCATTCTGCTGCATGGCGGCGATGCCGAAAGTGGAGATGGCGCGAACGGCAGCGCCGGTGAGTGTGGCGGCGTCGATGATGACACGCGGGTGATAGTTCTTCACTCCGTAAGCGATCGCGTCGGCGAGGATGAGACGTCCCTCGGCATCGGTGTTGACGACTTCGACGGTGGTGCCATCGTACATGGTGAGGATGTCGTCGGCGGCATAGGCGTTGAAGGAGGGGCGGTTGTCGGTGAGCGGGAGTAGTGCGACGAGGTGCACGGGAAGGTTGTTGTCGGCAGCGGCAAAGAGGACGCTGGCCATGGTGGCAGCACCGGCCATATCGCTTTTCATCTCCTGCATGTAGTCGTCAGGTTTGATGTTGAGGCCGCCGGTGTCGTACATCACACCCTTGCCGACGAGGCATATCGGGTTGTCCTGGGTATTGCGATTTTTGGGGTTGTACTCGAGCACGACGAAGCGAGGCTCGTCAACACTGCCGCGGTTGACTGCCAGAAGCCCACCCATACGGAGGCTCTCGATTTTCCGTTTATCCATGACGGTACAGGTAACGCCTTGGAGGTCGGCGGCGACGGCGGCCAGCTCGTCGGCAAAGGCGGAGGCATTGAGGTCCTGCACGGGCATATTCACCCACTCGCGGCACCAATAGATGCGGTTCCAGAGACGCTGCATGGCCTCGAGTTCGTCTTTCTTAAAATAGACCTCGTCCACGACGACGGTCTGCAGGTGGTAAGGATCCTTGCTTTTGAAACGGTCGAAGCTATAATCAGCCAGTGTCAGGCCCTCCAGCAGCGACGCCACCTCCTCGGGCAACACACCTTCACCACATAAGGCCACTTCCTTCACACCATCATCCTCAAAACGCTTCACCAAGTCCATCGCCTTCCTCCTCAGTCCTTCTTGCACTTCCGAAGAGGGCTGCTCACTGTCGAACGAGAGGAGGTAGAGGCGATAAGGAAGGCGGTCGAAGACAAGAAGGAAGTCCTTCTTCTCCGCCCGACGACCCTTCACCAAGGCCACTTCTTTCTTGTTCAGCGGAAGGGAGCGTTCGGCGCTCTCGTCACCGTACATAAAAATCACATCACCCTCATACTTCTTCGAGTCTATTTTCTCTAGTTTATATATCATAGCAAAAATTTTTTTTTGACGTGTTATAATTATTTAGAACGCTGACGCGTGTTTTTTATTGTTGGGTGTGGGTGATAATAATGATTATCTTGTCTTTCTTCAAATCCTGAAGGGATTGCTCCAGGAGACGACGGGCGTTGCTGTCGAGCCAAGCGGAGGGTTCGTCGAGGAGGAGTATCGGGGCGTCGCTGACGAGGGCGCGAGCGAGAGCCACGCGCTGCCACTGACCCATGCTGAGCTCGCTGCCGCCGTCGAAGAGGCGTCCCAGGAGGCTGTGGGCTCCCTGAGGGAGGCGTTCCGCCAGCGCGGAGGCTCCGGAGAGGCGGAGGGCGCGTTCGATGCTGCTTTGGTCATCGGCGCCGCCGAATCCGATATTCTCGGCGAGGGTGCAGTTGTAGCGCGCGAAGTCCTGGAAGAGGACGCCTATGCGCGCGCGCAGGTCCCGTGGGTCGAATCGGCGTATGTCTATACCGTTGAGGAGTATGGCTCCCCGGTCGGGGTCGTAGAGACGCAGGAGGAGTTTCACGAGGGTGGACTTTCCGTATCCGTTGTGCCCTTCGATGCGTGTCATCGAGCCCTTCCGCGCTATGAGCGAGAAGTCGGTGAGCACGTCGCGATCCATGTCAGGGTAACGGAAAGTCACCCGGCGGAACTCCACCTGGGTGATTTCCGGGGGCAACGCGACTGGGTCGATAGGAAGAACGACTTTGGGTTCGAGACGGAGGAACTCGAAGAGATTGCTGATGAAGAGGCGGTTGTCGTACAGTCCCGCCACTGCGGCGACAAGGCTCTGCAAATAGCCCTGTCCGCGGCGGAACGCTTCGAAGAGCATGACGAAGGTGCCGATGGAGATAGCACCGGCAAAGGCCTGATGGAGGAGGAGCCAGACGATGCAGAACATGGCGCCGGCTTCGATGAGGGCACACAATATCTCGAGTGCACCGAGGCGACGGGAGATGGAGAGCAGGCGTGAGACGAGCTGAGTGCGCACCTCGACGAAACGGCCCCGGAAGAGGGGTGCGAGGTTGAAGGTGCGCAACTCCTTGGCGAAGTCGCGCGCGGTGAGGATGGAGGAGTAGTAGGAGGTGCGGCGGTAGAGCTGCGTGTTTTCACGGCGGAAACGGTAGATGCGACGCGCTTTGTAGAGCCTCACGGCGAAGCCTGGCACTACGGCGAGGAGCATGATGGCGATAACCCACCATGAGGCGGTGAGGAGCATGGCGACGACACCGACGACGGAGACCAGAGAGCTCCCCAGGGCCATAAAGTTGGAGAGGATCTGCAAGGGACGATAGGAGGCTTCCTGCTGGGCCCTGTGGAGGGTGTCGTGATAGGAGGGGGTGTCGTAGTATTCCATATCTAGCCTGGAGGACTGCCGCTGGAGGAGGTCGCTGACATGGTCTATGAGTCGCTGGCTGAGGACGTCGTTGTTCACAGAGTTCAGGGCCGAGACGATGCGGGAGGCCAGAAAGATTCCGCACATGGCCAGGAGGAGGTGCAGGGTGGTGAGCGGGACATGAGCAGTGGTGGAAGCGGTGACGGAGTCGATGAGGAGTTTCAGTATGTATAGGTTGAGCAGTGGGAGGAGGCTGAGCAAGAGCTCATAGAACACCCTCCGGCGAAACGACGGAGGGTCGCATCGACGCACCATGAGCAGGGCTTTCCAGAGGTTCTTCATGTGTGTTTTCTAGCGAATATATATTGATTTTACGACTTCGGCTCCCAAATGATCGTTGATTTTTCCCCTGAGACTCTCTCTACGCATGGTCATCTCGTGTCTAAGGGCCGCCGAAGAGAGGCGCAAGGAGAGCACTCCGCGGTGGAACTGCACGGAGGATGTGAGGCGGCTGATGAGGTCGCCTGCGAGCTGACGGTAGACTGTCTCGACACGCAGTTCATCGGCGAAATCATTCTGATCAAGCCTCCGCAGAGCACCTTGAAGATAATAGTTGATTGTTCGGTCGGGCTGCATGTGTAGTTAATAGATAATAGTTAAGAGATAATAGTTAAGAGTTGAGGGTTATGGTGCCGCGGGTGACTTGGAATATCTTATGCTCGAGGTCGGGGAGTTCGTCGAAGATGGCCTGCACACGGCCCGGCTGGGTGTCGGTGAGAAGCACCTGACCGAAACGCTCGCTGCCGACAAGGGCTATGAGCTGTTTGATACGAGGGAGGTCCAATTTGTCGAAGATGTCGTCGAGGAGCAGTATGGGTTTCGTTCCAGAATGGTTGAGAAGGTACTGGAACTGAGCCAGCTTCAGAGCCAAAGCGAAACTCTTCTGCTGCCCCTGAGACCCGAATTTCTTCAGCGAAAAATCCTCTGTAAGCAGGAGTTGGATATCATCCTTGTGAGGACCAGCATTGGTATACTGCGAATAGCGGTCACTTCGGCGACAGTCTTCAAGTTGGATCTGGAGAGGATCCTGATTACGACAGTAGACGATGCTCCCGGGTTCATCTCCACCGACAATCCAATGGTAGTATTCCTCGAAGAGCGGAGCAAAAGCAGCCACAAAGCGGCTACGGGACTGGTAGATGAACTCCCCGTGGGTGACGAGCTGAACGTCCCACACAGCCAGCATGGCTTCGTCCCAGAGACGATCGTCCCACATCTGCTTGAGGAGCCGGTTGCGTTGTTCCAACGCCTTGTTATAATGGATGAGGTGGTCGAGATAGGCATGGTCTGTCTGCGAGATAACCCCGTCGACAAACTTACGTCTCAGATCACTGCCACCAGTGATGAGCTGCTGGTCGTTTGGCGACACCATAACCAGCGGTATCTTGCCTATATGCTCGGCCAAGGTTTTGTAGACCTTCTTGTTCCAGCGCACCTGCTTGTTCTGTCCTCGTTTCAGAATCACCGAGACGGTGTCTTCATTCTCACTGTCCGAAGACGAAAGACCGGAATAGTGCCCATGTATGGCGAAGAAGTCCTCGCCCAGCCTTATATTCTGGCTATCCACGGGATTGAAATAGCTCTTGCAGAAAGAGAGGTAGTAGGCTGCATCAAGCAGGTTGGTCTTCCCTGCCCCATTGTTGCCCACGAAGCAATTCACATTGCCGCAAAGCTCGATGTCGGCCTGCCGGTAGTTCTTGAAGTTGTTGACAGTAAGTCTTTCCAGTATCATGGCGATTGCGTGAATGATTAATTGCTTGAGAGACGGTTTACGGCTTCGGCCACCTGCTCCATCAGCCATCGAGGGGTTGAGGTGGCACCACTGATGCCTACGCTGTGCATTCCCTCGAACCACTGCGGTTGCAGTTGCGACGGATTGGCTATGAGAAAAGTGGCAGGCTGCACCTTGCGGCAATATTCGTAGAGGTAATGACCATTGCTACTGTTGCTTCCTGCAACAAAAAGGAGGACATCGACGCTGCGGGCAAACCCTTCGAGGTCGCGAGCACGGTTGGCCACACGGTTGCATACAGTGTCATAGGCTATAAAATCAGCCCCTTGCGGCAAACGGCGGGAGATGTTTTCTATCAGTTGTCTGTATTCTTCGCGGCTTTTGGTAGTTTGGGAATAGAGGCGAATCGGACGAGAGAAGTCGATGGAACAAATATCCTGTGGACTGCTGACAATAATGGCAGTGCCCCCAGTTTGTCCAGTAAGGCCCACCACCTCGGCGTGACCGGGCTTTCCGAAAATAACAATCTGACCGTTCACAGGCAACATTTCGTCGTATCCCTTTCTAATACGTTGCTGCAAAGCCAAAACGATGGGGCAAGTGGCATCCACCAACTCTATACCCAACAACTTGGCACGACGATAGGTCTCGGGCGGCTCACCGTGTGCGCGGATAAGGACTTTCTCACCTCGTAAATCCGCCAGCATCTCATGTCCTATCACCTGCAACCCCAGATTCTTCAGTCGCTCCACCTCGGCACTGTTGTGGACGATGTCGCCCAGACAGTAGAGACGACCCTCGTTCTTCAACACCTCCTCGGCAGCCCCGATGGCCTTCACCACTCCGAAGCAATAGCCTGCATGTTCGTCAATCCTGATTTCCATATCCGACTACCTTCTTTTGAGTGTTAACTCATACACTGGTTTTCCTGGCTTGCCTGCTCAATGACAGCATCGTACTCCTGCGGTGTAAGGTCGTTGAAGAAATAGTATACGGGGTCGACATGCTTTCCGTTAAGCAACACTTCATAGTGTAAATGAGAACCTGTCGACATGCCCGAACTACCCACAACACCTACCTGTTCCCCCCTCTTCACCTTCTGCCCGCTTTTCACCTTCGTGTTGTTCATGTGGGCATAGAGAGTCTGGAATCCGAAACCGTGGTCAATCACCACTACCACGCCGTAGCCGGAATAGCCATCGGGATTGCGCCCAGCAATCCTGACCACGCCGTCGCCAGTGGCGTAGATGGGGGTACCCACTCGCGCCGCCAGGTCTATGCCTGTATGCTGACGCCGATATTTCAGAATGGGGTGGAATCGGTAACCGAAACCACTCACAACCTTGCAGTCATTCTTTGCTATGGGCATGATGGCCGGCATGGAAGTCATACGTTCGTTCTTCATGCGGGCTATCTCGTAGATCTCGTCGAGCGACTTCGATTCAACATAGAGTCGTTTGGTGAGATCGTCTACCCTGCGGGTTGTCAGTTTCACCAGCTCGCTGTTGTCGTATCCGTCGAGGGAGGCATAGCGTTCCACACCGCCAATACCGCTGTGGCGTTCGGCATCGCTCACGGGCTCGCACTCGAAGATGGTTCGATAGAGCACGTTGTCGCGCTCCTCCAAATCCTCAAGTACTTTCTCAGCACGTTCCACACGTGGCAGAATCAACTCATACTGACGCTTATACTGTGCCAGTTCCCGACGCAAACCACGCTCTGACGGCGGCTCGACAAACTGCAGACCTACAATCACCAACACCACACCGAGAACCACACCGAACAGCACATTGAAACTGATGCGGCGGACCTTTTCACGCAGTGACACAAACACCTTCTCATACTTCAAAGTATGAGGATTGAACCGGTATGTATGCCGCTGCCTTTTCTTCATCGTCTACAATGTGTATTTCAGTTTGTCTACTGCCCTCACAAAATCAACCACCGAATGTACATGATTGAAATAATAATTCAAATTGAGCTCCGGAATCTTGATCATGCTGGCGGCGTCGCCGATGCTGCTCAACATATCCTCCGTAGGCTCTTCGATGGCGAGTTCCTGACAGACAATAGTCAGCGTCTTTAATGGCAGAATGTCGAAATCCACCGCGCTCCTTGCGACAATCATCGCATCGGGCAGCAGATACATCTCGCGTCCCTTATTGTCCCTCATCAAGGGAATGTAACTCTCACTGCGTATATAGTCGAATACACCTAGGTCGAAAAAGACCTGCACATACTGGTTTCTTTTCTGGGTGTCGAGCAACCAGATACGGCGACACGAAGCCACCTTGGTGAACGCATGCACCGCCTCGGCGTAGGCCTCATAAGTCTCTGGCGAGTAGTGGTCTTTCACATTCCATTCCACCGATTCCATATCGTGCTCCAATTGGCGTATCTTGCTCTTGTAGTGGCTTATGACGCTCACCATAAACTTGTTGCTCTTGTGACCCATCTTGTTCTTGATGGCTCTTACCACACGCTCCATTCGCTCCTCTTTTCGAGCCACAGTCAAAGCATTCACATAGCACTCAAGCAATTCACGTTTGCGGGGATCGGTAGCATTGAGCAGAGCCGTGTTGGCTTCTTCAAGTACTTTGTCGAAATCGGGCTCTTTTCCTAGCAACAGCTTCCAATAAGAAGTCTTCTGTTCAGCAAGACATTTGCGTACAAACTGACGGTAGCTGTGACTCTCACTCTCACGTTCGATGAAACCCGATCCGGGCTCATTACCCTCCACATAGCGACGGCCTGTATAGCGCATCTCGCCAGAATCCCTGATTCCAAAATCGGTATAGCGGTAGTGGTTCGACACCCACACGGTCAGTCCGTCAGCCACCTTGATTCGCTTGTATGGAAGTATTTTCATATCATTCTGTTGTTATGTTCGATTCTTTTGTTTTCTCAACCGTGGATAGCTTCGCCATAGGCGGCTTCCAGAGCCTCCATGACACCTTCGCTCATCGTCGGGTGCGGATGGATAGCCTGCGCCACCTCACGGGCGGTCATGCCCTGCTCGCGGGCTGCCACCATCTCGGCTATCATCTCCGTCACATTGTCGCCACACATGTGACAACCCAGAATCCGGTCGGTCTTCTTGTCAACCACAACCTTCACGAAGCCGTCTGTGTTGCCTGCCGCCGTGGCTTTGCCACTGGCCTTGAAGAAGAACTTACCTGTCAACACTTCATAGCCGGCATCGACAGCCTTCTTCTCTGTGAGACCCACACTGGCCACCTCAGGAGTGGTATAGGTGCAACCCGGTACATTGTTGTAATTTACCTTATGAGCCTCTCCTTTGACGATATGCTCCACACAGCAGATAGCTTCCTTGCTGGCCACATGTGCCAAAGCCGGTCCGTGAACCACATCACCGATGGCATAGTAGCCCGGAACATTGGTGCAGTACCAGTCATCGACTTCTATCTTGCCACGCTCAAACTTGATACCTGTCTCTTCAAGCCCGAGGCCCTCGAGATTTGTCACTACGCCCACGGCACTCAGCACCACGTCGACATCAATGACCGTCTCGGTATTCTTCTTCACATCCTTGACAGTGACATGGCATACATCACCCTCTATATCGACCTTCTCCACCGAGCACGACGGCATCACTTTCATTCCCATCTTGCGGAAACTGCGGCTCATCTGTGCTGCCACCTCCTCGTCTTCATTGGGAAGGATCTGTGGCATAAACTCTACCAACGTCACCTGCGTGCCGATACTCTGGTAGAAATAGGCGAATTCCGAACCAATGGCGCCACTGCCGCACACCAGCATACGCTGAGGCTGTTCACGAAGAGTCATGGCCTCACGGTAGCCGATGATGTGCTTGCCGTCCTGTGGCATCGAAGGCATCACCTTCGAACGGGCTCCCGTGGCTATTATAATATGGTCGGCCTCATAGCTGGTGCCATCCACATCTACCATATGGCCGGGCTTCACCTTGGCGGTGCCCATGATGACATCCACATTGTTCTTCTTCAACAGGAACTCCACACCCTTGTTCATCGTGGCAGCCACGCCTCTTGAGCGGTCCACCATGGCGTTGAGGTCGGCTTCCACGCCTTCGGCTTTCACTCCATAGGAAGCGGCATGTTTTGCATAGTTGAAAGCCTGGGCGCTCTTCATCAAAGCCTTGGTGGGGATGCAACCCCAGTTCAGGCAGATACCACCTAGATTTTCACGCTCCACAACAGCGGTCTTGAGTCCCATTTGGGCACCTTTAACAGCAGCCACATAACCTCCCGGTCCGCTGCCAATCACCAATAAATCATATTTCATAACTGTTATTTCTTATATATTAATATGTACTAAATAAAATGCAAAATTACAAAAAAATTCACAATCCACCAAATAAATCTTTCTTTCATCCGTCGGTTACATAATTGTGAAAAATCTTTCACACCCTCATAGCCCAGCTTTTTTTCAAAAGAATTTTCCTCTCCTCCAAAAGATATTTTTCAACCGTTTTAAGTGCATATCTTGCCAAATTTTCACTTTTCCAGATACTTGTATTTCTCACTAAAAAAAATCGCTTTTGATTTTCAATTGATTATTATATCACATTGTATTACAACAAACTACAAAAGATATCAACCAACAACTGGCACATTTACAACTCTCTATTGACTTGTCAACAAAAACACTCCATTTTCTCACTTTTGAATGAAAAAATTTTTCAAATCTGATTTTTTTTCGTATATTATAAAGCGAGGAAAAAATGTTAAAAAAAACATCTTTTTCTTGGGAACTAGCGTCTTGCAAAAATGTAATCTTTCCACTCTCCAACCATTCCGACAAGGTCTTTAATAAATTATCCAAAAACAAACAAATTTTTTTTTTCAAATTTGTGCACAAAAAAAAAGTGACCTTTGCAAACAGAACAAGAACAAGTGTAATTGATACAAGTGCCTGAAAATGGAGAACAGAAGTACAAAAATAATTGAGGAAGACTACAAGAGAGTATGGGCAGAATGCCTGGAAGTGATCAAAGACGCCCTCGGACCCGAAAACCGCAAAGCCTACGATACTTGGTTTGTACCCATCGTGCCCCTGCAACTCGACGGAAGCACCCTGCTGGTGCAGGTTCCGAGTCCTTTCTTCTACGAATGGATCGAGGAACACTATATTGACCTGCTGAAACGTGTCATCCGCATGCAGCTCGGCCCTAACGGCATGCTGAAATACAGCATCGTCATGGACCAGACCATCCCCACAGAGCCCATCAAGACCACCCTCTCGTCCAACAGCCGCCGCTCGGTGCAGAACCCTCTCACCGACATGCCGGTCAATATAAATAAAGATAACGCGCGCGAGCTGCCCAATCCTTTTGTCATCCCGGGATTGAAGAAAGACCGCATCCCCTCGCAGCTGAGTCCTACCTATACTTTGGAGAACTTTGTCGAAGGCGACTGCAACCGTCTGGCCCGTTCGGCCGGTTACGCAGTGGCCGAAAAACCCGGACAGACCTCCTTCAACCCTCTGCTGCTCCACAGCAACGTCGGCCTCGGCAAGACCCATCTGGCCAATGCCATTGGACTGAAGACCAAAGAACTACACCCGGACAAAACCATCCTCTATGTCACCAGCGAACAATTCATGCAGCAATATGCACAGGCTGGCCGTGACAACAACATCAACGACTTCATCCACTTCTACGAGATGGTCGATGTACTCATTGTCGACGACATCCAGTTCTGGTCGGGCCGCGGACAGAAGACACAGGAGGCTTTCTTCCATATCTTCAACTACCTCCACCAGCGCAATTGCCAGATTATCATTACTTCTGACAAAGCCCCCGGCGAACTTCAGGGCCTCGAGCCCCGACTCCTCAGCCGTCTGAAATGGGGCCTCAACGCCGACCTTCAAGCTCCCGATGTAGACACCCGCAAGGCCATCCTCCGCCAGAAACTACAGAACGACGGCATAGAAATGAGCGACGAAGTCATCGAATACATCGCCTACAACATCAACACCAACGTGCGCGAACTCGAAGGTGCCCTCATCTCCCTCATCGCTCAAAGCTCGCTCAACCGCAAGCAGATCACCCTTGAGCTCACCAAACAGATGATTGACAAGTACGTGCAGAGCAGCACCCGCGAGATCACCATCGACTATATCCAGAAGGTGGTATGCGACACCCTCGACCTGCCTGTCGAAGCCATCCAGCAGACCTCGCGTAAGCGTGAGATTGTCCAGGCTCGCCAGCTCGCCATGTACTTCGCCAAGAAAATCACCAAATCCTCCCTCGCCGTCATCGGAATGCAGTGCGGAAACAAAGACCACGCTACCGTGCTCCACGCCTGCAAGACCATCGAGAACCTCCGGCAGACCGACCGTTTCATCCGCTCCCTGGTCGACGACCTTGAGAAGAAGTTCAAAGAGGCATGAGCAAGACTGCCTTCAAACCCGGGACAATGATCTATCCCCTGCCGGCCGTCATGGTCAGCTGCGGAGACAACCCTGAGAACTACAACATTATCACCATCGCATGGACGGGCACCCTCAGCAGTGACCCGCCCATGTGCTATATCAGTGTTCGCCCCCATCGACACAGCCACGCCATTATCAGCCGTACCGGCGAGTTCGTCATCAACCTCACCACCACCGCATTGGCTCGCCAGACCGACTGGTGCGGCGTGAAAAGCGGCCGCGACTACAACAAATTCCGCGAGATGGGCCTCCATGCAGAGCCGGCTCAGCTCGTCAAGGCACCCCTCATCGCCGAAAGTCCCCTCAACATCGAATGCCGCGTGGTGGAAGTGAAGCACCTCGGCAGCCACGACATGTTCATCGCCAACGTCGTGGCCGTCGACGCCGAAGAGGCGCTCATTGACAAAAGCACCGGACAGTTCCAACTCAACCACGCCGCTCCCCTGGCCTATTCTCACGGCAAATACTACGGCCTCGGCGAGAAAATCGGAGGCTTCGGATTCTCTGTAAAGAAAAGAAAATAATCAAAAAAAACATGAATATCATCTGTGTAGAATCTTTGGGCATCCCACAGGCCCGCTTCGAGGAGTTAAAGAAACACTACGCCTCCCTGGGGCACACCTTCACCTATTACATGGACCGTCACGAAGATGAGAGCACCCTCATAGAACGCATGCAAGAGGCCGACATAGCCGTCATTAGCAACATCAAGCTGCCCGCTTCGGTTCTGTCGCAATGTCCCAAACTGCGCTACCTCAGCGTGGCTTTCACCGGTCTGGATCACATAGACCTCGCTTACTGCAAGGCTCATGATATCAAGGTGCAGAACGCCGCAGGCTACAGTACCACCTCCGTCAGCGAACTCGCTGTGGGCATGATGCTCGACCTGCTGCGCAACATCGTTACCCTCAATGAGAAAATCCACCAGGGTGGCAGCCGCGGCACCTTCCTGGGCCGCGAGTTACGCGGAAAAACCGTCGGCATCATCGGCACCGGCGCCATTGGTACCGCCACCGCCCGCCTGCTCATGGCATTCGGCGCCAAAGTGATCGCCTGGAGCCGCACCCAACGAGCAGAAGTGAAGGCCTTGGGTGTGGAATACACGACACTGGAAAGCCTGCTGCAGCAGAGCGACATTGTCAGCCTCCACGTCCCTCTGAACGACCAGACCCGCGGCCTCATCGGCAAAGAACAGCTGGCCTTGATGAAACCCACCTCCCTGCTCGTCAACACCGCCCGCGGACCCGTCTGTGACATCGCCGCCGTAGCCAAGGCATTGATAGAAGGCCGCATCGCCGGTGCCGCCTTCGACGTCTTCGAGCAGGAGCCCCCCCTCCCCATCGACCACCTCCTCCTCTCCACCGGCCGATGCCTGACAACTCCCCACATCGCCTTCGCCACCGAGGAGAGTTTCGCCGCCCGCGCCGACATCGTCTTCGGCCACGTCGATGAATATCTGGCGTAAAAAGACTCTCAATCAACATACCATCTACCAACCAACACCGACCATGGTCGGTGTTGGTACGGTGTTGGTACGGTGTTAGGACGGTGTTGATACGGTGATGGTACTGAGTATCAGTATTTTATATAGTGTCTTAAACACAAAAACAGCTGATAACCAGTAGGTTATCAGCTGTTTTTAATATATTTTAACTCTCTTTTTACTTCACGGGGTGGTCGCGGTGGAAGGCCTCGAGGCGGACCTTGAGGTCGGGGAACTGGTCACGCTGCACCAGGGCCACGCAGGCGCGGATGCCTTGCTTGTGGCTGCCCGTGATGTCAAGAGCGATGGCAGAGATGCCATAGCGGATGAGTTCATTGAGCAGGTCGACACCGCCGAAACCGGGATAGCAGAAGGTGAAGTAGAAACCGTCGCCGATGTCCTCACCCATATCCTTGTCATAGACAATATAGAAGCCGTTGTCGGCAAAGAGTTTCTTCATGATACCGGCCTTCTCGCCATATTCCTTGATGTCCTTGACGAAGTTGAAAGTGCCGTCGTTGGCACCTTTAAGCATGGCAGCCATGGCATACTGGACGCTGTGGGCGGTGCCGGAAGAGAGGCAATAAAGGGTGCCGAAGATGAGGGCACGGCCTAGCTGTGTCTGGCTATAGAAGCGGGCCAGGTCGGGGCATTCCATGTTGAACAGCTTGGGGCTTACTACCATCATAGCGATGCGCTCGCCGGCATAGGAGAAGCTCTTGGAGCCGGATATCATGATGACGTAACGGTCGGTGTATTTGGCCACGGTGGGCTGGAAGGGAGCCTGTCCGGGGACGGAGTAGTCTTTGCGGAAGTCCATGAGGAAGTAGGCGGAGTCTTCCATGACCACAACGCCGTACTTGTTGGCCATCTCGCCGATGATCTGCAGCTCGTGCTCGGTGAAACAGAACCAGGCGGGATTGTTGGGGCTGCTGTAGATGAGGCAAGCCACATCGCCGTCGCGGAGTTCTTCCTCAAGTTTGTCGCGCAGTTTGTCGCCACGGTACTCATAGACGTCGAAGGCTTTCATGGGGATGCCGAGGACACGGCACTGTTGTTTCTGGACAGGGAAACCGGGGTCGATAAAGAGGACCTTGGTCTTCTTGGCATCGTAGCGTGTCAGCGTGAGGAAGGAGGCGAAGCCTGCCTGCATAGAGCCGACGGTGGGGACACAGCAGTCGGGGGTGACGTCGATATCGAGGAAGTTTTTGACAAAGCGTGCGGCCTCGTGCTTAAAGTCGGCAGTGCCGTAGATTTCGGGATAGATACTGGCAACGCCGTTTCGGAGAGCTTCTATCTGGGCTTCGACACCAATCTTGGGGGCGGGGAGTCCGGGGATGCCCATCTCCATCTTGACGAAGCGGATGTCGGTTTCTTTCTCAACATCCTGGATCATCTTACGCATCTCGCGGATGCTGGCTTTGCCTGGGTTCTGGATTTTGTTGGCCGCGGCAATGCGGTCTATGGTTTCTTTTTGTATGGGTATTTGGGTCATGTTATATATTGTTTGATGTTTGATTGCTATTTAACATTAAAGCCTTTGAGTTTGACGACGTTGATGGGGCTGATGTCTTTGACGAGGTTGTAGACGAGCTTTTTCTCCTGGTCGGGTGCAGGGGTGAAGATGGAGACTATCTCCTGGATTTTCACGTCGACAAACTGTTGCAGTGAGAGGAGGGAGGTATTCCTCTTGTGCACCTCCTGGAGGTTCTGCAGGGCGGCGATAATGGCCTGGCGCGCCTTGGGCTGGTCCTTGGTCATCATGTCGAGACCAAGGCGGTGATAGTTGTAGTAGGCCTCGTGGATAGCGGCGTAGGCACCATTAGTGTGGTTCTCCATGAACCAGTAGCGGTTGCGGCCGCCCTTGGAATCCCAGCCGGAATATTTCGAGGCATCAACAGCCTGCACCACCTGCTGGGCAAGTTGGAAGAACGGGTCGCCGCCATTGGGGCTGAAACTGTCGAAGTAGATGCCAAGCATCACATAGCAGTAGTAGGCCACTGTGGAGGAAAGGACGGAGGAGAAGTTGTTGATGTCGAAGTCGAGGGGCTGGCTTTCGTTATAAGAGAACTGGAAGTTGCCCTGTTCCATATAGTTGAATAGGCCTGTGGTATAAGTAGAGTTATAGACGGGGCGCTTCATCTGAATGGAAATCTGCCCTACAAAGTCGGTGGCGGAGGTACGTTGGGAGAGGATGATGGAGAAGGAACATTCTATCTTCTCCTGCGGCTGCAGCTCGAGGTTGGTCCACTTTCGGCCGTTGATGAAATCCTCGAGGGCTTGCTTCATGTTTTCGAAGACCTTTTTGTCGCCTCCGCTCTCGTAGGCTTGCGTCGTGTTCATCAGTTTTTGGTAATTGACGGAGACGGCACAACGGAATTCCTGCCCCCGTGATACACAGAAACAGAACATTATCAATACTATAGACAATATTCGGCGCATACTTAATGCTGCAAATATACAAAAAAATTGAAAATTGAAAAACGAAAATTGAAATGCCCCTCTGCAGTGACAGGAGGGAAAAAGCGACAAAATTATGTTAAAAAAATATAAAAATTGTTAAAACCGTGACCCAAAAAAGAACCTTCAACGTTATATATATATGGGGGTTAAAAACAAAATCCTACATATAATCTTTTTTTTGCTGGCGACTTATCCGAGTGTGTTGGCACAACAGCAGGCGGTCACAACACAGGGGCGTGACTTTTGGCTGGTGTTCTTGCCAAACATTACGAATCATGCCCAACGGTCCATCGTGGTGGCGGCTGAGGAGGCGGCGACGGTGACCATCGCAACGCCAATCCACGGATGGGACACGACGATGGTGATAGAAGCCGGTGAGATGGCGCAAATAAACGTGGACAACAGAAACGTGGGCTACCATGTGACTTCGACGAGCGATGTCGTGGTTTACGCCTCGAACTATATAGAATGGAGTTTCGACATCGCCACCGTCTACCCCACATCCGTATTGCGTTCACACTACATGGTGCAGTGCTATGCGAACGAGGGACAACATGAGGCGGAATCAGAAATCGGGATTGTGGCTGTGGAGGACAGCACCCATGTGACCCTGCAGACCCCTTCGGGTGCGATAGTAAGGTCTTTTACGATGATGGCTGGTCAGGTAGAACTTTATGGGAACACTGATGATTTTACAGGTGCCAGCCATCTCAGCGGAAATATGACAGGCATCACTATCGAGGCCGACGACGGAAAACCCCTGGCGGTGTTCCAAGGGAACAAATGCATGTCCGTGGGCTTGAGTGCCTGCGACCACTTGTATGAGCAATCGGTGCCAACTGACTACTGGGGGCGCGAGTTCATCGTGGTGCCCATTGCAGGACGCTTGAGCTACGACGTGGTCAGGATCACCTCTTTGGAAGACTTCTGCCGTGTGGCGGTGAACGACACTTTCGCCGTCATGCTGGATGCCGGCGAGAGTTACTCCATCTGCCGCAACGATATATACAAAATCAGTGCGATGAAACCCGTAACGGTATGCCTGTACATGTCGGGCGACGCCGACTCGGCCCACTTGGCGGATGTCAATCTTATTATCGGCGACCCCTCGGCGGTCATCATCCCTCCTCTGGAGCAAAGTCTGCAACACACTATCTTTCATGCTTACAACACTTTCCTAAGCAATCTTCACTATGCCAACATAGTGGTGAAGGGTTGCGCCACCGACGGCATGCTGCTGGACGGCGAAGCCATCGGCTGGGCATTTACGCCTTTCAACGACGAATACAGCTATGCCCAGCTCAGCGTCAGTCCGGGAATACATACGCTGAGCAATAACATGGGATTGTTCCAGGCATGGTTTTATGGAATGGGACAGTTCGAGAGCTACGCCTATATCGCCGGTATGGCAATGACGGATTTCGACCATAAACTCTTTATTGACAGCATGGAAGTGAACGACGTCTCGTACCTGTGTGCGGGCGATAGCATTCTAGCCAAACTACAAACCAGCAATGGATTCCGCGACACCCGCTGGTATCTCGACGACACCCTACTGGAAACCACCGCCTTGCAGCTGCCCCTATACTTCGACAGCGCAGGGAACCACACACTAAAAGCGCTGCTGCATGGCGACTGCTGCCAGCAATGGTGCGACAGCCTGGAGGTGACGTTGCAGGTGCATCCCTATTACAGCTTCGAGGAGGAGGTCCGTTTCTGCGAAGGAACACCCTATCCATGGCACGACACCGTGCTGTTCGAAGCAGGCATCTATAGCGACAGTCTCTTGACGGTGGCAGGGTGCGACTCTGTTTTTTCGTTACACCTCGAGGCACTAAACGTACCTCAACCAGGAATCGCGGTGGAGACCGACTGCTTCGACCACATCTATCGCCTCTCAGCAGAGCACCTAGACACCTTACAGTGGAACACCTTACAATGGAGCTTCGTCCCCGATATTGCGGCACTGCACGGTCACGAGAGCGACAGCGTGATAGAGTTCTCGCCGTACGCCACTACCATAGTCACACTGCATGTCGAATCAGACTGCCCGGCCGACAGCGTGATGATGCTGAAACCCATCGTGTGGCCTGTGGCAAAGCTTTCAGTCAGGCCCGAACTGCTGTTGCTGGGGAAGCAAACATCGTTCGACGCCTACGACGTCAGCCTCGACGCTACGAGTCGAGAATGGGAGGTGAATGGAGTGACACTCGACGACGTCAGCAATCCGCTGCACTACGACGTCGAGGATCTTGCGGACAGCATCCTGGTGGTGCTCACGGCGGTGAACGACTACTGCCACGATACGGCGAGTGCCGTGGTGAGGATTGTAAACAAAGGCCTCTATATACCCAATGTGTTCACCCCCGGAGAGTCCAGCAACAACCGCTTTACAGTGGTAGCATCCGACGAGATAGAGGGCGAACTGACGATTTACAACCGAGAGGGATTGCTGGTGTTCCAAACCGCTGACCTCAGCACTGGATGGGACGGTAGCGGCTGCATTCAGGGTGCCTACGTCTGGCATCTGCACTATCGCTATACTCACGCGCCCAAAGAGTGGCACAAGGCCGTCGGCACCGTCACGCTGTTGCGTTGAAGAAGGCTTGCGCGCGTGCGCGCGCAAACTATTGTTAATAACTTTTGCATTTTCCGCTCCTTATGTCAGGGATTTTTCGTATCTTTGCACTTTAAAACGAAAACAAGAAGACTATTATATGAGCGAAAATCAGAATGTTGACTACAGTGCGAGTAACATTACCGTACTTGAAGGACTGGAAGCCGTGCGTGTGCGCCCGGCCATGTATATCGGTGACGTGAACGAGCGAGGTCTGCACCACCTGGTCTACGAGGTGGTGGACAACTCCATCGACGAGGCCCTGGCGGGTTTCTGCAACAAGATTGATGTCAAGATCAACCCCGACAACAGCATCACCGTGGAGGACAACGGCCGCGGTATCCCCGTGGACATGCACGAGAAGGAACACCGCTCGGCTCTGGAAGTTGTTATGACGGTGTTGCACGCTGGCGGCAAGTTCAACAAGAACAGCTACAAGGTCTCCGGCGGTCTGCACGGCGTGGGCGTGAGCTGCGTCAATGCTTTGAGCGACCACATGATTGTCAATGTATACCGCGACGGAAAGGTCTACCAGCAGGAATACTCCAAAGGCAAGCCACTCTATGCTGTGAAGGAAGTGGGTACCACCGACAAGCGCGGCACCAAGATCACCTTCCATCCCGACGACAGTATCTTCACCATCACAGAATATAAATACGACACCCTGCTGGAGCGCATGCGTGAGCTGGCCTACCTGAACAAAGGCATCACCATCGACATCACCGACCTCCGCGAATTCAAAGAGGACGGCACAACACCTGTGCGTGCCGACCACTTTTACAGCGACAAGGGCTTACGTGACTTCATAGCCTACCTCGACGAGAACCGTGAGAAGCTGATGCCCGACGCCATCTATATTGAAGGCGAGCGTAAGGGTATCCCCATCGAGATAGCCATGCAATACAACACTGGCTACAGTGAGAACCTGCACTCTTATGTGAACAACATCAACACCCACGAGGGTGGCACCCACCTGGCCGGCTTCCGCAGCGGCCTCACCCGCACGCTGAAAAACTATGCCGACCGCTCCGGTCTCTTGCAGAAAGCCAAGGTGGAGATTACCGGTGACGACTTCCGTGAAGGCCTCACGGCCATCATCAGCGTCAAGGTCGCCGAACCGCAGTTCGAGGGCCAGACCAAGACCAAACTCGGCAATGCCGAGGTGCGCGGTGCCGTCGACGAAGCCGTCAGCGAGATGCTGGAGAATTATTTGGAGGAGCACCCCAACGAAGCCCACACCATCGTGGACAAGGTCATCCTCGCCGCCCGCGCCCGCCAGGCCGCCCGCAAAGCCCGCGAGATGGTGCAGCGCAGCAACGTCTTCAGCAGTGCCGGCATGCCCGGAAAGCTGGCCGACTGCCAAAGCAACGACCCTGCAGAGTGCGAGATATTCTTCGTCGAGGGTGACTCGGCAGGTGGCAGCGCCAAGCAAGGCCGCGACCGCCGTTTCCAGGCTATCCTGCCGCTGCGCGGTAAGATCCTGAACGTGGAAAAGGTGATGCGCCACCGCGCCTTCGAGAGCGAGGCCATCCGCGACATCTACACCGCCCTGGGCGTCACTGTGGGCACTCCCGAGGACCCGCAGGCCTTGAACCTCAGCAAGCTGCGCTACCACAAGGTCATCATCATGACCGATGCCGATGTCGACGGTGCACATATCGACACCCTCATGCTGACATTCTTCTTCCGCTATATGCCGGAGCTCATCGAGAACGGCTACGTCTACCTTGCCACTCCTCCACTCTACCTCGTCAAGAAGGGCAACAAGCAGGTCTACTGCTGGACTGAGGACGACCGCGAACGCGCCCTCCTGGAGTTCGGCGACAAAGGTATCCACGTGCAGCGCTACAAAGGTCTGGGTGAGATGAACAGCGACCAGCTGCGCGACACCACCATGGACCCCGAAGGCCGCCAGCTGCGCCAGGTGACCATCGAGAACGCCGCCTCGGCCGACCGCATCTTCTCTCTCCTCATGGGAGACGACGTGCCACCCCGCCGCGCCTTCATCGAGTCCAACGCCACCTACGCCAATATCGATGCATAAAAGAAAATTGAGAATTGAAAATTGAAATTATTATGGATAAACGGAATCTTTTATTGATAAGCAACAGCACCATGCGCGGCGAGGCCTACCTCGGCTGGTGCAAGGACATGATCGCCGACTTCTGCCGTCGGCACAACGTGAAGAAAGTGCTCTTTGTGCCCTATGCCGGCGTAAGTCTAGCTCCTAACGGCCTGACCAAGAGCTACGACGCTTACGAGGCCAAGGTGGCTGCCGTCTACAAAGAGTTCGGCGTGAAGCTCACCTCCGTGCACCACAAGGCATTGCCCGTCAACGCTGTCTACGACACCGACTGTGTGGCCGTGGGCGGTGGCAACACATTCCACCTCGTCCGCGAGTTGCAGCGTACGGGCCTTATGCAGGCCATCCGTCAGCGCGCTTTTGACGGCATGCCCTACATGGGCTGGAGCGCCGGCTCGAATGTGGCAGGTCCCACCCTCTGCACCACCAACGACATGCCCATCGTCATGCCCGCCTCGTTCGACTGCATGGGTCTGGTGCCGTTCCAGATCAACCCGCACTACACCGATTTCTTCGACCCGAAGCACGGTGGCGAGACCCGCGACGACCGTCTAAAGGAGTACATCATGGTGAATCCCAAGGCCACCGTCGCCGCCATTCGCGAAGCCACGGCCCTGTGCCTTGAAAACGGCAAACTGAAGCTCATCGGCAAGCCCAACAAGATGAAAGTCTTCAAGACCAAGATGGAGAACACCAAGGAATACGGCTTGCGCAGCAACATCGACTTCCTGCTGAAAGCGTAAACTATTTAGTAGAGGACAAAATTGTATCTCCATAAAACATAAAGAGGGCTCTGCAGCATTGCAGAGCCCTCTTTATTACTCGTTACCGAAAGAAATAGACTACGGGATCATGACAATACGGAAACCCGTATCACCATATTGGTTACCAGGATAAAAATCCATTCTGGAAGGGATACGGCACTCCCGTGCCCAGCTAGCCCAACCTCCACCACGGGCCACACGGTTGGTACCTGTGGACGGGCCTTGCGGGTCGGTTTGAGCAGTGGCAGAATAATCACCATACCAGTCAAGGCACCATTCCCGTACACTACCGCTCATATCATACAGACCAAGCTCATTCGGGGCCTTGCTACCCACTTCGTGAGTCGTGCCATCACAATTATCAGTATACCATGCGACAGCATCCAATTCGCTGCTACCAGCATAGACTGTAGGCGTGGCGGGAGCATTTTGCCCACCACGCGCAGCATATTCCCATTGTGCCTCGGTAGGCAGTGTGAAGGTATGGCCCGTCAAGTCTGAAAGACGCGAACAAAACTCAAGGGCTTCATTGTACGAAACCTGCTCCACCGGCAGATTGGAACCCTCGGTGAAATAACTAGGATTAGCACTCATAACGGCCATCCAAAGTTCTTGTGTCACCTCTGTTTGGGCCATATAGAAAGGTTTTGTCAATGTCACCTGATGTGCCGGTTTTTCTCTGTTAGTAACTTCCAGGTCCCCGTCAATTGCCCCCATCATGAAAGTACCGGGCTCAACTTTGACCATGGTGAATTCGACACCCGAGACTGTAAAAGTCTGCGTGTCGGCATTCGATGTTGTGTTTTCATCGTCTTTGCTACAAGCGGTAAACAGTATTGCCGCAGCAAACATCAGAAAAAGGATTCTTTTTTTGTTCATAATATGCTTTTTTATTGTTATTCTTCTGTGAAAAACGTTGCAAAAAACACACACTTTTTATGAATATCATTAATTCTTATCGCACTCCCTGAAAGATCTCATCCAAGGCTTTCTCAATAGCATAACGGGTGGCTTTAGCATCGTTGTTAGCCTTCTCCTCCGCCTTGCAGACACACACCAAACCATTGGTCTGACCATTGAGGATTTGTATCGTCACAGTGACAGCGCGCTGATCAAAGAAAACCCCTTCACGCATATTGCCATCACCATAATTGATAATCATGGTATGGGCGGCATCTTCCTTCTTGACCTCCGGGACACGGATATAGCCCCGACCCATGAGATAACCTGCAATGAGGTCGGCAGGATTCACACTGGCACTTGACGTGGAGCCATAGGTACCATGACGGTCACCCCATGTGTCACCGTTGACAGAATTGCGTTCAGACGTGGGAGATACAAAGAAATAGCGGTAACCATCCAGAGAGCCATTGCGTGTAATGGAGGTCGGTGCAATAGAGAGGCAGCTGGTGAACATGATTGCTCCCATACAAAGGAGTAAAAAAGAAAATGTTTTCTTCATAATAATATGTTTTTAATTTTTCTACGAAATGCAAAAATACGCACTTTTTCCGAAACCTCCAAATTAAATTTTGTAGTATCGTCGAAAAAGCGTATTTTTGCAATCCATAAAAACTGAACAATATGACAAAATATATCGGCGCTCATGTGAGCGCAAGTGGAGGCGTAGGCAACGCCATACTGAATGCCGAGGCTATCGGGGCCAACGCTTTTGCACTGTTTACCCGTAACCAGCGCAGCTGGGTGAGCAAGCCACTGCCGCAGCTGGAGATCGATGGTTTCAAAGCATTGCTCGTCGACCGAGGTTTCAGCCCTAAATACGTGTTGCCGCACGACAGTTACCTCATCAATCTGGGTTCTCCCGACGAGGAAACGCTCACCAAATCCCGTGCGGCCTTCCTCGACGAGATGCAGCGCGCACAGCAGCTTGGCCTCACCATGCTGAATTTCCACCCCGGTAGCCATCTCAACAAGGTCAGCGAGGAAGAATGCCTCGACCAGATAGCCCGCGAGGTGAACCTGGCCCTCAGCAAGACCGAAGGCGTGACGGCCGTCATCGAGAACACCGCCGGTCAGGGCACCAACCTCGGCTGGAAGTTCGAGCACATCGCCCGCATCATCGCCGGCATCAACGACAAGAGCCGCGTGGGCGTCTGCATCGACACCTGCCACACCCTCGCCGCCGGCTACGACCTTTCGACCGAGATGGGCTACATGTTCTGCTTCGAGGAGTTCGACCGCCTGATAGGTCAACAGTATCTCCGTGCCATCCACCTCAACGACAGCAAGAAGAACGCCGGCAGCCATGTGGACCGTCACGAGGTGCTGGGCGAGGGCTTCCTCGGCAAGGTGTTCTTCTCCCGTTTCATGCACGACCCCCGCTTCGACGACATGCCCATCATCCTCGAGACCCCCGACCCCATGCGCTGGGCCGAGGAAATCAAATGGCTCCGCAGCCTGTAAATAAATATGAAAACTATGAAAACAAAGAGAGCCCTCTTGATTGCCCCCCTACTGCTGGTGGCATCCGGTACGCAAGCCCAGTTTATAGCGTCTCCATATTATGCTCCAAAAACCACCGCCACCGAAGGGCTGCGCGGCCCTGTCAAAGAGCTGGAGCTGCAGGAACTCCTTGTGTTTGAAGATGGCGAGATATATTACGAAGACACCCTTTACCTGCACTTCAATGAGGAAGGTCTGCTGATTGAGCGCAACAGCCTTTGGCATGAGGAGTATCCATACAGCAAATACCTCTATACCGACGGCAAACTGACGGAGGTGAAAAGTTGGAGCAGTGTTGACAGCACCACCACACAATACCACTATTCACCCGACGGGTGCGTGTCGTACGCCGTCACCTATTTCTACGAGCACGGAAATCTGGTAGAATACGACACCTCGAAATACCGCTGCGACTCACTGTGCCGCATCACAATGGAAATCTTCGACAACTCCAAGGATACCGTCCGCTGCACCTACGACCGCCACGGAAGGATGACCAAATGGTGCAACTGGGAACGGTGCGAGGAAGGATGCGACGGTTGCACCGAATACATCTATGACGACCAGGGCCGACTCATCAAAGAGCAACACAGACACCGCTACTCGATTGGCGAAAAAGAGTATTTCTACAACGAGGAAGGCTATGTGTCGGACCTCAAAGACTCTTTTGCCCTCGAAGAGCATACCCACTACGACTACACCTACGACAGCCACGGCAACTGGCTGACTCGCACCAACGGAAACACCATTATCAGACGTAAAATCACATATTATGAATAAACTGCACCCCAACACCCTGCCCTTCCTGCAGGAACTGACCGTGAACAACAACCGCCCGTGGTTCAACGACCACAAGGAGCGCTGGCTGTCCATCAAAGCCGACTTCGAGGCCTTCACGCAGGCTCTCATCGACGAGATGGTGAAATACGACGACACCCTCGTAGGCTTGACGGCCAAGAACTCAGTCTATCGCATCTACCGCGACACGCGCTTCTCGGCCGACAAGACGCCCTACAAGACCCACATCGCCTGCTTCCTCAGCAGCTGGGGGCCGAAGAACAGCGGCGTGCCGGGCTACTACTTCCAGATTGGCACCGAAGAGGCCTACGGCCTGAAGGGTACCTGCAACCTCGGCGGCGGCATCTTCATGCCCACGCCCGAGGCCCTCAACGCCATCCGCCAGGAGATATTCTACTGCACCGACGAGTTCCTCGCCATCATGAACGAGAAGAACTATAAGCGGTACTTCGGCAGCGAGTTCTTCACCATCAAGAAGCTGCAGCGCGTGCCTAAGGGCTACCCTGCCGACTGGGAATATGCCGAACTGCTGAAGTACAAGGACTACTGCACCAGCTATACCATGCCCGACAAGTTCATCAACAGCGACAAGCTCTTCGACGAGGTGCTGAAAGTGTGGCGCGCCAGCGTGCCGCTCAACCGCTTCGTGCAACGGGCCATGGAGGATGTGAGGTAACAAGTTAAGAGTTAAAAGTTAAAAGTTAAAAGTTAAAAATGAAAAGTGGAAGGTTCTTTCTGTTAACGTTTTTGTTGCTGCTGGCTGGCTGCGCATCCAACAAGCACCACTACAGCCACTCCATCCTATCGAAGCAGCAGACCAAGCTTATTGACAAAGCGATTGCCGGCATTGCGGAGAACAATACTCTGCCACAGATGGACGTGTGGGGCTCCACCTACTACCCCAACGAAAGCCAGCTGCTCAACCGCCTGCTAGCCATCGAAGACCTCGACTCGCTGGCCCGCAACCATCCTTCGCCCGCCGTACGGGCCACTACGGGCATTATCCTCATCGAGCGCGCCCCACGCGCCGCCAAGCGCTTGCTAACCGAGAGGCTGACTGACTCCAGCTCCCTCACCACTCAATCCTACGGCTTCTGTATCGTCATGCGAAGCGGCAACACCGTGGGGAACATTATGTTAAACTACGCCCTCGAACACAGCCTCTTCTCGCGTGAAGAGCTGGCCACGCTCGACAGTACGATCCTCGCCACTCCCGCCTGCCGCCATCTGAACCGATACCATAAACTGAGCGGAACCCCCATTCCGCGCGAGGCCTTCCAAAAAATGATGTATGGGCACCCTTGGCGCAGCCCTGCTTTCCAGCCCGACCTGCTGACCGATGAACGTCGTATTGCTGACACGACGCACTTCTATGGCCAAATCAAGCAGGTTTTCCACCTCGACGGACAGCCGCTGTGCTACCTCCTTGATGCCGTGATGCGTCCTTCGTGGAAGGGCTATACCCTCACGCAGGTCTACATCGCCGACGCCCATCCCGACCGGCTGGCGCTGCTGCTCCTCGATGGGAAATACGATATCGTGGACACGCTGACCGTCACTGAGCCCATCGAGGTGCAGCCGCTCTCCGCAACCGACACGCTGCGTACACATACCTACTTCAAGTCCAATTCTAAGCCGGTCATACGCACCGACAAACTGACAACACGGCACCTTGCCGACCAACCCATAGACACCCTAGCTAACCAGACTATATTACACATCTACACCATCACAGAGGAAGGTCGGTTCAAATACAGCAACGAACAAACAATACAATTATGAGCAATACCAACATCATCAATGGACGCCGTGTGGCGTCGGACCGCATCGCCGAACTTGGCGAAAACGAGATATTTGTCTTCGGCAGCAACATTCAAGGCGCCCACGGCGGCGGTGCCGCCTGGTTCGCACACAAGGCCTTCGGTGCCGAATGGGGTGTTGGAGAAGGCCTTACCGGCCACACCTATGCCCTACCCACCATGGAGGGAAAAGCCTCAATGCAACATGCCGTAGAGCATTTCATCGCCTGTGCCAAGCAGCACCCAGAGCTCACCTTCCTGGTCACTGCCGTAGGCTGCGGCATCGCGGGCTATAGAGCCGACGAGGTGGCCCCTTTGTTCAAAGAAGCCACCTCGCTGGAAAATGTGTATCTGCCCCAAATCTTCTGGGACAATCTCTAATTACTCGTCCTTGTAGCCTGCGGCTATCCTGGCGCGCTTGCGCTCGATCTCGTCGAGGATAATCTTGCGGATGCGGAGACTCGAGGGGGTAATCTCGAGGTATTCGTCCTCGCGGATGTACTCCATGGCCTCCTCGAGGCTCATCTTGATGGCGGGGCTGCATGTGCTCTTGTCGTCGGCGCTCTTACTGCGCATGTTGGTGAGGTTCTTGGCCGTCACCACGTTGATGACAATATCGTTACCGGGGCGCAAGCTTTCGCCGATGACCTCGCCGGCATAGACGTGGTCGCCCGGCTCGATAAAGAAGGGGCCGCGGTCCTGCAGCTTGCTGATGCTATAGGCTGTAGCCTCGCCGGTCTCCTTGGCGATGAGGGCGCCGTACTTGTGGTCGTCCATATCGCCTTTCCACGGCTGGAACTCGAGGAAGCGGTGGGCGATGATGGCCTCGCCGTTGGTGGCGGTGAGGAGGGGGTTGCGGAGACCTATGATGCCGCGCGAGGGGATGGTGAAGTCGAGCTGTACGCGGTCACCCTTGGTGTCGATGGTGCCGACCTCGCCCTTGCGGCGGGTGACGACATCGATGACCTTGGAGGAGAACTCCTCGGGCACGAGGACGGTGAGTTGCTCGATAGGCTCGCACTTCTGGCCGTCGATTTCGCGGATGATGACCTTGGGCTGGCCCACCTGGAGCTCGTAGCCCTCGCGGCGCATGGTCTCGATTAGCACCGAGAGGTGCATGATGCCGCGGCCGTAGACCAGCAGCTGGTCGGGCGAGCCGGTCTCTTCGACACGCAGGGCCAGGTTCTTCTCGAGCTCGGCGAAGAGGCGGTCGCGAAGGTGACGGCTGGTGACATACTTGCCTTCCTTGCCG
>JAEEGF010615441.1_pt1 | contig 34997 bp, 32 predicted proteins | sample 9134171 | NCBI WGS metagenome assembly JAEEGF01 (sample SAMN16246542, study PRJNA631951) | gut metagenome | biome: gut microbiome; feature: rumen; material: AP-attached | host: Bos | place: Iran: Karaj | collected 2018-10
CGGTTAAGCATCTACATCTGAATGTTATATCTGAGATTGTGGTAATTGTGCCACCGATGGAGATACAAAAAGAGTTTTCCGATTTCATACAACAGAGCGATAAATCAAAATTTTACATAAACAGAGCCATTAGAATTACAAGGAGGATGAGCCATGTTTAATGAAGATAACACTATAGAGCAGATGGTAATAGATACTTTAAAAAACAATGGCTGGAAGTATATTCCTGCGGATCAGTTGAATAGAGATGATTCTGATGTCATGGTTGAATCTATGGTAAAAGAAGCCCTTATCAGATTGAATCCTTCTATACAGGAAGAACCAACAAGAGCAGATGAGGTTATTTATAAGCTTCGTTCTTTAATTCTGACTGTTCAACCTCACAATTTAGTAACACAGAATGAAAGTTTCAAGAGATTGATTTTTGAGGAAAACTCATTCCCATTTGGCAAAGACGGAAGAATGATTCCTATCAAATTCTTTGGGACGATGACAGATGAAGAATTGGCTTTGAATGAGTATATAGTCACAAATCAGTGGGTGTTTCCTAAGAAAGAAGATGGAAAACGCCTGGATATAGTATTGCTTATCAATGGATTTCCAATTGGTATAGGTGAATTAAAAACTCCCGTTAGAAATGCCATATCATGGCTTGATGGTGCTGGGGATATAGCGGCATATGAAAAGAGTATTCCTCAGATGTTTGTAACAAATGTATTTAACTTTGCTACAGAAGGTAAGGCGTATAGATACGGTTCTGTTGGTATGCCTATCAATATGTGGGGACCTTGGCATACTCCAACACATAAAGAAGAAGGAACGCTTGCAGACGTAAAAGTAAGCATAACAGATATGATTACTCCAAAGAAGATAATGGATATATTCCAGTTCTTTACAATGTTTGCAACTGACAAGAAACATAGAAAATATAAGATTATATGCCGTTATCAGCAGTATGAAGGGGCAAATTTAATTGTTGATCGAGTAAAAGCAGGATACCCAAAGAAGGGATTGATTTGGCATTTCCAAGGTTCTGGAAAGTCTTTATTGATGGTCTTTGCAGCTCAGAAGCTTAGGATGATTCCAGAACTTAAGAATCCCACAGTAGTAATCGTTGATGATAGAATTGACCTTGAGACACAAATTACAGCGACATTCAATGCATCGGATATACCGAATCTTGCAAGTGCTGGATCCAAGGAAGAGCTGATAGATTTCTTCAAAGGAGATATGAGAAAAATACTCATAACTACAATCTTCAAATTTGGGGAAGTTGAATGCCAGCTGAATGACAGAGACAACATAATTGTAATGGTTGATGAGGCACATAGGACACAAGAAGGAGATTTGGGAGAAAAAATGCGAGTAGCACTTCCAAATGCGTTTTTCTTTGGATTAACAGGTACGCCTATTAATAGATTAGACAAGAATACATTCCATACATTTGGAGCTGTAGAAGATAAGAGCGGATATATGAGTAGATATTCATTCTCTGATTCAATTAGAGATAATGCTACATTGCCGCTCCACTTTGAACCAGTTCCAGTAGATTTGCATGTAGACAAAGATAAGCTGAATGAAGAGTTTGATGCTTTAACAGAAGGATTAACAAAAGAAGAAAAAGCTGAGCTTTCTAGACGTGTAAATATGAAAGCTATTATGTACAATCCTGACAGAATACGAAAGGTTTGTGAGCATATAGCAAATCATTATAAAACGAAAATTGAGCCTGCAGGATATAAAGGGCAGGTGGTGTGTTATGACAGAGAGTGCTGTTTGCTCTATAAGAAGGAACTGGATAAGCTTCTTGGTGAAGAGGCAAGTACTATTGTCATGGATACTAACAATGACAAAGAAGACAGATATAAGGAATATCGAAGAGATAGAGACGAAGAAGGTAAGCTTCTTGATTACTTTAGAGAACCATCAAGCCCATTGAAGTTGGTTATAGTAACCGCAAAGCTATTAACAGGATTTGATGCGCCTATTTTACAAGTTATGTATTTAGACAAGCCTATGAAAGATCACAATCTTTTACAGGCTATTTGTCGTACCAACAGAACATATGATGAAGGTAAGACACATGGACTTATAGTAGATTACATCGGTATTTTTGATAATGTCGCTACAGCTTTAGACTTTGATGAAACGAGCATGCGTAAGGTTATTACCAATATTGATGAAGTCAAAAAAGAATTGCCAGGACAAGTTAAGAGATGTCTTGCATACTTTATCGGAATTAACAGAATGTTGGAAGGATGGGAAGGCTTGATGGCAGCGCAGGAATGTCTTCCAACAAATAAAGAAAAAGATGAATTTGGTGCAGATTACAGAGTGCTTAATAGGGTTTGGAATGCATTATCGCCAGATTCATCATTGAGTCCATACAGGTATGATTACATGTGGCTTTCAAAGGTATATGAATCTATAAAGCCTACAGATGGAAGAGGTGGATTGATATGGGCATCTCTGGGCGCAAAAACAATTGACCTTGTACATGAAAATCTTACGGTAGGTGAAGTTCATGATGATATGGATATATTGGAACTTGATGCGGATTTAATTGATGATTTTATAGAAAAGCAAAAAGATATAAAAAAGGCGACAAAAAAGATAGAGATAGACCTTGTTGCTAGAATCCGTAAACATAGCAAAGATCCTAAGTTTATTAAGTTAGGAGAGAAACTTGAAGAGCTAAGAGAAAAGCATGAACAGGGCTTATTGACAAGTATTGAGTTCCTAAAGTTGCTGTTGGAACTTGCGAGAGATGCAGCTAGGGCTGAAAAGGAAGTTGTACCGGAAGAAGAGATAGATAAAGGTAAGGCTGCACTTACGGAGTTATTTACTGGCGTAAAAAATCAAAAAACACCTATCATAGTGGAGCGCATCGTAAATGACATTGACGATATTGTAAAGATTGTACGTTTCGATGGATGGCAAAATACAACAGCTGGTCAAAAAGAGGTAAAGAAGGTTCTTAGGTCTGTTATTAGACAGAAGTATGGAATCAAAGATACGGATGTTTTTGATAAGGCCTACAGCTACATCGAGCAGTACTATTAAGATTTGAAGGTGGGATATTGGCGTATAAGTTTTATTATGATGAAACTGAACATAGCAGAAAGATAAACCTGAATACTCTAAAGGCAGATAATTACTATGATAATTTCATTACGGTAATTGTAGGATGGGATGAAAAGTACGAGTCTGCGATAGAAAAGAAGTACCGTGATTTCGAGGATAAATACCAGGACAGAAAAAGCAAAGGTGAATTGAAGAGTACAACGCTTAGCCAGAAGCAGTTCAAGAACGGATTTGCATCCATGACAGATGATAATATCGCCTTTGTAAGTGATTTCTTGGATCTATTTGATGAGCATGTATATTGGTGCTTTTCATCTCAGAGCAAAGTAGAGTTTATTATCCATCAGCTATTTGCCAATTATCATAACGATTTAATTCTGGATGCAGATGCAGTTAAATACTCCATTGTAAAGGCAATAAATACGTATAAGCCGGATAGGGTGATGGAATGCATCTATGAAAATCCGGAGCAATTGGTTGTTGAGCTTAAGTCATTCCTTATGGACAGAATTGAAAAGAATAAAGCCAACATCCAACTCAAAGAAAATGAGAATATCGCCTATGAGCAGTTGCTGATTATTTTGGATGACGTAGAGCCGCTTATTTCAGAAGATTGGGATTATCACATACCTTTTGATGGCTTTGCAAAGTATCTGGTGGAACAGAAAATATCAGATTATAAACTTGTTATAGATAGAGAAGGCAGTGATCAAAAAACACTGATTGCAGCAAAGCATATGGGACATGAATCAGCAGTGGAAGGGGATTCCAAGGATTATGTTGGAATAAGAATGGCTGATATGATGGCTGGACTTCTGACTAAATTCATGAAGTCCATGAATACTGCGTTGCATTCAAATTATGATGTTGTTTCAAAAGTGGTTCTTGAAGAGAAATGGTTCAAGTTTGATGAAAGTAGGAAACAGCTGTATAGAAGATTTCATTATGTGATTTCGGAACTAAATGATTCCTGGGATAAATCTTATGCAGGTCTTTTTACAGATGATTTACTGAGCTTTATCTCGTTATTAGAGTTTATTGATGAAAACACGATAGAGCAGCTAAAGAATAGTGATTGCCCTGAATTGTTTAATAGATTCTGCATCAGTAATTTGCAAGGCAGATTAGAAGAGATACATCACAAACTGCCAAGAGAAAACATCAGTCTGGATAATGAAGGATGTTTCACAAATAAGTGGGGAGCAAAGGTTTATGCAGATGCTACTAAGCAGCCGGGACTTGAAATAGAAAATGGCATGCGTGAATGCGAAGTTGTAAATGCTGGTATTGATACAAAGGGAATTCCAACAGTGACCATCCATGAAGATGGAGAATATAACTGTTATCGAATCCCAGATCAATTGAGCGATTGGGCTATGACATTAGTGGTATTTAAGAATAGAGGACAAGCGGTGTTGCCTGCAATGGTGCGATTTACAAAGCAAGGCGGACGCTGGTATGCAGATATTTTATGAGAGGGTTTAAACGATGAGAGCAGAAGATAAGTCATTTTATTTTTTAGCAACGCCAAGTTATTACGACATTCCTTTTTTTCAGAGAGCGTATGTGTGGGATGATGATAACTGGAGCGAGTTGCTATCAAATTTAACCAGCAGGAATCAGAATCACTTTCTGGGGTCAATCATTTTAAAAAATGAGTTGGCCACTTCTGGAAATGTTTCAAGATTTTCTGTAATAGATGGACAGCAGCGCCTTACAACATTGAGCGTTCTATTAAGGGCTTGCTATGATCATATCGTTAAAAATGCTGAGAAGTACGGGTATGACGAAGATGTTTTGAAGACTTGTCAGGTTAAGATGGAGAGCATTTTGTTTGTACCAGAGGGTGGTATAAAGCAGACTCTTCACGTTAAAATCAATCATTCTCATTTGGATAAACCAGCTTTTGAAAATGTAATAAAGGGTGAGCTTGCAAAGGATGATAGGTGGGAGAAGTATGTTAATCTTCCGGACGATGATAATACTAGCGGCATTATCAAGGCTTATGCTTACTTTAGAGATGAATTACAGGAGCTTTCACAGGAAACAATCGATTATCTATGGGAATTATTGACTGTAGATAAGATTAAGTTCCTTGTAAATATAGATCTTGATGTCACAGATAATGAGCAGGCGATTTTTGATACAGTAAACTCAGCTGGAGTAAGGCTTTCCAGTGCCGATACAATCAAGAACCTCCTGTATCAAAAGTATGTAGAGCTTTTAAGAATATCCAACTGTGCTGAAGTTGATGAGGAAGCTGTAAAAGAATACGAGGCTACTTGGGTAGATGCATTTATAGCGGATGAGAATACCAATGCTTATTGGGAAACTCAGAGACAGTATGGTCGTATGAAGCGAAGCAACATTGAGACATTCCTTCATGCATTTGCTGTGGTAGAAGGATTCTTCAATCCTGCTGAAAATAATATGGCTGACCTTCCTGCGGAGTACAAAAAGAAGATTTCCAAGATGGATATTTCTACGTTGGATGCATTCCTTGTAGAACTTCATGATTATGCAGGCGTGTTTAAGGATTACTTCTCCGATGGTGAAGATATGCTCAGATATGATGACTATATTGGCAGAGTATTTAATATATGCAATGTGCTTGAGGTTTCTACATTCTATCCATATTTGTTGAAGCAGTTATATTCAAGAAAGACAGATGCTATTTCAGAGGAAGAGCTTCAGAGCAGGTTCTTTGAGATTGAAAGATATGTAATTCTTAACGCTATCTGTAAGGGTAGCACCAAGAACTACAATAATGAATGTCTACAGATGGTTGATGGCAAGAAAACTCCTAAGGAAATTATGGATAGCAGTATCTATATTTCCGAAAGCAGCTTTGTTGATGGACTTAGAAGGATGACTACAAATAAACTACCAACATTGCTGCTATTCTGGCTTGAGTTGTATGAGCGCAATTCGCTGAATGTTGATGTTAAAAGCCTAAAGTATGAATATACCTTGGAACATATCATGCCTCAGAAATGGATGCAGAACTGGCAGGACGTAACAACTTATGATGCAGCAGGTAATGAGGTTGAAGACACCGATGAAATTGAGCGTGTAAGAAGTCACGCTATCTATGAAATTGGTAACATGACACTGCTTAATTCCAAGCTGAACACGTCTATCAGTAATAGTGCATTCTATGACAAGGTTAATGGTAAGCACGGTAGAAAAGGTATTAAGAATTTAGCAGATTTACGCCTTACACGTGAAGTAATTGATAATAATATTGAGTGGAACGAGCTTAAGATATACGCACGAACAGCTGATTTTGAAAGGCGAATTCGTGAAATATGGGATGCAAAGGACTTACCGCTTGAAACAACCATTAAAGCTGCTGGGGGCGAAGGCGGTAGGAAAGAAGTTCGCTTAAAATTCTGGGAAAAGGCTTTGCCTATCATCCGTGAGAAAAATGATAATGAGTCATATGTGAATGTTGGACCTACAACATCTAATGAGTCTTACGGCTATTTTGGGATAGGTGGATTTAAGACTATTTGCGTAGCAAATTATGATGGGGCTCGCGTAGATTTCTTCCTTGGTAAGTCTGAAACTGAGAAAAACAAAGAGGCTTATGACATTTTGGTTGCACATAGGGCTGAGATAGAGGAAAAGGTTGGCGTGAAACTTAACTGGGATAGAGCTGACGATTTCAAGAGTTCATGGGTTAATTATCATCTGGATGGAGTAAGCATTACAAATGTTGATGACTGGGACAAGATAGCAGAATTCCTAGGCGAATGGAGTGCAAAGCTTAGAAGAGTAATGGTTCCATATTTGCAGGATGCATTTCCGGTAGATAAATCAAATGCCAAGACTCCAAAAGACGTTGATAGATTAGAGAAAATAGCTGCTATTCTTCGTGAGTGGATGAAGCAGAATCCGAATGTTATAGATCGTCCAGAGAAGAGTAATAGAACCTGCACACGTTTTATGACAGAGAACATGAGCAAGATTTTACCTGATTTGCCAAATTCTCCAAGTGGTTGGAACTGCGATAATCATTATTTTTATGAGATTGTAAATCGCTCTACTACAGATGTAATCCTTCAGCTTAGCTTTAGCTCGGTTAATATGAATCAGGAGCAGCATGACATTTTGAACAAGGTAAATCAGTTTGTTTCAATGAACCAGGCGAAGGAAGACTGGATTTGGTGGAAAGCATATAAGGCTGATAAGGTCGCTATTCCTGAGGATTTGGATAAGGATAAAATTTTTGCAGGATTGGATAAAGCATTAGCTCAGACAACAGCTTTTGAGGAAGATTTATTACAAAAAATGGGATTAAACTAAGACAAAGGGGACGAACATTTGACAGCAATCATTTATTACAGCAAACATCACGGTAACACAAAGAAGCTTCTGGATGCCATTGCGGCAGCAGAACCGGAAGTGGAGCTTGTGGATGTTACCGAGAAGCATGAATTAGATCTGAGCAGATACGATAAGATAGGATTTGCCAGCGGTATCTACTACAACAAGTTCGCAGAGCAGGTACAGAGTTTTGCCAAGGTGAACCTGCCTACTGGGAAGGATGTCTTTTTCATTGCTACCGCAGGTAATCCTACAAAGAGCTGCTTCAATTCCATTGTAGAAGTAACAGAAAGTAAGCACTGCAAGGAGCTAGGACGCTATATTTCAAAAGGCTTCGATACCTATGGACCTTTCAAGCTGGTGGGCGGTCTGCAGAAGGGGCATCCTACAGAGGAAGAGATCCAGGCAGCAGTCGAGTTTTATAGAAGTCTTTAATGGAGAATTACTATGCCATTTCAAATTATCAGAAATGATATTACAAAGGTAAAAGCAGATGCCATAGTAAACACTGCTAACCCACAGGTGGCTGTTGGTGCTGGCGTGGACTCTGCCATATATAAAGCAGCCGGACAGGTAAAGCTTTTTGCTGAGCGTCAGAAGATAGGTTATCTTGCGCCTGGGGAAGTTGCTATTACTCCTGCGTTTGATCTGGATGCGAAGTATATCATTCATGCGAGTGGTCCTTGGTGGGAAGGTGGAGACAAGGGTGAGGCTGAGCTTTTGCAGGCTTGCTACGATAAGTCATTGCAGCTGGCAGCGGAGCATAAGTGCAAGTCTATTGCTTTTCCGCTTTTGGCAACGGGGTCATACGGATTCCCTCAGCGGCTTGGTATGGAGATTGCTGTAGATTCTTTTACCAGATTCCTTGAAGAGTACGACATGGAGATTCTGCTCGTGGTATTCGGGCAAAAGTCTGTGAAGATCTCCGGTGAGCTGGGCGAAGAGGTTGCAAGCTTCATTGATGATGAGTATGTATCAGAGGCGCTTGATAAAGAATACCTCTATGATATTGTCACTGATGATAGCATTGACTTGGAAGAGAGCCAGATGCTTTCCGAGGAAGAGACAGGTGCGCCGGAAGACATTACTTATGGAGCTTCTCCGAGCAATAGACGCGAGCGCGGACATCTCCTTGCATCCCAGGCAATGGTTGGCTCAGCGCCTGCTGAAAAAGCTGATAAAAAGAAGGACTCTTTGGAAGATGTCTTAAAGGGTATTTATACAGATTCTTTTGAAAAGCATTTGCAGAAGCTGATCAACAAGAAGGGGCTTAAGAACTCAGAGGTTTATGCTGCAGCGAATATTTCCAAGCAGTATTTTTCAAAGCTCATAAAAGGACAGGTGAAGCCTTCAAAAGAGAAGGTGCTGGCTCTGGCTGTAGGCTTACAGCTCAACATGGATGAGACGGTGGACTTCCTTAAATTGGCAGGCTACGCTCTATCGCCTATATCCCAGACAGATGCGGTGGTGGAGTATTTCATCGAGCATGAGGATTACAACGTATTAAAAATAGATATTGTGCTGTTCGATTACGGCTTAGATCCGCTTTCAAAGGGTTAATTTTCAGGTCAACTTCGGGTTGACCTTTTTTCTTTTGCCAATTGGTATCATTTAATCATCAAATAACAAAAGCCTCGCTGCAGAGAGGCACATCAGATGCCAGGAGGTAAGGAATTATGAGTAAAGGATATACAGAGATTATTTATATTTTGGATAGATCAGGTTCAATGGGCGGTCTTGAGACGGATACAATCGGCGGTTTCAATTCCATGATGGAGCAGCAGAAGAAGACCGGAGAAAAAGCAGTTGTTTCAACAGTTCTTTTTGACGATGTATGCGAAGTGATCCATGACAGAGTACCGATTGAAAAGATTGAGAAGATGACCGACAAGCAGTATTACGTGAGAGGTTGCACAGCTCTTCTTGATGCAGTAGGTGGCGCGATTCATCATATCGGCAACGTTCACAAGTATGCCAGAGAAGAGGACAGACCGGAGAAGACTATCGTAGTTATCACTACAGATGGTATGGAGAACGCAAGCTGCAAGTATTCCAGAGACAAGATTGAGAAGATGGTTAAACGCCAGCAAAAGAAATACGGCTGGGAGTTCATCTTCATCGGTGCCAACATCGATGCTTATGCTGAGGCTCAGAAGTACGGAATCCGCAAGGACAGAGCAGTGAACTATGTTTGTGATGATATCGGTACAGCTAATGTTTATGCAGGTGTTTCCAAGGCTGTTTGCTCAGTAATGATGGCTGAGAGCTTGTGTGAGGTGGAAGGTTGCCTTGATGACAGTGCTTGGGATGAAGAGATTAACGCAGATTATCAGAGACGCGGTAAGAAGAGAGGAAGGAGATAATTGCCATGGCAGTAAAAGGTGCAGTTTTAGGAGATATCTTAGGATCTCAGTATGAATTTAACAGACCGAAGAATCTTGATTGGAAGAATGTGCCATTGGTGAGCCGCCTTCCAATGGGATTTACAGATGATACAGTTATGATGCTAGCAATAAAGAAGGCTCTTACAACCGGAGCAGATCTGACAGAGACAATGGTTGAAGTCGGCAGGAAATATCCGGATTGTGGTTACGGTTGCAGATTCTACAGATGGATAAATGGCAATAACCATGATCCTTACTATAGCTGGGGCAATGGCTCCGCTATGAGAGTTGCTTTTGTTGGCGAGTATTATGAGGACTATGATGAGATGCAACGCATGGCTGAGGCTACAGCTGCGGTTTCGCACAATCATCCAGAAGGAATAAAGGGAGCAGTAGTTACAGCAACTTGTATCTGGATGGCAAAGCACGGCAAGACCAAGCAGGAAATTTACGATTACGTGTTGGAGCAATATCCGGTTAATGAATACGAGTATAGTATTGGTTAAAGCCTAGATGAAATTCGTCCTCGCTATAAGTGGAATGAGAGTTGTCAGGGCTCTGTTCCTGCAGCTATGAGATGCTTCTATGAAAGTACAGATTATGAGAGTTTCATGAGAAATATCTTTAGCCTGGAATGCGATTCTGATACCTTCGGTGCTATAGCTGGTGGCGTGGCTGAGGAGTTTTATCATGGATTTGGTGATGTGGATGCTGAGGGAATATTGGGAGAGTGTTTGGAGGAATACTTAATGCAGATTTTGAAGTCATGATTAAATCTCTTAAGCGGTTTTGGTATAATTATTTTGAAATTTATAAAGCCGGAGGCCAATGTGTTTTTCAAGAAAAAGAATGAAGTGGCTGTGGTAAAGCTGAATGAGTTAGCTCCCACAGAAGAAATAAATGAATTAAAGCTTGTGGAAATCAAGGACGAGAAGGTAATTAATCGTATTGTCAGTGCGGTTCCTGAAGCTGCGAAGATTGTCGGTAATGCGGCCGTTGCGGCAGAGGCAGCAGGCGTGGCACAGGCAGGAGTATTCCAAGCAATACTTCCTAGTGGAGCTCAGCTTGTAAACTCACAGGCTACAGAAGGTGCAGTTCGCGGATTTTTCCAACAGGGCGGCAAGATTGCTGGTCAGGCTGAGTTCATGGCAGTTGATGGTGCAATGGATAAGATTGCGGCTATGAATATTGCTAATGCAGCTATGGGGGCAGCTTCACTTGTTGTTGGTCAGTACTATATGAAACAGATAAATGCTGAGCTTGGAGCAATTAGCGATGGCATTTCAAAATTGGAAAAGTTCTATAAGAACGAGTATAAGAGCAGAGTGATAACACTGGTCTCTCAGGTAAAGCAGACTTCAGATTTTAAGTCTGAGATATTGGAAGATTCTACGTTACGTGCAGAAGCAATTAGCAAGCTGCAGACGATGGAAACAACGTGTATGGATTTGTTGAACCAGGCTAATGTTGAAATCAGCGAGATTAGCTCAGGCAAATACGAGACATTTGAAAAGTATTCAAAGGCAACCTCTCATATTTCAGAATGGCAAAAGTACCAGACTATGCTTGTGAATGTTCTTTTTACAATCGCAGATCTGAATTATACATTTCATCTAGGGGCAATGTCTCCGGAGTATTGTTACCGTGCATATGATGATTGCTTTGCTACAACGGAAAAAGCAATTGAAAAGACTAAGCAGTGGCACCTGGCTCACGAGAAGACGCTGGGAATAGATGTTGACCAGGCTGTTTTCGAGAGAAAGGGCATTGATGCTATTCTCCACAAGCCTTTAACACTGATAAATGAAGACTTCCAGTACAAGAGCATGAAGAAAAAAGAAGTTGAAAAGATTCGTATTCAAAAAGGTACTGAGGTTTATAACAGGCGCGAAGAGAACAAGAATCTCTATATGGAAGATACAAAACTGATATTTAAGGATGGAAAGGTGTTCTATTTACCAGCGTAATTATAATTCGCAAGGAGACAAGCTATGGCAGCAGAAGAAATGAAAGCATTTGTTGATAAGCTAAATAATAGCGGTAAGATGTCTTTTGTTGATGCAGCAACAGAGGAACAGATTGAGTTATTTGAAAATAATAATAATACAAAGCTCCCGCAGAAATATAAAGATTGGCTACTTGTTAGTGATGGAGGAGATTTATTTCTTCCAGCCGGAGTTCAGCTGTATGGCGTTTCACATAAGCCTATTATTGACGTGAACGAGGATGACCGACCAGGTGAAAATTATGTTGTTATTGGCGCAATGGCTTCTGGAGATCCAGTATTGTTTGAGAAGGACAGTGAGCAAGTAGCGATATATAACCATGCAGATGGAGTAATTGACGAGGAGGAATTGTATTCAGATTTTGTTGCGTTCTTAAACGATTTGATAGATTCATTTGGATCAGAGGAGTGAATCTATGAGAAGACAAAATGTTGAAGCGAATAAAGCCATAGCGGAAGCGTGGGAAAGAGAACAGCAGCGTGTAAAAGAGGGTAAGGGTACTCGTGATTGGACTCCTGAACAGCAGAAACAAATACTTGAAAAAGGAAAAGCCTATGATGAGGATGGAAAAGCGTTTGAAGGGCAGCATATGAAAAGCGCAGAGGCACATCCTGAGTATCAAGGCGATCCAAATAATATACAGTTTTTGACTAGAAAGGAACATTTTGAAGCACACGGTGGAAATTGGCAAAATCCTACTAACGGATATTATGATCCTGCTACCAAAGAAATGACGGATTTTGGAGAAGGCGAGCCTATTCCGTGTAAGGTTATAGAATTAAGTAATCCTGTTGTAGAGGTAAAGACTTCATCAAGCCTATCTGAAAATTCACCAAAGGAAGAGGCTGAAAAGGCAGATAGAACAAGAGATGGTCCTAAACATGAAAGCAGTAGTAGTGCAAAGCCTGGTTCTGGTGCAACAAATCATAAAGCTTCACAACATACGGCATCTCAGAAAATACAAAAATCTGCTGAGGACGGAATATTAAAAACCATAGTAAAAGGCGCATTATCGTATGCTAAAGAACATCCACTTGAGACAGCAGTTAAAGCACTTGAAGTGGTGTCATCAGGTTTAGCTTTTGCATCAGATGTTTCACGCAATAAAGCTAGGGCTAACGCAAGTTCTCAGAGAAAAAGAACAGCTAATACAAGTAGTTCTGCAGTTCGGTCGAAGCCAGCAGCACCCAAAACATCGATAAAGGAAACTCCCAAAGTGGACATCCCAAAAGTTGATGTGAGTACGACAAAAACCACGAGGAAATCTCCGGATGCCCATACTGTAAAGCCACATGGTCAGAGGTATGGTAAGGACAAGGTGTGGAAGGAAAAGAAGTCTTATCCACGCGGAGGAAAAAAAGATACATAATATGTAACAAGAACTGTTTTTTGCAGTCTTCCAGCGCAGGGAGGCTGCTTTTTTGTTACATTAAAAACCATATAATTAATATAGGACTGTTACTGATTAAGTGCGGGTTTGGAACTATTCCCTTTTAAGGGAATAAACACTCCAAGATGATGGAATTTCGGACACAAGTATTTTTCATTACAATAATTAAGACGAAAGTCTCCAGAAGGGAGGAAACCGCACTTGATAGAGGAAGAGATTGCGAAGCGCTTTGCTGAATTGCTGAAAAAGCGCAATCTTACAACATACAAGTACACCAAGAACTGCAGTGTATCTAAGAATAGCGCATATAACGTTAGCCAAGGCAAGAACGTTAGGATTGATACGTTGAATCAGATATGTGAAGACTTGGATATCAACCTTCATAAGTTCTTTGAATATCAGGATAAAGATACTATTACCCTTTCAGAGGATGAGAAGAGATTGATTGATGATTACAGAAGGCTTGAACATGAACAGGCAATCAGGGTTAAGGCATACTTAGACGGTCTTTTGGATTTACAGAAGTCAAAGAAGAACTAAATGCCGCGTGCGAGATTTTTTTACAGATTCGGAATTACTTTTAACTGGTTACATCATGGTTAAGGCTAAATAAAACAGGAAGGTTTGGAAGATATACCCCGAGCCCTCCTGTTTTTTTATGCATAGAGTTTATATAGAGGGAGGAATAAAGTATCTATGGCAAGAATGACAACGGATGAAAGAAGGATCAATTTCATTTGTGGTGAGATTGGGTTTAAGCCGGATACGGTTTATGAGTTCACCAAGATGATGTTGATTGAGTACAAGAGGAGAAAAGATCTGATAGGATTGCCTATTAAGGAAATGAGCATTGAAGAGGCTCACCTTAACAAGCAGCAGCTTCGCAGGGAGTTTTTGCAGATAATGCAGAAACCTTTTGAGGAAGCGCTGGAGTGCTACAAGGAATTTGTGCTTAAGGTGGTCTATGCTACATGGTTTGATGAAAAGGTAGCTCAGATGCTTGATCAGGTCGAGGATTTCCGTCATGTAGGAAGTATCTATAGAGATATCCTTGAAACCTGTTATTTTTCTGATGTACCACTTACCAATGATGAAGCTACAAGAAGTGTAGGAATAGGGGATTCCGCACTTGATTATAGGAAAAGAGAAGCTATCAAGTTGTTTGGGGCAATTATTTATAGCTTCTGTTTAAGACGTGAAAATGAGGATCTGGTTGCCGGAATCGTTAAAAAATAAATTCCATTTTAAATATGGTGGGCGAAATATAATCGTTAAATCATTGACAATAGGGGACTTTTAGCGCTTTAACGTCTTAACATGTTCCAGTCGATGTGGGCTGAAACTCCTGCAGGGGTCAGCTATAATTGGTATCGTTGGAAGTAAAGGAGGAGATTGTTATTGATGAAGATTAGTAAAAAGATTTGGGTAACATGCCCCAACTGCGGAAACAAAAAGACTAAGGCACGCTATGGCGAATTGGACTTTGAATGCAAATGCGGGGTAGCATTCACGGCCTATATTGCTAACGGTATTCAAACAACGGTTATTCATGAGGGGGACAACAATGCGCAGGAGGATGATTTATCTCTGACTGAGCAATTAGATAAGTATAGGCGCCAGAGAGAACTTCTGGCTCTATAATAGATTTACCGGTAATACCGGCTCTTACAATTTAATATTTATGAGGTAGTGAATGGACTAGTGCAGTGCCTATGAGCCAGGAACAGCATCACTACCAAGAGTTTGCCAAGAGCTGAATTTGACTTAAGCAGCACCACTTAGGTGTGAGCAAGATCATCATGGAGTCTGCAAAACGGAGATATAGCCAATAGGTTTAATCCTATAGGTTTATTTCGAGTTTTGCAGGCTCTTTTAATTTGCAATTGTAACTATTGTTGTGCTCTTGGCAGCGGCTATTGTCTCCGTTTTGTGAGAACTCCGGAATGGAGGAAAACATGAAACAACTAAAAACAGTAGGAGACAGAATCAAGTCGCTGAGAGTAGAAAGGGGGATGACACAGGAGCAGGTGGCTCAGGCATTACACTTCGGAAGCAGAAGTATGGTTTCAGATTACGAGTCTGGTAGAAGAGAGCTTCCTTATAAGAGTGTGGGAGATTATGCCAGCTTCTTCAGAGTAACTGCAAAGTGGATTATGCAAGGGGATGAGGAGATTGAAGAGCCACAGTCTTTTGATGAGGAATTGTTGGAGGCATTTCATAGGATTCAAGATCCAAGATTTAGAAGAGTTGCTATTGAGCAGATTAAAGCTTTAGCTGATGCCTGATTTATCCTCGTCGCAAATTGCGAACAAATGTCGCGGATTGCGACCTTACTTGGGAATATCGGTGTTTTATGATTAAAGAGTCATAAGAATATCGATATTTCCAGTGTTTTTGACCATTTCAAAGGAGGGAGACGATGGCTAGAAGAAATATTGTGGATCGTTACAGTAGAGCTACAGTGGAGAAGCGTGTTGAGATTATTCTTGATAACTACGCGACATTTAACCGTATTCTTGATGGATACGAGAAGAGTCTCAGCATAGTTATTCGCAATGAGCGTGACTTCAATAGGAAGAAACAGCTTGGTGACAGTGGCATACGAGTGCAGACTTCCAATATCAGTGATATCACTGCGCAGACTGCAATTGAAAATGTGGAGATTCAGGAAGCAATTCATGATGGTGATTGGCGTACAGCTACAAAGGGCTCAGACAATATCTTTGAGCATAGACTTGAAATCGAGACTATCGGTCAAATGCGTGATGATTATGATATTGTGACCGGGCAGCTTTCAGCCTTATTAAAGGAAGAATATGACTTCTATCTTCCATATATTAATAGGGAAAAGAATTGCTTTGAAATAGCCGAAGAACAGGGGCTCTCTCCTGAGGCTGTCAGAATGAGATTATATCGCTATAGACTTATCGTAAAGGAAAGTGCTCTTCCGTTTATGGAAAGAGTAAGAGGCGTAACGCTTCAAAAATGTGCATAGGAGGAATTGTTGTGGGAGAGATGCAGTTAAAAGATAAGAAGTTTGTCCGCTATGAAAAGGGGGCAGAATTATATGATATGTGTCAGAAGTCTTTTGAGAAGCTGGCACGCAACGCCAACGCAACGTACAAAGTTGGAAAGATGGTGTTGGTAAATACGCAGATAATAGATAAGTATCTTGAGACCTGCAGAGTAATTGAGAATTAAAAAGAGACCTTGCATTGATGTCATACGTTAATTATAATAAGAATAGGTGCAAGGAGGTGTGGTTTTGGCTGAGAATAAAAGAAAAGTTGGGCATCCATTTTCGGATAATCCTAAGAAAAATCCCGTGACAATCAGATTGACATCAGATGATTATTCTAAGCTGAAGGAGTACGCCGAGGAGCATTCTATGACGATGACACAGGTTATTATGGAAGGAATCCAATTGGTTTATTCCAAGTAACCGAAAGCTATGGTCTCTTTCTTACTACAAGAAGGAGGCGGTATTATGGCAAAGTCCAGAAAGGATAACAAAGGCAGAGTCTTAAGAACAGGTGAGCGTTACCGGGAGCAGGATGGCAGGTATCAATACAGCTATTTGGATCCCAAAGGTATACGCAGATATGTTTATTCCAAAGATTTAGCAAAGCTACGAGAGAAAGAGGATGAGCTTAAGCGCGATCAGTTAGATGGGATTGACCACTATATAGCAGGTCACATTACTGTTAATGAAGTATTTGACAGATGTATGGCGGTTAAGACCAATCTGAGACGAACTACCAGAGCTAATTATGAGATGATGTATAACAAGCATGTTCGTAACGGCTTTGGTGAGCGCATTATCGGAACGATTAAATTTTCTGATGTGAAGCTTTTCTACAGGCAGCTAGTCACAGAGGATGGAATCCAGCCTAACACAGTATCAACAATCCATTGTTGTTTGCATCCGGCATTTGAGATGGCTGTGCGTGACGATATTATAAGGAAGAATCCCTGTCATGGAGTTCTCGGAGAGCTTTCAAACGATTTTGGAAAGAACAGAGGAATTAGAAATGCTCTTACAATAGAGCAACAGCAAGCATTCATGAATTATATGGATGGACATGAAGTGTACGACCATTGGTGGCCAATCTTCATGATTCTACTTGGAACAGGCTGCAGATGCGGAGAATTTATAGGTCTTCGCTGGCAGGATATCGATATGGACAAGAGAACCATTGATATCAACCACAGCTTAGTGAGAGTTAAGAGACATCGTGGTGATCCAGCCAGAAGGCTTGGTGTATCTCTTCCAAAAACAGAAGCTGGTATTCGTGTGATTCCGATGCTTGATCAGGTGCATGATTGCTTCGAGCGTATATATGAAGAGCAGCTTGTTACTGGATTTAATGAGACCGAGATTGAAGGTATGAGTGGTTTTATCTTCAAGAATGCAAACGGAGATGTCCTTTGCGAACAGAATCTCAATTCAGCAATCAAGAGAATAGTTACTTCATATAATATGGAAGAGGAAGTAAAGGCTGCTAAAGAGAAGAGAGAGCCGATGCTGTTGCCAAACTTCTCAGTGCATTATCTGAGACATACCTTTTGTACAAGATTCTGCGAAAACGAAACAAATGTGAAAGTAATTCAGGCGGTTATGGGGCACAAGAACTTCAAGACTACGATGGATGTCTATGCCGAAGCCACCGGAACTAAAAAACAGGAGGCAATGCAGAGCTTATCTGCAAAGTGGAAGGAATTCTAAGAAGAGGCCTCCTTATAGACCTATCAGAATAGAAAAGACCTACTTTTGACCGCTTTTTCTTTCTGAATAATTACTGATAATACCTTGGTTGTATTTGAGAGAATTACCGATTATACCCGATAATTACTGATAATGGGGAATGAGGTAGTATGATGTAAGGATTGTTGCACTTATGCCTTACGTAGCTGAGTAATCAGTACTGAAGAAAATTATAAGAGACACTTTTTAGAAGAGATTCTAAGAAGTGTCTTTTTTTAATTCCTTCCTCTAACCTGAGTTAATCGTCAAAAACAAAACTTTGGAGGAAGAGAAAATGGCAAAAATCATCGCAATCGCAAATCAAAAGGGCGGGGTGGGTAAGACAAGAGTAATAACAGTGATTATTGGATAAGTAAGATTTCAAGGAACCGCGAACGTGATAATGAGATTAATAAAAAACTTCTTTTTGAAGGGTTGACAGTAATACGGTTTTGGGGGAATGATATTATAAAACACACGGAAGAATGCATAAAAGTAATAGAAGAAACCATATTTGCAATTCGGATGTATACTTATTTTGAAGATGATTTTGAAGAAGATGAGAATGAATAAAGTTTATTTACAGATGTTAAGAGAACTATGCTTTAGGTATATACCAGATGATATATCTTTTCCTGAGGGAAGTGATGCGGAAAGCAAATATTTACACCGAGAGAGGAATGTATGAAGAAAAGAATTGCCAACTTATTAACAATATGCATGACAGCAATCTGCCTGACGGCCTGTGCTTCCGGAAGTGGAACATCAGGTGAGGAAACAGCAGAGGTGGCTGCTAGCAGTGAAACGGACAGTGCTGAGGCGGACGGGAACGAAGGGAAAGCAGCCGCTGAATCGTCTTCGGAAGAAGAGCCTGCGTCAGAAAAAGCGAATTCTGATATCATCGATGTTACCAATCCATCGATTTATATGCTGGAGCCGCTTGGCAATGATTTGATGAATGTCTGGTTCAACTACACAGCTGACGGAGAGCTTAAGCTCGACTCACTGCAGAATTATGACTACGGCTTTGGGGGCTATGAGGAGGATTTCAGCGATGTTGCTGAGGTGTTTACAGCAGATGTGGATGGCGACGGTACTAATGAGCTGATAGTCCGCCTCTATGTCTATGGGAACAATTTCAGTGACGGCGCAGGAGACGTACATGTAGTAAAAGTGACCCGGGACGGAACTGAAGAAATCTTCTCCATGGGCGGAGGAGCATCAGGAGAGTATAAGTACGCATATAATACTCCTGACGGCAGAGATGTATTCGCAACTGAGATAGAGGATAATAAGCTTTACTTGCTTACCGGTGAAAAGGACGGGCCTCAAATTACCACATATAAATACCTGGTCCAATATGATGGAAAAGAGCCTGTCTATACCGCAATGAATGATTCTGATGCTGAACCTGAATCCGGCGATCAGATGCAGGACGGTGTTCTGACCATCAATTTTGGAGTAGAGGATATGTCGATCTGCGGCATAACCTTGGACATGATGAAGACGATGACACCGGAACAGCTGGTGGAAAAAGTGAAAGAGACCCCTGGCGTACTGGTTACAGATAAACCGTATTTGGAATTGAAGAATACTGACCCAAAGAAGTACGAAAAGATACATTGCAGTATTAGTGATCAATCGGATCAAGCAATCTTTAGGCTTCATTATGATCAGATTGAAAGCTCTTTTGCAGGAGCTAGACTGTTTGCACGGCAGGAAGCAAAGTATGGAGCAATGATACAAGTGGATTTTGCTGAACAGCCCTTTAATGATGCTTACATATCAGGCACCAATCTTTCGAGACAGACCACCAGGGAAGAAATATGCAGCTTGCTGAAGCTTGATGATATACAAAGAATCGGATACAGCGTTCCGAAAGAACAGCTGGACAGACTGGATTTCCACTACATGGTTGATTCAGGAATTCAAACATCCGACGGTTCCCCATGCCCGTCATTTAGTGTTTACGGCCGAGCTGACGCTGAAAGCGGTATAATAGCGCAGTACAATGTGGATGAGGATCTGTATTCATTCGAATACGTGTTTGACGAATCTGATCATCTTGAATGGATGATAATTCTGGTGCCCAGAGAATAAACATAAATACATAATTGCAATAACATGTTTTACCGAAGGAACCGGAGTGTGCGCCACCTATGCTTCTGCATTTAACTGCATGGTTCATGCGCTGCCCTTTGATCCGGTGACTCAGTGTGTAGACTACGGTAATGCCAACCCTTTAAACGTTGCGACAAGATACGTTCATAATAGCGAGCACGGATGGTCTGCAATCAAGATTGATAATGGCTGGCACGCGTTAGATATTACTTTTTATGACAATAATAATGGCGCCAGGCAGCCCGAGTACTTAGATATGGGCGCTGCAGCTCTGAATGACGGTAAGCATTCTGATTACTATTTGATATACGAGTAATCCAAGAAGTGCATCCATGGGAAAAGAGCTGATTTCTAAGCTAGCATTTTATGTCCGATAAAAACTTTGTCAATAATCTATATGAAAGATTTAGGAAAGAGATGGTAGTAATACCATCCTTTTTTTGGTAATAAAGCGTGTATGACTATTCTTGGTGCGGTGGCACTAGATAGTAACTGGGACTTTGATAAGATCCAAAATGTTGCTGAGGTTATGCTTCGCCCAGATTCTATTTTGGACAATGGTGAAGAAGCTGATTATGTTGGCTTGATTTATGAATGGGAAGCAAAGAAAAATGGATGCCTTCCGTACTTTATGTATTTTGATGGAACACCATCACGAGCATGGTATAAACTTGAAGAGCATGTGATTTATGATATGAACCAGAGTACCTACGCTCATAATAACTATAAGGGTGGAATACGTTTTGGAATATTTCTTTTATAAAGCTTTTATTTTTTAACAGTATTACGTTCATATTAAAATATAATAGGGATAGAATGGAGGCGTCAGTGACAGATTGTCTTGGTTATGTGTTAGCCAATATAGCATGTATCGTCTTTTTGTGCATAGTTTTATTCACACTTGAAAAGGGCATTGATAAGCAGGTTTCAACTTTATTTCTTGCGCGGATAATGATGCTTCTTATAGGCTATTTTGCATCAGATTCAGTGTGGATTTTATTTGAATGCGGAGTTTTTCAGTGTGGCAAGACAGTAATGTATGTGCTCACGATAATTCCTTATGTGTGTCTGTTGACCACAGCATGGTTCTGGTATATCTACTGTGATATTGTTCAGGGAAACACAAAGATTCTTACCTGGCTGAACTTTTTTATACATGCATTACCATTTTGGGCTGCAATTATCATTCTTGTAATAGGCATGTTCACAGATTATCTCTTTATAATTGATGATAACGGATTTCTGGAGTATGGTTTTCTGTACGCTGTTTTATTGAGCATCCCGTTCGGATATCTGTTGTCTTGTTCCGTAAAATCTTTTTATAGAGCCTTTACCAGTAATAAGTACTATGACCACAGTCTTTACATAGCTATGGGAGTGTTCCCTATAACTCCTATGGTGTGTGGCGTGTTACAGGCTTTTTTCCTGACTGTTCCAATTATGTGTTATGGTGCGACGGCTGCTGTATTATTACTATATTTGACAGCTACAGAAAACAGGATTTCAAAAGACTCGCTGACCAATATCAATAACCGTCAGGAAATGAATAGATATCTTACGCAAAAGATGAAATCCCGGACACCAAAGCTGGATTTGTATCTGATGATATTGGATGTAGACCATTTTAAAGGCATCAACGACAGATATGGGCACGTAGAAGGCGACAGAGCATTAGTGATAGTTGCGAAGGCTTTAGAAATATCGTGCCAGGATGCTAAAAACAGAGCATTTTTATCAAGGTTTGGAGGGGATGAATTCATAGTCGTCCTTGAAGCCGAAAATAAGCAGCAGGTCAACGAAATTGCTGAATTGATCCGCGAAAACATTACAAAGTTAAATGAAGAATCCGGGGCAGCCTTTAAACTGGAGGCCTGCATAGGGTATGCCAGATATGACTTTGATAATCCGGTAACTATTCCGCAGCTGATAGCCCAAGCTGACGAAAAACTATATGAGATGAAGAAAAATCGATAAAGAAGACATAGAGGCGCTTCCCGGAAGAAATTCCGGGAAGTGCTTTTTATTAAAGTTTTACATAATTTCGCCCCGCAATCCATGTTATCACGTTTATAATAGATATAGAGTTTTGTTTTAGGAAGGAGCTTTTTATGGAAGATAGCATAGTAGTAGGGCTTTCTGTCGGATTTAACCTGTTATACTCCCTTGGGCACTATATTCTGGTATCCTTGGGATATTTCAAGATATTTAAAAAGTGCGGAGTAAAAGGAATCTACGGCTTTGTTCCGATTCTCAGGGAATATAACATAGGCCTTTGCGCCAACAGAGAAAAAGAGGGCAAGACCTACACCGTTTTATGGGGCTTGGTCTATCTTCTGCAGATCATCGTCCTGGCCTTTAAGCGGAAGTCTCCGGAGGCTCTTGTAATTTCCGTTTTGTCAATTGCCATAGGAATAGCCATGATTATTTACCTCGTCAGGATCTATAACGGCCTGATAGAGGTCTTTGGTAGAAATAAGCGCTGGATGGTGGCCTTTGTCCTTGTTGAGTCTCTGACTGTCATGATCTGGGGCTTCTCTTCCAAATTCGTCCCCAAGAAGCAGGTATTTAATCCTAAGACAGTAGACAGCGCCAAGGTTTCGGACACTCATCTTGATACCATTGATGACGGACTTACAGTCAACATCAAAGAGCGCACAGCCTTTGATTTCTTCAGGAAAAAGATATTACTGAAGGACATCCACATGACTATTCCCAAGGGACATATGGTATTGCTCCTGGGCGGCTCCGGTGCCGGAAAGACCACCTATCTCAACGCCGTTACAGGCTATGAGAAGGCCGATGCCACCATCGAGCTGGGCGGTCAGGACATTTACAAGGACTACGCCAAGATGAAATACGATGTGGGCTTTGTCCCCCAGCAGGACCTCATGCGCGGCAATGACACGGTGCTCATGACCCTCTTTGACGCGGCATCCTTGAGGCTTCCTTCCAATGTCTCCTTTAAGGAGAAGCGCAAAAGAGTCCGCGAGGTGCTTGAGGAGTTTGGCCTTGCAGCAATCAGTAACAGCCTCGTTGAGAAACTCTCGGGAGGTCAGAGGAAGCGACTTTCCATCGCCATGGAATTCATATCGGATCCCACGCTCTTTATCCTGGATGAGCCTGATTCGGGTCTTGACGGAGTTGTGGCCAGAGGCCTGTTTGAGAAGCTCAGAGCCATAGCTGATCAGGGCAAGATAGTTGTAGTCATCACCCATACCCCGGACAGAGTTATCGATTTGTTCGACGATGTTATTGTGCTTGCCAAGGATGCCGGCAGAACCGGACGACTTGCCTGGTACGGTCCTATTCAGGAAGCCAGGGAGTTCTTTGGGAAGGACACTATGGAGGAAATTCTCCTGTCCATAAATCAGAAGGAAGAGGGCGGAGAAGGAAGAGCGGACGAGTACGTGGAGAAATATGCAGACCGTCTGCAGGAAGCAGTGGGGTGATGGCATGAAGATCAAGAATACAAGACATACAGGTCGAGTACCTCAGACCTTTATATATCTGGGTAAGCTGTTTAGGATGTTCATCTTCCAAAATGACTGGAAGGTGCTCCCTATGTCAGCAATTATCGCAGGTCTCGTCTCTTTTGCCGTGGGGAAAAATCTCTACAGGACTATGGAAGGCACACTGACGGGGAGTTTCGCAGTGGCATGCATCTGCATCTGGAACGGGTTCTTTAACTCCATCCAGGTTATATGCAGGGAGAGACACATCCTGAAAAGAGAGCATAGATCCGGACTGCACATCAGCTCCTACGTGGCTGCTCACGTGATATATCAGGCGGTTCTGTGCATATTGCAGTCGGTTATCACCATCGCAGTCTTAAGGACCACGGGAGTTAAGCTGCCGGACAAGCCGATGATCACGGGCTGGGCCCTTGTGGACTTTGGACTTACGCTGTTCTTTATTACTTTCTGCTCGGATATGATGGCGCTGATGGTTTCGGCCCTCGCCAAGACTACAACAACGGCCATGACGGTGATGCCCTTTCTTCTGATATTTCAGCTGATCTTCTCGGGAGGATATTTTAATCTTCCGGAACAGGCCATGCCCATCACCTACGCAACAGTGGCGAAATGGGGGCTTACGGCCCTTTGCAGTCAGGGAGATTACAACTCGCTCCCCATGGTCAGCATCTGGAACAGCGCCTATAAAATGAAGGATATCGAGGTGGACGGCGAAAAACCTGTGCTGGAGATGCTAAAATACGCTGAGGATAACGACCTCAGGGAGGAAATCCTGATGCAGAGCGGTCAGCAGAATCAGTCACCGGAGTATGTCTTTGATCCCAATATAGTTAAAAGGTGCTGGAGGTGGTTGCTGTTGTGGACGTTCATATATGTGGTCATAGGCACGCTGTCGCTGGAGTTCATAGACAGAGACAGACGCTAGCAGGACACTAAAACATTATTTCACTTTCGCCTGCTAAAGCGAATAATTATTCCAATTTTGACAATTAGTATTCGGAATTTCACAGTTATTTCACACTTGGAAACTAATTTGGGATTAATATTATCCTTATGAAGATAACAGACATCCCGCAGACAACTGAATTAATGCTTCAACTGACGATAGATGGTCTTCCACATACCTGTAGGACCACTGTTCTCACGGCCTATGGAGACGGCTTGCTGGTATCCACCGTTATGCACAATGGAAAAGCAGTCGGCTTTTGCTCCGGCGGTACCTTTGAGTTCACCAGGCCCTGCACACATGAGATACACAGATTTCATGTGGAGTCCGTTTCAAGGATAGAGCTTGGAAGCACCCATTTCCACCTACTCAGGGGGCAGGATACAGCGGTGACCGGCCAGCAGCGAAAGGCTGAGAGATATATGGTCCAGCGCATGGGAACGGCGGTGATAAACTACACCAGGACCATTAACGTCATCGTAAACGACATCTCCATGCGAGGAATATCACTTCTGGTGGGACAGGAGCAGAAGTGCAAGGTGGGCGATGAGATCAGGCTCAGCTTCTTTACCAGCGGAGTGGCCAGACGTCTTACCCTTCAGTGCAAGGTGGTGAGATTGTTCAATGTTCAGGGCTACAATGCGGTGGGTTGCATCGTCAAGAATGTTGACATGGATTATCTGAATTTCGTCAACGAAAAGAAGGCGGAGCACAACAAGAAGATTTCCGCGCAAAAAGTGGTCTAAATATAGGGAAATAGCGCTCTTTCTATTGTATTAGCGCCAAAAAGGCGTACAATTAATATATAAGATACAAGAGGAGGTGTGTGCCATGAATAAACGGTTAATTATCATACTGTCGATAGTTGCTGTTGTTATATTGGGGGTTGGTGTGGCTATTAACGAGAACATCAATCAAAGCTCTCCGGATTTAAAACCTGTGATCTACCTGTATCCTCAGGAGGATAACACGGATGTTTCTCTTGTTCTTGACTATAACGGAGCCTTTACGCAGTTAGATCCCGCTTTTAATATCGACAGTGGATGGAGGGTGACAGCCAATACAGACGGAACTCTTACTCTGGGAGATAAGAGTTATGAGTACCTGTACTGGGAGGGAATCCCCAATGTTTCCTATGACTTCTACAGCGGCTTTTGCATTAAGGGCGAGGATACAGAGGCGTTCCTTGATGAGAAGCTGACAAGCCTTGGGCTTAACGATTCCGAGAAGCAGGCATTCATAGAGTACTGGCTTCCTCAGATGAAGGACAACCCCTACAACGTGGTTGCTTTCCAGACCAGGACCTACACGGACAATGCCAAGTTCCTGATGGCTCCTACGCCCGATACTCTCATAAGAGTATTTATGGCCTGGTATCCTTCAGACAGATACATTAACATCCACGAGCAGCTCCTGGACAGAGCTCCCGAGAGAAACGGCTTTACAGTCGTTGAGTGGGGCGGCAACAAGGTTAAATAATCAAATAGATCAAAAAAGGCCTCGGTCGCAGTGACCGGGGCCTATTATTATGCCTGCATGGCTTTGGGTATTATTCATTCTTTCCAAAGACCTGGTTTCTGAGCTTCATGCCTGTGGGCGTGGTGGCAAGTCCGCCTCCGGCAGTCTCCTTAAGGGATACAGGCAGGGCATCACCCACTTCCCTCATGGAGTCAAGGCACTCATCTGCGGGAATCTTGGGAGCAACCCCCGCAAGGGCCATATCAGCGCTTGAGAAGGCGATCACAAGGCCTGAGACATTTCTTTTGATACAGGGTATCTCCACAAGGCCTGCCACAGGGTCACACACAAGGCCCATCTGGCTGGAAATTGCGATGGCGCAGGCATCTGCGCACTGACTTGGTGTTCCGCCCATGATCTCCACAAGGGCTGCGGCAGCCATGGCAGCGGCAGATCCGCACTCCGCCTGGCATCCGCCCTGGGCACCTGCGATGCTGGCTCTGTTGGCAACCACCATTCCAAAGCCCCCCGAGGTGAACATGGACATTACAAGGTCTTTCTCGTCATAACCCCTGTCCTCATACAGAGAAACAAGGCATCCCGGCAGGATTCCGCAGCTCCCGGCAGTGGGGGCCGCCACGATCTTGCCCATGGAGGCGTTACAGCCGGCAACCGCAAGGGCTCTGGCCATGGCTTTGGCCATAAAACCTCCGGAGAGGGAGTTATCTCTTTTGGCGTACTCGTTCATGAGATAGCCCTCGCCTCCCGTAAGCCCTGACATACTGCGAAGATCCTTGTCCATGCCGGCCTTAACGGAGTCCTGCATGACCTGAAAGTTGATCTCCATCTTCTCGTAAATCTCCTGGGGGCTCTTCTCCAGCTTAAGTGCCTGATCCTCAAGCACCAATTGGCTTATCTTAATGTTCCTGGCCTGAGCGGCGTTAACCAGCTCGGCGATAGATTCGTATTTTAACATGAAAATTCTCCGGTCTCAGATCCTTCTGATGAGGATCGCATTTAGTACATGATCGATCTTGCGGATGTCGTCGATAAGCGAATCCGGCGGCTGGCTGTCAATCTCGATGGTCATGATGGCTTCGCCGCCCTTCTCCTGCCTTGAAAGGTGGAAATTGGAGATGTTGAGGGCTTCATGCTCCCAGTGCATGAGATTGGTGACACCTGCGATAACACCGGGCTTGTCCTCGTGCATTACAAGGATGGTGCTGCTGTCTCCGTTAAACTCCACGTGCATGCCGTTGATCTCATTTACCAGGATGTTGCCTCCGCCTATGCTGGCGCCCTGCATCTCGCCCTGGGTGCCGTCCTCAAGGTAGTAGCGGATACAGGCAGTGTTGGGATGGGCCCCGGGTATATTTTTTCTGGCAAAAGAAAAATCGATACCGCGTCCTCTTGCGATTTCCAGAGCGTCCCTGATCTCCGGGGAATAACTCTTGTAGCCCATGATCCCTGCAAGAAGAGCACGGTCTGTGCCGTGGCCCTTGTAGGTCTGGGCAAAAGAGCCGGATAAGGTGATTTCAACCTTCTTAAGAGGCCGGTCATCTATAAGCTTGTTAACTACGCGTCCCAGCCTGACGGCGCCTGCAGTATGGGAACTGGAGGGACCTATCATGACAGGACCGATTATATCAAATACGTTCATTTACTTTCTCCTGTGATTACTTATAATAATCTTATCATATTTTTGTGGTATACTTAATTATGTATGATTAGCGACTGATGTCCAAATTGTTGGGGAAGAGGACAGACACTATGTCAAATAAAAACAGAGTTAAACTAAAAGGAAGACTTAGGACTTATCTGAGAGTCTTTACATATCTTGGGATTCTGCTGGCGCTGGTAAATGTGGCCGTGTTCACGGTGGACTTTACGGCGGGGCTCATCCTTCTTGCATTCACCGGACTATATTTCATAGCCGTTCTCTACATGAATTTTTACTCCAAGCCCATTATTGTAAATGAGCTTGTAAGCTTTGCTACCGAGTATGGCCAGATCCAGAGGAAGCTCTTGAGAGAGCTGGATCTTCCGCATGCTGTGCTTGATGACAGAGGAAGCGTTATATGGACCAACCTGGCCTTTGAGAAGATCATCCATCAGGAGAAGGGCTTCAGGAAGACCATATTTGCTCTGTTCCCGTCCATCACCATGGACAAGTTCCCGGGTGACAACGAGGAAGTCTCCTACGAGATCGAGCATGAGAATAACTACTACAGCGTCAAGATGAAGAGGATTTCCTTAAGGGAGATGGCTATCAACAGCGATATCATCGATGCCGACGGCTACGAAGGCAGTCTCATTGTGGTTTACCTCTTTGACGAGACGGCCCTTAAGCTGGCCATCCAGGAAGTTGACAACCAGTCACTGGCTGCCGGACTTATTTATCTGGACAACTACGAGGAGGCCCTCGACAGCGTAGAGGAAGTAAGAAGATCTCTTTTGACGGCTCTTATAGACCGAAAGATCAACAAGTACATCGCTTCCTGCAACGGTATTGCCAAGAAGCTTGAGAAGGACAAGTACTTTGTGGTTATGCCCAAGAAGTCCTGCGAGATGCTAAGAGAGCAGAAATTCGACATTCTTGAGGATGTTAAGACAGTCAATATCGGTAACGAGATGGCTGTTACCCTCAGTATCGGTATCGGACTTAACGGTCTGTCCTATGCACAGAACTACGAATTTGCCAGAAATGCCATCGACGTGGCCCTTGGCCGAGGCGGAGATCAGGCGGTTGTTAAGAGCGCCGACAACATCTCCTACTACGGAGGCAAGAGCCAGCAGATCGAGAAGAATACACGAGTTAAGGCCAGAGTTAAGGCTCACGCCCTCAGAGAGATCATCTCCGGCAAGGACACAGTCATCGTCATGGGTCACAGGATCGGTGACGTAGACAGCTTTGGCGCATCCATCGGTATCTACAGGATAGCCAAGACTCTGGACAGGAAGTGCCACATTGTTCTTAATGACGTGACCACCTCCATGCAGCCTCTGGTTGATCTGTTTAAGAGCAATCCCGAGTACGAGGATGACATGATCATCACCAATCAGCAGGCCATCGATATTGCAGGCAGCAACGCGGTTCTGGTGGTTGTAGACGTCAACAAGCCCAGTATTACAGAGTGTCCCGAGCTACTTAGATTCTGTAAGACCATCGTGGTCCTTGACCACCACAGACAGGGCGCCGAGGTTATCGAGAACGCCACACTTTCATACGTTGAGCCTTATGCTTCATCGGCCTGTGAGATGGTTTCCGAGATACTTCAGTACATCGGAGAGAACGTCAAGATCCACAACGAGGAAGCGGATTCACTCTACTCCGGCATGATGGTAGACACCAACAACTTCATGAACAAGACCGGTGTCAGAACCTTTGAGGCAGCAGCATTCCTCAGGAGGAGCGGGGCAGACGTCACAAGAGTCAGAAAGCTCTTCAGAGAGGATGCCAACGAATACAAGGCCAAGGCCGATGCAGTCAGCCAGGCAGAGATCTATCGCAGCAGATACGCCATTTCGGTGCTTGTTAACGACGATATTTCAAGCCCCACCATCGTGGGAGCTCAGGCAGCCAACGAGCTGCTGAATATTAAGGGTGTCAGAGCAAGCTTTGTCTGCACCGAATACCAGGGACAGGTTTATGTCAGCGCCAGATCCATCGATGAAGTCAACGTACAGGTCATCATGGAGAAGCTGGGCGGCGGCGGCCATATGAGCAGCGCCGGCTGTCAGATGGAAGGAGTTTCCGTCAGTGAAGCGGTGGCAACAGTCAAGAGAACCCTGGACAATATGATAGAAGAAGGAGAATTAGCATAAATGCAGGTTATTTTATTGGAAGACGTTAAGACATTAGGTAAAAAGGGAGACATCGTTAAGGTCAGCGACGGCTATGCCAAGAACTTCGTGCTCCCCAAGAAGCTTGGAGTTGAGGCAACTCAGAAGAACCTCAACGAGCTCAAGAATCAGCAGAAGAGAGATTCAATCGTGGCCCAGCAGCAGCTGGATGAGGCCAAGGCTTTTGGCGAGAGGATCAGCAAGGAGACCATTCAGCTCACTATGAAAGCCGGAGAGGGCGGAAGAGTCTTCGGTTCCATTTCGTCAAAAGAAATAGTGACAGCTGCCAAGGAGCAGTTTGGCTTTGAGCTGGACAAGAAGAAGCTCCAGATGCCGGAACCCATCAAGTCCTTCGGAACTTATAAGATTCCCGTCAAGCTCCACCCTCAGGTAACATCCACCATCAAAGTTAGTGTAAAGGAACAGTAATATGCCTGAAGAAACACTGTTAAAACGAGTAGCGCCCAACAACCTTGAGGCTGAAGAGTCCGTGGTTGGTGCGATGCTTATGGATAGAAGCGCCATAGAGATGGCGGCGGAGATAGTCAATCCGGAGGACTTCTACAACAGGCAGCTGGGAACCTTGTTTGAGACCATGATAGAACTCAGCAGGGAAGGCAGCGCGGTTGATGTGGTAACACTTCAGAACAGACTCCGCGAAAAGAATGTGCCGCCTCAGGTCAGCAGTGCAGAATTTCTGGCAGGACTTGTAGATGCGGTTCCGACCTCGGCCAACGTCAAGCATTACGCCAAGATCGTGGCCGATAAATCCACCTTGAGAAAGCTCATCCACGTCAGCGAGGAGACCATCAATACCTGCTATACCAACGCAGAGGATATGGAAGGTATCCTGAACGATGTTGAGAAGGATGTCTTTAAGATAACTCAGAAGAGAAGCGTAGGAGAATTTGTTCCCATTGATACCATCGTTATGAATGCTCTGGACAGGATCGAGATGGCCAGCAGGATGAAGGGTAACGTAACGGGACTCTCCACAGGCTTCCTTGATCTTGACTACAAGACGGCAGGTTTCCAGCCTTCAGATCTGATACTTATTGCGGCCCGTCCTTCCATGGGTAAGACTGCATTCGTACTTAATATAGCCCAGCAGATGGCCTTCCACGCCAACAAGTACGTGGCTATCTTTTCGCTGGAAATGAGTAAGGAGCAGCTTGTAAACCGTCTCCTTGCCATGGAATCCCACGTGGATTCACAGCACATCAGAACAGGTAACATGTCCGATATGGACTGGGAGAATATCATTGAGAGCGCAGGACTTATCGGCGGCTCCAACCTTATCATAGACGATACACCCGGTATCTCCATTCAGGAGCTCAGATCCAAGTGCAGAAAGTACAAGATGGAGATGGGACTGGATATCATCATGATCGACTACCTTCAGCTGATGACAGGCGGAACGGGCAAGAGCTCAGAGTCCCGTCAGCAGGAGATTTCGGAGATTTCAAGATCCCTTAAGGGTCTTGCCAGAGAATTGAACGTTCCTGTGGTAGCTCTTTCGCAGCTGTCCCGTGCGGTTGAGCAGAGACCGGATCACAGACCCATGCTGTCAGACCTGCGTGAGTCCGGAGCCATCGAGCAGGACGCGGATATGGTTATGTTCATCTACAGAGATGACTACTACAACAAGGATACAGACAGAAAGGGAATTGCGGAGATCATCATCGCCAAGCAGAGAAACGGCCCTATCGGAACCGTTGACCTGGTGTGGCTGCCGGAATTCACCAAATTTGCCAATATGGAGAAAGAACACTAACCCTTCGCACTCGAAAATGCAGAGCATTTTCTCGTTCATTTGGCTTCGCCAAATGCAACAATAAAAAAATGCAGCTTTCCAAGTAAACTTGGAAGCTGCATTTTTGTTATTGTTTCGCTTGGGCTCAACCCTGAGAAATAGCTGATACAGGGCACTGTGCTGCGCAAGAACCGCAATCAATGCAAGTGTTTGCGTCGATAACGTACTGTGTATCCCCCTGAGAAATAGCTGATACAGGGCACTGTGCTGCACATGATCCGCAGCTGATGCATCCATCACTAATAACGTATGCCATAATAAAATCTCCTTCCGTAGTTAAAAAAAGTAAGCCAGACCTGCGGTCTGACATAACCTGAGGTTTGCCATCCTCGTTTGTTACGTAATTATCATATTATAAGAAAAAGCATAAATCAATAGTATTACCGAAAAGATTTATCACATAAAAACATAAAATTTATATAAATTGCCAGAAAAATATCAACGAAACAACCAAAAATTAACGTTTGCCAAAAAGTGGCGGAATCCGCAAGAACATTGACATTAGTATGCTTATGATGATACTATTGAAGTCGGCAGAATACTGCGCAAATATCCGTCACATCTGTTTTCTTGGGAGGAAAAAATGTGAACGGACTTTTTGTGCGTAAAACTTGATGTAAGTCAAATTTTTCAAACAATAATTGTCATATACTGATAATTATGGATAAAAGCCAAAAAACTTACACATATTAAAAAGTAGGAGGAATTAAAATGGCAAGAAACATGAAAACCATGGATGGTAACGAAGCTGCTGCATATGCTTCATATGCATTTACAGAAGTTGCCGCCATGTACCCCATCACTCCCTCATCTGTTATGCCTGAGCATGTAGATGAGTGGGCAACAGCCGGAAAGAAGAACATTTTCGGTCGTACAGTACAGATTACTGAGATGCAGTCTGAGGCCGGTGCAGCAGGTGCTGTACACGGATCACTGGTAGTAGGTGCTCTTACATCTACATACACAGCTTCCCAGGGTCTTCTTCTTATGATCCCTGATATCTACAAGGTAGCTGGTGAGAGACTTCCCGGTGTATTCAACGTATCAGCTCGTTGCGTAGCTTCTCACGCACTTAACATTTTCGGTGATCACTCTGACGTTTACGCTTGCCGCCAGACTGGTGCTGCTATGCTTTGCGATTCCAGCGTACAGGAGGTTATGGACTTAACACCTGTAGCTTACTGCGCAGCTATCGAAGGCAGAATTCCTTTTATTAACTTCTTTGATGGATTCCGTACATCACACGAGATCCAGAAGATCGAGGTTTGGGACTACAAGGATCTCGATGAGATGGTTAACCATGATGCAATCGATGCATTCAAGGCTAGCGCTCTTAATCCTAATCATCCTTGCCAGATGGGCTCAGCTCAGAACCCTGATATCTTCTTCCAGACCAGAGAGGCTTGCAACACAGGTTACAACGAGCTTCCTGACATCGTTCAGAAGTACATGGACAAGGTTAATGCTAAGATTGGTACAGACTACAAGCTCTTCAACTACTACGGCGATCCTAACGCAGAGGTAGTTATCGTAGCTATGGGTTCTGTAAACGATACAATTGAAGAGACTATCGATTACCTTGAGCAGCAGGGCAAGAAGGTCGGCGTTGTAAAGGTTAGACTTTACAGACCTTTCTCAGCTAAGGCACTCGTTGATGCTATTCCTGCATCAGTTAAGAGAATCGAAGTTCTCGACAGAACAAAGGAGCCCGGTTCTTACCGTGAGCCTCTTGCTCTTGACGTTATCGCAGCTCTTAAGGGAACACAGTTCGAGTCAGTTCCTGTATTCTGCGGACGTTACGGACTTGGTTCCAAGGATACAACTCCTGCTCAGATCGTTGCTGTATTCAACAACGATACTAAGGAAGAGTTCACAATCGGTATCGAAGATGATGTAACAAACCTTTCACTTGATGCCGGTGCACCTCTCGTAACAACACCTGAGGGAACAACCAACTGTAAGTTCTGGGGTCTTGGTGCTGACGGTACTGTTGGTGCTAACAAGAACTCCATCAAGATCATTGGTGATAACACAGACATGTATGCTCAGGCATACTTCGATTATGACTCCAAGAAGTCCGGCGGTGTTACAATGTCTCACCTTAGATTTGGTAAGAAGCCTATCAAGTCAACTTACCTCATCAAGAAGGCTGACTTCGTAGCTTGTCATAATCCTTCATACATCCGTAAGTTCAACATGGTTCAGGAGCTTGTTGACGGTGGTTCATTCCTCCTTAACTGCCCTTGGACAGTAGACCAGCTTGAGGCTGAGATTCCCGGTCAGGTTAAGAAGTTCATGTATGATCACAAGATCAACTTCTACATCATGAACGGTTCCAAGATCGGTGTTGAAGTTGGAATGGGACCTACAAGGATCAACACAATCCTTCAGTCAGCATTCTTCAACATCACCAAGATCATTCCTGAGGAAGACGCTATCAAGTTCATGAAGGACGCTGCTCAGAAGACATACGGACGTAAGGGTGAAGACGTTGTTAAGAAGAACTGGGATGCTATCGATGCCGGTGCAGATCCCAAGAACCTTATCAAGGTTGAGATTCCTGAGTCTTGGGCAAACGCACAGGACGAAGGTCTTGAGTTCAAGAAGGCTGAGGGCTCCAGAAAGGATGTTATCGACTTCGTTAACAACATCCAGTCCAAGGTTAACGCTCAGGAAGGTAACACTCTTAAGGTTTCAGACGTACTTCCTTATGTTGCAGGTGATACACCTTCAGGATCTGCTGCATACGAGAAGAGAGGTATCGCAGTAAACGTTCCTGCATGGGATGCTTCCACATGTATCGGATGCGGATTCTGCTCACTTGTATGTCCTCACGCTGCTATCCGTACAATCGCCATGACTGACGATGAGATCGCTAAGGCACCTGAGGGACTTCAGACCAAGCCTCTTGCAGGAATGGATGGATACAAGTACTCAGTAGTTATTTCTGCTCTTGACTGTACAGGTTGCGGATCTTGCGCAAATGTATGTCCCGGCAACAACAAGGGTGAGACCCTTAAGATGGGTGCTATTGCAGCCAACAAGGACGAGCAGAAGTACTTCGATTACGCAGTTACACTTCCTATTAAGGAAGATGTTGTTGCTAAGTTTGGTGAAGCTTCAATCAAGGGCTCACAGTTCAAGCAGCCTCTCCTTGAGTTCTCGGGAGCATGTGCAGGATGTGGTGAGACTCCTTACGTTAAGCTTGTTACTCAGCTCTTTGGTGACAGAATGTACGTTGCAAACGCTACAGGATGTACATCAATCTGGGGTAACTCTTCACCTTCAACACCTTACACAGTAAATGCCAAGGGACAGGGCCCTGCATGGGATAACTCACTGTTCGAGGATAACGCTGAGTTTGGTATGGGTATGGTACTTGCTCAGAACGCTCTCCGTGATGCAA
>JAEEGF010025138.1_pt1 | contig 34988 bp, 28 predicted proteins | sample 9134171 | NCBI WGS metagenome assembly JAEEGF01 (sample SAMN16246542, study PRJNA631951) | gut metagenome | biome: gut microbiome; feature: rumen; material: AP-attached | host: Bos | place: Iran: Karaj | collected 2018-10
AAATCATCAACGAAATATTGAATACCGTCGAAGTCCCGTGATTTACCCACAGGAACAGAAAGAGAATTTATAATTTATAATTTAGAGGGAGCTACCCCGTTAGGGGTTTAATCTCGGTAGAATGAATGGAAGCAAACGACATTTTTAAAAAGGTAAAAAAAATCGAAATCAAGACGCGAGGGCTGTCGAACCACATCTTCTCGGGTCAGTACCATAGTGCCTTCAAAGGACGTGGCATGACCTTCAGCGAGGTGCGCGAATACGAGTATGGAGACGACATCCGCAACATCGACTGGAACGTCACCGCTCGTTTCAACAAGCCTTTCGTCAAAATCTTCGAGGAAGAGCGTGAGATGACCGTGATGCTGCTCATCGACGTGTCTGGCTCTAACGACTTTGGCTCGCGTGAGCAGTCGAAACGCGACCTCACCGCTGAGCTCGCTGCTGTGCTGGCGTTCTCCGCCATCCAGAACAACGACAAAGTCGGTGTCATCTTCTTCAGCAGCAAAATCGAGAAGTTCATCCCGCCCAAGAAAGGCAGCACCCATATCCTTCGTATCATCCGTGAAATCGTTGACTTCAAAGCGGAGGAACATGGCACTGATATCGGCGATGGACTGCGTTTCCTCACTTCTGCCATCAAACGACGCACCACAGCCTTCTTGATCTCCGATTTCATGACTGCCAAGGACTTCGAGCAGGAGCTGCGTATCGCCGCTAATAAACACGACTTGGTGGCCTTGCGCATCACCGACCGACGTGAGATGGAAATTCCGAGAGTGGGCCTGGTGAAGTTCAAAGACGCGGAGACAGGCCGTGAACGCTGGGTTGACACTTCCAGCCGCGCCTGGCATGACGCCTATATAAAGCTTATCACCCAGGAGTCCATGAAACTGAACCGTCTCTTTACCATGCAAGGTATCGACAACACCTTGATTTATACCGATGAGGATTATGTGAAACCTTTGATGCAACTGTTCAAAAAGAGGGAGTCGAGACGATGAAAAGACTGTTTTTGATGATGACCCTGGTCTTGGGTCTTGTGACCTTCACCGTGGCACAAGAGGTTGAGGTCTCCGCCAAGGTTCAAGACGACCATGTGGCCGTGGGAAAGCCTTTCGCATTGGATTTGATGATGAAGGTGCCATACGGCTATTACGTGGAATGGAACGAGTTCGCCACTGACACTTTGTCAGAGCAACTGGATATTTTGAAACGTGGTGAGATGCAACGCACCGCCGATGCCGACAGTAACATCATCGTGCAGCAGCAACTCACCTTGATGACCTTTGACACCGGTTATGTGGAGATCCCCCGCATCGGACTGACCTACGCCAAGTCGGTAGAGGATCCTATGCGTATGAAAGCTTTTACCGATCCCGTACAGTTGTACTCGACCACCATCACGGTGGATACCACTCAGGCGTTTCGCCCTCTCGTGGAGCCTATCTCTCAGCCGGTGAGGATGAAGGAGGTCTTCCCGTGGATCTTGGGCGTCCTGTTAGCTGTGCTGGCTGGAATTGCCGTGTGGTTTTTCTGGAAACGCCGCAAGCCTCGGATTGGTGAAGACGGCCAGCCTGTCAAAGGACCAGTGATCCCGCCTTATAACAAGGCCATCGGCGACTTGACACAACTGGGTCAACAGAAACTGTGGCAGTCGGGAAAGGTCAAGGAATACTACTCGTCGCTGTCCGACATCGCGCGAGAATACATCGAGGGACAGTTCGGCGTCAACGCCGTGGAGATGACCACCGACGATATCCTGAAGGAAGTGCGTGACCTCCGGTTCAAAGAGTCGGTGTTCTCCAAGCTTAAAGACACCATGGAACTCTCGGATCTCGTGAAGTTCGCCAAATACACAGCCTCGCCGCTGGAGAACGACAACGCCATGACGGATATGACCGACTTCGTGAATGAGAGCTACGCGCATTACCAAGCGCAGCAGGCCCAACAAGCCCAACAAGAAAAGGTAGAGGAGAAGGAGGCTCCAAGTCATGTTTGAGAATGTCACTTTTGCTAACCCCGCATTCCTTTGGGGACTTTTGTTGATCCCGTTGGCCATCGTATGGTATATCTTCCGCCACAAGAAGCAGGAAGCCTCGATGCGTTTCTCTGACATGAGAGGGTTCAATGAACTTCCTAAAAGCTGGAGGGTCTATGCCCGTCATTTACTGTTTGTCATCAATATGGCGGCCTTGGCGTTGCTTCTTGTCGCTATGGCACGTCCGCAAAGCTCATCGACAAGCCAGAAGTCAAACATCGAAGGTATCGACATCATCCTGGCGCAAGATATCTCTGGCAGTATGCTGGCGAGAGATTTCAAACCCGACCGTTTGGAGGCCTCCAAGAAAGTGGCCGCTGAGTTCGTGGAAGGTAGGCCGGGAGACCGCATGGGCCTCGTGGTGTTTGCAGGTGAGTCTTTCACCCAAGTGCCACTGACCACTGATCACTCGGTGATGCTGAACATGTTGAAAGAATTGAAGAGCGGCATGATCGACGACGGCACCGCTATCGGCGACGGGCTGGCTACCGCCATCAGCCGCCTTAAGGACAGCGAGGCGGTTTCAAAAGTCATCATCTTATTGACGGATGGCATGAACAACTCTGGCTCGGTGGATCCTTATACCGCCGCTGAGATGGCCAAGCTCTTTGGTATCCGCGTCTATACTATTGGGGTGGGTACCTACGGCAATGCCCCTTATCCCGTGCAGACCATCTTCGGTACTCAATACCAGCAAGTTAAAGTCGAGATTGATGAGAAGCTCCTGACTACCATCGCCAATAGCTCCGGGGGCAAGTATTACAGAGCTACTTCCAACCAGAAACTGGATGAGATTTATGACGAGATTGACAAGCTGGAACGCTCTAAGATTGAGGTGATGGAATTCAAACGCCTTCATGAGGAGTTCTATCCTCTGGTGGCCTGGGCACTCGCTTTGCTGCTGCTGGGATTTATCTTACGGTTGACTGTTTTTAGAACGATTTCGGAATAGTGGCTATGGAAAATGTTTTGAGATTTGAACATCCTGATTATCTGTACGGTCTGATTATTATACCAGTACTGATTATTCTCTATGTTTTGTTCCGCCTGCGTCAGGACAAGATTTTCAAGCGTTTTGCGGATTTGGGAATGAGAGACTTCCTGATTCCGCTGCGATCGGGGCGCAGGAGTGTTTTCAAATTCGTGGTGTTTCTGCTGATGATCACCTGTCTTATCCTTGGATTGGCCAACCTTCAGAGCGGATCCAAGATGGAAGAAGTGAAAAGGGAAGGCATTGACTTGTATATTGCTGTCGATGTCTCCAACTCCATGAATGCGCAAGATATCGTGCCGAGTCGTCTCGACAGGTCGAAGCAAGCCATCAACAATTTGATCAGTAGTTTGCAGGGCGACCGGATTGGCGTTATTGTCTTTGCCGACAAGGCTTTCGTGCAGCTGCCGATCACCACTGACTACGCCGCGGCGAAGATGTTCCTCTCCTCGGTCAACACGGGTAGTGTGGCATCGCAGGGCACTGCCATCGGTGAGGCCATCAACTTGGCGATGAAGTCATTCAATGATGACGAAAGGAGCAAGGCTATCATCATCATCTCTGATGGTGAAGACCACGAAAATGAAGCCGCTATGGATGCCGCGCGTGAAGCAGCCAAGAAAGGCATCCGCATCTTCACCATCGGCATGGGTCTCCCCGACGGAGCGCCGATCCCTGAATATAACCAGTATGGCAGGATGATGGGCTATAAAAAGGATAAACAAGGCAACACCATCGTGACCAGACTCGACGAGGAGATGCTGCGCCGCATCGCCGATGTGGGCGGCGGCCTCTACGTGCGTGCCAATAACTCTAACGTGGGGCTGGAGAAAATCTATGACGACATCTCCAAGATGGACAAGAGCGAGATTGAGTCGAAGGTGTTTACTGACTATGAGGACCAGTTCCAGTGGTTTGTGGGACCCGCCATTCTCATGCTGCTGTTGCTTGTCTTCATGTCTTCGAGCAAAAAAGCATGGGAGACGAAATTTAATATCTTTGAAAGGAAAGGTGAGGATCATGAATAAAATAGGATTGATAGGGTTGTTTTTGCTTGCGGTCATGGCTGTGCAGGCGCAAACGGTGGAGAAACAGATCCGCAAAGGCAACCGACAATATCGCAAAGGTGACTTTACCGAAGCGGAGGTGCAGTACCGAAAAGCACTCGAAATCAAATCAACAAGCGCGGAGGCTCAGTTTAACCTGGGTGACGCCTTGTACCAACAAGAGAACTACAAAGACGCTATGGATGCCTTTCAGCGTGTGCTGGAGATGACTCCTGACTTCAAGCTGAAGTCCCAGGCAGTCTTCAACATGGGCAACTGCCAGCTGGTACAAGAACGGTATTACGACGCATTCAATTTATATAAGGTGGCGCTGAAGTTCAATCCCGACAACGCCGATGCCTTGTATAACCTCGAGTATTGCCGCGCCCATTTAGTGAAGAGCCATATTTGGGTCAATCCGGCAATCCCTCATGGAACCGTGCAGGCCAGCGACGATATGGCTTTCAACGGACAGATGGTGACGCTGACCGCAAAGCCTGACGAGGAATATGCGCTGTCACAATATGTGGTGGTGAAAGCCGATGACCAGCAGGTGACGGTCGATGTCAGTGGAAGCCGCTTCGAGATGCCGAAGTTTGATGTCGTGGTCACTGCCGAGTTTAAACTGTCACATAAAATCACCATCGACAATAAAATCAGTCATGGTACCATCTCGGCTGACCGTACCAAGGCTATCGCAGGCCAACAGGTCACGCTGCACGCCCAACCTGAACCGAGTTATATGGTGGATGCCTATTTCGTGACCCGTACCGGTAATCCCACTGACTCAGTGCCAGTGAATGACACGGTGTTCCAGATGCCCGACTTCGATGTCACTGTGTCGGCTCGCTTTAGAACTGCACTTAAGGTCAGCATTGATACCGTTTCGAATGGCGAGATTCAAGTGACCGACTCGCTGGCTTTGCCAGGACAAAATATCGGCATCATCGTGAAACCTGCCAGCGGTTACCAGCTCAACGAGCTGTATGTCGTGTGTGACAACGACCTGTCCACCACTGCGCCGGTGTCTGACATGAATGTCTTCCAAATGCCAGATGATGACGTGACCGTCAAAGCCGTGTTTGGTGAGGCGCAAGATTATTATAAGGTGTCACCTGACACGCTGGTTGAAGGTGGACATGTGCTGCTTGATGTTGACAAGGCGACAAGAGGAGAGACGGTGACGCTGAGAAACGCTCCCGAGCCAGGTTACCAGTTTAAGGAATACCAGATCCATCAGACTGGTGACACTGCGGTTCATGTGCAACCCCTGGGTAATTTCTTCACCATGCCGGGATTCGACGTGACTGTCAGCGCGGTGTTCGAGAAACAGGAGGGCGAGAACCAACAGCAGCAACAACAGCAGCAGGAGCAACAAGAAGAACAAGAGCAGGAACAACAGCAAGAACAACAACAAAACCAACAAGGACAGCAGGATCAACAGCAACAGAACCAACAACAGCAAAGCCCGCAAGAGATGTCGAAAGAAGATGTGCAAAGGATGTTGGACGCCTTGGAAAACCAGGAGAAGAAGACGATGGAGAAGGTGAATGAGCAGAAGATCCGCACGCAACCCAAACGGAAAACGGATAAGGATTGGTAACAAATTAAGAATTTAGAATTAAGCATTTAGAGGGAGCCCTTTTGAGGGTTGGATAAGGATGAAAAAAATAAGAATTATTGGATTATTGATGGCACTTTTGGTGCTGGGTGGGGCTTATGCGCAGGATGCCACCCTTAAGGTGTCGGCGAAACGTCAGGTATCGGTGGGAGAACAATTCCGTGTAGCCTTTGAGGCAAATGCGGATGGGAAGAAATTCTCCGCTCCTTCTTTTGAAGGCTTTTCTGTTGTCGGAGGCCCTTTTAACTCCACGAGTTCGAGTGTTCAGATTGTAAATGGCTCTATGACGCGCAGCGTCAGCAACACCTACACCTACGTGCTGCGTGCTGAGAAGGAAGGAAACTTCACGATTGGCCCCGCTTCCTACGTGGTGGATGGCAATAAGGTCGAAAGCGAGCCGTTCTCCATCACCGTCGTTCCCGGGGATCCCAATGCCGGTGCCTCTGCCCAGGGGCCTTCCCAAGGGTCGCAACAAGGGTCTTCCTCCACACATAACACCGATGATCCTCAGGTGAGCGGTAAGGACTTGTTCTTGAAACTCATCCCCTCTAAAAGGTCGGCTTATGTGGGTGAACCTGTGGTGCTGACTTATAAGCTCTATACCCGCCTGCCTGTGTCCCAACTCTCGGTCTCCAAGATGCCTTCCTACGCTGGCTTCTGGATGAAAGAGATCAACGACAACGGCAACATCCGTCAGTCGTCTGAAGTGGTCAACGGTATCGAGTATTCCACCGCCGAAGTGAAAAAGGTGGTCGTGATCCCCCAGAAATCAGGTAAGCTGACTGTTGAACCGATGGGTATCGACTGCATCGCACAAATACAAACCCAACGTCAGCCACGGCACAGCAACGACCCGTTCGACATCTTCTTCAATGATCCTTTCTTCAACCGTGGCTATACCAATGTCCAAAAGACGTTGACTTCTTCTACGGTTTCATTGGATGTCAAAGCACTTCCGGTGGATGGCAAGCCCGACAGCTTCTCAGGTGCCGTGGGTAATTATAACTTCTCGGCGGCAATCGACCGCACAGAGTTAAGCACCAACGAGGCGGCCACGTTTACCGTCACCGTCTCTGGCAGCGGTAATCTTGAGTTGCTCAACATGCCTGCGCCCGTGTTTCCTCCCGACTTCGAGGTGTATGACCCCAAACTCTCCTCTTCAGTGGATGCCAACAGCAATGGTATGAATGGCACTAAAAAAGCGGAGTATCTGGTAATCCCACGAAGGGCTGGCAACTTCAGCATCCCGGCCGTGGAGTTCTCATTCTTCAACCCCGCTAAAGGCCAATATGTCACCTTGCATTCCGCTCCCATGGAACTCAGTGTGGCTAAAGGCACAGGAGGAGACTCAAACGAAGGCGGTGTCTATGCCACCACGCAGGAAGGCATCAAATATTTGGGAAGCGACATTCGCCATATCATGACAGATTCATCATCCTTGCGTCCCGTCAACACCCATTTCTTCGCTTCAATGGCTTATTTCGTGGTGATGGCCGCGCTGCTGCTGCTGTTTATCTTGGCCTTGATCATCGTCAGGAAACGCAGACTGTATAAACAAGATGTGGTCTTAGTGCGCAACCGTCAGGCTACCAAAGTCGCTAAGGGCAGGCTGAAGAACGCCCACGGGTTCCTGAAAGCGGGCGACCAAAACCATTTCTATGAGGAGATGTCGCAAGCCTTGTGGGGCTATATCTCTGACAAACTCGGGATTGAGCGTTCTGTGCTTTCCATGGATTCTGTGAAACAGGCCATGATGGCTAAAGGCATGGATGAGGCCTTGTCAGATCAGTTTGTTGACACCCTCAACACTTGTGAGTTCGCTCGCTTCGCTCCTGGTGACGCAGCTTCTAAGATGGAAGACCTTTATAATAAAGGACTCAAGGCAATCATGAGCGTGGAGAACGCGGAGGTTAGGATTTAAATTAACAATTTAGAATTTAGAGTTATGAAGAAGTATATGAAAGCAGTCATCTTGTTGCTGATGCTTGGAATGGTGAATGGATGTTTCGCGCAGTCAGAAACGGCATCCTATCATGAGTGGATGAATGAGGGCAACACAGCCTATAATGACGGCGACTTTGAACTAGCCGTGGCCAAATATAACCAGGTGATGGAGGCGGGACTGGAGTCGGCTCCCTTGTATTTTAATATGGGAAACGCCTACTATAAGATGAAAGACTTCCCACACGCCATCTTGTTTTATGAAAAGGCCTTGAAGTTGGATCCAGGCAACGAGGATATCAGGACCAACCTGGAGATTGCCAACAAAGCTGTGGTTGATAAGATAGAGCAGCTGCCCCAGTCGTTTATCGCCCGTTGGTGGGACAGCCTTAAGACTCTGTTTCCCGTCGATGGCTGGGCTTGGGTGAGCGTAATAGCCTTTGCCTTAGTGCTGTTGTCGTTGTTCGCCTTCTTGATGTCAAGGAGGATGGGATTGCGAAAGGCTGGTTTTTTTGCAGGTATCCTCTTCATCGTGGTGTTAGCCTTATCGTTGTTCTTCGCTATCCAAAACTATCAAGACGCCCGTCATAAGGATGAAGCCATCGTGATGACCTCTACGGTCATGGTGAAAAGTTCACCCAGCGTGTCCAGCGTCGATTTGTTTGTGCTTCATGAAGGTGCCAAAGTGCGAATCCTTGACGCCAATGAGGAATGGAACAAGATTAAAATTGCCAATGGTAGTGTGGGTTGGATTCAGATAAAAGACATTGCCGCTTTCTAAAACAGCCTGCAATCTGTTAAATTGTTTTAAAAAAGCAAAAAAAATTCTTCCAAAGTAATTTTTCTTTGGAAGAATGTTTTATATTTGCAGACTAATCTTTAGTAGTGTAATTAGTGTTATTATTTGTAAATATCTGAAATTCAATCAAAATTACGTAATATGAAGAAAAGATTTTTACCTATCAGTTTACTTTTGGTAATCATGATCTTGGGTCAGTCTGTCATGGCCGACCAAGGCGGCCATTATGTGCCTCGAGCAAAAGAAACCGCTTCCGCAGTGTCGGAGCTTAACCTTATGCGTGTCAATCAGCACACGGGTATGATTGACCCTGCTTGGATGATTCAAGCCTCACAGCAAGCCGCTGCCTTGAGCTCAAAGGAAGACGGCGATCTCTATTGGCGTTCAATGGGTCCTGTGAACATGGGTGGTAGAACCACTGCAGTTTTGTACAACAACCAAAACCCGAATGAGGTTTATATCGGTTCGATGGGTGGTGGCGTGTTCTATACTTGGAACAAGGGCATCACATGGCATCATGTTGGTGAGGAATTGATGGTCAGCTGCATGGCCCAAGCCGAAGACGGTACCATTTATGTGGGTACTGGTGATGGCGGAAGCGCTGTGAATTACAACGGCATGGCCGACCTGTCATACGCTAACAGCTTCGTTGGCACAGGTCTTTACACAATCAAAAACAACAAGATGTCACGCGTGGAAAGCACCATTCCTTCCACCCTCGGTGATGTTGATGATTGGAGCTTTATCAATGATATCGCTGTGGATGGCAACAGAATCATCGTGGCCACCAACGCGGGTGTGAAATATCTCTCGCTGGCTAACATCAATGATCCTAATGCTGTTTGGCAAACCGCCAAAGATAAGGCTGGTGCTCCTATCACCGATAATGCCGCTGCCGTGAAGGTTACCGCTGATCACAAAGTGGTTGCTTCTGTTCAGGGTGCTTTGTACATTGGTGCCCTTGATGCCATGGCTCTTCATTCACAGGCCGAGATTCATTATAATGAAGCCAATATGATTGACTCTCTCGCAGTGTCCGAATGCATTCTTGACATCGCTGTGGCTCCGTCAGATGCAAATGTGATTTATGCCGCTGATGTCAATTTGGAAGGCAAACACAATTACATTTACCTCTCAGAGGACCAAGGCGAAACTTGGCGTGTGATCTTAAACGCTGTCAATGGTGACATCGGACATCAAGTCTATGAGTCCTGGGGCATGTTCAACCATGGCCTCGTGGTCGCTCCCAATAATGCGTATAGCGTTTTTGTCTTGAGTTATAACCTCTGGCGTTTGGATAGACCCGCTAATGATCCTCAAGCTTACTATCTTGCCATCAAGTTAACCGATGGTAACACTGGCAGCTTCTTCTTGAACAACTATGTGCATGTGGGTCTCAATGCCATGGCTTTCAATCCCAGAAACAATAATCAAGTTTATATTGGTACGGATGGCGGTGTCTTCAAAGGCCAGTTCGATGCTTCTATGTATATGACTTTTGAGAACTGCAACAGAGGTTACATTTCAACCCGTTGCTTCAACGTGGCTCCTACCGGCATCGTGAACAGCGTTGTCGCTGGCCTGTTGGATTTCGGTCCAGTTTATCTGGATGGCGTTGAGGATCAAAAAGCTGTCCCGTTGTTCCCCTACAACAGCCCCTCTTATTATGGCAATTTCGATGACACTTGCCACGCAGGTCCTTGCGCTGCCTCTACCATCGATCCTTTGAAGTTGTTCCTGGTTTGCAAAGACGGTCGTATCGTTCGTACTGAAACCGGTGGTGTTGACTATGACCATACCAACTTCAATGCCAATCAAAGCTTCAGCTTCACGGGCTTCCGTATGCCTATCGCCCTCTGGGAAAGCTACAACTATGAAAACAGTGTGGATTCTGTTTGGTTCAAGTGCAAGCAGAATGTTGGTCCTGGCGATCAAATCCAATGCCGTAGCCATAACAGCTCATACCCCTTCTATTCAGTGGCTATTGACTCGATGCACTTCAATGACTCAATGCCTCAATTCAGTGACTCCCTGCTGGTGAAAGACCCGATCGCTACCAAATTCTATGTTGCTGACGGTAGCGCCCTCTATTACACCATGATGGGCTTGGTGTTCAACAAACCCACTGAATGGTATAAATTAGCCACTCTCGATGCCGCTGCTTCATGCATCACCGTGAGCGCTGATGGCGATATGGTGCTTGTCGGTACCAGAAACGGTAAACTGATCCGTGTCACCAACATGTTGGCTGCTTATGATTCCCTTACCTCTACACCTACTTCAGATCTCTTCGCTCCTGAAGTGTCTGTCATTGACCTGAATGTTGATGGTCAATGTGTCACCAGTGCGGCTATCTCCAACGATAATAAAAAGGTTGTGGTGACCCTCGGTAACTATGGTAATGCTAACTATGTGCTCTATTGCAACAACGCTTTGGCTGAGACGCCTAACTTTGTCGCTAAGCAGGGTGCCCTTCCTGCGATGCCTGTCTATTCCAGCATCTTCGAAATGACCACTGGTGATGTGATCATCGGTACTGAGCATGGTATCTATAGAACTACCAATATCGAAGGCATGCCTGTTTGGGTTGCCCAAGGTACCAATGTTGGTGATGTTCCGGTGATGGAAATGAAACAACAGACCCTCTTCCAGGAAACTCAGTATGTGCCTATGATTGTTGATACTTTGGTGATTATGACTCCTGTTGAGGGTGTCCACAATCAAGGTGTCATCTATGCCGCTACCTACGGCAGAGGCCTCTTCCGTTGCGAGAACTACCGTCTGAACAGTGGCAGCAGCGTTCCTGAGATGCCTGTTGCTGAGACCAAGACCTCAGTCACTATGTATCCTAACCCGGTTCGCGATGCCGCCAAGGTGTCCTTCGAACTGAACCAGAATTCGAATGTGTCATATCAAGTGTTCGACCTCATGGGCCGTATGGTGGGCAACCAGAATCTGGGTAACTTCTCCGAGGGTGCTCACGAGATTAACGTTGAGGTGAGCGGCTTGTCGTCAGGCTCCTATATCCTTCGCCTGAATGCTGGCCAGAACACCTCAAGCGTGAAGTTCATGGTGTATTGATCTTATCTGAATCAATAGTTAAAAATGGGGAGGTGAAAGCCTCCCCGTTTTTTTTGTTTTATTTTTTTTATTTGTTGAATCTCGACCCCCAATGATAGGCGAGATAAAAGGTCAGCAGGAATCGGTCGGGGGGATTGTCTGCCATCATGGGCAGCCCTTGTGGGAAACACTCGGCTACCGCGCCAACCTCAATGGCTTGTGCGTTTGTACGACTGGTTCCGACTTCGAAGCTCAAGCCGGTCTTGGCATGGATGCCCGGACGGAACTTGATTTCATCGATGCCGTATTTGAAAGGTGCTTTGCCGATGATTTCTACCCATTGCGACGGGTCTTCAAAGGTTTGTGCTTCGACCACGATGCTATATTCTCCGTTGTTGCCGGGTTTGATCACGCTGACCATGTAATAGTAGGGTTTCATCAGCGCTAATGATGCACCGCCTTCATAAAGCCATCGCACTTCTACTCCTCCCCAGTAGGGTTTCCCGTAAATTCGTTTTTCGGCTCCATATCCGGCGCGTAAGGCCACAACGTCGTTCAGCTTGCCGAAGACAAAGGTTGACGCGCTGAACATCGTTGCGCTAACCGTTTTGATTTGTTTCAAGGGACGAAGATATGTGAGTTCGAAATCCCATCGGGTAGTGGTTTCGATGCTGCGTATTTTGCCGACACTGTAGCCTAACCCCAAACCTTGGGTGTGCAACTCGGCAAACACGGTGTTCTCGTGATGGTAAATGATTCGCTCTTCTATCGGCTTGTCTTGTTCAGAGCCAATAGAAATCTCCTGTGCGTCAAGGATGGCAGGCGACAGGGCAAAGGTGATCGCGATGAATAAGCGACGGAGTTTCAATAGCGGGTCTCGATTTGATACTTGCTGGTCTCACCGTAGGCCGGGCAGGTGCTGGATGAACCACAAGAGGAAAGGAACAGTCCGGCAATGAGTGTGACTAACAAGGCAATGGCGATTTTCTTCATTTTTATATCAATTGATTTGCAAAAGTAACGTATTTTTCCCGAAAATATTACCATCTTTGCAGAAAAAATCGACATGGAAGTCAGAAAACCCGACATTGATGACAGCTGGTATCAGGTTTTGAAGCCTCAATTCGACGCGCCGTACTTCGCCGCGCTGAAGTCTTTTTTAGTGGAGGAGAAGCGTCAATATGCGATTTATCCTCCTGGTCCCTTGATTTTCAACGCTTTCAACCTCACGCCCTTCGATAAAGTGAAAGTGGTGATTTTAGGGCAGGATCCTTATCACGGACCAGGCCAAGCCCACGGACTCTCGTTTTCGGTGCCCGACGGGGTGCCTTTTCCTCCTTCCCTGCAGAACATCTTCAAAGAGTTGCATAGCGACCTGGGCGTGCCTATGGCGCATTCGGGCAACCTTGAGAAATGGGCGAGGGAAGGGGTGCTGCTGCTCAACGCTTCTTTGACGGTTCGCGCCGGTCAGGCCGCCTCCCATTCCCGTCATGGTTGGGAGCAGTTTACCGATGCGGCCATTCGTGCCCTCTCGGAACAACGTGAACATCTCGTTTTTATCCTATGGGGTAACTATGCCATTGCTAAACAAGCCTTGATAGATCCTTTCAAACACTTGATCCTTAAATCGGTACACCCTTCTCCGCTGTCTGCCAGCCGTGGCTTTTTCGGCTGCCATCATTTTTCACAAACAAATCATTATCTGATTCAAAACGGTATTGAACCTATCGACTGGAGCTTATGAAAAGCATTGTTTTTGCCACCAATAATAAAAACAAACTCCGTGAAATGCGGGAAATCATGGACGGACTCTACGAGGTCTTAAGCCTCGATGACATCGGATGCCATGATGAGATCATTGAAGATGCTGATACCATCCAGGGTAACGCTAAGATTAAAGCGGATTATATCACCAACCGGTATCATCTGGATTGTTTCGCCGACGACACAGGTCTGGAAGTCGAAGCCTTAGGGGGCGCTCCAGGCGTGTATTCAGCGCGTTATGCGGGCGAGCATTGTAGCTATCAGGACAACGTGAATAAGATGTTAGAGGCCTTGAAAGGGGTCGAAAACAGGAAGGCAGCCTTCCGTACGGTCATTGCCTTGAACTTGAATGGCGCGTCGTATTATTTTGAAGGTCGTTGTGATGGCCGGATCACGGAAGCTCAGCGTGGCACTGATGGCTTCGGATATGATCCCATCTTCCAGCCCGACGGTTTCGAGGAGACTTTCGCTGAGATGAGCCATGCCGAGAAAAACGCCATCAGCCATCGTGGCCGCGCTACCCAAAAACTGATTACTTTTTTGAAGAAACAAACCAATAACACCTTATAATAGTGAAACGTATTATACTTCTTGCGACGTTGGTTTTCATGGTTTTTGCTGTTCAGGCACAGAAGGTTAACATCCGTGCTCCGCGCCCCAAAGTGGGCGTGGTGCTTGGGGGTGGCGGCGCTAAAGGCGCCGCCCATATCGGCGTGTTGAAATACCTGGAGGAATTGGGAATCCCTGTGGACTATGTGGCTGGTACCAGCATGGGCTCCATCATGGCGGGACTCTACGCCATGGGCTATACCCCTGACGAACTGGCTGAACTGATCGCGAACATCAACTGGAGTGAGTATATCGGCAACCAGCTTGACAGGAACGTCATGTCTGATGAGATGCGAAAACGGCGTGAGACCACGTTGCTGAATGTCCCTTTCAGCCTGGAAAGCTTAAAGAACAATAACTTCAAGGGCAGTATCATGAATGAGTTGCCGAGTGCCTATGTCAGCAATAGTTCGCTCATCAACCTTTTTAACGACTTGTGCATTGGATACCAGGAAGAGATGGATTTCAACGACCTCCCGATTCCGTTTGCTTGTGTGGCTACCGACTTGATCACCGGGGATGAGGTGGTGCTTCGTAGCGGCAACGTGTCAAACGCCATCCGGGCCAGTATGGCTATCCCGGGAGTGTTCTCCCCTGTGGTGATGGATGGCAAAGTGCTTGTGGATGGAGGACTGGTCAACAACTTTCCCGCCGATGTGTTGCGTGAAATGGGTGCCGACATCATCATCGGAGTGGAAATCACGCCTGACAGACGTTTTACGCCTGACGACCTTAAATCGCTGCCTCAGGTGATGGCGAGGTTGCTCACCAACACCACCAGCGCCAAACGTGCCGAAAACCGCCAACGATGCGACATTCATATCATTCCCGACATCTCTGGCTATGGCATGCTCAGTTTCAATGCGACAGCCATCGACACCTTGGTTCACCGTGGCTACGCCAAAGCCCAAGAATATCACGACCAACTGATGGCTCTTAAGCAATATGTCGATAAGGAGGCGGGTTATCCCGTCACCAAACTGCTCAACGCACCCAGAGCCAAAAACCTTGAAAACGAGCCGGTGCTTTTGCGCTCCATCAGCGTCACGGGAATCTCTGACAAACAAAACCGGTGGATGATACGCAAAGGGCGGCTGTCTCCTGGACAGTATTATTCGAAAAATGACATCGAACGGGCGGTCAATCTCTTCCGTGGCACCGGCGATTTCGATGAAATCACTTATACCATTAAAGAATCGGATTCTCTTCATTGCGAACTCAGCGATAAGTTGTCTGATGCCTACGACTTAAACATCATTATGAAGCCCGCACAACCTCATGTCTTTGGTTTGGGCGTGCATTACGACACGGATGAGGGTACTGGCCTGCTGTTTAATTTGGGGCTGAACGAGAAGAAGTTTGGCGGCTCAAAATTGAATATGTCGGCTAAACTCAGCTATAGTCCCAAAATCAACCTCGGTTACACCTATTCCTGGTCGTCGTTGGCCAACTTCAACCTGGCTTTTGATTTTAAAAACGATCATTTTAAGTGGTGGGCGACCACAGATCAAAATATTAACATGAGATATTACCAGCAGAAATATACCGCCTCCATCTCACAGTTCCATCTGCTCAATTTCAGCACTTCGGTGGGGCTTTCCTACGTGTTGACCGGCTATGACCAAACTTCATTGGAAGCCACTATCGTTGACACGATTTTGTTCGCAGATAGCAAGCATGTAGTGCCATCTGTCAACCTCAAATACGACAATCTCGACGATGCCTATTTTGCCACACGTGGCCTCTATGCTCGGTTAGCTTCGCATTACTATTTGTTCCCCGAAGATCCTGTAAGAAATGTCTTCGATGTTTGTTATGCCTTCAAATACTATTATTCATTCGGCAACAACGCTTTTACGGTCATACCCCAAGTTTATGGGCGCTATGCCAAGGATGAACTGTTTCCATGGATATGGAATTATTATGGGGGTGAAGTCGCAGGAAGACATTTCGATGAGCAGTTGCCTTTTGTGGGATCCGATCCGTTGACGTTGGCAGGGGTAAATGTTGCTGTGTTGCGTTGCGATTTCAGGTATCGTTTCTTAGGAAAACATTATCTCACGGCCATGTACAACCAATACATTGATTGGAACTCGATAATGAGTTCTGAGTGTGGCTTGGGGCTGAAGTATTCCTACAGCAGTTTCATCGGCCCGGTCTCGTTGACGGCGCAATGGAGTGAAGAAAGGAAGAAGGTCAGTGCTTATCTGTCGATCGGGTATTATTTCTAAACCCGTTCTTTGAGCATTTCCATCGCTTTGGGAAGTCCATCGGCGTTGCGGCCACCTGCCACACACAGGGTGGGCTGTCCGCCGCCGCCACCTTGGATCTCTTTGGCCACCTCACGGATGAGTTTGGTGGCATCGAGTCCTTTGGCTTCCGCATAGCTTGCGGGTAGCAGGAGGCAAAGCGATGGCTTGCCTTCGTTGACAGAGCCTAAGATGGCGAGGGCGTTCTCGTCCATTTGTTTCAGCAGCATGGCGATGTTTCTGAGTTGGTCGCCGCTGACACTCAGGCGTTCCACTATGAGCTTGCATCCGTCATGTTCCACAGCCTTGGAAAGGAGACTCTCGGCGCTGGCATGGGCTTTTTCCTGCATCAGGCGCTCCACTTCTTTTTTCAGGGCGGAGTTTTGTTCGCTGAGTGAAGCCACGCCTTTCACTAAGTCATTGGCTTTCACTGTCTCTCTGAGTTGCCCGATGAGGTCTAATTGCTCGTCGAGGTAGTTCTCCACGGCTTCACCGGTGATGGCCTCTATACGGCGAATCCCGGCGGCGATGGCGCTTTCACTGACGATCTTGAAGCAACCGATGTTGCCTGTGGCGCTGGTGTGGCAGCCGCCGCAAAGCTCCATGGAGTAGTTCTTGTCGAACACCACCACACGCACTTTGTCGCCATATTTCTCGCCGAACAAAGCGGTGGCGCCCATGGCTTTGGCCTCCTCGAGGGGGAGTTCGGCGTAGGTCACGTTGGGGATGTTCTCGCGGATTTTGCGGTTGACAATCTTCTCCACCTGGCGGATCTCTTCGGAGGTCATCTTTGCAAAATGACTGAAGTCGAAACGGAGGCGTTGGTCATCGACCATAGAGCCTTTCTGTTCCACATGAGTACCCAGCACCTGTCTCAATGCGGCGTGCATCAGGTGTGTGGCGCTGTGGTTGTTGGCGATGCGCTGACGGCGTTCTGTGTCGATGGCAGCGATGAAAGCCGTCTCGGGGTTCTGAGGCAGCTGGTCGGTGATGTGGATAACCAAGTTGTTCTCTTTCACCGTATTCAGGATTTTGATGGTCTCGTTTTCGGAGCTCAGGGTTCCGGTGTCGCCCACTTGTCCGCCCATCTCGGCATAGAACGGGGTCTTGTCGAGGACAATCTCGAAGTGTTTCTGCTTCTTTGCGATGACTTCACGGAAACGCAGGATATGGCATTCGCTTTGGCTCTCGGTGTATCCGACGAAGACAGTGGGTTGTTCGCTTTCATTGACTACTACCCAGTCGCCATTGGCTTTCTCAGCGGCCTTGCGTGAGCGGTTTTTCTGTTCTTCCAGCTTAGCCTTGAAGCCTTCCATATCGACATCGAGTCCTTTCTCACCAGCCATCAGCTGGGTGAGGTCGATGGGGAAGCCGAAGGTGTCGAATAACTCGAAGGCGAAGTCGCCGTCGATGTTTTGCTTGGGGTGTTGTTCCACATAGCCCTCGAAACGTTTGATGCCTTGGGCAAGGGTGCGCAGGAAGGCTGCTTCTTCCTCGCGGATGACCTTGCTGACGAGTTCCTGTTGTGCCTTGATTTCAGGGAAGTTGTATTCCATCTGATGCACGAGGATGGGCAACAGGTTGCAGACGAAAGGCTCATCGAAGCCGAGGAAAGTGAAGCCGTAGCGAACGGCGCGGCGCAACACACGACGTATGACATAGCCAGCTCCAGTGTTCGAGGGCAGCTGTCCGTCGGCGATGGCGAAGCTGACGGCGCGAAGGTGGTCGGCGATGACACGCATGGCTATGTCTGTCTTCTCGGCCTTGCCGTATTCAATGCCCGAGAGCTTGGCAATCTCTTGAATCAGAGGTTGGAACACATCGGTGTCGTAGTTAGAGGTCTTGCCTTGGAGGACACGCACCAGGCGTTCGAATCCCATGCCAGTGTCAACATGTTTGGCAGGGAGCTCCACCAGATGCCCGTCGGCGAGGCGGTTGTATTGCATGAACACAAGGTTCCAGATCTCGATGACCTGTGGGTCGTCCATGTTAACAAGGTCACGGCCTGGGATCTGCTTGCGGGCTTCGTCGTCACGCAAGTCGATATGGATTTCTGAACAAGGGCCACAGGGACCGGTCTCGCCCATCTCCCAGAAGTTGTCTTTCTTGTTGCCATAGATGATACGGTCCTCGCTGACATGTTCTTTCCAGTAGCCATAGGCTTCCATGTCGGCGGGCTGTCTGTCTTTCTCGTCACCGCCGAAGACTGTCACATACAGACGGTCCTTGTCGATTTTCACCACCTCGGTGAGGTATTCCCATGCGTAAGAGATGGCCTCTTTCTTGAAATAATCACCAAATGACCAGTTTCCGAGCATCTCGAACATGGTGTGGTGGTAGGTGTCGTGTCCTACCTCCTCCAAGTCGTTGTGCTTGCCGGAGACACGGAGGCATTTTTGGGTGTCGGCAGCGCGTTTCCACTTGCTGGGCTGGTTGCCGAGGAAGATGTCCTTGAACTGGTTCATGCCGGCGTTGGTGAACATAAGGGTCGGGTCGTTTTTCACGACGATGGGTGCCGATGGCACTATAACGTGTTCCTTCGAGCGGAAAAAGTCGAGGAAACTGTTTCTGATTTCGTATGCGTTCATGAAGTATTTTTCTAAAAAACGTGCAAATTTAGGGATTTTTTATAACTTTGTAAACTTTTTTGATATGTCAAGACAGAAATACGTATATAATCACAAAACGCTGAGCTACGAAAAGTACCAGGAACCTCGACGCAAACGCGTAGGCAGAGCGGTCTTGTATGTGCTTTCCACCGGGGTTTTCGCGCTGATTTTCATCTTTGTTTTCTATACTTTTTTCGGTTCCCCGAGAGAAAAAATGCAAGCTCGTGAGATTGAATTCCTGAAGCTTCAATATGAGATTTTGGATGATCGAATGAACGACATGAATGCGCTTTTAGAGGATATGGAGCAGCGCGATGACAATATCTACCGTGTGATTTTTGAGGCGGAACCGATTCCTTCCTCGGTGAGGAAAGCAGGTTTTGGCGGTGTGGACCGTTACGAGGATCTTTATGGCTACCGAAACTCTGATTTGGTGGTGCGCGCGGCCAACAAACTTGATATTGTGGCCAGCCAGCTATATGTGCAGTCCAAGTCGTATGACGAGGTCTTCGCTTTGGCTAAGAGCAAGGCTCAGATGCTGGCTTGCATCCCAGCTATCATCCCGATCAAAGAGTCTGAGATCCGTCAGATATCCTCTTATTTCGGCTATCGTACCGACCCCATCTACAAGGTTGCCAAGTTCCATAGCGGCGTCGATTTCGCGTCGGCAGTGGGTACCGAGGTCTTTGCCACAGGTGATGCGAAAGTGGAGCTTGTGGAACAGAATTTCTGGGGCTATGGCAACATCATCACGTTGGACCACGGCTATGGCTACAAGACGCGTTATGCGCACCTCTCGAAGTTTGCCGTCCGTCAAGGACAGAAGGTGAAACGCGGCCAGGTGATTGGTTATGTGGGAAGCACCGGAAAATCAACGGGATCTCACCTGCATTACGAGGTCATCAAAAACAACGAATTGACCGATCCTATGCATTTCTTCTTCAACGATTTGTCGCCTGAGGAGTACGAGACCATCCTTCAACAAGCGGAATTACCTACAATTACAATGGATTAGGCTATGGAAGAAAACACCGGAAAGTATTATTACACCATTGGCGAAGTGGCCAAGATGTTCGGAGTCAACACCTCCATGATCCGATATTGGGAGAATGAATTTGATGTGTTGCGTCCACGTAAAAACAAAAAAGGCAACCGGCTTTTCACCCAGCGTGACGTGCGCTATGTCCATATCATTTACCATCTCACCAAGGTGAAGGGCTATACCTTGGCTGGAGCCAAGATGGCGCTAAAAGACAAGTTCTCGGAGTATGAGGAGCGGGTGATGCTGCTCGAAACACTCGATAAGACCAGAAAGTTCTTGGCTGACTTGGACAAGGAATTGGCTTCGCGTCAAAGCTGAGAGCCTTGCAAGAATGAGACATATTCCCTCACACCATCTTCAAGACTGGTAAATGGCTCCTTGTAGCCAGCCTCTTGTAACTTTGTCATGTTGGCTTCAGTGAAATATTGATATTTATCACGAATATTCAGAGGTGTGTCGATATATTCTATATTTGTCTCCATTCCCAAAGCTTTGAATGTGTTGTCGGCCAAGTCGTAAAACGAGCGTGCCTTTCCTGTTCCTACATTATAGAGTCCACTTTGAGGTTTGTTGCGCATCAGCCATAAAATCACTTTGGCTACATCTTTCACATACACAAAGTCGCGTAGCTGTTGTCCGTCTTGATAGTTGGGGTTGTGTGAACGGAACAGTTTCACCTTGCCAGTTTCCTTGATTTGTCGGTAAGCATGAAGGATTACGGATGCCATCTTGCCCTTGTGAAACTCATTTGGGCCATACACGTTGAAGAACTTCAATCCCGCCCAAAAGGGTGGTTTGTCTTTTTGGTTCAGGATATATTTGTCGATTTCGTTTTTTGATTTTCCGTATGGGTTTAAAGGTTTTAAAAGGGGAACAATATCATGACGGTCGTCATAGCCTAACTCGCCCATTCCGTAGGTGGCAGCGGAGGAGGCATATATCAAAGGAATCTGGTGTTTGGTGCAGATCTCCCAAAGTTTGATGGTGTAATCCACATTCAGTTCTTGAAACACCTGATAGTCGAATTCGGTGGTGTCGGTTCTGGCTCCAAGGTGAATGACAAGGTCGAAGCTTTCATGTGTTTCTTCCAGGTGATTCAAGAAGGCTTTTCGGTCAACAAGGCTATGAAATCGTTTGTTCTCATAGTTCGTTTTTTTTTCTGTTTTGGAAAAGTCATCTACGAGGACCAGGTCTTGTCGTCCATAATTGTTGAGTGCATCTATGACGTTGCTTCCAATAAATCCTGCTGCTCCAGTGATTGCTATCATGTTGTTATAGGTATTATTGCCCGAATTATTCTATGCTTAAGTTGGATGACACATATCTTCTCCATTTGTCCAGCACTTGGGTCATGTCATCGGGAAGTTCGGAGGTGAACATCATTTCTTTTTTGGTGGTGGGATGTACAAAGCCCAGCTCTTTGGCGTGGAGAGCGTGACGGGGCAACAGCTTGAAACAGTTGTCGATAAACTGCTTATATTTTGAGAAAGTGGTGCCTTTCAAGATGACATCGCCACCATACATGGCATCGTTGAAGAGGGGATGGCCGATGTATTGTGAATGTACGCGGATTTGGTGAGTGCGTCCGGTCTCCAGCCGAAATTCGTTCAAGGTGACGTAGCCGAAACGTTCCAGCACATGCCAATGGGTGATGGCCTCTTTGCCGTGGTCGCCGTTAGGATACACGGTCATCTTGCGGCGGTCGTTGGGGCTGCGTCCGATGTTCCCTTCAATGGTGCCTTCGTCCTCGTTGAAGTCGCCCCACACCAAGGCGTGGTATCTTCTGTGGATGGTATGCTCGAAGAACTGATGGGCGAGGATGGCTTGTGCGGTCTCGTTCTTTGCGACGATCATCAAGCCAGTGGTGTCCTTGTCGATGCGGTGAACGAGATAGCCGAATTTATTCTCAATGTTTTGTCCGGTTTGCTGAAAATGCCAAGCTAACCCGTGAAGCAATGTGCCTTCGAAATTTCCGTGACCGGGATGGACCACCAGCCCAGCTTGCTTGTTGATGACGATGACATCATTGTCCTCGTAAACGATGTTCAACGGAATCTCCTGCGGGGTGATGTTGATCTCACGCGGCGGATAGCTGAACACGATGGAAATGATATCATTAGGCTTTACCTTATAGTTTTGTTTCACCGTTTTTTCGTTCACCAGGATGTTGCCGGCCTTGGCAGCGTTTTGGACACGGTTGCGCGAGATGTTTTGGATGTGGTTGGTCAGGAAAGTGTCGATACGCTCTTGTGCCTGGCCTTTGTCAACCACGATACGGATATGTTCGTAAAGCTCACCGCCCTCGTCTTCGGTGTTTTCGTTTTCAATGAGGTCGTCGAGAAGTTCTTCGCTCATGGCTTAACGGTGATTTTTCTGTTGATGATGCCTTCAGTGGTAGTGATGCTGATGAGATAGAGGCCTGGACTAAGCCCTTCGACCGACAGTTCAGGGGTGAATGTGGTCTGTAACACTTTCCTGCCAGTGATGTCGTATAAGGCAATAGATTGTCCTTGCGCTACTCCTTCGATATGCAACAGGGAGGAAGTTGGATTCGGATACAGGCAGACTCCCGAGGTCTCCAGGTTTTCTTTCACGCCGATGTAATAGCCTTTACCCACAACAGGACGTATCATGATGGAGCCTGGCATACTGCTTTGTTGCCACGAGCCATTGGAGTTGAAGTAGTTATATTGGGAATTGTTGTTCGACATGTCGATGCCGATGTTAATCAAGCCGTTCTCACGTTGGACGAGCCCCACATAGAACGTGCCGTTAAGCCGGACGAGGTTGGGGAACTTATAAAAGGCGAACTGGTACAGGTTTTCTGACCAGATGGGTTTTTTATTGGGAAGCCGATACACTTCATCACCGGGCTTGCCGTTGTTGTCTTTCCAGACGACGATGTCGAAATATTTGTTGTTGGCGTCGTTGAGGGTGTGGTTGAAGAGGATTTGCACGCCGCTCAGGGTGTCCATCTCCGACAGCTCAAATTTGACGGCAAAGGCCGCTGATGCAGGTTCCACGCCATACCCCATCTCGGGGGTGCCATCGTCGTAGGCGAAATAGTTGTAAAAGCCTTGGCGGTAAACCAGGGAGTCAACGAGGGGCGGGTTTGAAGTGGAGTCGCTGATGTATTGGCGGATGATGTAGGAGGTGGTGTCACGGTCATAATCCAGAGAGAACAGCTGAGAGACGTAAGCCCAGTTCAACTGGCTGTAGGTCTGAGCGTTCACTTGCAGTTGAGCATGGCTGGCATAGTGGTAGTTTTGGGTGCCGTTCACCTGTTCCACCGTGTATTCGTGGGTGATGAGGTGGGGCTGGTTGTCGAGGTTAGAAAGATGATACTCGTATTCTTCGGTGATGCTGGAAGTGGCATTGGCGCGATAGTGTTTGTATGGCATGGCCATGTAACGTTTCAGGAATGAGGGGGCGACACCCGTGAAGCTGATTTTCGGGTAGGAAGTGTCCTGTCCACTACGGTTCCAGTTGAGATATACCACGTCAATGTTCCATTGGTCCTCGTTGCCTCGGCTTGTGGGCTGCGCGCTGTTTGCGATGCTGGCGTAATTGTAGAAACGAAAGAAGAACGAAGAGGAGAAGTATTTCAGGTCGGTGATGGGGATCATGACCTGTTTGAAGTAATTGCTGTCGTTTTCTTGAAGGAACTGTGACAAGGATTGTCCAGGGGTGCTCCAGATGTGATACCAGGTGGTGTCGAACTCATTGGGGAGTCCGAATTCCAGGACCAGCGAGTCGTTGGTCTCAGGGGCCTGGCCGCATCCTTGCGGTTGATAGAAGAAGCTCAGATACAGCGAGTCGGCAGGGGTCAGGGCGCGTGGCTCTGGAGTGAACACGGAGTCGAGTCGGATCGGGGCCGAGGTGAGATGCTCAGCGATGAAAGGGTTGCTGATGGCGTAACTATAAACCTTCCCTTTTTCATCAAGGGCATCGAGGGTGGCGGTGTTTCGTGTGACAGGATGTACTGGGAAGCCTGAATTCACAAGGACGTTGCGGTCTGCCCACTTGCAGCTGTCGGGGTAGATGTAGGAACCCGAGAAGTCATCGTAGAACGGCAATGTCTGTACTTGCGTCTGTCGGTTTTTGGAGGTCATGGAATCGTCTCCACGATAAAAACCGGTCAGATATTCCTGCGCTGTGAGGAGGTTGGGAAGCAGGCAGAGCGAGAGTGCCAAGCTCCATAGTTTAAAACTCGTCTTCATAATTCTCTTCATTATCAGATGGTTCTACCAAAGTGTCGTTGATGAGTGCCAGCGAGTCAATCTCGGCTTGCTTTTCGGCGGCGTATTTCAATGAGTCTTCCAACAGCATGGATTTGCTTTCCTTGTCGAAGTTAAACGACTTGGAAGAACGGTACCAAATATTTACAAAGGTGCCTGGTTTGACTGCTCCTTTGCTGTAGGGGGGATCCATCTTATATACTCTCATGTATTGGATGCTGTCGTTGTCCTCAAAGGTCTCGTTGCCGAGGTTCAGTCCATTCATGTTGAGCACATGCTGTACCTCTTCCGCGGGTGTGTTGTATAATTTGGGCAGTTTCACTTGCCGTTGGTCAGTTCCTAAGCCGACATACAGGGTGATTTTACTGCCTTTGACAATCTCGGTTCCAGGTTTGATGACTTGGCCGTCGTAACGCTGTTCGCGAATGGCGTTTCTCGCAAAGTGATCCACATATTTCAGCTCTTTCACTTGGAGACCGTTCGATTCGAGAAGCACCAAGGCTTGCCTCAGCGAGAGGTTGTTCAGGTTGGGCATCTGAGCTTTCTCAGGAGTTTTTGCTACAATAATGTAATAAACATTGCGTCCATGTTTCACCTTGGAGTGCGGCAAAGGGTCTTGCTGAACGATGGATCCGGGCTCTTGAGTCTTGGAATAGACGCTGTCGATGAGGATGAAATGATAGTCTCTCCCGTATTCGCTCTTGATTTCATCGATGGTCATCCCGCTGAAGTCGGGGAGTTCATAAACCTTGCCGTGGCGAGTGTAAACATTTAATAATTTGATTGTTAGCCACAGCAAGAAGAAGCTCGTCACAATGATGAGCAACAGATGGATATAGAATTTCTTCTGTTTTAAGAACTGTAGTTTACCCATATTTACTAATTTAGCGGCAAAAATAACAAATAATTTTGAAAATGAAGAATGTGGCAATAGTTTGTGGCGGAGATTCTGGAGAATTTGAGATTTCCGTCAAGAGTGCTCAGGTGGTGAAAAAAAATCTGGATCCTGAACTGTATAATTCAAAGATTATTGTGGTCTCAAAAAAAGGATGGTACGGACTCTTGAAAGACGGTACCCGGGTGGAAGTTGACAAGAACGATTTTTCCATTTCAGTTGGCGGTCACAGGACGAAATTTGATGTGGTCTTCAACGCGGTTCACGGCGAGCCGGGCGAAAACGGGCCGCTTTCGGGCTATTTGGAGCTGTTGGGCATCCCCTGCACCTCTTCTGGATTAACCACTTGCGCCCTTACTTTCCATAAGGACTTTTGCAAGCGTGTGGTGGCTTCTTACGGGGTTAAGGTGTCGCCTTCCATCCTCATTAACGAGGGTGAGAAGTATGACGCTGATGAAATCATCAAGGAACTTGGCTTGCCTTTGTTTGTCAAGCCGACCTGCAATGGGTCCAGCGTGGGTGTTTCCAAGGTGAAGACCGCGGAAGACCTTGTACCGGCAGTTTTTACGGCCATGGCTGCTGGCAACCAGGTGATGTGTGAGAAGTTCGTCAACGGACGTGAGTTTGGTTGCGGCGCGATGCAATATAAAGGGAAGATGATGGTGTTTCCTTTGACAGAGATCTGTAGCAAGAACGAGTTTTTCGACTATGAAGCTAAATATACTGCTGGCAAATGCGATGAGATAACACCCGCCCAAGTGGATGAGAAGACGGAGATTGAAATCAAGTCCACCACTGCGATGCTGTATGAGAAACTGGAATGCAAAGGCTTCGTGCGGATGGATTATATCGTCAGTGACAAAGGCGTGTTCTTTATTGAGGCCAACATCGTTCCTGGCATGTCTGAAGCAAGCATCATCCCCGCTCAGGCTCGTTGCTTTGGCTTGTCACTCAGCGAGCTTTTCAACATGGCGATTGAAAATGCTCTGAAAGGTTAGTGGTGAAAAGTTAGAGGTTAGAGGTGCCTTCGGAAGAAAGACCTCTAACCTCTAAATTCTTACCTCTTATCTCTCACCTTAAACAGTCAGTATGTCTTTGGACTTCAACTCGGTGAGGTCATCGATTTTTTTGATGTATTTATCGGTGAGTTTCTGGATTTCCTCCTGAAGGAGTTTCGACTCGTCTTCAGAGATGGTGTCTTTTTCCAGTTTCTTGGCGTCGTCGTTGGCGTTGCGACGGATGCCGCGGATGCCCACCTTGGCGTCTTCAGCGGCGGTCTTGGTTCGTTTTACCAGCTCGCGACGGCGTTCCTCTGTCAACGGTGGCACTGAGATACGGAGCAATTCGCCGTTATTCATCGGGTTGAATCCCAAATTGGCATTCAAGATGGCTTTGGCGATGTTGTTCAAGGCACTCTTGTCGAAAGGAACCACGACAATCATACGTGCGTCGGGGCATCCAATGTTGGCAGTTTGTTCGATAGGCACTGTGGTGCCGTAGTATTCAAACATAACGCCGTTCAGCATGGCTGGACTGGCTTTTCCGGCTCTGATGCCTTGGAATTCATGCTCCAAGTGCTTGATGGTGTTGTCCATGCTTTCAGAGGCCTCATCTAATACAAATTGGGATTCGTCTGTCATATCTTGTAAAATTTGTGAGCAAAAATAAGTAATTGTTGAGAAACAGCGGCTTTGTTTAGCAAAAAAAATCACAAGGGTTGGTAAAGCCCCGTGAGTCTTGAGTTGAATTTAGTGTCATACCAATCCATTTTTGTTACAATCATTGTGCCTTTGTCTTGATCCCAAAGATAGATTTTTATGTTTTTTCCAGTGATTGGGAATTTCTTTTCATCAAAACGGATGGCATTTACCATCAAATGGGTGCCTGGGTAAAGGATACCGCTCTTTTCTGATGTGCCTTGCCATGAAAGGATGGAGTCGGTGGCTTTGTCATGTACTTCCATGATGAGGGTGCAGTGCGTTATCGTGTCTTGTGCCTGAATGGTGGCGACAACACCAAAAAGGTCGGTATGGCTGTCGAGGGTGTCACCATCTACCAACGTAGGACGACCCCATTCTGTGCTGATATAGTAAATTGGCTCTTCTGACAAAGGATGTAACAGGTGGCGTGCCCCGGGTATCGAGTCCTTTGATAGGGTTAGATAACGGGAAGTAAACCAGGTGTTCTCATGGATCAGCCACGGGTAGTAGGCTACGGCTTGCGTTTCCCAAATTGGAGAGATGTAGTCGGTCCAGCCTAATCCCAGTTTATTGGAGTCTCCCTCTTGAATCCATTGCCGCAGGTCGGCGACATCGTTTTCTTTGCCCAGGATGATGCGGTCGTTAACCGTGGTTTTGCTTTGATAGTATTCTGGCATGTAGGTCTCTTCGGTGATGGTGGCAAAGCGTATGTCGTTGAGACTGTCATGGTCCTGTTGCATCCTGACTGCGATTTGGTCGAAGCCTTGATGGTACATCAGGTCGTAGTGTTGCCGGTTGATGATGAGGGTCATAGAGCCGATGAATAGGATGGAGGTCACGGCGAAGACGGTCTGTGTCTTGGTCATCGTGTTGTTCCGATAAATCGAGAAGGCTGCCAATACCAAGAAGGGGTAGCAGAAAATCAACGTGCTGAACTGGAGGATGGGTTCCCGCAAGAGGGAGTAGGCAAGGGCAAGACCAAAGAGGATTAAAAACCAGGAGACTGCTGCCCAGCGTATCGGCTTTTTGCGTTTTTCGTATTTCCCTAAGATGAACGGAAGGATGATGAGGAAGCCCACACAAAACATGAAGAGTGGGGCGTAGTTCATCGTGTATTGCAGGAAGTCGGTGAAGAAGGTGGCTTCGGGTTTCGCAAGCCAGCCGCCGATGCTGCCGTAAACAAAAGTTTGGTGGTAAAATACAGGGAGGTGTGGGGCGTAGAGTAGCAAGGCTCCAACGCCACTGAGCCAGTAGGGGAGACGACGTTCTTTTTTGAGGAAGAACAAGCCTGTGAGAAAAATCAGCCCCGCCTGAGCGGTCGAGAAGTTATGTGCCAAGGCCGCTAGCCATGCGGTGACAGCAAAGCCGATACAGGTGCCGACAGACGGTCGCTTGGGAGCAAAGAGGAGCTTGTCCCAAAAGTAAGTCATGGACAACACAAAGAACAAGCCGGCAGCATAAGGACGTGCAAGCTGACTATAGAACACCGTCAGCTGACTTACCGCAAAGAAAGCAGCTCCAAGGAGACCAGCTTTGCGGTTAAACCATTGTTTGCCAATGACATAAATAAGAAATACCGATCCGATACCCATAAGGGCAAAGGGGAGTTTCATCCAAAACTCACTCGTTCCGACAAGCTTGGCCCAATAATAGAGAAAGACCTGTACTCCCGCTGGATGCGAGTCGTTTTGACACACCCCGTACAGGATGAGATCCTTGAAATTGTCGAATCGTAACCGATATAAGGCACTGAGCTCATCATGCATAAAGGGGATTTGCCCTAACTTCCACAATCGTAACACTGCAGCCACGACCAGAATCACCCCCAACAGGAGATAATCCAATTTGACACTGGTCTTGTTCCTGACCGTCCTCAGATGATGTTTCCTATCCATGTTTACTTTAAGGTCATTCCCCAACCCCTCTCAATTCTAAATTCTTAATTCTTAATTATTTAGTCACTAGCGTCCCAATATGTTCCCCTTGAAGCACCTTCAGGAGGTTCCCACGGGTGTTCATGTCGAAGACATACATAGGCATGTTGTTCTCTTTGCACATCGTGAAGGCGGTCATATCCATCACTTTGAGGTTGCGTTCGTATGCCTCGTCGTAGGTCAACTGGCTGAACTTGGTCGCAGTCGGGTCTTTCTCGGGGTCAGCGGTGTAGATGCCGTCAACGCGAGTGCCTTTGAGGATGATGTCAGCTTTGATTTCCACAGCACGCAGGGCACTTCCTGTGTCGGTGGTGAAGAAGGGGTTACCAGTGCCGGCACCCATGATGACGATATGGCCTTCTTCGAGCAGACGGATTGCCTTGGCACTGCTCATGGTGTCAGCGATACGGTCGATGTATAAACCGGAGAGCAGAGTGGCTTTCTGTCCCTTGCCTTGTAAGGTCGATTGCATGGCCATCGAGTTGATGACCGTGGCAAGCATGCCCATGTAATCGCCTTGGATGCGGTCCATGCCCTTGGATGCGCCTTGCAGGCCTCGGAAGATGTTGCCTCCACCGATGACGATGCCAATTTGCACGCCAGTCTTGGCAGCTTCGATGATTTCGTCAGCATATTCATTCAGACGTTGCGGGTCGATGCCATACTGCTGGCTGCCCATCAGTGCTTCGCCGCTAAGCTTTAATAAAACTCGATTGTATTTCATATTTGTCGTGTTAGTGTTTTTGTATTTAACCTATTATTTGATGATGATTTCAATGGCATACTGGATTTCATCGTTATAGTTCTTCAGCCACCCGCTTATATTGTCAGGCATGTTTTCCGTGGTGAACTTGCCAGTTAGCGAGTAACCTAAAATGGGTAGTGCACAGTCATCGGCCGCAACGACAACGAAACCTTTTTCTGCGTTGAAGACATATAGGTTAGAGAATCCAGCTGCTTTTGACAAGTCGTTCAATTGTGCGGATTTCGCGCCGTTGTTGTTAAAAAATGATGTGGCTACCTTGCGGGCCATAAAAGGAGAAACGTGCTCTGCCATTAAGGGCATTGCCGTCATAAAAAATAATCCGAACAATAAACTTCTGTAACTCATTGAGAATTGTTTCTTTGTTAAAAATTTAATTAAATATCATATTTATATTGTTAATTCCTAACTCTTAATACTCAATTCTCATTCTCAACTCTCGCCCGTTTGGAGTCCCAGATCATGTAAATGATGATCACAATATACATCACTAAGGCGATGAGTCCTGCAAGCGGTGTCTCGTTGAAGAATCCACCCTCAGCCGTACGGGCCATCATGTCCACATTGGCGAACTTCAGGATGGCACTGACCACACCCATCAAAGCACCGCCGGCGATGAAACCTGAAGCGATGAGGGTTCCGCGGTTGTAACGGGCATCGTTGAGTGCTTTGTCCTTGCTGCGACTGGTGACAAACCATGAGATGGCACCGCCGATGAGCAACGGGATGTTAAGGTCAATGGGGATGAACATACCCAAGGCAAAAGGCAGGGCAGGCACCTTGCAGAAGTTGAGAATCAAGGCGATAGCGGCACCGATACCGTAGAGCAGCCAAGGAGCGTTGCCTCCCGACATCATGGGCTCGATGACAGCCGACATGGCGTTGGCCTGAGGGGCTACCAGGGCGCCTTCACCGACAAAGCCGTAAGCCTTGTTGAGGATCATAATGACGCCAGCAACGGTGGCGGCAGCCACAGCCACGCCGACAAACTTCCAAAGCTCCTGCTTTTTGGGTGTCGTGCCAATCCAATAGCCTACCTTGAGGTCGGTGATGAAGGCACCGGCCACAGCGAGGGCAGTGCAGACCACACCTCCGATAATCAACGTCGCACTCATGCCTTGTGGCCCCGTGAGTCCAGCGGCCACCATCACAATGGAAGCCAGAATCAAAGTCATCAAGGTCATGCCACTAACAGGGTTGCTGCCTACGATGGCAATGGCGTTGGCGGCCACTGTCGTGAACAAGAAGGCGATGACAGCCACCACGAGGATGCCGATGAGGGCGTGCCAGACGTTGTGTACAACGCCAAACCAGAAGAACAGGAAGGTGATAACTAAAACGGCGATGATGCCGATGACCACAGTCTTCATCGGGATGTCCTGTTGGGTGCGGTCAACGGATTCAGTAGCGGCTTTCTTGCCCTTGAACTCGTTGGCAGCCAAGCCCACGGATGATTTGATGACACCCCACGACTTGATGATGCTGATGATGCCGGCCATGGCGATGCCGCCGATGCCGATATGGCGCGCGTAGTCCTTGAAGATCTGTTCGGGAGCCATCTGACCAATGGTGAGTTTCACATCCGTGTTCATCAAGTCGATGATGCTGTCACCCCAGATGAGGTTCATGCCGGGGATGATGATGAACCAAACCAGCATGGAACCGCAGCAGATGATGAAAGCATATTTCAAACCAATGATATAGCCTAAACCGAGGACTGCCGCACCTGTGTTCACTTTGAACATCAACTTTGCCTTGTCGGCCACTGCGGCGCCCCAGCCCATCATGCGGGTGGTGATGGTCTCTGACCACCAGCCAAAGGTGGAGACGATAAAGTCGTACAGACCGCCAATTAAGCCGCTGACTACCAGTAACAAAGAGTCCTTTCCTTTCTTCTGTCCGCTGACCAGTACCTGGGTGGTTGCGGTGGCTTCAGGGAAGGGGAACTTGCCATGTTGCTCCTTTACGAAATATTTCCTGAAGGGGATGAGAAACAGGATGCCCAGAATGCCTCCTAACAACGAGGCGATGAACACTTGCCAGAAGTTGATTTCGATTTGGTATCCTCTCCCTTGCAGGATGTATAGAGCAGGCAAGGTGAAGATGGCACCTGCGACCACGCCGCCGGAACAGCCTCCGATGGACTGGATGATGACGTTTTGCGACAAGGCATCGTTTTTCTTGGCCAACCCCGTCAAGCCAATGGCAATGATGGCGATAGGGATGGCAGCCTCAAACACCTGACCGACCTTCAAGCCGAGGTAAGCCGCTGCCGCCGAAAAGAGGATGGTCATCAACAGGCCGATGCACACCGACCATACCGTGACCTCCTGGTATTTCTTGTTCTTGGATAAGATAGGTTCGTACTCTTCGCCTGGCTTCAGCTCCCGCTGCGCATTCTCGGGCAGTTTGAATTGATCGTTTTCCATTATGTTTAAGTGTTGATTATCAAAGACAGCAAAGATAAAAAAATAGTTGCTTGACAGAGAAATGATTCCTAGAATTTTAAAAAAAATGACAAATTAATTTGTCTATTTGGAAAGTTTACTTTACTTTTGCAGCGTTAAACCTTTTAAAACTAAGTGCTATGAAAAAAAATTATTTGTTTCCCCATCGGTTCAGAATGATCGGATGGGTGCTGGTCATCACAGCGGTGGCGGCCTTTATCGTAACCCGAATTTGGTTCCCGAACTTGAGCATCAAGATGCCTTCGTTGTATTTCGATACCTTTTTTGATGATGAAAATGAAAGTGGATTCTTCCGTATGGCAAGAGCGGACACCCTTTCCTTTGCCATGCCTGTTTTGACCATCGGGCTTCTGTTTATTGGTTTCTCAAAAGAGAAAGTCGAGGACGAGTTTGTGCAGTATCTCCGTACTCAAAGCCTGATTTGGGCTACATACGTCACTGCGGCATTATTTATCATTGCCACACTGCTCATTTATGGCATTTCTTATCTCTATGTCCCTTTTTTGGTTTTCTTCGTGTTCCTTATCCTGTTCATCGTCAAGTTTCGAATCGAAGTTCACAGAGCAAACAGAGGAGGCGTGCAATGAAGAATCGCTTGAAAGTGGCGCGGGCTGAGAAGGATCTCACGCAGGAGGATTTGGCCAAGCTTATTGGGGTGAGCCGTCAGTCCATCAATGCTATTGAGTCGGGGCGTTATATTCCTTCGACGGTTTTGGCCTTGAAGATGGCGCAGGTGTTCGGGAAGTCCGTGGAGGAGCTTTTCCTCTTGGAAGATGATGATTGAGGTTGCTGGTAGAGGCGGTGGTTGCATCGTCTCTACCGCAACAACACATTCCCGATGCTGCATTCCAGGCATCGTTTTCGGCGACAATAGTGGTTGTAGAGATGCAGCATGGCCTGCGACTGCATGGCGTTGTCGGCCTTGATGCCGATGGCTTGGAAATGCCGAATGACGGTGTTGTCCTCAGCGGCAAGGTCTTCCATAAAGTGTAGGGCTTTCTCACATTGGGTCTCGTCTTTGTGAAATTTTCCATAGCAGAACAATAGAGGGGTTACGGCATTGATTATCAGTACGTCGGCGGTACCTTCGCCAAGACGTTTTGGTTGTTTATGGTTGTTTTTCAGGGTGTTATCCGTTGTAGAGACGTCATTATATGGCGTCTCTACGTAATTTGGTGTTTCTACATCATTTGGCGGCACCACAAATCGGTAATGGGTATCCCAATAATCCGATGCCTTCACGTCGAACAAGGTTTTGATTTCATTTGCTGATTCAGCCGTTGTTATTATTGAAAAAAGACATCCATGGAGGTGTATCATCTGGGCCAGCTGAGCCAGCCGTATTGTTGGGAAGTTCACGGGTCGCATCCTCATGAACTTCCATCGTTCCTCGGGCATCATCAGCAATCCAAACTTGGCCCGCATCACGTTGAATTCCCGTTGAAGTAGTAGGGGATAGGTTTCTTGAGAGGGGTAGTTAAGGAATCCCGCGCAGCCAAGCAACATGGCTTCCACTTGCGTTGGTTGGTCGGCGTGTTTCAGCAGGGTCTTGAAGGGCAGGAGCGAGGCGAGGGTCTCAAACGACTCGTTGTTGACTTTCATGCCGAGGTAACGCATCAGCAGTCGGTAGAGCGTGTCTTCCCAGTCGAATTGATTTGCCATCAGCATTTTTTCAACGCTTTTCGCTTTTTCTTCCAGCCGTTCGATGGCCATTCTTTCCAGCCAGGTGTTCAAGGTAAAAGGTTGAACTCCATTGATTTGGCGTTCGCAAGCAATCCAGCGTTGAGCAGTCACAAACCGTTCATAATGATGGTAGAGTGATTCATCGAAATGACCCTTTAGTGGAAGCACCGGAATCTCATTCACTGTTTGGTCGTGCTCAAACACGACATGCAGCACCACGTTGCGATAGGCTTTGTCGTGCTGGTGTCCGTGTCGGTTCCAGTCTGTGGTTTTGACATGAATCTCCACTTGTCCAGCCCAGATTTGGTTTCCGATTTTGATTTTCGCCTCTCGGTAATCCGGCCCCGAGTCTGTGTTTCTGAACCCAGGGTTGATGATTTCCACGGGCATCCCTTGTGAGGTGGTCAACGTGCCTGTCAAAAGCCGGTTTTCCCATAGATAATATAAGAATGATTCGGTCATGTCAGTTGTTTGGTTAATCAGTTATTTAGTGATGGGTTGTTGTTTACCTATAGTATAAAGAAATCCATAAATGTTTCATCAGAAACAATAAAAAAAATGGCCGCCCTGCCGGGCGGCCATCTTCATCAATATAAAATCTGTCGTTTTTTCCTTATTTAGCGAAGCTCACGGCGCGTGTCTCGCGGATCACAGTGATCTTGATTTGGCCTGGGTAGGTCATCTCGTTTTGGATCTGTTTCGACAGGTCGTAGGCGATACGATCGGCATCTTGGTCACTGACCTTGTCGGCTCCCACGATGACGCGGAGTTCACGACCAGCCTGGATGGCGTAGGTCTTGACCACACCTGGGTAGCTCATGGCCATCTCTTCCAGCTTGTTAAGACGCTGTATGTAGGCCTCGACAACCTCACGGCGGGCACCTGGACGAGCGCCAGAGATGGCGTCGCATACCTGCACGATGGGGGCGATGAGGGTCTCCATCTCGATCTCATCGTGGTGGGCACCGATGGCATTGCAAACATCAGGTTTCTCTTTGAACTTCTCGGCGACTTTCATACCTAAGATGGCGTGCGGCAGCTCTTCTTCGTTTTCGGCCACCTTGCCAAGGTCGTGGAGCAGACCGGCGCGTTTGGCGGTCTTCGGGTTCAAGCCGAGTTCTGCGGCCATCGTCGAACTGAGCTTGGCCACCTCGATGGAGTGCTGCAACAGGTTCTGGCCGTAGGAAGAACGGTATTTCATGCGTCCGATCATCTTGATGAGGTCGGCTGACATGTTGTGGATGCCGAGGTCGATGACAGTGCGTTTTCCAGTCTCAATGATCTCTTGTTCCACTTGTTTCTCCACTTTATGAACCACTTCTTCGATACGTGCGGGGTGGATGCGTCCGTCGGTGACCAGTTTTTGCAGTGACAGACGTGCGATCTCGCGTCGTATTGGGTCGAAGCCTGAGAGCAGGATGGCGTCGGGGCTGTCGTCGATGATGATCTCCACACCGGTAAGTGACTCGAGGGTGCGGATGTTACGGCCTTCACGACCAATGATGCGTCCTTTTATCTCGTCGTTCTCGATGTTG
>JAEEGF012054262.1_pt1 | contig 34984 bp, 27 predicted proteins | sample 9134171 | NCBI WGS metagenome assembly JAEEGF01 (sample SAMN16246542, study PRJNA631951) | gut metagenome | biome: gut microbiome; feature: rumen; material: AP-attached | host: Bos | place: Iran: Karaj | collected 2018-10
GGTCCATCTGCGTCCTTCTAAATCTATTTCATTAAATGGAGGGAATGGCTCACCTTCCTTAGGTGAGTAAAAAGTTCCATCATCTTTTACGCCTGCTTGAGCCAATTCCAACATCGTTGCCATCATATTGGCACCATTCAGGAACTGATTGGCATTGTGCACCTGTTCTCGAGGTATCGCCTGGTTAATGACAGATTCAGGTAAATCGACATCAAGTCCAATGGCAAGTATCTTGTTTCCTTCTGAATCTTTCAGTCGTGTATAACTTGGAATGGCATTTTCTGGGAGTTTTGGTAACTCACGAAAAAAATAGCCATTGACTAAAAACTTTGGGATAATTGTATCTGTTCTCTCCTCTTGAGCTATCGCCATGAGAGATGTTAGAGCAACAAGAGTGATTATTACAAACCTTAGTGCTTTCATTTCAGCAGATTACTATTTAATTGGAGGTTTTTTTTAGATGATGACGCGCTGGAAGGGGGGAGCGGTGATGTCGCAGAATTCTTTGTCGAGGAATTTGTAATGGCCGACGATGGCGATCATTGCGGCATTGTCGGTCGTGAAGACGCGCTTGGGGATGAAAGCCTTGAGGCGGTGACGGCGCGCATAGTCCTCGACGGCGGCACGCATTCCGCTGTTGGCCGACACACCTCCTCCTATGGCGATGGTCTTGATGCCCGTAGCCTTGATGGCCTTGCCGAATTTGTCCATCAGTATCTCGATGATGGTGCGCTGTAATGAGGCTGCAAGGTCTGCTTTGTTCTCCTCGATGAAATTGGGATTCTCCTTGAGGGCGTCGCGCAGGGTGTAGAGGAACGAGGTCTTGAGACCACTGAAACTGTAGTTGTAGCCATCGACATGAGGCTTGGCAAATTTGAATGCCTTGGCATTGCCCTCGGCTGCCAGGCGGTCGATGATGGGACCACCGGGATAAGGCAGACCCATGACCTTGGCACACTTGTCAAAGGCCTCACCCGCAGCATCGTCGATGGTTTGTCCCAACACTTCCATATCGCGCGGCGAATTGACTTTGATAATTTGGGAGTTGCCGCCGCTGATGAGCAGGCAAAGGTAAGGAAACTCAGGCACCCCGGCATCGGGTTCCTCCTTGACAAAATGGGAGAGCACATGGCCGTGCAGGTGGTTCACGCCAACCAAGGGGATGTCAAGCGCCAGGGCCAAGCCCTTAGAGAACGAGGTGCCCACATGGAGCGAACCCGGCAAGCCTGGGCCGCGCGTGAAGGCGATGGCATCGATGTCCTTGCGGTCGATACCTGCCTGACGGATAGCCTCACTGACAACGGGCACGATGTTCTGCTGATGGGCACGCGATGCCAACTCAGGCACCACGCCACCATAGGCCTCATGCACCCGCTGGCTGGCAATTACATTGCTCAGCAGCACTGTGTCACGCAACACCGCTGCCGACGTGTCGTCACATGACGACTCTATTCCTAATATCGTTACACTCATTGTTATCTTTACTAATAGGACAGGGCCCACTGGGTTCATAAAGACCAGTCGGGCCAATAATCGGCTGCAAAGGTAGTAATTTTTGTCAGAAGCGGAAGCCAGCGGTTAGGTCAAAGTTGCTGTAACTATTGTAGAAACTGTGTTGGACACTCTGATACCAATGACCCTCGTGGTTAAAGTTGAAAGCGTAAAAGAAGTTGCCGGCTGTGCGTACTAGGGCCAGGCGACCGTTCAGATTGGTAGACAACAGGGACCGCTTACCGTCGATGGAGTTGGGGAAACTACGGCGGTAACCGATACTTGGGACTGCGGTGACGTTGAAGAGCCAGCCGTGATGGAACACCCAACTGTATCCATAGCCTATCATGAATCCGAAGTCACGATAGCGGAAACGGTAGTCAGTCACCTCATCAGGCAAATAAGGCACGAGCCAATTGCTCAAGAAGGTCATGTCCATCACTACATCTTGATGGCTGAGATAGATACCCGCCAACAGGGAGCCCGAACTGCGCTTCTGGTACTTGGAGAAACAGTAGGCTGCAGCCTGGGAATAATGGGTGTGGTTAAAGATATAGTATGCATCCAAGCCATACCCCTCACGCGTGAGACCATAGAAAATATCGTCACCCAGCCACTTACCTAGCCTATGCAAGTGGACTGTACTCTGGTCATTCTTGCGGTAATAGCCCTCGATAAAGATGCGTGATGTGGTGAATGAAAACTGCAGCCTGCGGTTGTGGATGAATTTTCCTGCCAGCAGATCCCTCGCGTTGAGCATGTAGGTGAAACTAAGACCCATGCCGCTGATATGGAAACCGAACAATGACGTGATATCACTGTTGAGCTGCACGGGAGTCTCCCATTTGCTCAAATGCCCTGAGTAGAAGTCAATCCAGTTACTGTTCTTGAGCATGACCTTAAACTTCTTTTTTCCCCTCCCAGGATTGACGACATAGGCCGAGTCATAATAATTTAAGGCATGATTAAGCCAACGGTAAGCCTTGACACCAAAGTCGATCACTGGCGGATAGTAGATCGACGTATCGTTGATGCTCCAGCCGTGACGCAAAACGACCGATTCCCAATAGAGTAATTTTTCAGTATCCCTAGCCGCTGACAGGCTGTCCAAATGGTTAGTAACGCTGTCCAAACGACTGGAAACGTTGTTGATTTTCAGGGCAATATCATCCAAGCGGCAAGCAACGCTATCGACCCCTTTAGCCAGGCTGTCGAGATGCACTAGCGGAACTTCGGCCGTCGTCACATCCTGCCGGCTTGACATTTCGCCACACCACGCTGAGCTCATTGTGAGCCATGCCAGCAAGAACGATATGACCCGACGCCTCTTCATTGTGCTGTCGATGGTACATGGGATTGAGAAGAAGACCGCAACGTGACCATGGGTACCGGTTGCCGAACGCTACTGTCACGGGGCGTTGCGGGCGACGGTTCCCGCCTGGGGATGCTGGGGATACTGTCGGTACCGACCTGCACTGTCTTCTTTCCCTTGCGCATCATGTGGTCGAAGTCGTGTTTCCACACGATACCCACGCCTTGGGTTGTGAGCGCGTTGCGCAGGTAGTAGTTCTGGTCGTTGAAATGATTATATGCCTTGAGCCTGAAGGTGCCCTTGCTGTTGAGCAGATACTCGATATCAAAGTCACCGATGAAGTTGGTGTTGCTCGTATTATAAGTATTGTCACGATAGCCGAAGTTGCCGTTGAGCAGCAATCGGTTGTTGAGCAACTGGCTAGACAATGCCACATCCACCTCCATGTCGCTGAAGTCGCCCTTTTCGGTACGGAAATTGGGAGCAATCGACAGGTTGTCGGTCATCTTACCCAGAATGTTGCTCAACTGTCCCGCGATTGTTGACGAAGCCACCGAGGAGATCAACTCGTTCTGGTTCATATAGTCAGGAGTATAGAAGCGGTTGAGCGCCAACAGGTAAATGATCTGGCGGTTCATCATCTCGTCGGTATTGATGATGCTCTTCACCTTTTGATAGGCATCGGTAGTGAGCGACGGGAATTCCAAGTCAAACGAGATGTCGGGCTGGCTGATGATACCCTTGGCACGCAACAAGGCATGAACAGGCACATTGGTGCGTTTCAAGTCGGGATCATCGTCAAACGACTCGTCCAGGTCACGGATATTGGCATTCACCGAATAAACGGCCTCCAGGTCAAGCATGGCGGCATAGGGGTCGCCCTGGAAACTGATGCTGCTTCCGTCACGAATCGTAAAGTCCTTAAGGATAATATCCTGCAGGGTGAAATTATACGTTCCCTTGTCAAGAGTGTACTTTCCGAAGGTCTGCAACTCACCATTATTGTTATAGGTCATGCGCAGGTGGCCGTTACCAGTCGCCTTGATCTTGTCACCGCCAACGGGGTCCATGATGACCGTCATGGCCAGGTCGGGGGTGATATCACCTTGCAAGTCAATCAGATAGACGCTCGGCTCGGACTCTTCCTCCTTCTTCACCTCGGCCAACTTGGCCTGCTTCATCTGCTGAATAATCATCAAGGGAGTCGTTGCCTCCTGGACAGGCTCGGGTTTGGCCTCTCGGTCACGGAAGGTGATGAAATTGTAGTTATCGGCCTGCTTGGAGTCGCTCAACACATAGGTGAACTTGCTGCGCGGTGCCGACACCATATTGACTTGCACCGTCACGATGCCTGGTCCACCGTCCACAAAACAAGAGCCGTTGCCATAGACCGTGCCATACCAGTCGGGGTTGATTGACGGATTGGTATCGTAGCACAAGAAATCTTTGGCATCGGTGATGGCAAAATTAAACACCGGCTTATGGAAAGCGTCGTGGATGAGCCAACCGCCCAGTTTTGCCTCGTGTCCCTCACGGTCGTGGATGGGAATCTCGTTGAACGTGATGGTGTCAGGGACAATGTGGATGGGCACATTGGACGCCGTGTAGTAGCAGTTGACAAAGTCAAGCAGGAAGCGTATCGAGTCAGCTACAATGTCACCTCCCAAGTTAATCGTATGGAAGTTACCGAACAGCGTGGCCTTGCCCGACATCTCGCCTTCCACCTCCTTGGTGAAGGCTTCCATGTAGGGCTGAAGGAAGGCCACATTGGCATGGTCGGTGTCAAATTCGATATAGAGTGAGTCATCGGCGATAAAGATACCACCGTCGAGGGTGCTGCGACGACCGTTCGGCTGGTTGATGTCACCCTTGACCATCACACCCTGCGTGCCACTGTCAAAGTCGGCCTCGATGTCAAGGTCGCCCATCACAGCGCCATTATAGGAAATGTCCTGGATAAACAGGCTCGGGGTGTGCAGCCGCGGAGCGCCCGACAGCAGCGCGCTGGCATAGACCTTACTGGTTGCTCTGCCACCAAAGTCCACATGGTCGATGTTGAGCATCTCGAACACATAGTCGAGGTTCACGTCGTTGAGGGTCAGGCACAACTCATCGTCGGGATCGCTCGACACCTTGCCATCGATATGGATGAACTGGTTGCCGTGACCACCCGCCACATTCTGTACCAGGATGGTACCGTTGTCTATAGCGATATGTCCTTTCTCGATGTCCCAAATGGTGTCGTTCACCACCATGCGGGAGGGCTTGATGTCAATCAGCGCCTTGAGCTTGCCGTCATCGCCACGACCCAATTGGGCACCCATATCAAAGTTACCGTGGAAGTGGGGGTCGACCTTGACAGTGCTGTCGTTATTCGCCAGGATGTCGTCCTCTACCTGCCAGTCGAGGTGGGTGTCAATCACGTCATTCTGGCCTGTGGCATTAAGTTTCAGCCCGATGACCTTGCCATTCTTGATGGGATAACCCGAATTGAGCGCCAGCATCACCTTGTTGCTCACATTGTCGAGTCCAGCCGTGAGACGGGTGTTGGTGATGATCTTGCTGCCATGCTTCATGAAGGGGGCGTCGAGCACCACGTTGAAGGTGGTGTCGGTCTCGCTCATGCCACCCTCGACAGTGTAAGTGAAGAACGGATAAACGGGCAGGTTGAGCATCTCGTTCAACTCGTCGTCGGGATTGACCACCATCTTGAATTCCACATCGTTGGGATAACCATTATGCCCATAGTTGGCGTAGTCGCCAAAGTATTGCGGGAAGGTGCTGGCAAGCATGTGCTTGAACGTGGGGACAATCGTCTTGAAATCATATTGGCCCTTGATGTAGCCGGTGACGTGGTCGGTATTGATGTCAATGACCTTTTCGTAACCGTCATTATCGGCATTCAGTTCCAGATGCTTGATTCTGACACCCTTGTCGTTGTTATCGACAAAGGTGAGGTCATTCACCTCCACGTGACCTGTGGCATTATCCAGCGAGTTGCCCCAGAAGGAGGCGCTGGCCTTCGCAGCCAGGTGGTGATTGGGGAACTTGTCGAGGAGACCCAGTCGTGCCAAATTCACGCCATCGGTAGACATTTCGAGTTCATAGACCGAATTTTTGCCATCAATTACAGCATTGCCCTCGACAACGATGCGGCCATTGGGGTCGTTCATCGCCAAGCGGCCCTTGAAGTCACGGCCCTGCTTGTCCACATCGGCCTTGATGTCATGATAACGTGTGCCCTTGAAATCCACAAAGGGAATCAGACCCTCCAAATGGCCTGACACGTCATTGCCGTTCAGCACAAGATCGACCTGGGTATCGAGGGCCACCTGATCAATCAGGTCACGCTTGTCAAGCAAGGTGCCCAAATGCAGGCCGTCAGTCTTGATATGTCCAGCCACATGGGTCAAACCCTGCTGTTTGGACATGGTACCATTGAGGTCGGCATCGCCCAGCGAAGTCTTGATGGCTCCATTAATGGCCAAATTGTTGGGTTTCACATAGACTTTGCCATCCACTCCCAAGTTGCCACAATGGCCAATCAGTTTGCGGGCTTGTGGCGACAAGCCAGGCATCAGGTCGGCAAGCTGCGACATCGTTGCGGCAGAGGCCTTCAGGTCGATGTGGTCCAGGTCGATGGCCTGGTAGCCGCCCTTGGTCGGCAACGTGAAACTGCCGTGAGTATTGAGCGACAAAGTGCCGTCGGTCGAATTCAGGTTCAAGTTGGGCACCTCGATACGTGACCCATTCTTCATCACGGTAGTAGTCAGCCGCAAGGGCGTGTTGAACTTCTTGAGTTGAGGCACAAACACAGCAAAGTCGGCGGGAGTGACAGTACTGCCGGATGTGCTCACGCTCAATGGCATCTGAGCCAACTCGCTTCCGAGATTCTTCAATGAACTGTATTCCAAATGGATGTCATCCAGACGGATGTCGCTAGACGGGAACTGCACTTTGATGTCAGTGACGTCAAGAGCATTGTCCGTCACGTGTACATTGGTGGACAGGTGCTTGAGCGACAGACCGCTATGCTCATCAAATGACAGGCGCTTCACCCTAATATCAAAGTCATCGTTCTTTAGCTGAGGCAAGGACAAATCGGCACGCAGGTTCTTCACTGCCAAATGGTTTGGGTCAAAACGACCCAACTTGGCGGGTTGGTCGAGCACATCATAGGTGAGCGACGACTTGCGCACAGCCACCGTCTTGACCTGCACGTCAAAGGGTTTAGACGATTTTTCCTCCTTGGGCTTGAAGGCATCGATGATGAACTGTATGTTGGTGGGACTGTCCTTGTCGGGACGCGTCACGTGGCCATTCAAGGCGATAATTTCGCCATAGGTGATAACGATGCGGCGGTCAGCAATCAGTTCCTTGAGGCTGATGCCAGCCCCCAGTTTGCCAACGGTAAGCAACGAGTCGCCCTGCTGGTCGTTGACCAGCACATCGTTAAGTTCAAGTTGGTTGAACGGGGTGATGGATACCGAACCGATATTGACGGTCGTGTTGAGGTACTCGCTCAGCGCCTTTTCACCCTCCTTACACAAACGCTGCTGCACAGACGGCAACAACAATAGCAGATAGAGCATGGCGAACAGGGCAACGACCAGCACCAGTGTGGTCACTACCACACTGCGCACTACGTTATATGTACCTTTCGAGACGTTCATGTCCGATTGTGTTTAGCGCCTGTACTGCAAATCCAATGCCACTGTCACTGCTGCGAACCTTAAAAGATGTTATTTCACTCGGGAAGGGCGTCACACTGTGCAATCCACAGCCGCGACGAGGCATCGCTGGGCATACGCCAGTCACCACGCGGCGACAGGGAGACGCTACCCACCTTGGGACCGTCGGGCAGACATGAGCGCTTGAACTGCTGGCTGAAGAAGCGCTTGCAGAACGTGCGCAGCCACTTCTTGATAGTCGCGTTATCATACTCGCCCTGGAATGCCTTGCGGGCCAACAGATAGAGTTTCTCGGGCGTGAAGCCGTAACGCAACATGTGGAACAGGAAGAAGTCGTGCAACTCGTAGGGACCCACGATGTCCTCAGTCACTTGCAGGATGGTGCCGTCCTTGGCCGCAGGGGTCAACTCGGGGCTGATGGGAGTGTCAAGCACATCGAGCAGAGTGGCACGGATGGCCTTGCCGCCCTCGGTGCCGTCGTCGAGCGACGAGGCGAACCAGCGAACCAGGTGTCGCACCAGCGTCTTGGGGATGCTCACGTTGACATTGTACATCGACATGTGGTCGCCGTTGTAGGTGGCCCAACCCAGTGCTAACTCCGACAGGTCGCCCGTGCCGAGCACAAGGCCATTCACCTTGTTGGAGAAGTCCATCAATATCTGGGTGCGCTCACGCGCCTGGCTGTTCTCGTAGGTCACATCGTGATTGCTGGCATCGTGCCCGATATCCTGGAAATGTTGGGTAACGGCAGCGGCAATACTGATTTCATGGAGCGTCACGCCCAGCGAGCGAACCATTTCGCAGGCGTTGGTATAAGTACGGTCTGTCGTACCGAAGCCCGGCATCGTGATAGCGTGGATGTCCTTGCGGTCACGGCCCATACGGTCAAAGGCACGCACAGCAACCAACAGCGCCAGTGTCGAGTCCAAACCACCCGATACACCAACAACCAGCGTCTTGATGCCCGTGAAATCCAAGCGGCGCATCAGGCCCCCGGTCTGAATGGAAATGATTTCCTCACAACGGCTGTTCAGGCGGTCATCCTCGCTGGGAACGAAGGGCAGGCGGCGCACGGGACGGAGCAACTCAATAGATTCGTAGTCGAGCGTGTCGGCCACCACCATCGGCACATGATCAAACGCAGTGCCAAACTGCACCATGCTGTCGGCAAAACTGCCGTTGACACGGCGCTCGTTCTCCAGAGCGGCAATGTCGATATCGGCGATGGACATCTGGGGCTGGGTGGAGAAACGCTCACCCTCGGCGAGCATCTTGCCATTCTCGGCAATAACGGCATTGCCGCCAAAGACGAGGTCGGTTGTCGATTCGCCGTAGCCGCAGGAGGCATAGACGTAGGCAGCGATGCAATGGGCGCTCTGGTGCTTGATCAGATCCATCAGATAGGTGTGCTTGCCAATCAGTTCGTTGCTCGCCGACAGGTTGACAATCACGTTGGCACCGTTAATGGCGGCGATGCTGCTGGGCGGTGCGGGAACCCACAGGTCCTCACACACCTCGACAGCCACGCGGGCACGTCCCGCCTCAAATATCTGATGGGTGCCAAAGGGCACTTCCCTGCCACCTACCACGATGCTGCTCTTGCCAGCGATAGCGGTGATGTTGCTTGTAGTGAACCAGCGTTTCTCGTAGAACTCCTTGTAGTTGGGGATATATGTCTTGGGCACTACCCACATCTCACCATTGTTGATGACAACGGCGCAGTTGAACAGGTGGCCGCTGCAACGCAACGGTGCGCCCACAACTGCCATCACTGGTGTCTCGCTATAGTGATCACACAATGTCACCAGCGCCTCTTCGGCAGCATCGAGCAGCAACTCGTTGCCAAACAGGTCGGCACAAGTATATCCCGTCACACACAGTTCAGGCAGCACCACGATGTGCGCACCAGCAGCAACAGCCTTGTCGATGTTCTCGATGATGTGGGTCACATTGCCCTCAACGTCGGCGACATTCACCTGTGGCACAATGGCTGCCACACGCATCATACCGTAGTCCATTCCAGCATAATAGTTCATCTCTGCCATATCCTTGCTATCTTTACAGTTGGTTTAACCTGCAAAATTAAGTATTTCCCCCGAAAAACCCACCAAAAAAGATCCAAAATTAGACCATTTTTTTACCTGGATTTCCACTAACTGTAAACCTAACCCAAAGCAACCACGATAGCGAATATCACCCATGACTTAAGACCCTAGAGTCTAGACCTCAAGTTTTTAAGGCGATGGCGACTTTAAAAACTTGTATAAATCTCGTTAAAACTCTTGCAGGTATCAATTGCTTGCCGTATCTTTGCGTCAAATAATGAATATCAACTAAAAAGAAAGGAATATTATGAAGAAGATCTTTACGCTTTTGTTTTGTGCAGTTGCTATAGGCTTTGCCGCCAATGCCACCGATGAGGTACTGATTGATCAGTGCATCAACACGCTGCTCTCTCAAGACCTAAGCACTCCTGTGAGGGCCATTGATGTTAACCTTGACGCCAACCATGACGGTGTCCTGACGATTGACGACGTGACCGTGTTTATCGACATGAAACTGGAGGCTCAGATGCAGAACATCAACCGCGCTCCCGCCAAGAATACTGACGTGAACGCATTGATCAACGAGGTGTTGGAAACTCAAAATGACAAGCCCAACATCAATAATGTGAAAGAGGCCATCGACAAAGACATCAAAAAGTAACACGTAAACGGCTGGCTTATTGCCGCTGCCTAACGACATCCCCACACACTGTGATGCCCCACTTTAGTGGCATCGCTGAGTGTGGGTATGTATTATAAATTAGATAGAAAAACATGAGACGATTTTTCAAACCTTGGCATCTGATTGCCATCACATTGGTACTTGCCGGCACGATGTTCACCATGACCTCGTGCGGAGACGACGAACCCAAGTCAATGGTCGTGGACTACTACGTCAGCGTCGAGGAACAATTCCTCGTTAACGGCTCGACCGACAAAACAGACCGTTACGAGAGTCCCGTTACGCGCATGAGAAACGCCATCCGCAAGGTTTATCCTGAGCCCAATCATGACGGCAACGACGAGGCCGTACTGGCAGCCTGCGATAAGGAATATGAGACCTACGTGGAGATGTACCGCGGCATTAGCGACCACTTCACCTGCCTGTTCCACATCGTGCGCGCCGTCAAGAAAGGCGACGTGGTGAAGGAGAACGTTACCCTACAGACCTACGTCTACGACATCAACTCCACCGCCAGCGACGTCGAGGAATAGTTCCACTACCACGACAACAAACAAGCTAAAGGCGCTCTTGCCATAGATTTAACAACAAGAAATACAAGAAGTACAATTTATTGATTATCAATTAACTAAATTGTATTTCTTGTATTTCTTGTTTTCAATTAAGCTGCGTGCGAATGCCAAGCCTATTCGTAATACTTATTGTTTTCTTTTTTCTTGTTAGATGTAGGCCAGCAGGATAATCCAGCAGAGGGCCAACAGCGCAAACAACGAGGAAAGCATATACATCTGGCGGCGGATATAGCGGCGCTCGGGGCGGCAAAAGCTGCCACGAGTAAACATATAGGCCGCCATAAAGATGAAACAGTCATCCACATAGCCAACAATACCCTTGCTGTCAAAGTCGCCACGCCACACAAAGTATCCAACGGCGGCCAACATCAACACAATACCAATCACACGGCACACCTTAATGCCCATGCTCACAGCCTCTCTCTCACGTCTCTTCTTCTCCATATAAATCTATCGTATTTAAATATTCGTCAATAACCTCCAAGATTGAAGAAAATCCCAATTTTGTGCATTTTATCGGAGTATAATCCGAAAAAATGCCATTTTATCGGAATACAGTACGGTAAAATGCAGAAAATGGGGTTATCATTTAACCCCATTGAATATTTCGCCTTGCCACAGTTGTTGGAGGAAATAGCAGGCAGGCATCACCTCCACATCATGGAAGATGCGAGGCTGCACGTCCAGCGAGACGATAATCAAGCGGGCCGTTGGATGTTCTTCTTTAAAGGCCTTGAGGCCTCGCAGATGCTTGGATTGTACCTCTTGGCTAGATTTGAACTCAATAGCAACTTGGGCATCACCCAAAACAGCATCCACCTCATATCCCGTGTAGGTATGCCAATAAGACAAAGCGTTTTCGATATCGTGATATCCCAAATAGGCAATGATTTCCTGCATCAACAAATGTTCAAAGGCGTGACCAAAATCATCGCTTCCTGGCAACATATTGTTGCGGTGTAGCAGATAATTGGGCAAAGCCACATCAAAATAGTAAAAACGTGGTGACTGGTTAATCCTTCGTTTTACGCTTCGGCTGAATGCTGGCACAATGTAACCAACGAGTGTCTGCTCCAGGATATTGAAATACTCCTTAACCGTTTTGGCATCAACTCCACAATCTTGTGCCACATTCCTGTAATTCACCATTTCGCCACTTGTGAGTGCCGCCACTTCCATGAACCGCGTGAATGACGGCAATCGACGGACCAGCGCCTCGGCGGCAATCTCTTCTTTCAGATACACCGAGATATAGGCCTGCAACCGTTTCTGGAGTTGACGATCATCGGGTGCCAAATAGTGTGTCGGTAGCATACCACGATTCACTGCTCGAATCAAATCAAAATCGGGAATTTCGGCACTGACCAAGGGAAACAACACATTCCTTACAGCACGCCCGCCAAGCGTATTTACACCTTTTCGTTTCAGCTTACGAGCACTCGATCCGCTGAGGATGAAATGAATATCCTTGCGGGTGATGAGCCAATGCACTTCATTGAGCAATTCAGGAATTAACTGAATCTCGTCGATAATTACGATTTCTCCTGGCTCACAATCCTGCAATTCTTGTCGCAGCAGCGACGGATTGCGCCTCAACCGCTCATAGGTGTCATTCTCCAGCATGTCATAGAATCGACTGTCAGGGAAAAGCGACAACAACAAGGTCGTTTTCCCCGTTTGACGTGCTCCAAACAAGAACACGCTGCCATATCTGACATCTTCAATTTTGAAAAATCGCTGTATCATAATCATCAAAAAAACATTGAAAATCGGGAGTACAACTCCGCATTTTCTTATAAAATCGGGAGTATAACTCCGCATTTTCAATGCAAAATTAGAAATAAATCCCCAAATCTCCAAAAGAAAACGACTGATTTCTTAATTATATCAGGTGACAAACTAAGGGAACTATACTTTGTGTAATTCGTGAAATTCGTAGTTTGTTGGTTTACTTGGGTTGGTCGATGTTGCGCATGGAGAGGGCGATGCGGCCGCGGTCGTGGTCTATGCTGGTGACGACGACGCGCACGTGCTGGTGGACGTGGACTTGGCGGGCGGGGGGAAGGCCGCGCTGGGGCATCTGGGAGACGTGAACGAGGCCATCCTTGTGGATGCCCAGGTCAACGAAAGCGCCAAATTGGGTGACGTTGGTGACGATGCCATTGAGTTCCATGCCTTCGCGCAGATCCTTGATGTCGTTGACGTTCTCGTCAAATTCCCCGACCTGAACCGTGGAACGCGGGTCGCGGCCGGGCTTTTCCAACTCGCTCATGATGTCGCGCAAGGTGGGTTCGCCCACATCATCAGACAGGTAGCGGCGCGGGTCAATTTTGTCGCGCTGCGCCTTGTCCTTGATGAGGTCGGCAATGCTGCAACCACAATCGCGTGCCATGCGCTCCACCAGCGCATAACGCTCGGGATGCACAGCACTGTTATCCAGCGGGTTGTCACTCTCGGGCACACGCAGGAAGCCTGCTGCCTGTTCAAAGGTTTTAGGCCCCAACTTGGGCACTTTCAACAGTTGTTGGCGTGAAGTAAAATGGCCGTTGGCGGCACGGTAATCCACGATATTCTGCGCCAGGGTGGGTCCCAGGCCAGCGATATAGGTGAGCAGTTCCTTAGAAGCCGTGTTGACATTCACACCCACGCTGTTCACGCAACTCTGCACCGTGAAGTCGAGTGCCTCCTTGAGCTTCGTCTGATCCACGTCGTGCTGATACTGCCCCACTCCGATGGACTTGGGGTCGATCTTGACCAATTCGGCCAGCGGATCGAGCAGGCGGCGCCCAATGGAGACGGCTCCGCGCACGGTTACGTCCTTGTCGGGGAACTCATCGCGAGCAATCTTGCTGGCGCTGTAAATCGACGCGCCGTTCTCGCTCACGACAAACACATCGATGGGCCTGCGGTAACGTATCCGCTTGAGGAAACGTTCGGTCTCACGGCTGGCGGTGCCATTGCCCAGGGCGATGGCATCAATCTTGTAGGACTCGGTGAGCGTGTGGATTTTCTTGGTCGCGCCCTCAATATCGTTGTGGGGTGCGGTGGGATATATCACGTCGTTGTGAAGCAGGTTACCCTGTTCGTCGAGGCATACCACCTTGCAACCCGTGCGAAATCCCGGATCTACAGCCAGCACACGTTTGCGTCCCAACGGTGGAGCAAACAGCAGTTGGCGCACGTTCTGGGCGAAGGTCTCAATGGCCTCGTCGTCGGCTTTCTCCTTAGCGGCCGATGCAAACTCAGTCTCAATCGAGGGCTTGACCAGGCGCTTGAAACTGTCCTCGGCAGCCTCATCAACCAGTTGTGACGCTTCACCATTGCCCTTCACGACAATGCGGGCGATGTTATCGAGCGTGCGGTCGTCGTTGATCTCGATGCCCACCTTGAGGAAACCTTCCTTCTCGCCGCGGCGGATGGCGAGCAACTGGTGTGAGGACACGCGCTTGAGCGGCATCGAATATTCATAGTAATTCTCGTAGTTGCGGCCCTCGATCTCCTTACCCTTGACGAAGTGGGACACGAGCCGTGCGTCATACTTGAAGCCTCGCCTGACGGCATTGCGCACCGCCTCGTTCTCGCTCACCCACTCGGCGATGATGTCCTGGGCACCCGTGATAGCGGCATCGGTATTGGGCACCTTATCGCCATCGACAAACTGGCGGGCGCGTTCCTCGATTTTGCCGCCGCGCTGTGCCATGATGATCTTGGCCAGCGGTTCCAGGCCTAACTGGCGGGCAGCTTCGGCGCGGGTTTTGCGTTTGGGCTTAAAGGGCAGATAGATGTCCTCCAGCGTATTGGCATCCCAGCAGTTGTTGATGCGGTCGGCCAGTTCGGGCGTGAGTTTGTCCTGCGCCTCGATGGTCTTGAGGATGGTGGCACGGCGCTTCTCCAGTTCGCGGTAATAGCGCAAACGCTGGTCGATGGACTGGATGGAGAAATCGTCAAGGTTGCCGGTCACCTCCTTGCGGTAACGGCTGATGAAGGGGATGGTCGCACCATCGTCAAGCAGGCTGACAGTGCCTGCCACCTGGTTAATTGGGATGTTGAGCTCTTGCGAAATGAGCGTCGAGAGTTTGTCTGCCATTATTAAACTACGAATTTCACGAATTATACTAAAACTTAACCTTCTCTAAAAACTAGCGACTAGCGACTAGTGACTAGCGACTTTTACGCAGCGTAATCACGGTAATCTCGGGAGTAGCGCCGATGCGCATGGGCGGTCCCACCATGCCAGTGCCGATGTTGACATATAGCCGCTGGTTGCCCTCACGGTATTCCCCACCCCATTCCTTATAACGCAAACTGGCCGGAGACCAGCGCCAATTGCCCAACTTGAGCAAAAGCTGGAAGGCATGGGTGTGGCCCGCCAGCATCAAATCGACGTTGCTATTGGGCAAAGTGTTGGCTCGCCAAGCGTACGGGTTGTGCTGCAACTCTATCTTGAAATTGCCGTCACGGGGGCCACTGTAGGCACTGGTGATGTTGCCGCGCTTATCGCCAATGTGGTCACCGTAGTTCTCGGTGCCGATAAGCACAATCTGGTCATCGCCACGCTTGATGACGGTGTGGTCGTTATTGAGCAGTTTCCATCCAGCAGCGGCCTGGAGGTTGCATAAGGCCTTACGGTCGGCCATTTTCACCTGCTCATTATCCCATCCTACATAGTCGTCATAGTCATGGTTGCCGAGCACCGAATAAACGCCATCGGGGGCATGAAGTCGGGAAAGGATTTCGTGGTACGGCTCTGCCTCGGCAGTGACGCGGCTCACGAGGTCACCCGTGAAGCAAATCATGTCAGGATGCAGGTCGTTGATTGCCTGAATCTGGCGCTCGACAATGGCGGTGCGACCGTTGTAAGTACCCAGGTGGGCATCGCTCCATTGCACAATGCGGTAGCCGTCGAAGGCGTCGGGCAGACGGTCAAATGCCATCTCCACCTCTTTCACCTCAATCTTGCCGGGTGTGACAATCGCACCCCACCACATCACACCGAACACCAGCGCAGCCACGACGAAGGCGCACACGGTCATCCACCGCTGCCTGATGAGCCGTCCAATTCCATAGATAGCCATGCCCAACACCTTGGGCACCCCAATGGCAAAGAAGGTGTAGAGCATGTATTGACCTGCAACGAAGGTACTATTAGGTGTAGAAGCTTCTCCCAGGGGCATGACGGCGACAGCGGTGGCAAGCCCGGCGGTGAGCACTGCCAATGCACCGTTAAACCACGCCAGCCAGCGGTAGCCGTTGCGACGCAGCCTCATGCAGATAAAAACGTCCATGGCGATGCACAGCACCGCCACGACGATTAATCCTAACCAGTGGATCTTCATCAGGCTTTAGGTGTTAGGTATTAGGCTTTAGGTGTTAGGTCGCTGACGATAGAGTGCGGATGCCCCCTAAGGCCTAAAACCTATGACCTAAAGCCTAATTGAATTTACTTGGTTGCCTCCAGATAGTTGCTCAGCGGGTTGCTGTACATCTGCAACATCTTGTTGTACATGTAGAAGCGGTCGGCCTCACTCAACTTGATGCCCTCGGTCTTGTCGATCTGGCTGGAGAGATATTGCTCAAACGCCTCGCGCTCTTCCTGGGTGTATTTGTCGGCAAAGTGCTTGTCGTCGAACAGGATGTCGTGGGCGATGTAGTTGGTCTTGTAGATCTTGTAATTCTGATGGATGGCATGGTCGATGATGGCGCACACGCGGTCCACCTCCAGGAATTTGTCAAGACCCTCGGGAATCTTGTCGAGTTCCTCATTGATGCAGGGCGTGAAGGCATAATGTACCTCACCCTTATGGCCGATGATGCCCGTCTTCATGCTGATAAGGTCATCCTCGGGCGCCTTGCGCCAGTTGGGGTTCTTGCTCTTGCACAGGAACTCCTTGGCCTTGAGGTAGTCGTTCGGGTCATACTCATAGCTGATGGAGATGGGAGCAATGTTCAACTCCTTGAGGCTCTCGATGAAGGACTTGTCGCGGTTGCCATAGGCGAGCATCTTGATCAGGCTCTCCTGGGTGCGGTCGTTGCTGTCCTTGCAGCGGCCCTCACGCTGGGCAATCCATAGCGAAGCCCGTTTCTGCTCGACGGCAAAGTGCATGTAGCCCGACAGCTGCACAGCGGCAGTCAACGTCTGGATGCGGCCCAGGTTGCGCTTCACGATAAAACTCTTGTTCATGCGCACCAGCTTGGTGATCCAGTCATAGATGAGCAGGTTGTTACCGATAGCGATCTCGCAGGCATCGCGCCCACCCTTGATGAGCAGGTAACTCAGTTGTGCCGAGTCAAGGACGATGTCACGGTGGTTGGTGACAAAGGTGTAAGGCACCTCCTTGTCCAGGTTCTCCTTGCCGCTGGTGGTGAGCGTCGTGCCCGTCTTGGCCATCAAGCCCTCGATAAAGGGTTTCATCACCTTCACCTGGAACTCATGCTTGGAGTTGATGCCCAGCAGCACGTGCTTGAACTCCGAGTATTTGTAGTTGGGCAGCGCCATCGCCACGATTTTCTGGAAACCGGGCTCCTGCACCAGAATGGTCATCGCCGTCTGGAAGTCCTTGTCAGGAATCGGACAAATGTCCTGATACTCAATTGGAATGGGTATGTTCTCGTTCTCTATCATAGTGGTTTGAGTGATTTAGTGGAGACGCCTCAACGCCCCGCAGGTTAATTTCATTTTTCTTTAACCCACAAAGATAGCATTTTTCCACAACAAATGCACCCCTCTATCACAATTTTTACAAGAAAACCCAAGAAATAAGAGGAAATAACCAATCCTCCAATAGCCAGAACACACCTTGTGACCATTAATTGATTGCATCCATCCCCAATCAGTGTTCTCTCATATCTGAAATTATAATGTAATGGCGACAGATATTGGCATTACAAATGTGAAAATTCTGGATACTTTTTCATAATAATTCTTGATTCTATTCGTTATATCAACAAATAACTTGAATATCTAGGAGAAGAATCATTAATTGAACACAAACTAAAAATGGATTTTACTATGAAGAAGATTCTGTTGCTTTTGGCTGTTGCATTGCCTCTTGTTTTCATCTCATGCGATGACGACAAAGATGAACCAGCGGTTCCCGATAATTACGAGTATGTTGACCTGGGACTGCCCAGCGGCACACTGTGGGCGACGTGCAACGTTGGTGCCAACAGCCCCGAGGAATATGGCGACTACTTCGCCTGGGGCGAGACCACACCCAAGGATGTATATGAATGGCAAAACTACACGTTGGCGCATTGGGTCTATGACACCATTAGCGATCATTTTTATCATGTTGTGGAAGAAAGATGGTTTAAGTACTATAACTGGAATTGGATAAATAATACTTCGGTCAAGGGAGATGGCAAGACAGAGCTTGAACTTGAAGACGATGCAGCATACGTGAACATGAGTTCTAACTGGCGTATGCCGACACTGGAACAGCTTCAAGAGCTAGTGGAAGAATGCAACTGGGAACGGACTCAGAGAAACGGAGTGTATGGTTATTTGGTAACTGGTCGCAATGGCAAATCCATGTTCATGCCAGCTGCAGGCGGCCGATCAAGTCGTCTCTATAACGATGGCAGGTGCGCCTACTATTGGTCACGTACACGCTGCTCCAGCGAAAAGCTCACTCTTGAGGCGGCAGGCCAAGGTGAAGCCTATATCCTGTTCTTTAATGAATGGGGCGAACAGGAGGTATGGTACGACAGCCGCTACGACGGCAACACTATCCGTGCCGTGCGCGCCTCCCGTAAATAGAATTAAAACCGTCTTCTCAACTCATACGCGGTTGATTACTTATACCAAAATCATAAAACTCGTGCCGAGTGCCAGCGCCTCATGAACAGAAAAAGCGTAATTAAGCGTGAGCGCTCCCCTGCTTGCATGAACATTGCCAAGCGAGAACGATTTATCCAAATCACCGAAAAAGAAGAGAAAATAATGCCTAAACTTAATTTTTAAGTTAATTTATTTGGCATATTCAGATCTTGGCTTTATTTTTGCACCAAGATAACTTAAAAGTTAAGAATGAAACAGTTTTATCAGATAAATCTAATTGAAGAATATCCTAATGTGAATTTCTACAGCATCCGCTTGGAGGACGAAGAACTGACTGAACTGGAAAAGTTTTTCGAGAAATTCCCGATAGGGTGTGAATATGACGACGAAATTGATGTCATCGTAGCTTGGCTTGACAAGATAGCCGAGTCAGGTGCGCTTGAACGCTATTTTCGTCCAGAAGGTCGTTATGGCGATGGTGTGGGTGTGATCCCGATTGATGTTGGTAACAAAGTACGGTTGTACTGCTTGAGACTTTCGGACAAGATTCTTGTGTTTGGCAACGGTGGAGTAAAAGATGCTTCCACTTGGGAAGAAAGCGAGGAACTTGCACCATACGTTAAACTACTTATTGACACGAGTCGATTCATTTCTTCGCGGATTAAGAACGGCACGATTGTTTTGGTGGATAAAGAGATTATTGGAGACTTAAATTTTAGCAGAGATGAAACGGAGTAGAATAATAGACGAACGTCGCAAGCATGTTAGTGCCGAGACGAGAGAGCGAGTCGCTCTTTCATTCCAAATTGTTGACAGGATTCATGAAATTCTTCTCGCTCGTGGCCTTCGCCAAAAAGACTTAGCTATGATGTTGGGTAAGAGCGAAGCCGAAATCAGTAAGTGGATGCGTGGCACTCATAACTTCACGATTGACACTGTTGTTGCCATAGAAGAATCGCTGCAAGCACCAATTCTGCAAGTTTACCACGAAATGGAGACGGCATGATAGTCGCAGGATGAGCGCCAGCGCCTCATGTACAATAAAAGCGTGATTAAGTAAGAGAGATGCCATGCTTGCATGAACATTGGTGAACGAGAACGATTTATCCAAGTCACCAAAAAAGAAGAGAAAATGAGTGCTTGGCACAAGAATTACAACTTTTGCTACTTGCAATGTTGATTATTGAATTCTACAGATACGTCATATATCGAACATACCACGCGTTGATCCATTATGGATGGCCAAAAGAGGATGTTTTTTCTCACCTTTATTTAGGTCGGATACCTACTATATGCCCATTTTTGAATCTTGAGTCATTGTATTTTATTCTAGTTTTTTTTACCGTCGGAACTATTTCCGAGACAAATCTGTTGGCTTCTATAATTATTTGTTGTCTTATCAGCGTTCCGTTTATGTTTAAAGTCATGCCTACAGATACCACTGATGATACGGAAGAGTTCTATAAAGAGCTGAATAGCAAATACGAAAATGAAAAACACAGGATAATTAAAGGTTTTTTAGTCGCTCTATTCCTAATTCTTTCATGGGTTGTTTTTATTGGCATGGGAATTTTAGTGCTATCAAGATAAATGCGATAAAGAATAATGATTATAAGTCATTCTGTCTTTCAAGGCATACGCGGTTGATTTACCTTTGCGGCAAATCAACCGCAATTTTTTATGCTACTTACGATAAACGGAAAAACAAGCAGCACTAAAGAAGAGATCTTCGATGCATTTCTTTTAATGATTTTCAGCGCAAAAATAGAATCTCCCTGAAATTTTTTCTTTAAAAATGTCCGATACCCCCGAAATTTTTATGGTTTCGTGGCGAGGTTGCGGGCGTAGTCTTCCCACTTGGTGATGAGGGCGGCCATGTCGGGCGGGAGTTCACTGTCGAAGTCCATCTGCTCGCCGGTCTCGGGGTGGACGAAGCCTAATGTTTTGGCGTGCAGGGCCTGGCGGGGGCACAGGGCGAAGCAGTTGTGGATGAATTGGGCATAACTGGAAGAGCGGTTACCGCGCAGAATCTGGTCGCCGCCGTAGCGGGCATCGTTGAACAGCGGATGTCCGATGTGCTTCATGTGGACGCGGATTTGGTGGGTGCGGCCTGTTTCCAGTTGGCAGCGCACGACGGCCACGTGGGCGAGGTTCTCGACGGTGTGCCAATGGGTGACGGCGTGTTTGCCTTGGTCTCCGTCAGGAAAAACCTTCATCAGCACACGGTCGCGCGGGTCGCGTCCGATGTTGCCCGTCACGGTGCCGTCCTCCTGCTTCATTTCGCCCCACACGACGGCAATGTACTGACGCTTGGTCGATTTCTTGAAAAACTGTGCGCCGAGTGATGTCTTGGCATTGGGCGTCTTGGCAATGACGAGCAGGCCGCTGGTGTCCTTGTCAATGCGGTGAACGAGGCCCAGGCGAGGGTCGGTCACGTCATAGTCGGGGTTGTCCTTGAAATGCCACGCCAAAGCGTTGACAAGCGTACCGTCGAAGTTGCCGTGTCCTGGATGCACCACCATGCCGGCGGGCTTGTTGACCACCATCAGGCTGGCGTCTTCATAGACGATATTCAAGGGGATGTCCTGAGCGACGATTTCACACTCATATCGGGGCCTGTCCATCACGACGCTGATGACGTCGCCTGGATGAACGCGGTAGTTGCTCTTGACGGGGCGGCCGTTGACGCGGATGCATTGCGCCTCGGCGGCGTTCTGCACACGGTTGCGGCTGGTGCCCTTGATGCGTTCTACCAGATACTTGTCGATGCGCAGCAATACCTGACCTGGCTCCACCACATAGTGGTAGTGCTCCCAGTAGTCTCGCCCGTCCTCGGTAAAGTCGGGCTCGCTATAATCATATTGAATTTCGTGGCTACCTGCTTCCAGTTCGGCATCAAGCAGCTCATCGTCAAGTGCCATGACTGGTCAGTTTTTCTTCTTGTCCTTGTCCGAGGATTTCTTGTCCTGGTCTTTTTTCTTGTCTTTGTCAGACTTTTTCTCGTCCTTCTTGGTGTCGCGCTTTTCCTGAGATTCCTGGTTGCGGCGTTCCTGCTCGGCGCGGGCCTGGGCTTCCTTCATCTCCTGCTCATAGGTCTCCTGGGCATCCTTGTAGTTGGCCTCGTCGATGGAGTCCATCAGCGCGGGATCGATAACCTGCTCAGGATTCAAATCCACAATAGAGCCATCACCAACGATAATCTTGATTTGGCTGTTCACACTGACAGGTGTGTTGGGAGCCACGTTGTGGCCGTTAACGGTAACTTGCAGGATGAGTCCGCCCATCTCGCTAGGAACGCTGTCGATATCCACATGCTTGTAGCCCATCGCTTTTAACATGGCGGCACCTTGTCGTCCAGGCAGGTCAACCAGTTTGGGCAAGGGTATGATGGGGGCGTGCATTGCGTTCACGCTCAGGTAGATGATACGGATTTTCTTGATATAGGATTTGGCTTTGGGGTCCTGGTCGATGACCGTGCCTGGCTTATAGTTCTCATAGAACGTGGTCGAGTCACTGATTTCCCAACGCAGTCCAGCGTCATCGAGGATTTCGATGGCTTTCTCCAATGGCATATTGCGCACGTCAGGCACCTGCACCTGCTGGCCATGGGAAGTGAACACGTCGATAAACAGCAGGGCAATATAGCCCAACGCCACAAGTGCCAGTGCCATCAGGACAGAATTGACCAGGATGGGATGGCGGTCACGAAAGCGGGTAAAGCCGCCCGTATAGTTGTCGTTATTATTGCTCACGGTGAGTTGTTTTATTGGTTATAATCTGCAAAGGTAGTGTTTTTCGGTGGCAAAACAAACATGCCACCCTGATTTTTTTCAGATTTGAAAAAAATGCTATCTTTGCGGGAAGATATGGAACAGGATTTTGATAAAGTAACGGAACGGTTGTTGGAAGCGCCCTATTGGGTGATTGATTTCCTGCCGATGCAGGTACCACAAGAGAGTCGTGGCCAATTTTTTGCCATTGAGCAGCATTATTTGACAGGAGCAAGGCATGAACGTTTGTGCCGCCAGTTTGCTGATGTAGTGCTCGGCTTGAATTGCTACCATGACCTGTTGGTAAGCCGCGATGGTGGTGATGAATGGCTTTATCCAGACCCCGGGATGCTGGAAAAGTGGCTGAACGAAAGTCTGCAAAACGGACACCTGTGCGTCTTGATTGACAACGGTGAGGCTATGATTACTGCCAGCGGCGGCGACACCAATCTTACCCTTTACAACCCGTCGCCTGCCTTGCTTGAATTGGTCCGACAGCTTGCTACTGCTGCAGGCCTCTTCCTGTGGCAGCCCTATGGAAATCCATTAAATATTTGAATAATCCGCCGAAATTGTTGATTCGAAACAACAACTTTTGAAAATTTTGTTGATTTCATTCAACAATTTTTCAATTTTTTGTTGATTAGAACCAACAAAAGAGCTACCTTTGCAGCACAAAAACTATCAAGATATGGATATTCAAGAATTATACACCAATAGTTATCGACTTGTTTCTCAAATGACTACTAATCGTAAGCGTTACCTTTACAATCAGTTGCCTTGGGAAACACGAATGCTCTGCATACGTGGTGCACGTGGAGTGGGCAAGACCACCCTGCTATTGCAGCGTATTGCTGAAGCATTTCCCGCAGGAAGTAATCAGGCTCTGTATGTTTCTCTAGATGAATTGTGGTTCAACGAGAATCGTTTAATCGATTTGGCCGAGTACCATTATACGCATGGAGGTACACACCTGTTCCTTGACGAAGTGCATCGTTACCCTCAAGACTCATGGGCACAAGAAATCAAGAACATCTATGACCGTTATCCAGGTTTCCATGTCGTGTTCACAGGATCTTCCGTCTTGAAAATTGACCAATCCAAAGCCGACTTGTCTCGTCGTTGCCTTTTCTTCACCATGCAAGGACTCTCATTCCGTGAATACCTTGATTTCAACGGCATCGCTCGATTTGAACCAACTACACTCGATCAAATTTTGGGCCATCATGTTAATCTGGCTATGGCGATTACCAGTCAAGTGCATGTATTACAGTATTTTGAGGAATACTTGCGCCATGGGTATTATCCTTTCTATCATGAGCTGACCCAGGGGTACGAGATGGCTTTACGACAGATGGTAGTGAACGTCATTGAGCAAGATATCCCTCAAGCCGAATCAGTAGAGCTGAACACGATTAACCGCATCAAGCGATTGCTCTCTCTGATTGCCAAAACTTCTCCTTTTACAGTCAACGTGAGCCGCATTGCCAACACACTGGAATGCGACCGACAGACGGTACATAAACTATTGCGCACAATGCAAAGAGCGTCTCTCATCAATATGCTGTTTAAAGGGAAAAGCAATATGCAGCAAATGGTCAAACCCGAGAAAGTATATCTCGAAAATACCAACTTGATGTTCGCCTTGGCAAGCGATATCAATATTGGGAATATACGCGAGACATTCTTCTCCAATCAGTTATTCAGTGCCCACGAGTTAAGTTTCAGCGGCAATGGTGACTTCATGATTGATAATACCTATATAATTGAGGTGGGTGGCCATCGCAAATCCTATGAACAAATCAAAGATATGCCTAACAGTTACCTTGCCGCTGATGATATCGAAATTGGTAATGGCAATCGTATTCCCCTATGGCTCTTTGGGTTCTTGTATTAATCAATTATAAGTCAATATTTTATCTATTGCGAAATTTTTCGCAATATCACAAATAAAACCAGGGACTAAAACAAAAAACCAAATCATGGATCGTTCTTCACAGATTATAAGGACTAGTTGGATTGGCATCATCGCCAATGTGTTGTTGGCTGCATTTAAGGCAGGAGTAGGCATTTTGGCCAGTTCGGTGGCCATCATCATGGATGCCGTGAACAACCTGAGCGACGCGCTCTCGAGCGTCATCACCATCGTGGGCACCAAACTCTCGCAGCGGCCCGCCGACAGGAAACACCCCTTCGGATTCGGGCGCATTGAGTACTTCAGCGCCATCATCATTGCCGTGATTGTGCTCTCAGCAGGTGTGACCTCGCTTATAGAGTCTGTCAAAAAAATCATTGAGCCGACTACACCCACTTACACAACCACGACACTCATCGTCATCATTGTGGCGATTGTGGTGAAACTCGTGTTAGGCAGGTATGTCAAGTCACAAGGCGAGAAACTCAAGAGCGATGCCCTTATCGCCTCGGGCTCCGATGCCCTGTTCGATGCCATCATCACGCTGGCGACGCTCATCTCGGCTGGTGTAATGCTGCTGTGGAATGTTTCGCTCGACGGCATCCTGGGAGCCCTCATCTCGCTGGTTATCATCAAGGCTGGTATCGAGATGCTGGCTTCGCCTGTCAACGAGCTACTCGGCGCTAAGATTTCTCCCGAACTGTTGTCACAAATCAAGCGAGAGGTCGGTGAACATGAAGAGGTGCGCGGTGTGTTTGACATCATCCTGCACAACTACGGCCCTGACGTGCAAATCGGGTCGCTCCATATCAATGTCCTCGACACAATGAACGCCCATCAGATTCACGGCCTGACGCGCCGCATCAGCGAGGAGATGTTTGACCGGCATGGCATTATCATGACCGTCGGCGTGTATGCCGTCGCCACAGGCGATAACAAGCGCGCTCAGTTGCAGCACACTCTCATGCAGGCCGCGGCTGCCCATGAACATGTCACCCAAGTTCACGGCTACTACTATTTTGAGGACGAAAAACGTGTTTCAATCGATATTGTCCCCGACCTTACCATCCACGACGATGCCGCATTTATCGAGGAACTGCGGGCCGAACTTCAGCCCCTTGTCCCCGACGACACAGTATCCATCGTCATCGATCACAACTACAGCGAGTAGTAATGCTCGCTGCGTTCGCAGTTTAGAGTTTAGTGGTTAGAGTTTAGAGAAGCATCCGCAAATCATTAAATGCTACAATAACTGAACCATCTGAAAAATCTGAGTTGATTCTCAGAACATTCAGATGGTTCAGTTATTTAAATCAGTTCCAATTGTCAGTCGGCAACAATCGGTGTGATGGTGAAGGAGCAGGTGCGGTCATGGGCTGGGATGCGGTATTGCTCCAACGGACGGGCGCCCCAACTGTCAATGCCGCCCACGCCGCAGTGCTCGCTGTCAAGCGTCAGGAAGAGGAACGGGGAGTTCTCTTTGAGTTCTGACGGATGGCGCTGGTGCTTCTCGTCGCCCTCGTCAAGTGTATTGACAGAATAGCGCAACGCGCTGGCGTAGAATGGCTTGTCGGCAGTTACTTTGAAGCCGTTTCCCTGATTGTCAGTCTGGCACCACCAGCGGATGTCGCCCTTGGTGCCCGTCTCCTGCGGGCGGATGTAAGGATAGAACTGTTCGTCGGCGGTCTGGCGGAAGATACCCAAGCGCTGGCTGTAGCGGCGGTCGGCATAGTTCTCGATGGGGCCACGGCCGTAGAACTCGCTGTTGCTCACCCCGTAATCCAACTCCATCACCATACCGAAACGCAACATCTCGGGTATTTCGGTATAACTTTCATCAAAGGCGATGCCTTGAGTCACGCACAACACGCCGCCGGCGTGTATTTCGTAGGTCAGCGTGAGCGTTGCATGCACCTCGGGCATATCGTAGCGGGCAACGACGGTCACCTGAGACTTGTTGGAAGCTTTCTTGTCCACACCAAACGATGTCAGATTCATCACGGGATTGCGCCACACTTTCAACTTTTGCTGCAACCCGGCGCCCATGTCGTTGTCGGTCACTGCGCGCCAGAAGTTGGGACGCAATGTGCTGCCAAACGGGCCACCCAGCAACGTAACACCATTAACCTTATAGTCCGTTATCGTTCCTGTCACATCGCTGAAACTTATGTAACCATCTTTCCAAGAAACTAATAAGTTTTTTCCACGGGTTATCTTGAAATCGGTTTTCTTGTTAGGCTGTGCAGCTGCTTGTGGCATTACCTCACGGATGGGCAATTGGCCGTAGCCGATGCGCTGGCCAGCCTCCATCAATGGCTCTTTACCCTTGAGCATGAAGTCCACATTGAGCATGACCTCGCTGTTCGGGTCAAGCGCGGCGAGGGTGTTTGCAATGGGTAAATGAAGCATCTTGCGGTCTTGAGGTAGTACATTCAGGTTCAATTCCTCGCCGTTAAGGACCGACTGGCCGTCAACAAGCAGTTGCCACCGCATCTTCACATTGCTCAAGTCGCGGAAGAAGAATTCGTTCCTTACGGCGATATCTCCCTGGCGCACGTTTACGTCCTCGGCCCAGACATTCTGGTAGTAATAGGCCGTCTCATAGGCATGCGGATTCCACACCCTGTCGGGACTCACGAGGCCGTTGCAGTTGAAGTTGTTGTCGCTGGGGTCGTGGGTGTTGTAGTCTCCGCCATAGGAGAAGTACTCCTTGCCGTCGGCGGTCTTCACGCGCAGACCTTGGTCAACAAAGTCCCACACAAAGCCGCCCTGGAACTTGGGCTGGCGGCGCACGGCATCCCAATATTCCATTAAGCCACCACCCGAGTTGCCCATCGTGTGGTTGTATTCACACAGGATGAGCGGCTTGGTGCTCTCAGGCTTGCTGGCATAACGCTCGCACCACTCGGGCGAGGCATACATCGGGCACATCAGATCGGTATTCTCGCCGCCCTGGGCACGCTCCCAGTGGATGGGTCGTGAGGGGTCGGTGGCACGTATCCAGTCGCGCGCAGCCGTGAAATTGGGGCCGTCGCAGGTCTCGTTTCCCAGCGACCAAATGATGACGCTAGGGTGGTTGAACTGCACGCTCACGTTGTGCTGGTTGCGCTCCAGGATGGGCTTGGCGAACATCGGTTTGTAGGTCGGAGCCGTGTTGGGGTCATAGTGGAAACCGTGGCCCTCCTGATTGGCCTCGGCGATGACATACAGGCCGTACTCGTCACACAGGTCATACCACTGCGGGTCGTCAGGATAGTGGCAGGTGCGCACGGCATTGATGTTCATGCGCTTCATCTCCTTGATGTCGGCAATCATGCGCTCGCGAGATACGACGTAGCCACCGTCGGGGTCCATCTCGTGGCGGTTGGCGCCCTTGAAATACACAGCCTTGCCGTTGACCAGCAATTGGCCATTTATAATCTCCACACGACGGAAACCCACTTTTATCGTGGTTGTCTCGCCTTTTGCTTTTTTGTCTGCTGGTGTAAGCGTGGCGACGAGGCTATAGAGGTAGGGCGTTTCGGCGGTCCACTGATGGGCAGTGGGAACAATCCAGCGGTTTTCGCCAACAGGCGTCATGGTCACTTCATTACCTTGAGCATCAAAGAGATGGTAACTCATCGTGCCCTTGCCTGTAATGACTGGAGCAACCATCAATGTACCGTCTTTGAAATCATCGGTAAGACTCGCCGTCACGCGCAGGTCATCGATGTGGTTGTTCTTGTCACGGCAATAGAGGTAACTTGACCGTGCCACACCCGACAGGCGCCAGAAGTCCTGGTCCTCGCTATAGGTGCCGTCACACCAGCGCATCACTTGGAACGCCAGCAGGTTGTCACCATCTTTCAGATAGGGCGTGATGTCAAACTCGGCAGCCATTTTGCTGTCCTCGGCATAACCCACGAACTGTCCGTTGACCCACAGGTTGATGTTGCTGGTCACGCTCCCGAAGTGGGCGATGACCTGCTTGCCTTTCCAATCAGCAGGCAGTGTGATCTGACGGCGATAGGTGCCAACATGATTGTCCTGAACAGGTACACGGGGCGGGTCATTTTTCCAATTGCCGCGCCACGGGAAGCCGATATTGACATAAACGGGGTCGCCATAACCGTTCAGTTCCCACATGCCAGGCACCGGCATTGTGCCCCAAGTGCTGTCGTCGAGGTCGAGGCGCCAAAAGTTGGTGGGTCGCTGGTCAAGGTTTGCTGCCCAATGGAATTTCCAGTCACCGTCAAGCGATAAGTAACGGTTTGATTGTGAGGCAACAATATCATTGGCAGTGAATGATGTATGAGCCGGCAGACGGTTGATTTCGTTCACTTGCAGGTCCATCCACGGTTCCCCTGCGGGCTGGGCATTGGCCCATATTGCTATTAGCAGACAACTTATCGTGAGAATTGAAGACTTCATAGTTTGTGATTTGTAGGGCCTCGCCTTGGCGTGGCCGTGTTAATGTGAGTTACGTAGGTATTCCTCGGCTCGCGCGAGGTCCTCGGGCGTGTCGATGCCGATGGTTGCTGTGGTGGTGATACCCGCTCTGATGGTGTAGCCGTTCTCAAGCCAGCGCAACTGTTCCAGCGACTCGGCAAGTTCCAGCGGCGACTGCGGCAGGCGCGTGATTTCGGCTAATACGGCAGCACGATAAGCATACATACCCACATGGGTATAATACTGTGCCAACTTGGGCCATTCCTCTGGTTCACGACCACGTACAAATGGAATGACTGAGCGTGAGAAGTAGCGGGCACGCATCTCTTTGTCCAATACAACTTTGGGAGAATTGGGGTTTTCCAATTCGCTGTAGGGAAGGCTGGCGTCAAACGGACGCACCAGCGTAGCGATGTCAGTCCCTTCGTCGTCAAAGCACGCCATGATGGCCTGCAGCTGGTCGGGCTGGATAAATGGCTCGTCGCCCTGGATGTTGATAATGACATCCTCACCACCACCGTTTTTCAGGTATGCTTCCTGACAACGGTCGGTGCCGCTGCGGTGCTCAGTGCTCGTCATCACCGCCTTGCCACCGAAGGCCTCTACCGCCGTCATGATACGGTCATCATCAGTAGCGACAATCACGCGGTCAAGCACCTTGCTCACCTGGGTATATACCCGTTCTATCATCATCTTGCCGCCTAGCATAGCCAGCGGTTTTCCAGGAAACCTAGTCGAGGCAAATCTCGCCGGTATAATCCCAATAAATGTCAATCCTTTATCCATCATCAGTGAGTTAAAAAACAACTAAAACAACGATGACTACTTAATATTGTATGGAAGGTTGTCTGAGTTGTTTATGTTGTTTTTAATTATCAATTAATATGTTGTTGTTGATTCATTCTTTTTAGTAGCCCCAGTTCTCGCCGACGAGGATGACGGTGTGGCGATGGGCAGGGAAGCTGTTGCGTGTGAAGTGGACGTAGTTGCAGATGCATTGCGGGCTGTTGCAGTTGTGGCACACGCCGTCGAGACGGCAGGGCGTGTCGCAGCCTAGGCGTGCCGTGTTGATGGGCGCGGCAATGTTGCGGGCACGGGCAAGAGCAGCCTCGATGGTAGGTGCCACCTTGTTCATCCCAATGACGTGGATCACGTTGTGTGGTCCCCAAGTGATAGCAGCAACGCGGTTCCCTCGTCCGTCGATGTTGACGATGATGCCGTCTTGGGTGATGGCATTGGCGCTGGTGAGGAAGTAATCCACGTTCATCGCATCGAGGTAGCACTGGCGCGTCTGCTCGGGTGTCTCTGCCAAGTCACTGTTGATGACCTTATATTCGCCGCTGTCAATGATGCGCTGTGTGAGCCCCATCTCGCGTATGGTCTGTGACCCGCCCCAGCTGACGCTGCTGCCTTCGGGCATGAGTGACTTGACAAGTGCAATGGCCTCCTCGGCAGTAGCACAGTAGTGGGCATTGAAGTGGCGGCGCTCCAGATGCTTGATGATGCGACCAGCCAGCAATTCGTTATGGATTTCAATAGGTGTCATATTTATTTAATGTTATTGTGAAAAGATTATACTAACATTCATTGAGTAAGTGGTCGACTTTTGCCGCAATGTCTTGGCTGGCAGGCAGCATTTCCTTATAATGTTCTGGGAGTTCACTGGAGATGCTGTATGTGGCGACACCGATGGGCGATGAGCTGTGACGTAATGCGTATTCAACAATCGTGCGATTCTTTGATTTGCAGATGATGATGCCGATTGACGGATTCTCGTGAGGCAATTTCACCGTTTCGTCAAGTACATTCAGGTAGAACTCCATCTTGCCTTTATATTCAGGCTTGAAATCGCCTACTTTCAATTCTATTGCCACCATTGCCTGTATTCGTCTGCTATAAAGTAGCAGGTCTATAAAATACTCTTGCCCGCCAACCTCAAGACGATACTGATTGCCAATGAAAGAAAAATCATGTCCAAATTCCATCAAAAACGCTCGAATGTTGCGAACTATTGCTGTTTCCAAGTCATGTTCGGAATGTTCACCAGCAATATCCAGAAAAGACAGTGAGTAATCATCACGCAGTGCTAATACGGCTTGTTGTTTGATGGTATCTGGCAATGTTTGGTCATAATTACTTTGGCCAAGTAAATAGTTCTCGAATGCTTTTGCTTCAATCTGATGGAGAAGTACATTTTTTGTCCATCCAAAGCGCTTGGTAGCAAGGATGTAAAAACGGCGTTCCTGCGTGTCTTTACACCTTTCCATAATGCAAATATGCTTCGTCCAACTAATTTCTGCAACCAATGGATGCAGAATTGTATTCGATTGATACTCTGAGTAAAAACGCGCCATATTCCAAACATTCCTCACGCCAAAACCTTGAATTCCGGGGAATTCCCTTTGGATATCCTTCGACAGGTTTTCAACTACTGATTTTCCCCATCCAAGTTCTTTCTGGCGCTCGGTGATTTGCCGGCCGATATCCCAATAAAGGGAAATCATTTCTTTGTTGACCGCCCGCATGACATCATACTGCGCACTGCGAATGCGCCGCATGATATCGTCACGAAAGTTCAGATATTCGCTTGGGTTATTTGTTATTTGGTTATCAGAATCCATTAAATATTGCGATTGTTAGAACAGGTCGATGAGTTTCAGGGAACCCCAAATGATGGCGGCGTAGCGCAGCAGTTTGCCGATGGTCATGGTCAAGAGCACAATCCACACGTTGGAGCGCACATAGCCTAACGCAACGCTGATGGCGGTGCCCAGCATGGGAATGAAGGCGAAGAACCCCATCCAAGCACCGCGGTTGTGCATGAAATGCAGGGCACGGTTGAGTTTTTCCTCGCTGACGTGGGCATATTTCTCTATCCATTCAATTTTTCCCAAGTGCCCCAGATAGTAACAAGTCATGCCGCCGCTCACGTTGCCCGCCAGCGCCACAAACAGACTGGTAACGGGATCCATGTGCAACGGTCCTACACAGGCGATGACAAGAGCCTCGCTGCTGAACGGAACAATACTACCAGCTAGGAACGATCCCAGAAACAGTCCGAGAAAGCCCCATTGGGTGAAAAAATGAATGAGTGTTTCGAGCATTTAGAATTAGGTGTGAAAAGTTAGGTGTTAGTAATCTTGCTGAAAACTTACTTAAACAACTGTTGCGTGAAAATCACCAGATAGTCGCGCCAGTTGGCCCACTCGTGACCGGCGCCGCTCTCGTGGTAGGTGTAGCGCAGGCGATTCTTGTCGAGCATTTTTCTGAATTCGGCATTGTCCTTGTAAAGGAAATCCTTTTCGCCGATACCCATCCAGTACAGTTTAGGGCGCTGCTTGAATTGGGTAATCAGTTTGGCCTCGATGTCGTCATAAATCTTGCTCTTGCCGTTGTCCATGCGGTTAATGGCAGGTGAGAACAGTCCGACGTAAGCAAAATCTTCGGGCTGGTTAGCGCTGATATAAAGTGAGTGGTAGCCGCCCATCGACAAGCCAGCGATGGCGCGGTAACGCTTGGCAGGACGGGTGCGGTAGTTATTGTCCACCCAATTCAAGATGTCTTTGAAACTTTCCTCAAATGCGCCGTCCATCCAATGCTTGTGGGCAAATGTGGGCTGTACATTACCTAAGGCACTCATGTTGGAGGCGGCTTGTTCGTCGATGTTGCCGTTGGGCATCACGACTATCATCGGTTCGGCTTTGCCTTCAGCTATGAGGTTGTCAAGGATTTGTGCTGTACGGCCCTGTTCCAGCCATACCGTCTCATCGCCACCCGAGCCATGCAAGAGATAGAACACGGGATACTTTTGGCGGCTCAATTCGTAACCAGGCGGCAGATAAATCATCATTCGGCGTGTGGTGCCCAGGGTAGGGGAGTCATACCATACGGCTCTGACTTCGCCATGGGGCACATCATGATTCGCCATGGGGCAGTCGCCCTTGGGGTCGAGCACGAAAGTGTTCATCACGCTCTTGACATCGCGCAGCGTGTGGGCATTCTCGTTGTCGAGCACCTTCATGCCATCGACGAGAAAATAGTACATATACAGGTCTGGCTCCAAGCCGCGCAGGGTGATGCTCCAGGTTTCATTACCTTGGCGTTTCATCAGCGTATCCAGGCGCGAGTCGATAATCAGTCGCACGGTATCGGCACGCGGAGCCTTCACTCTGAAGGTCACCGTTCCGTCCTTGGTAATGTCGGGACTGCTGACAGATGGTGCAAATTGCCCTTGAGCGCTCAATGTGAGCACCACCAGCGTAAAAATCAAGAGGAAATAGCGTTTCATAATAAAGTCAGTTGAATTGTTTCGGCAAATTTACATCAATTGCCCCGTAATTCAAAATGATTGCGGGGCAATTCACATTATATAACATGTTTTACAGGCGTGCCTTGACACGTTCCCAGGCGTGGGAACCGAACAGGAAACACTCCTTCATTGTGCCTGTCATCACCTTGAAGCGGCCCATAGGCACGGTGAAACTCAATTCGTCTTTGCCTACCCAAGGCCTCACCGATGGGTCGAATAGTCCGAGAAAGCAGCGATGACCACCGCGAGAGTTCTCGACCACGGCCATCGATACCACCGTGCTGCAGCCTGACCCGAATCGGGCGACCACGGCATCTGCCTCATTGCTGTCATAGAATGCCCATCCGCACAGCCCCGACAGTGCGTCGGGCGTGGCGTAGAACATCACGCCCTCAAACCCCTCGAGTGACTCTGCTTGGTCTGCCCTTATAAAGTTCAGGTAGCGTTTGGTGGCGCGGGGCATTTCCAGATTCTTGACATAGTCGGCAACCATCTCGGGCGTGCGTTTGTATTTTTCGGTCAACGACACGAAGTTAGGTACGCGCTCGGGCATATCGCTGAAGCCTGTGTACAATTTGCCGCCACCGCAGCCGATGACCTCGGCACTCAGCGCCACTGGCGTACCCTCGCGCGCTGTCTGCAACCCCTTGAAAAAGCATCCCCCGATTTTGGCTGTCTGTGCCACTGGAGTGTCGCTATAGCCGAACAGCAATGGCAACTGTGCATTCTCACCGAACGCTTCCCGATAATTCTCAATAAACTCCTTCAATTCCATATTGCATCCTTCCTGTTTTTGGTTAGTCCATAAATCATTGCAAATATAAGTAATATTTCCAAATAATGATTATCTTTGCAGTATCAAGTAATAAAAACAATTATAGCGTATGGGCAAGGAACCGAAAAGATTTGTGTGGCGAGATAGGGAGATGAACGGTATCTTCAACGAGGCGATGGTCATTGTTGACACCGTGACTGGCGTGAACTACCTTTTTGTGACTCGAGGAAATGGTGCCGGATTGACCCCATTGATTGACGAGAACGGCAAACCTATCGTCACCCGAGTCATAGTCGAGGACTAAGTATTAACAGTGATAGTTTAAACGAGATAGCACGAGCCGATATTTGCAGGCTCGTGCTATCTTAGTCTTGAGTGTGATATTTCTCTAATCACTCATCTCCAATCCCTAAGCTTTAAATCCAACCCATGGAGTGGTAGAGGAAGGCGATGATATAGCCGGCTACGCATGCCACAATGGTGTGAACCAGACCAGGCATCATGAACGAGTGGTTCAACAGGTACTTGCCGATGACGGTAGTGCCCGTGCGGTCGAAGTTCACGGTAGCGATATCCGAGGGATAGTTGGGGATAAAGAAGTAGCCGTAAACCGAGGGTAACACGCCTAGCAGAATCCAGCCGTCAATGCCAAGTCCATAGGCAAGCGGCAGCATGGAAACGACCACAGCACCCTGGGAGTTGACGAGCACCGAAACCAGGAAGAAGGCAAAGGCAATCGACCACGGGTAATGCTCTACCATGCCTGCCAGCATATCCTGTATCTCACCCAGATAGTTGGCGAAGTAGGTGTCGGCGAGCCAAGCGATACCATAGATTGCGACAACGGCAACCATACCGCTCTGCCAAACGGGACCGGAGATGGCCTTTTTGGGCTTTGCCTTGCAGAAGATAATCATCAACGCTGCAGCGGTAATCATCACAATCTGGATGACGAGGTTCATTTTCAATGGAGTGGGATGCGTTTTGGTCAAGCCTTCAACAGCGATGCCTAACTTGGCCAACTGGTCGGCAGTGATGGTCACACTCGAGCCGATGAGTTCAACGGTGGCATCACCATCAATGGCCTTGATGGTGTCGTAAGCAGGCAACAGGTCTTGGAAGATAGCAAAGAACACAATCACCAACAGGGCACCGAAGAAGATATACACGGCGCGCTTGCTCTCGGGAGCAATCTTCTTGTGGAGGGTGGTGGC